>Ga0180437_10000425_pt1 | contig 82874 bp, 65 predicted proteins | sample SS_ome_4_FD_132410 | JGI IMG/M metagenome (GOLD analysis project Ga0180437, IMG submission 132410) | Hypersaline lake sediment archaeal communities from the Salton Sea, California, USA - SS_3_D_1 metaG | ecosystem: Environmental > Aquatic > Non-marine Saline and Alkaline > Hypersaline >...
GTATCTGCTCCGAGATTTTCGGCTGATTATAGCTCACTCCTTGGTGTTTGGGCAAAAGGTCTCTTTACGAGACTATGGTGACCCCCTACATATTGGGGATACCCCCCCAAATCCCAGAGAGCCTGAATGACTTTACGTGGCTTCCCGGCGAAATTGGTATTGAATTATGTCTTAATGTGTGGTACAATAGTGACAGATATCCAATAGCCGCGCTGAAGCCCTCGTCCCAGTTTTAGTTCACCGAGGAGGGTGGTGTGAAAGATTCACAGCCGACCCCAACACAGGGAGACATCCCAGTGGGTGGTCGGCTGTTTTTTGCAGGGCTCTGATCCTGAGCAGGAGACCGTGTATCGGCAGCAGGTGGGACTCGGCGACAGGGAAGCGAACCCTGACGCCTGGTGGTCAGTCGAGCGGGCTGCGGACGGCCATGGCATCTCGACTGCGGTCAGGACTGGCGTGTAGATCATGGTCGTCCGCACGTCCTTGTGCGAGTAGCTTTCAGACAGTGTGGGAAAACCGCACGCCCGGATCTGTGCGGGGGCGGTTGGGTAACTGACCGTCCTACCGCGATGGCGACGCAACGCACTTGGCATAGTATGACGGCGGCGAGGATGAGGAAGGGTGAAGGTACGCGATGTCTCTAGATCAGATCCCAGGGCGTGTTTTTCTTGACTCTTCCACTCTTCAGACTCTGCAAGACTACGGGGAGTTCATCTACGATGGAGGAGAGATTGCACAAGAGGATAGGATTTGGTCAATTCCCGATGGCTTTCGAAACGTGGAAGCGCTTCGGCAGATAATGCTCGTTGGGAGTAGAGCATCATTGCAACTGGTCCTATCCCGCAACAGCTTGGAGGAAGTTCTGGATCGAGGCAGATACGACTATCTTCAATGGGCTTTGGAGATGCTTGAGTACTGGGAGGGCTGTTTGGCTGCCTACGAAGACAGCAGATCAGCTTTTTCGGGGCGCGGTGCGGCGTTGGCTGCAAAGCTGACAGAGAGCCGGTTTGGTTACCTCAGCGCCAAAGACGCCAATCTGATTCGAGATGCGGTGTTGCTTGAATGTGATGTCTTTCTCACTATGGAGAGAAAACTCCCCAAGAATGCTACGCACCTGGAGCAGGCGTTAGGAATTGAGGTTCTGCAGCCAGTTGGCTATTGGGATTTGCTCAGACCGTGGGCTGCACTTCTTGCGTAGTGGCTGCAAGTGATACCTGCGCCGCCGACGTTCTGGTGGGTCGGGGCCTTGCGACCCCGACCCCCACTCCCGAACCACGCGTGAGAGGTTTTCCCTCACGTGGCTCTTCGGAATACGGCCATTGGCACCGTGTGCCGTGGACGAGGTCGTGACAGCGTCCGTGAAGCAAGCGCAAGTTGTCGAAGGCATTGTTGGCGTGGTTGCCGTCGCGGTGGTGCCCTTCCAACACGTCCTCTTCCGTGAAGCGCAGTTCAGAGTATCAGCGGCCACGCTTTCTTTTTGAGCAGTTGCGTGACGCATCGCGGTTTGGTCGGGTCGTGGCCCAACTGGGTTGACCAGTAGACCGAATCGCTGTCCCTTCGGCCCTTTGACTGGTCTGAACTTGACACGATTTAGGATATCTCAGGACAGACTGCGCTCAGGGCAGGCTCTGGGGCTCTTGTCCCTATGCAAAAGTGTCAATTTTCGCCCAGTTGCGGGAAAACCGCACGCTGACAAATGTGGGGAATTGACCTCATCGCGACAGCGGGGAAGGAGAGGTAACCATCCCTCTCCCTCCCCGCTGGCCTGACTCGGCAGCTCGGTGGCTTTACCGCCAAGCGGAGATTCGACGTGACCTCCACGTTTGGAAACGCTGATCGTTACACCCCAAAAGAGTTTAATCGTTACCGAGTACGGTTGCCCTGTGAGGTGCGTCGCTTGTGTCGTCGTGGGTGAGGGAGTGAGGCATCGGTCACGCTACTTTTACTGTCGCTGCGGCCCCGGTTGTGCTTGCGGCTTGATGGTGTCTGTCGTGGCTGGTTCGGGCGGTTCTGCTGGGATTGGCTTTCTGGCGAAAAGCCGCCATAGTTAAACCCGGGCAATCGTCGCCGTTCGATCCGGGCGCCCAGCACCTCTTCGATCCCGCGCACCAGCGTTTCGTCCCCCGGTACTACAAACGTAAAGGCTTCACCGGTCTTGTGGGCGCGGCCGGTGCGCCCGATACGGTGGGTGTAGGCGTCAACGGTGTCGGGCATGTCATAGTTGATCACGTGCGAGATTTCTGAGACATCAATGCCGCGCGCAGCGATGTCGGTGGCGACGAGAATGTCGTACTTGCCGTCCCGAAAGCCGTTGATCGCCTGCTGTCGCCGGTTCTGCGACATATTGCCCTGCAGCGCCGAAACGCGATAGCTGCTTTTTTCCAGGTCGCGCGCCAGGTTGCGGGCACGATACTTGGTGCGCGTAAAGATCAACACGCGTCCTGTAGCTGTCTGTTGCAATGTGGCCAACAGAAGCTTTTTCTTGAGGCCGTTGGACACAGGATAGAGCGCGTGTGAAACAGTCTTGGCCGGGGCAATCATACCGATCTGCACGGTGGCCGGGTCGTTGAGAATTTTGTCCGCCAGCTGGCGGATATCCTTGGGCATCGTGGCTCCAAAGAAGAGCGTCTGGCGTTGCGCCGGCAAAAGCCTGAGGATGCGACGAATATCGGGCAGGAAGCCCATATCGCACATGCGATCGGCTTCGTCCAACACCAACACCTCAATGCGCGACAGATCAATGCTGCCGTCGCTGGCGAGGTCGAGCAGGCGCCCGGGACAGGCGACGACGATCTCTGCGCCACGTCGCAGCGCTGAGACCTGGCGATTCTTGCTAACGCCTCCATAAACGGTGACGCTGCGCACTTTTGTGTTTTTGCCCAGATCGACACTCGCCTGGTAGATCTGTTCGGCGAGTTCGCGCGTAGGCGCGACGATAAGGACACGCACCCGACGCAACGGGCCTTTGGTCAACCTCTGCAGGATGGGCAGGACAAAGGCAGCGGTTTTTCCAGTGCCGGTTTGTGCTAGCCCCAATACGTCGCGCCCTTTGAGCACGATGGGGATGGCTTGCTGCTGAATCGGGGTGGGCGTGGTGTAACCAGCCGCTTTGATGCCCGCGCCGATGCGCGGATCTAGAGAAAACTGTTCGAAATTCACGAGTACTCCTTGACTCCGTTGAGCCAAGTCGCACTCTTGACCCTACGATACTTTGATGATGTCACGAACTCATTATTCGTGGACACAAGAGGTTATTATACCATTTTATGGATGATTACGCCAATGCTTCACTATAAAAACCACGGAGGGTTGGCATGAAAGATAGTACCATTGCATCGAGCGGCCCAGTCATTGGGATACTCGGTTGGGAAGCGGGGAATGAGGACACGCTATCCCAACTCGAGTACATGCCGGGCAACATCGCCCATCCGGATACTTTTGCCTTCCCGGTGATGTTCAAGCGAGTCGAGGGTGCCTATTACAAAACAGTGGTGGAAGATCCGAACGTGAAGGTGCTGCGCGCTATGATCGGCGCTGCACAGGAGATGGAACGGCAGGGGATAAAGGCGATAACGACCAGTTGCGGCTTTAATGCGATCTTTCAACGGGAGCTGGCGAATGCGGTGGATATTCCTGTCTTCGCCTCGAGCTTGATCCAGGTCCCGCTCGTCTATCAGATGTTGAGGCACGGCCAGCAGGTTGGCGTTATCACTGCCGACAGGGCACACTTGACACAAGAACATCTGGAGAATGCAGGCGTCAGCAAGACGATCCCTGTATGTATTCGAGGGATAGAAAACACGGAAGAGTTCTCCAAGATTCGCGTCGATCCAAAAGCCACGCTAAATGTAGCCAAGTTTGAAAGAGAAGTGGTCGACGTGGCCAAGACGTTGGTTGAGGAGAATCGCGATGTTGGGGCCATCGTTCTCGAATGCACGGACTTGCCTCCTTTCGCTGCCGCCATACGGCGAGCAGTTGGCTTGCCGGTTTTTGATATCGTGACCCTGACGAACATGGTCTACGAGTCGGTTGCCGGTGATAGGTGGGGATAGAAGCGATCGACTTCCGACTGGCAAGGGAGAGGGCCAGCACTTTAGTTCTGCTGGCTCTCTGTCGTTGCCTCAGGTGCGCCGCTTGCCCCTGCTCGGCTTCTGGAGTACAATACGGGCAGTAGTGGTAGGTCCCTCACTCTGCACCGGCGGAAGCGACCATGTCACGATCCCTTGCTCAATTCGACCTCGTCGTCCATGCCACCCACGAGGCAGGACTCAAACTGGGCGGCATCGGCGCCGTCCTCGACGGGCTGTTGAGTGCCCGCAGCTACCTGGACAACGTCCGGCGGACGGTGCTCGTCGGCCCGATGGACACGACGGACAAGGCCGCCATGGAGCGCCTCACCGCGCCGGGCAACCAGTTGGAGATCCGATACTCCAGCCTGCACCGGGTCAACCAGGTCGGGTCGGCACTGGAGGCAGCGCTGGCCAGGCTCGAAGCCGAGTACAATGTCCACGTTCTGTACGGCACCCGGGCCTTTGGCGGAGCGCGCCACGAGGTGCTGCTTGTAGACGCCGACCAGGCGGCCGAGGACAAGGTCAGCCGCTTCAAAGGCCGCGTCTGGCGCCGCTACGGCATCCCCTCCGACCGCTACGAGCAGCACTGGGAGTACAGTTATTACCTGAACGCCGCCGAGCCGTCATTCCTGGCCTTGCGAGCGCTGGTCGGCAAGGGCGACAAAGGCTCCCCTCGATTCCTCATCGCCCACGAGTTCATGGGCCTGCCCCTTGTCTTTGCCGCATCCCTGGACGCGCCAGGCGAGTATCGCTCGATCTTTTACGGACACGAGGTAGCCACCGTCCGGCCTATCGTCGAGGGTCACCTGGGCCACGACACCATGTTCTACAACGTCATGGCCCGGGCGACCGCCGAAGGCAAATCGCTGGAAGAGGTGTTTGGCGATCAGTCTGGCTTTTATAAACACGCCCTGCTGCGCGCTGTCCCCGAGTGCGACAACGTCTTTGCCGTGGGCGACCGGGTCGTTGACGAGATGCGTTTCCTTGACCCGTCCCTGGCCGGGAGGAACATTGACCTGGTGTACAATGGCGTTCCCAGCCACGGAATCTCCGTTGACGGGAAACTGGCTTCCAAGCACAAGCTCCAGCAATACGCGGTCAACCTGGGCCTGTTCGACGGGCCGCCCGATTTCGTCTTTACCCACGTCACGCGGATGGTGATCAGCAAGGGCCTGTGGCGCGACATTCGCGTGCTGGAGAAACTGGATAAGACCCTTGCCTCGAGCTGCAAGACAGCGGTGCTCTTTATCCTGTCCACCATCCTTCCTGCTGGCCGCCCCGCCGTGGACGTGTTTCGCATGGAAAAGGCGTATGGCTGGCCCGTCGTGCACCGCGAAGGCGCGCCCGACCTCATCAGCCACGAGATTCCTTTCTACGACGCCGTCGTCGCCTTTAACCAGGCGGCACGGGCGACGCGAGTCGTGTTTGTCAACCAGTTCGGCTGGAGTCGTGACCGCTGCGGTGAGCGAATGCCGGCCGACATGGCGTTCACCGACATCCGGACAGGCAGCGACCTGGAATTCGGCCAGAGCATCTACGAACCGTTTGGCATCGCCCAGTTGGAGCCGCTGAGTTCTGGCGCGCTGTGCGTGGTGTCAGACGTCTGCGGCTGCGTTGGCTTTGTCCGTCGCATTGCCCCGCCCGACCAGCCCAATGTCGTCGTCGCCGATTACACGACACTGCCACCTGGCGTTGCCGAGGGCGACTATCGCGCAGCGCTGGGCATCGGCCAGCCACAGCGCGACGCCGTGGAAGCGGCCAATGCCCGGCGCGTCGCCGCTGAGATCTGGGCGCACCTGCCGCACACGGCGGAGGCGATGGCGCGGGCCATCGAGGAGGGCTATCGCATCAGCCAGGAAATGAGCTGGGAGGTGGTCGTTGCGGGCTATTTGCTGCCAGGTCTCAAGCGCGCGCTGACTGGTTCTGATCGGTGAACCTCGCCTTTGTGTCCTGGCGGCAAGTTTTTTTCCAACTGTGCAAGAATCTGACGGGCAAGGTACGACTCATTCTGGCCAATATGCGGCGATTTGAGGATGCATGGTGAGAACTCGAGCAATTATCATGGCTGGTGGCCGGGGCACACGCCTCAGCATCCTGTCACAGAAGCGGGTCAAACCGGCAGTGCCCTTTGCTGGCAAATACCGCATCATCGACTTTGTCCTGTCCAATTGCGTCAACTCGGGCATTTTTGACGTGGGAATCCTGACGCAATACCGGCCTCACTCGCTCAACGACCATATCCGCGCCGGCCGGCCATGGGACCTGGACCGCGAGCTCACGGGCGGCGTCACGCTGCTCCAGCCCTATGAGCGGGAGCGGGGGGCTCTCGGCTGGTATCGCGGCACGGCCGATGCCGTTTATCAAAATCTGAACGTTGTCCGGCGTCACAATACCGATACCATCTTGATCCTGTCAGGCGATCACGTGTACAAGATGGATTATAACCCTCTCTTGCACTATCACCAGGAGAACCAGGCCGACGCCACGATATGCGTCATCGACGTGCCTCAAGCAGAAGCTTCTCGCTTTGGGATCCTCGTCACCGACGAGGGAGGGCGCGTGCTCGAATTCCAGGAGAAGCCGCTCCAGCCGCGCAGCCCCCTGGCTTCGATGGGCATCTATGTTTTCCGCACAGAGGTCCTGACCGAGCGCCTCTCTGAAGATGCCCGCCAGCCTGGTTCCACCCACGATTTTGGCCAGGACGTGTTGCCCCGCATGTTGGCCCTTGGCGACCGGCTGTATGCCTATCATTTTGAAGATTACTGGGTAGACGTAGGCACAGTGCAGGCTTATTGGGAGGCCAACATGGATCTCTTGCTGGCCAACCCCCCGTTGAACCTCCTGGATCGCCAATGGGTCATCCATACTCGCAGCGAAGAGCGCCCACCGGTCAACATCCGCACTGGAGCAGTGGTCTCTCACAGTCTCATCACCGATGGCTGCGTCATTGAGGGCCGGGTGGAGTATTCGGTGCTCTCGCCTGGCGTGCGGGTCGGGGCGGGTGCTGTGGTCCGCGACTCGATCGTCCTGACCGATGGCACCATAGAACCAGGGGCCATCGTGGATCGGTCCATCCTGGACAAGAACGTCGTCGTTGGTGAGGGGGCGCGGATTGGTTTCGGCACGGACTATACGCCGAATCGTCTCGATCCCACAGGCCTCCACACCGGCATTACCCTGGTTGGCAAGAATACCCATCTGCCGGCCGGTCTCCGCGTGGGTCGCAACTGTGTCATCTACAGCGACCTCACCGAAGACGATTTTGTGACAGACTGGTTCGCCAGCGGCCAGAATGTCGGTTTCCAACCAACCACCTAACCATCCAACATGTGACATGGCAGTGAGGCACCGGCTCATGCCGCTGAAATACTGGACAACATGCGATCCTCATGGAGGTTTCAATCATGAACTACCCGCGCCGCAGTGGCATCCTGCTGCATCCTACATCGCTTCCTGGACCGTTCGGCATCGGCGACCTGGGCGACGCAGCTTACCAGTTTGTTGACTTTTTAGCCGCATCCGGCCAGTCTTGCTGGCAGGTGCTCCCTCTGAACCCCACCGGCTACGCCGATTCTCCCTACCAGACGCTATCCGCTTTTGCCGGCAATCCGGTGCTCATCAGCCCTACAAAGCTGGTCGAAGCCGGCCATCTGTCAGAGGCAGACCTGCGGGACGTACCCGCCTTGCCCGACGATCGGGTGGATTTTGGGCCGGTCATCCACTACAAAATGGGCTTGCTGGACCGGGCCTTTGCCAATTTCCTGGCCCATGCCCCTGCGGGCCAACGGGCGGCCTTTGCCCTCTTTTGCGACGAGCAGGCGTTCTGGCTGGATGACTTTGCCTTGTTTATGGCCTTGAAAGAGGCGCACCACCTTCGTCCGTGGCACGAATGGGAATCAAAAGTCGTCACCCGTCAGCCGGAGGCGCTGGCGCGCTGGCGAGAGTCGCTGGCAGACGAAATCGAAAACCAAAAGTACCGGCAGTGGCAGTTCTTTGAGCAATGGCTGGCCGTCAAGCGCCATGCCAACGAACGAGGCGTCCGCATCATTGGTGATATCCCTATCTTTGTCTCTATGGACAGCGCCGACGTATGGGCCAATCCCCACCTTTTCCATTTTGATGAGACTCTCTGGCCAACGGTCGTCTCTGGCGTGCCCCCCGACTATTTCAGCGAGACAGGGCAACTGTGGGGCCATCCCCTCTATCGCTGGGAGGTGATGGCCCAGGACGGATACGCCTGGTGGATCGACCGCTTCCGCATGGCCTTCACCCAGGCCGACGTGGTGCGGATCGATCACTTTCGGGCGTTTTACAACTACTGGGCAGTCCCGGTGGAGGAAGAAACGGCCATCCACGGCCGTTGGTTGTACGGACCTGGCGCCGAGCTGTTCCACGCTGTTACCGCTGCGCTGGGCGAGCTGGCGATCATTGCCGAAGACCTGGGCGATTTCGACGCCGAATCGCGCGCTGGCGTGGATGCTCTGCAGGCCGAGTTCGGTTACCCCGGCATGAAAGTACTCCAGTTCGCCTTCGGTGGCGACGCGAGCAACCTTTTCCTGCCTCACAACTTTACCCCCGACTTTGTGGTTTACACCGGCACCCACGACAACGACACAACCGCTGGCTGGTACCAGGTCACCTCTACAGAAGCAGAGCGGGATTATGCGCGCAAGTATCTGGGCAGAGATGGCTCGGACATCGCTTGGAGTCTGATCCGGCTGGCGTGGGCTTCGGTCGCCCACACATCCATCACGACCGCTCAGGATCTGTTGAGCCTGGGGCACAAAGCGCGGATGAATACGCCCGCTACCGTCGGCCCGCCCAACTGGTGTTGGCGCCTCTTGCCCGGCGCACTGAACGACGGGGTCACGGCGCGGCTCCTGGAACTGACGGCGATCTATGGGCGGAGGCCCTGAGTTGGGTGTGCGTCCCAAGGGGGAAAAAATATGCGGCCACAGGTCGGTCCTGTGGCCGCGCTTGTCTCGAAGGAAAATCAAGGGGCCGGTCAATCATCGCTTGACCGGCCCCGGGGCTCGGTTCATCATTGGCAGAAGTGGCCGTGGTCGTAACGAACCCTTAAGACTTGAGCTGTAGACGAAGTTGAGGTCGAGTTTTGAAGTTCAGGTAGAGTAAGCGGGATTCGGGAAGAAGCAAGAAGTCGGTGTTGAGATGGTCCGCAGCCCCTTTCTCTATTATAGTATACCATATTTTGGGTTCGTTGTGTGTAAATTTCGCGTAAATTTCATGATGGCAATCCAATCAGGCATCTGGATGGACTGCAAAGAGATTCAGTTTGCCACAACTGTCCAGGCCGTCGCCAGGGTTCCCTGCTCGGTCACGTTCTTTGAGGGGATTTCGGCACCAGCAGCCACATGGTGGCCACTCCAATCAGGCGGACGCCCCCGCTGGCAATGAGGACCGTGCGGACGCTCCACATTTCCGCCAGGGCGCTGCCCAAAAGGGGAGCCAGGAAGGCCGCGATGTTGACCAGCGTCGTATGGATGCCCACGTAGCTGGGTCGGCGATCGGCCGGCGAGTTGTCCAGCAGGGCATTGAACACCGAGACGTTGAACCCGGGCGCAAACAGGCCACCCCACACCGATGCCAGCAACAGTGGCTCGACGCGAAGCGAAAGGCCGGTGAGAGTGGGATAAAGACTCATGCCGGCCGTACTGACCAGCAACCCCCACCGGCTGCCCCGTTTGTCGGCCTGCCGTCCCCAAAACACATAGGGCAGCAGGCTGGCCAGGTTGGCGGCCACCGTCAGCAGCCCGATCCAGGCATTCGAAGCACCCAACTCGCGCACGCGGTAGAGATTATATAGTGGGATGGGTAGATTGAGGCCCCAGTAGTAGACGAACGTGCCAGCAGCGAAGCGCCAAAAGTTACCTTCCTGTCCCAGTCGCCGGGCTGTTTCTCGCCAGCGCTCCAACCGCCTGCTGCGGGCTGGAGGAGGCAGAGATGGGATGGCTTCAGCCACCTCGAGACGGCGCAGGTGCCGCAGACTCAAGAGAGAAGCAATGGCCGCCACGGCGAAAAGAATCTGATAGTTGTAGGGAAACAGGATGCGATCCAGTGCCCAACCCCCGACCAGGCTGGTGCCGGTGCTGACCAGACTCAGGATCAGGCTGCGGAGGCTGACTACCCGGCCGCGCTTGTCGCCTGGTACGACGTCGGCCAGCAGCACGGTGAAGGCAACGTTAAAGAGCACCGTGGGCAACGTGACCAGCGCTGCCAGCAGAACCAGCGTATCGGCCTGGCGCAGAAAGGTGGCAAAAGGCATGAGGGCTACCAGCAGGTAGCCCCCTCGTTGTAGCGTCGCAGCGGTGAGAATGATCGGCACCCGGCGGCGCTGCTTCTCTACGATGCTTCCCGCCAGCACAGACCACAGGCTCGTTACCAGCGCGGGCAGCGCCGTGAGCAGGCCCATCAACTGGGTCGAAGCGCCGAGGCGCACAGCGTAGACGCCCAAGAAAGTACCGGCCACGCCGCTCATTATCCCCCACCAGAGGACTTCGTTGTACAGCCGCCAGGCGTTCTGCTTCTCGACCGTCTCGCGAGGCTGCTGCCACGGCAGGCGATCCCACAGTTTCCGCAGCACGTCTCGGAGTGAGAGCCATCGCCCAGCGCCCAGCCAAAGCCGGGACAGGGAGGGCCGGATTCTGTGCCAGCTCCCTTGTCTCCTCCGGTATTTCGCCTTGCTCATTATTCGCCGGCCTCGTCCTTCAGAGCAGCCCTGAGATGTACATAGCTGTCATCGAGCCATTCAGGGATGACACGGGTCTCTGATAACACCAGCATAAAGTTGGTATCCCCCTCCCAGCGGGGGACGACGTGGATGTGGACGTGACTCTCGATGCCTGCCCCAGCCGCCCGTCCGATGTTGACGCCGATGTTAAAGCCGTGAGGCTGCATCGCCCGGCGCAGCAAGCGCAGGCTCTTGCTGACGGTGGTCATCATCTCAGCCTGTACCTCAACCGGCAGATCTTCCAGGCTGGGCACGTGGGCGTAGGGAATGACCATCAGGTGGCCGCTGTTGTAGGGATACAGGTTGAGCACGATAGCACAATGCGTGCCCCGCCACACCACATAGTTCTCTGCGTCGCAATCTTTTGCCAGCTTGAGGCAAAAGACGCATCCCTCTGCACGCTTGTCTTCTTTGTCGCTCAGTATGTATGCCATACGCCACGGTGACCAGAGTCGCTGCCAGCGCTGATTCATTCTGCCCACACCCACAGACCCCGGTTGCTGACATGATACAGCTCGTCGGACAGGATGCGATAGTGGGTGTGTTCCTCTTCCGCCAATTGCCGGAACATGTCTCGTCCGTTGGGGTCTGTTGTCGCTTCGGCAAGTTCTTCATAGCGCAAGCGGGCAGACTTTTCGGCGTCTATGGCTGCGCCCAGAACCTCCGCCACGCTTTCCAGGTTACGTTCTTCTGTGGTTCGACCTCCCTCAAGTCCGTGAGAAACAGCTGGCAGCGCGATCTTGGGCGGCATGTAGACAGTAAAACCCTTCTCTTCTCGTAGCGAGTTATACAAGGCCAGCAATTTGTCATAGTGATGTTCTTCGAATGCGGCCAATTGAGTGAGCAAGTTCTGAGCGTCGGCGTCGCTGACCTTCTCCTTTGCCGAAAGATAAAACTGGCGAGCCTTCTCTTCCGCCTCCATGGCGATCTTGATGGCGTCTATCACATTCAAGTTTGCTGTCATAAAAGCTCTCCCTATGCGCAATTCAGTTCTACCCGGTCTGTGCCGCTGCCTCCAGCATGGCCCGCACGCGGCCCAACCGTTCATCACGATCCCGAACGAAACGCTCTATGCCACCCAGCAGCCAGTCGGTCGAGAGGTGTGCTTCTTCGATGATTTCGTCTACCGTGCCGCCGGTGCGCCACCTGTTGTCCCAATCAGACGACAGAGCGTACTCCTCGTTGATCTTGGAGAAAACCCAATCGCCCATCAACTGGCGAGCCTGCGTGGTGATCGGCATGGCGTCCAGTTGATCGACTGGCGAGAGCACCTGATTGCGGTAAGCGTCTGGCTGCATGGCAAACAATTCTGGGCTGATGGCGGCCACGATCTTGACATTGAGGCTATTCCTGTCCAGTTGTGGCAATATCTCGACGACGTTGGCCAGGGCACTGGTGCCCTGGACGATCACCGTGCCCATGCGTGGCTTGGCGGGATTGTAATCGCGCACGATGTAGGCCCCCTTGGCCGCAGCAAAGTGCGAGGGGATGCCCAGCGCAGCGCGGTCAGGGATCTCGATGGCCGGCCGGGTGAGGTGTAGGGCGACGATGGGCACGCTCTGCTTCAGCGCTGCGCCCAGCACGACCGGTACTTCGTTGTGTTCCCAGGGGTGAACGTTGACGATCTGTCCCTTGGGGAAGAGTTGGGTCACACCGGGAGAAAAGATACCAAAGTGCGTGCGCGAGTCGTCGGCCGTCTCCGGGCCAGAGTGACCGGCTATCCACAACACTTTACCCACCTTGAGCTGGGAGTCCTGGGCCAACTGGCTAAAGAGTCGCAGTAGACCATACTTGAGGTAGACAAAGGAGCCATACGTGGAGCAAGCGCCGTAAAAGCCGTCAAACTCTTCGTAAGGTTTTTCGGCCAGGTTGACCGTCGCCAGACCCACCATGACGCCGGTGTTGGTGAACTCGGTGATCGTCTGCGGCAGCAGCACCCCCTGTGGGTTTTCGAGCCGGTCGTACCAGCCATAGCCGGGGAAATCGCCCCACGCCTTGGCAAAGCCCGAGATGTTGGTTGAGTCGGCCAAGTCAGCGGAGCAGGCTAGAAAGAGGGGGCGGTCATAATGGCGGTGAGTGAAGGCATTGACCCACGCCCCCCATTTGGCCAGGGCACGCCGGTTAGCGATTCTAGTGCCCGGCTCGACATACATCTCGGATGGGTAGTTTTCATAGTCATACAACCGCTCGTCGAGGATGGGGTTGGCCTGGGCATTTAGCCGGACAGAGGGCATCTTTTCCGGAACCGAGTCGCCCAGGGCCACCAGCGTGTCGGCCAGGTAATCTATCAGTTCCTGGTCGTCGTGGAGGACACTCATCACTGCCCTGAGGTTAGCCTCGAACTGCGCCCGTAGCGCGACCGGGTCCTGTGGCGCTGGCTGACCATATCCCTCGAACTGCACGCCGTACCTCTCGGCAAAAGGGGTCTTGGTCTGCCAGAACAGGTCACTGTTGCGAGGGTGAGGGCTGCCGTGAGACTTGTTGTTGTACTTGAGGTAGCCGCGTCCTTTGCGGGTCTTGACCCAGGTGACACTGGGTACCTTGTCGGGATTGTCGCCAAAGAACATCTCTAGCAGTGCGCGAGCAACCGGCCCCCATTCGCTACCCTGCTCGGCGCCAAAGACACGCCAGCCGTATGGCCTGAACCAATCTTCCGGCGTGCCATGTACCACGTCGCTGATGCGGTGATCGTCAATGCCATAATCATTCCAGTCAACGAGGAAATACAAGTTGTCCAGGCCCAGGCCCCAGGCGGTGTTTTTGGTTTCGTGGCTGGCGCCGGCCGTCAGGCCTCCTTCACCTTCCAGAGCGATGACCTTGACGCCAGCGGCACCTGCGCGCTTCAGGGCCAACGCCTCGCCAGCCGCCGGCGGGGAACCGTGTCCCGAGGGACCGGTGTTGAATTTGAGGAACAGCGTCTTGCCTGCCATCTCGGCGTGCCCAGGCAGGCCGCCGTTATGCCGGAAGTCAAGCAGGTCTTCCCACAATACCGCCCGGTCGTCGGGAATGTAATAGCGGTCATCGCCAGTCTGCTGGTACTTGAGCCTCATCGCCTCGTCCAGTACGGTCAAGGTGCAGTAGACAAGCGGGATGGTGTGGCCAGCGACGAGGATGAACCGGTCGCCAAAACGTTTCTCCGGGTGGCGGATGTCCCAACGCATCGCGCCGCTCAGCAAGGTGGCCAACAGGACGTGGACTTTGGAGCGCGAACCGCCAGGGTGCCCGCTCTGGCGGTAGTTGAGGATGATGTCGATCAACTGATCGATCAGGTCGGCGGTCTTTTGCCACCTAGGAAAGTGAACGGCGAGTTCTTGATATTTGGTTTCCAAATTGGGCCTCATGGCGCATTGTCCTTTGGTGTGTTCTGTGTGGGTAACAAATAAGCCTCTCCCCCTGCCACACAACCCTGTCAGACGAATCCTGTTACCTGACATGTGGTCAGAAGTGAGGCTGTGCGATGTCCATTGGCGGATACATCGAAAAGTTGATCATGCCTGCGTCCCACGGGTTCGCTCCGTTGCGGCGTCCCAGCCAGTGCGGCATAATGATACACTATTTGGGCCAGGATGTCAATGCTCTACGTTCTGACTGACCCACGTTCGGGACCGGCCAAGGGTGCCGATCTGTCGTCCGGCATGGCTCGCGTAGAGACGCGTCCCAAAGCGAAAAAGCCGCTCAGGTGACTGAACGGCTTTCTAGGCTTTGATGCCAAGTTGGCTCTACCACCTACGACGGTCCTGGTCCTGGTCGCGGTCTCGATCGCCGCCACGTGATCTGCGAGGCCGGGCCTCGGCCACCTTGAGCTGCCGGCCGTCGACTAGCTGGCCATCCAGTGCAGTAATGGCCTTCTTGGCTGCGTCGTCTGTCGCCATTTCGACAAAGGCAAAACCCCGAGACCGTCCGGTGTAGCGGTCTGTAATCACGTTGATCGAGGTCACCTCGCCATGCGCCTCAAAGAGCTCCCGCAGCTTCGCCTCATTCGTGTCGTAGCTCAGGTTGCCGACGTACAGTTTCTTTGCCATCATAACACCTTTCTTTTTTCAGTCTACAGTGGTACGACATTGGCCGCTTGTGGCCCTTTGGGGCCTTGCTCGACGGAAAACTCCACGCGTTGCCCCTCTTCCAACGTCCGGAAACCCTCCGTCTGGATGGCCGAGTGGTGAACAAACACGTCGGAGGCACCTTCCCGCGAGATAAAGCCATAACCCTTGGATGCGCTGAACCACTTTACCGTTCCGATTTCCCGATCATTCATAGCTTTTCTGTCTTCCTTTCAAACATATGCTCACCAGATCCCAACTTATTCTTGTGGGATCGTCCGATCAAGCGGTGGGACAGCGCACTTGTAATCTGCCGCGAGCTCTTGTGACCTGCTGACACATCTGCTTGAAACAAGTCCCAAAGCAGCACACAACACAAACGCGCCCGGACTTGTAAGTCCGGGCGCTCATGCTTTTGCCGGCACTGACTCGGAACCTTACCTCATCCTACTGATGACAGTATATCAGATTTTTTGCAAACTGTCAAATCAAATGGTCAGAAGCACCGGTTTTAGCTTTAGCGTGAGACCGCGATGTGGAAATTGCGGCTACAGGTCTTGGTCACGCTCAAATGGTCGCAGCCCCCGGTCTCAATTGGATAGCTGGGCCAGCAGGTAGGCCACGGAAGATGACCAGGTCACAATCTGCCCGCTCAGGCTGCGCTCCAGGAGAGCCTGGACCTGCATTGTCTCCTCCGGCGTGAGTTGTGCCAGCAGGCGTTGCGCATACCTGGGGCGCACTGCGTCTGTTGGCAGGTCACGGGGAACGGCAAACCAGTGGGCCAACAACGTCGACGTGATCCGCATCTCGGTCGTGTGCCGCTCGACCCGGAGGCGAATGGCGTCAAAGCCGGCCGCCTCGAATGCTGTCTGCAGATCGTTGGCCTCCCAGTTGACCATGGGATCGTCAGGAGCCGTGTAGATCAACTCCTCGGCGGCAACCCATCGCCGCGCCAGATCGTCGTCCAGAAGCGTGCGATCGACCAGGTCGTAGAGCCGCTGTGTGTGGCGAGGCATCGTCTCTGCCAGGGAGACAACGCCGGTGGGACGAAGCATGGCCCTTATAGACCGCGTGGCCTCCGCCTTGTCGACCTGCCGCGTGAGCGCGTTGCGCCCGACGACCGCATCGAAACGAACGTCGCCCTGGGCCTGGCTGGCGACGAGGGCAGGCAGCTCGGTCAGTGAGCCCTGGAGCACAAATGGACGATCTAGGTCTGGCAAACGGGCAGCCTGCTGGTGCAGCGCTTCGGCGGCCTGGGGATCAGCCGTCAGTGCCCAGACACTCCCCTCCGGCGCACGGCGGACAGCTTCCCAGGTGAGCAACCCCGTGCCAGCGTTGAGATCCAGGACGACATGGTGGCGCTGGATGCCTGCCGCGTCCAGCACCCCGTCGCGCAGTTGGCCCAAGCCGCGACCTGCGTTGCCAACGGTTCGCTGTAACCAGCGGTCTCGGGCGCGATCCGCCGGGGAGAAAGTCAGCACCTCGGGTGGGGCCACTGCTTGGCCTTCAACCATGGCCGCCAGTTGCGCCTCGCGGCGGCGGGTCACCTGTTCGCCGATCTGCTTCTCGTGGCCCTGGTCCGACGGATGGTAAAAGGCTTTGCCCTGTAACACGTCGGGCAGGTATTGCTGAGCCACCCAGTGATCACGATAGGCATGGGGATACAGGTAGCCCTCACCGTGGCCAAATCCCTCTTTGTCGCGGCTGCCGTCCTTGAGGTGAGTCGGTACCTCCGCCTCACGCTCTTCCTCCACCGTACGCAGCGCGTCAAAGAAAGCAAACGTCGAGTTGGACTTGGGCGCGGTGGCCAGATAGAGGGCTGCCTCGGTCAGGTGAAACCGGCCTTCCGGCAGGCCCACGCGGTCAAAGGCCTCGGCACAGGCTGTCACCACGCGGATGGCGTTGGGATCCGCCAGGCCCACGTCCTCGCCAGCAAAGATGAGCATTCGCCGAAAGATAAAGCGCGGGTCTTCGCCAGCGTAGACCATCTTGGCCAGCCAATACATGGCGGCGTCCGGGTCGGAGCCACGCAGCGATTTGATGAAGGCACTGATGGTGTCGTAATGCACATCGCCGTCTCGGTCGTAAAGCACCGCCCGCTGCTGGATACTCTCCTCGGCGACGGCCATGTCCACGATAATCACGTCCTCCTCGTTGGGCGGCGTCGTCTCGACAGCCAGTTCCAGCGCATTGAGCACGCCCCGTGCGTCGCCGTTGGCCACGTTCACCAGGTGATCCAGCGCCTCGGGGTGCAATTCCACTTGGAGCGATCCGTAGCCTCGCTGCGGGTCTTGCAGTGCCTGGAAGGCGATGGCGTGCAGGTCGTCTTCGGAGAGCGGTTTGAGTTGAAAGATGCGGCTGCGACTGACCAGGGGGCGGTTCACGGAAAAGTAGGGGTTCTCCGTCGTCGCGCCGATGAGGATCACCGTGCCGTTTTCCACCCAGGGGAGCAGCGCGTCTTGCTGCGCCTTGTTCCAGCGATGTACCTCGTCCACAAAGAGAATCGTACGCTGGCCGTACATGCCATGCCGTTCCTGAGCCACCTTGATGGCCTCTCGAATGTCCTTCACGCCAGCCAGCACGGCATTGATCGTGATAAAGTGGCTGCGCGTCGTGTTGGCGATGACCCTGGCCAGTGTCGTCTTGCCGGTGCCGGGCGGCCCGTAAAAGATTAACGACGACAGTTGATCGGCCTGGATGGCGCGGCGCAGCAATCGTCCCGGTCCCACAATGTGTTCCTGCCCCACGAACTCGTCCAGCGTGCGGGGGCGCATCCGCGCGGCAAGTGGCGCTTCATTTTCCAGGCGTTGGTTGTGGAGGTGATCAAAGAGGTCCTGAGACAAAACGTTCCTCCGAAGGGAAACTCGCTCACAGGATGGGTTGATTATACCATTGCCATGAGCTTTGAGCAATTGTGTTTTGGCGACTGGGCAGCTTTGCGGTATAATGTGTCACAGATCGCAATTCTCAGTTGGAGCCACAAATAGTATGAGCCCTTCAATCACTATCGTCGGACTTGGCCCTGGCGCAGCCAATCTGCTCACCCTCGAAGCAGAGCGGTGGCTGTCTGCTGCCGATGAGGTCTATTTGCGCACACGGCGACATCCCACCGCAGCAGCGCTACCCGGCAACCTGCGCATCCACTCTTTCGATCACGTCTACGAATCGCTGCCCACCTTTGAGGCGGTCTATGAGGCCATCGCCGCCGAGGTCGTGCGGCTGGGACAGCGCCCTGAGGGTGTAGTCTACGCCGTGCCGGGCCACCCGTTGGTGGGCGAGGCGACGACGCAGCGCATCCTGGCCCTGGCTGCGACAGAGGGCGTGGCCGTCGAGATCGTCGAGGGTCTCAGTTTCATCGGACCCACGCTGTCTGCACTTGGTCTCGACCCGCTGGACGGCCTGCAGATCGCCGACGCGCTGGTCATGGCCGATCAGCACCACCCCCACCTCTCTGCCGACCGGCCAGCGCTGTTGAGCCAACTCTACAGCCGGGAGGTCGCCAGCGAGGTGAAACTCACTCTGATGAATCTCTATCCCGACGACCACCCGGTTACGCTGGTGCGCGCCGCTGGTTCGCCTGACGTCGCCCGGCGCACGTTACCTTTGCATGAACTCGATCGGCAGCCCGACCTGGATCACTTGACGTCGCTGTACGTTCCACCGTTGGACGAGCCGTCGTCCTACGAGACGCTGCAAGACGTGGTGGCTCACCTTCGCGCCCCCGATGGCTGTCCGTGGGACCGGGAGCAGACCCACGAAAGCCTGCGCGAAGGACTGTTGGAGGAAACCTACGAGGTGTTGGAGGCCATAGACGCCGGCGACAGGGACAAGCTGTGCGAGGAACTGGGCGACCTGCTGCTGCAAGTGGGCTTGCAGACCCAGATCGCCGTGGAGGATGGGGAGTTCATGCCTGGCGAGATGATCGCCGGTATCGTGACCAAGCTGTGGCGGCGACACCCTCATGTCTTCGACGGCCTGAGTGTGGCTGACGTGGACGAGGTGCTGCACAACTGGGAGGCCATCAAGCAGCGAGAGCGAGACGAGCGGGGTGAGGCGCACGCGACAGAAGCGACCACGGCGCTCAATGGCGTGCCGCGCTCCCTTCCGGCCCTGGCCCGTGCCCAGGCGCTGATTGCCCGCGCCGCGCGCTTTGACTATGCGGACGCTGTCGCCCCACCCACACTGGTGGCAAAGTGCCTGGCCCTCCTGGAAGAGGCGATGCTATCACGCGACGCGGCGGCCCGTGAAGAGGCGCTGGGCGAGACGCTGCTGGCCCTGGCCCATCTGTCTCGCCGCCTGGAAGTAGACGCGGAAAGCGCCCTGCGGGCCACCGTGGCCCGTTTTGTGGCCCGCTTTGCGCGCTGGGAAAAGGACAGCAGAGAAATGAATGCAAGTTGACAAACCGGTATCTTGTGCTATAATTCTGTCCCGTGAGCAAGTCGCGAGGGGGTAGCGACCGGGGGTCAAGGCACTTTGACCACCGGATAAAGGCGCACCGAGGAATAGGATGGGCCTTGCCGGCGGGTTTGATCGCCCTGGCTGCTATCCTGCGGCTGGGGATGCTGACCGAAATCCCGCCGGGCCTCTACCACGACGAAGCTTTTAACGGCCTGGATACCCTCTCGGTTCTGGAGGGCGACAGGCCCATCTATTTTACAGCCAACAACGGTCGCGAGCCATTTTTTATCTACACGACCGCCATCTCTGTGACTCTTCTGGGCCGCACCCCGGGGGCTATACGGATCGTGGCGGCCGTGCTGGGCACTCTAACTGTGCCCGCCATCTACTTGATGGCCCGCGAAATGAGTGGTCGGCAGTTGGCGCTGTTGGCGGCGGCGCTCACTGCCACGACGGTGTGGCACCTGGCCCTGAGTCGTATCGGGCTGCGGGCCGTCTCGTTGCCACTGGTGACAACTCTGGCTTTGTGGTTGCTCTGGCGAGGGCGGCAAACGGGCCAGCGGTGGCAATTCATACTCGCCGGCCTGTGCTTCGGCGCAGCGTCTTACACGTATCTGGCGGCGCGATTTTCGTTCGTTGCGCTACTTGGTTTCGGAGCCGTTTACTACTTCTTTGACCTCGATTTCAACTCCAACGACGAGAACGTTGCAGGGCGCACTGTAGCCATCCACAGAACAGACGCCCTGCTCTTCTTGTTAGCCGCCGTCTTGGTGCTCTTGCCACTTTTGGTTTACTGGGTTGGGCACTGGGACGTTTTCGTGGGACGCGCCGGTCAGGTCTCGATCTTTAACCCGACCATAAATAAGGGCGATTTTTGGAGCACGTTGATCCGGCATACCGGGCGTGCCCTGGGCATGTTCTTTGTTCGGGGCGACTTTATCCCGCGCCACAACGTGCCGTTGAGGCCAGTCTTTGACCCGCTCATAGGGGCAGCCTTTATCCTGGGGCTCGTCCGTGCTTTCCAGGAGCGACGCCGGCCCGACCGGGCGCTGGCGCTCATCTGGCTGGTGGTGATGCTTGTGCCGACGATCATTGCCGAAGATGCGCCGCACTTTTTAAGGGCCGTGGGCTTGCAGCCCTTGCTCTTTCTGATACCAGCCCTCGGGCTGGAGGCAGTGTGGCTATGGCTGGAGAAACGGACGTCGCGAGTCTTGGCGGGCAGCCTGGTAGCCCTGACTCTGTTGGCCAGCCTGGGCCTGACCGTGCGAGACTATTTTTTTTGCTACGGCACCGGGCCGGAACTGCGCTACGCCTTTGAGACCGCAGCAACCGAAATGGCGATAGACGTCAACCGCTTCCTCGGTACCGGCTGGCAGGGAGAAGGCCTGGCAGAAAAGCCCGGTGTGTCCCACAGTGGGCGTCGTGTTTACCTGGACGAGCGCCTGTGGAACGGTTGGCCTTCGGTGCAGTTTCTAGTGCCGGAATCGCCAGCCTTGCAGCGACTTGGCGACGAAGACCTATCCGACATAGATGTCGACAGCAGGGGACAGGTCCTGCTTGTGTTGTGGCCCCACGAGTCTCACCGCCACTGGTTGGACCTGCTGGAACCCAACCGCGAGCTCCGGGTGCGCGAAGGCTCTCTGGAACGCGGTGACCTGGAAGAGACCGCCTACCCGCTCTACCTGACGATGCAGGCCAGTCCGGCAAAGACTCAAGACGCCGCCCTGGCTTGCCTGGAGGGTGGGCTGGAGTTGATGGATTACCAAGTGGAGGCTGTAGACAACCGACATCTGCGCGTGGCGCTGTACTGGCGCGCCACGGCACCGGTGCCGGCCGACTATACCGCCTTCGTGCAATTGTTACAAAACGGGCACTTGATCGCACAGGACGACGCACCACCGGGCACCCGTTACCTGCCCACCAGCTCGTGGCGGCCGGGCGACGTCATCGTGGACGAGCATTATCTTGAACTGGATGAACTCTATCGAGAGGACAAGCCTGGCCAACAGGTGGTTGCCGGCCTGTACGAACTGCCCAGCCTGAATCGGCTGTCCGTGCTTGACGACAACGGTCAGCCCCGTGGCGATTACATCCTGTTAAACTGATCAACCTTTATCTACACCTTCGCCTCTGACAACGACGCATCTGAACTGGCGTGGAATCGGAGGCGAGTTATACAATCCAAACTCCGAATGAGGAGGACAAACCATGCGAAGAAAGCGCCTGGCGCACGGGCTGGTGATTTTGATGCTGCTGTTGATCAGCATCCCGGCAGCGCCGATCGAGGCTGTCCCGCCAGCTCAGGGAGGCAATCTGTTGAATAACGCGGGCTTTGAGGGAGGTTACAGCCAGCGAGGGGCGGGCGAACTGGAAGTGGCCGACCATTGGGACCCCTGGTGGACCGGCGGCTCAGCAGAGGACAACAGCGCGGGATTCAATTATCGCCCCGAGTACAAGCCAGAAAACGCGGCAATCTATGGCATGCGGCGCGTTCACTCTGGAAGCCTTGCCCAAAAACAGTTCAATACCTTCGCCCATCACCGGGCAGGGATACTCCAGCAGGTCAGCGGCATCACGCCGGGCTCCACGTTGACCTTCTCCATCTGGGCGCAGGTGTGGAGCAGCGGGCAGGACAATCCTGACAAGTGTGGAGATTTTGGCAACTACAGAGTTTGGGCCGGCATTGACCCTACCGGCGGCCGGGAAGGTAACTCGAGCAATGTCGTCTGGGGCGAGTCGGTGATGTCCTGTAACCAGTGGGTGCTCGTGCAGGTCACGACCGTGGCGGATTCGGGCACCATCACCGTCTTTGCAAAGGGCGAACCCGAATATCGTATGAAGCACAACGATGCCTACTGGGACGACGCGACTCTGACCGTTCAAGCACCGCCTACACCCACTCCAGTTCCACCTGCACCGACGCGTCCTCCCACCAGCACGCCTGCGCCTACTTTGGCGCCCACCCCCACCCCTGTGCCAGACGCGGTGGTGAGCGCAGCCACGATCAACGTGTACGCCGGGCCAGGTGAGGTCTACGATCTCTTGACCCAGGTTCCTCAGGGGACCTTTGTGGAGGTGACCGGTCGGAACTCGTCCGGCGATTGGCTGACCGTAGTGACGGCCGATGGCAAGGTTGGCTGGGTGCCGGCTTCCCAACTCCAGGTCAACGTGCAGATGGCTAGCGTGGCCGAAGAGGCGGCGCCTGCTACACCTACGCCTATCCCCACGGATACGCCAACCGTCACGCCGACCCCCGAATACACGCCGACACCCACCATAACGCCCACACCGACCTTCACACCAACGCCTGAGGTGGGCCGCATCTGCGTGTTGACTTATGACGACCGCAACGCCAACGGTATGCGCGATCCTGGCGAGGCGCTGCTGGCCAATGCCGTGTTCACTCTGGCCGACCCGACACACGTTATCGGCGCTTACACCACCAATGGCCTCAGCGAGCCCTATTGCTTCGATGGGTTGCTGCCAGGCTACTACTTTGTGAACGAGTTGAATTCCCCCGGCCACGATTCCACCACTTATGATACCTGGGGCATCGCGCTGAGTTCCGGCAGTGTCTTTGACCTGGAGTTCGGCGACCGCCGCGCGTCCAAGGTGACCGTCGAGGCGCCAGCGCCGTCTCCAGAGACAGCCCCAACGCGATCCTCCGCCCTGCCATCTGTCGGCAAGACCGTCTACAGTGCCAGCGGCATCATCGTCCTGGCCCTGGCAGCGGGTATCTTTGTCAGCTTTAACCTGCTGCGGCGCGGGCGATGAGTGAATGAGGGAATGACAGTCACTTCCCCGGCATCTCTTGCTAGGAACTCCAAGAGCGCCTCGAAGAGCCGCGTCTGGCTCTTCTTGGCGCTCTTTTCTGCTTTTCTGGCCGCGATCCCCCTCTTGGCGACGCCCGGCCTGGTCAGCACGCGAAGGGGCGGTGACAGCCCCTGGTTGCTGATCCGCACCTACGAAATGGCACAGGGCTTGCGCGAGGGTCAATTCCCGGTCCGCTGGATGGGTCACGCGACCTATGGCCTGGGCTACCCCTTCTTCGCCTTCTACGCCCCCTTGCCGTACTACCTGGCCGCCTCGCTGCACCTGTGGGGCTTTGGCCTTCTCTGGTCTATCAAGCTGACACAACTGATCGGTTTCCTGGCAGCGGCAGCCGGCGCGTATGCCCTGGCTCGCCGCTGGCTAGACAGCCCCCCGGCGGGGGCGCTGGTTGCCATCGCCTACACCTTTGCGCCGTTTCACCTGGTCAACGTCTATGTGCGAGGTGACTCTCTCTCCGAGTTCTATGCTTTTATCTGGTATCCACTCATCCTCCTGTGCCTGCATCGCCTGTTCGAGCGGCCAACCGCCGGGCGTGTCGGGGCGCTGGCGCTGGCTTGTGCCGCCCTGCTCGTGACGCATAATCTCTCGGCGATGATCTTTAGCCCATTTGTCTTGCTCTACGCACTGCTGCTTGTCTATGACTATCGCTCCGCCCAGAGAGGACAGAAGGTCAAGGTCATTGGTCTGACCTTGGTAGCCCTGGCGCTAGCGGGACTTCTCAGCGCCTGGTACTGGCTGCCAGCGCTGGGCGAACTCGACGAGGTACAACTGGGCGAGGAGCAAACGAGTGGCTTTTTTCACTACAGCGCCCACTTTCGCAGCCAAGACCTGGTGCAACCAAAGGCGTGGTTTGACTACGATCCCGATGCCGTGCCCACGCCCTTTGCCATGGGGCTGGCCCAGGCGGCACTGACGCTGGCCGGCGTTGCGGCGCTCTTTTGGCGCTGGCTGCGTCGCCGCCGCGTTGATGCCCCCAGCCTGTTTGCTATGGCCACGCTGGCTATTGCCACGCTGATGATCACCCCCCTCTCCCGCACGCTGTGGGACCGCCTGCCACTGCTGCCATTGGTCCAGTTCCCGTGGCGGTTTCTGTCGGTGCAAGCGCTTGCCAGCAGCCTGGTCGTCGGCGCTCTGGCGACGACGTTGCCTCGCCCGCGCGTGACCGTTGTGCTGGCTGGGCTGGTGCTGGCCATCGCCGCACTGGCCGGCCTGCGCCCAGAGCCCCTGCACATCACGGACGCCGACGTCACCCCGGAGCGGCTGGCACTGTACGAGTATTTCACCGCCAACATTGGCACCACTATCCAGGCCGAGTACCTGCCACGCCGTGCCGTGCCCCGGCCTTACACCTCTGGGGCGCTGTTGACCATCCCCTCAAAACCCGCGCCAAGGCTGCTCGAGGGCACGCTGGGCCGTGCAACGCTTCTGGAACAACGTTCTCACCGGGAGCGCTGGCGGATTGACGTGACGTCGGAGGCCGCGCGGCTTGCCTTTCACACGCTTTACTTCCCCGGCTGGCAGGCCCAGGTGGATGGTCAACCGGCCGACATCGAATCCTTGCCCGGGCTGGGCTACATCAGTCTGGCACTTGACCAGGGATCGCACCAGGTTCTGCTCAGGTTCGGCAAGTCCCCCCTCAGGCAAAGCGCCGATCTGGTGACGGTGGCTGGCATGGTCACCCTGTTGGCCCTGGGGGCTGCGGCGCGTCCCTGGCGCAAGTTGACGCGACGCCATTTGTGGACTGGCGGGGGAGTCGTCGCTGCAGCTCTGGCGTTGGGGGCATTGCTTCGCCTGATCGGCTCATCCGTTGCTCCTCCAGACCCGTCGGACCTGACGATGGACTTTATCCGGCAGCCCTACCTGCACCACAATCCGGCGGGCGTAGATTTCGGTGCGGTAAAATTGTTGCACTATACCATGAGCGCCGATCAGGCAGCGGCGGGCGACGCGGTGACGGTCCAGATGGCGTGGACGGGTAACCGTGAGGAAGGTTTGGCGGCACATGTGGACTTGGTTTTTGCCGTGCACGAGGGGTTACAAGATCCTGTTGCCCTGGCGACCTCGACGGCGGCGATTCCGCCTGGTGGCGATACCACCCAGCACAAGATCACGATCCCGGGGGATGCGGTGCGCGGGACTTGTTTCCTGAGGGTCCGTGTCATGGGGCCAGACGGGGCACTCAGGCCCAGGACGAAAGGGAACAAGTCCTTGGGCCACACCTATCTTCGCCCCCTGCAGGTCGTGGCCTACCGGCCAGCCAAAGGCGACGAGCCTGTCTTGGGGCAGTTCGGACCACACATTGCGTTGGTGGGCGGGCAGGTGGAGCCTGTGGGGAACGATCGTCTCGTTGCGACGCTCACCTGGCGTTGCGATGGCCCGGTGCGGATCAACTACCGTCTCTCGCTGCGAATTTCTGCCGAAGGCAGGTACCTGGCCCAGTTCGACCCCCCGCTGAGCCGGATGCTTTACCCCACAAGTCTATGGCAGCCTGGCGAGCTGGTGACCGAACGGCACACGTTGGCCTTGCCCGGGGGCACAACGGCCGACCAGGTGCAAACGCTGGAGATCGTTCTGTATGACTTTGCCTCACCGACGCTGGCCCCGGTGGGCGTGGCCTACGTTCCACTGAAGGAACGTCCTCGCAGCTTTGACCTTCCGCCGATGGGGACACAGGTCGGCGCCGAGTTCGGCGGGCAGATGCGGCTACTGGGCTACGACCTGGCCCAGACCCTCGACACGCTGACGCTCACGCTTCACTGGCAGGCGTTGCGCAGCATGTCCACGGACTACAAAGTCTTTGTCCACCTCTTTGACCCGGCGACGGAGGCCATTGTGGCCCAGGACGACGCCGGGCCGCTGCGCAATACCTACCCCACCCGCTGGTGGGCCGAAGGCGAGGTGGTGAGCGACGCCATCCCCTTGTCGCTGGCAGACGTCCCGGCAGGGCAGTACCGCCTGGCTGTCGGCGCCTACGAACCGCCGATTGGTCCTCGCCTGGAAGCGACAGACAAAAGCGGTGCCACCCTGCCTGCTGACCGGCTTCTCCTCGAAGTGCAGATCGAGATACCGAACTGAGCTCACTGTCGACGGCGGCCTCGCCGGGGTCTGGCCTGTCCCGGTTTGACCAGTTCGCTGACCGGCACGTCAATGCTCGCACCGTTCTCCAGTTCGACCGTCAGCGTCTCCTTGATGATGTTCACCGCGGTGACCCTGCCCGGACCAAAGTGCGTCTGGACCTTGTCCCCCCGTTTGGGCAATTTTCTCTTGGCTTCGGCATAGAGGTCGTTCTCGTAGCCAAGGCAACACAGCAATCGCCCGCACACCCCCGAGATCTCCATCGGGCTGAGAGGCAAATCCTGTTGCTTGGCCATCTTGATAGAAATGGGCGTGAACTCGGTGAGATGGGCCACGCAGCAGGCGACCATACCACAGCAGCCCAGCCCTTCCATCAGCTTGACCTCATCACGGACGCCGACCTGCCGCAGTTCGATGCGCGCTTTGAAGGTGCTGGCCAATTCTCGCACCAGATCGCGAAAGTCAACGCGTTTTTCCGAAGTGAAGTAAAATGTGATGTGCGAGCCATCAAAATTATATTCGGCCTTGATCACCTTCATCGGCAGTTTGGCTTCGCTTACTTTTTCGCGGCACTGGGCCAGGACGCCAGGTTCCTGCTGGCGGTAGAATTCTAACTGCGTCATGTCCCACGCCGTGGCCCGGCGGAGGACGGTTTTCAGTGGCGCGGCGAGTTCGCCGTCGGCAAGGTCTCGAGGCGGGAATGTCACCCACCCGGCCTCGATGCCCCGCGCCGTCTCTACAATGACCCAATCTTGGGCCTGGAGATCGGGCAGATCCCCGGTAGCAAAATGATAGACCTTACCGGCCTGACGAAATCGAACTCCCGTTACGTTGGGCATAACATATCCTAACCAGTATCATTATCTTATCCGGTCTAGTGGCAAATTAAGCATCATCACCTCAGCGGTGAGACGCGGATTGGCGTTGCTATCCAGGCCCTGTAGGGCGGCACGAATCGCATCTACCGCCCGGCGAGCCTGCTCCGGTCGCAGCGTGCCGGCCAACCGTCGCACGCCGGCCGTCCGATCCTGGTGGGTGAGCGCTGCCGTGCTGCCGTGGGTGACGAGGAGCAGGTCACGCCACCAGGTCAGCCAGAGAGCCATCGTCTCCCTCAAGGCAGAGGGATCGCGGCTCAACCTTTCCGCGTAGGCGAACCGCTCCGTACGCCCCTGGCCCATCAGTTCCTGCAATTCATCCAGCCGCTGCAACCGGCGTTCCAGGACGGAAGGTTTCCGGCTGGCCTCCACCGCCCACCCCAGCCGCCCCCCCGACAGGTTGGCCAGCAGCGTGGCCTGTTCCTGCGGCACCTGCCAGCGATCGATCAGCGCCTGCCTGACTGCCTGCCGGTTCAAGGGGCGTAGCAAGATTGGCTGGCAGCGGGAGACGATGGTTGGCAGCAACGCCTCAGCCTCGCTGGCGGTGAGGATCAGCACCGCGTGCGACGGCGGTTCCTCCAGCGTCTTTAACAGCGCGTTGGCCGCCTCAGCCGTGGCGCGCTCCATCTCTCGCAGGATATAGACCTTCCAGCGACCTTCCACCGGTGAAAGCGCCACCTGGCGTTGCAAGGCGCGGATCTGATCGATCTTGAGATGAGCGCCCTCTGGCTCGACGAGCCGCACGTCAGGGTGGTTGCCCCCGCTCACCAGGCGGCAGGAGCGACATGCGCCACACGGGCGTCCGTTGGCCTCCAGATGCGTGCAATTCAGCGCCTGGGCAAAGGTCCTCGCCAGTGTCGTCTTGCCTATCTGCGGTGAACCGGTGATCAGGTGAGCGTGCCCCACCCGGTCCTCGGTCAGGCTCCGGCGGAGCAACGCCACTGCCCACTCATGTCCCACGACCGGCCACATCGTTGATCCTTTCACGCCAGGATGGCCCTATTGTACCACAGTTAGCGGGTTGCTCCAAACCACGTCACACTTGTACAGGGCAATCGTGACCAAAGCCAAGCCCGCGTCCCCGGGGGCCGCATATGCCGGACAAGGCACCTCAGGCAACGACCTGCTGCACAAGACGCCCCCGAGAGGGTCGCTTGGAGCGTCTTGGGCCGAGAGCCATCGGTTGACTTTTCCTGATCGCTGGCTGGTGCTATAATATCTCCCATCACTGCAGCCACCGGAGATGCCATGCCGTCAACAACCCCTTCACCGAACCGGCCGTTCTGGTCACGGCTTGCCATAGCCTTCTGCGTCACCCACGCTGCTGGCGTGCTCGTCTTTTTCGTCCTGCGCACGTTCTTGCCTCGTTGGCCCTGGCCGCTGGCGCTGCTCAACAACTTTCTGCCATTTTTCTTTGCGCCATTGCTGCTGACGCTTCCTTTCGCGATGCTGACCCGGTCGAAGAAGACGCTGGTCACCTCTCTGGTGGTGTTGAGTCTCTTTGCTGTGCTCTACGGTCCTTTCTTTCTACCCCGGCTTCGCCCGGCGGGCGCTTCCGGCGACGAAACGCTGGCGGTGATGTCGTTCAATATCTACTACAATCACCCCGACCCCGAGCAAGCGATAGCGGCGATCGCAGCCGAGAACGCCGACATCGTGGCCTTACAAGAGTTACTCCCTTTCACCGCCGAATTGCTTCGCCAGCGGCTGAGCGACCGCTACCCCTACATGGTCTTGGAGCCCGGTCTGAGCAGCACCGGCCTGCTGAGCCGCTATCCAATCCTGCACAGCGAGTGGTTCCAGCCAGCGGGAGTGGGCCGGCCAACGATCCACGCGGTCCTCGACGTGAACGGCAGGCCGCTACACGTCCTCTCCGTCCACCCGCCGCCGCCCAGCCTTTCCCACCGCCCAGGTCGCTGGCTACCCGTCGTGCCCGATGGCTTTTCCGACGAGGGGGGAGAGCGCCAGGTAGCCGGCATTGCCCGGCGCGTGGCCGCCATGGATGGCCCGGTGCTTGCCCTGGGCGATTTCAACATGACCGACCAGACCCCTGCCTACGCCCGAATGACGCCGTTGCTGAAGGATGCCTTTCGCGAGGCAGGATGGGGATTCGGCTTTACGTTTCCCCACGGCGAGCGCGTCGGTCGCCTGCCTCTACCAGGGCCGCTGGTGCGGCTCGACTATGTGTTCCACTCCGACGATCTGTATGCCGGGCGTGCCCAGGTCAGATGCCGGGGTGGTTCGAACCATTGCTATCTCGTCGTCCAGCTTGCCCACCTCTCGCCGGAGAGTCACTGACCTGTGCCTGCCCATTGGCGTTTCACATCTCTCAGTGCCTGGCCACTGCTCCTGCTGGCTGCGCTGGCTTTCTGCCTCAGTGTACATATGGCCAGGTGATAGCAAACGCACCAGATGGCTAAATGCTCACCTCAGCCAACATCCCCACGGCTGCGCCATATAACCCTCACGGGGACTGTGCGTCCCTATCAGATCTGCGGAGGCAGTTGAGCCTATAAAAGAAATCCCGCCGGATGCTGTGTGCCCGGCGGGAGTGCGTTCAGGTTTACTCTCCTTGGAGGGTCTTTAACTCCTCCTCCGCTTTGGTCCGCCACTGGTCATCAGGCGCGTTCTCCCACATTATCTTGAAATCGGCGATGGCCGCCTCCGTCTGCCCCAGCGCTTTGTAGAGCAGCCCGCGGTGGTAATAGGGCAGATGCTCGTCGGGATACGCCTCGACGAGTGTGCCCAGGTCGGCCAGTGCTTCTTCGTCTCTGCCCAGGGCGTGGTAGGCCAGCGCGCGGTCGAGGTAGGGGCTGTCGTCCTCAAAGTAGAGCCAGGTGTAATTCTCGTCCCCGTCTTTCATCACCTCGGTGAAATCGGCAATCGCCTCCTCGTAGCGCCCAGCAGCCGCGTGCACCCGCCCGCGGCCATAGTGCGCGCCGCTGTGCGCTGGCTCCAGCAAGAGAACCTTGTCAAAATCCTGCAACGCGGCCTCCAGGTCGCCCATTTCGAGATGGGTAGCCCCCCGATAGTAGTAATAATCCACATCCGTCGGATCGAGTTGAAGTGCCTCGTTGTAGCAGTCGAGGGCCTCCTCGTGCTTGCCCAGCAGGTAATAGACGTGCCCCAGGTACTCCCAGGCGTAGCCATTGTCTGGGGCCAATTCGACGGCCCGAGTCAGGTCGGACAGCGCCAGATCGTATGTCTCCTCCCAAAAGTAGAATTCCCCACGGAAAAGCCAAACCTCGCCAAAATCAGGTGCCAGTTCGATGGCCCGATCGAGATCAGCCTTAACGAGGTCGTCACCACAATCGGGGACATACCAGCCGCAGGCCTGCGCGCGCCGGTAGTAGGCCTCCGCGTGATCCGGCTGCAGTTCGATGGCCGCCGTCAAGTCGCGCAGGGCCTCGTCTCCGCGCGCCAGGTCGAGGTAGAGGTTGCCTCGCTCATAGTAAGCTTCGACCAGGTTCGGTGCCAGGGCGATGGCCTGGGTCAGGTCGGCCTCGGCCTCGGCCAGTTGACCCGCTTCGCGGTAGACTACCCCCCGCAGGCGATACGCTTCGGCAAAATCTGGGTCTGTCTGAATAGCCAGTGACAGTTCCTGGATCGCCAGTTCGATTTCTCCATCCTGGAAGGCAGCGACGCCGGCCTGGTAGTGGGCCGCTGCCTCGGGCAGCGGGGTCGAAGGCGTATCAGAAGACCGGAGTTCCGCGGCAGACACAGGTGGCGGTGTGGACAGGGTTGTCGGCGTCGGCGTGACAGCCGTCGGCGTTGGCGTGACGGCGAGACCGACGGCGGGAGGAACCGTCAGTTCTGCATCCCTGGACAGGTTGGGCAGGACGAGCAGTGCCGCCGCGATCAGCCCCACGACGATCAGACCGCCCAGGCCGAGGAGGACCCATGGCGGTCGCCCCGGTGTGGGCGGTGGTGTGGCCATCTCCACCGCCGGTTCCGGGGGCACGAACGGCCCCTCGGCCGGTATCTTTGCGCGTTCGGCAGCAGCTTCCAGCGCCTCGGCTAGCGCGCCTGCCGATTGGTAACGGTCACCCGGCGACTTGGCCAGCGCCTTGAGAATGACCCGCTCCATGGCCGGTGGCACGTCGGCACTGACCTGGCGCGGCAGGGGCAGTGGCTCGTTGAGGTGCTTCAGGACAATGGCCAGCGGCGTGTCGGCGTCGTATGGCACCTGTCCCGTGACCATCTCAAAAAGGATGACGCCCAGCGAATAGACATCGCTCCGCACGTCGCCCGGCTCTCCCTGGCCCTGCTCTGGCGACATGTAGGCCGGCGTGCCAACCATGGCGCCCGTGGCAGTGTACCGCGTGCCCCCCACGATGCTGGCAATACCAAAGTCGGTCAACACCAGTCGCTCGCCGTCGAACATGATGTTGGCCGGCTTGATGTCGCGGTGCACGCGACCCTGCGCATGAGCGTAATCCAGCGCATCGCACAGGGCGCAAAAGATCCGCACCACCTCCTCCAGCGGCATCCGTTTCCCCTCCGCACCAAGCCGCCTGAGTCGCGGCTTTAGCGTCTCGCCGCCGATATATTCCATGACCATATAATACGTATCGTCCTCGATGTCGAAATCGTACACCTGCACAATGTGCGGATGGCGCAAAGTCGCCACAGCCTTGGCCTCTCGCTTGAAACGCCCCACAAAGTCCTCGTCCTCGGCCAGGTAGCCATGCATCACCTTGATGGCCACCTCCCGCTCTAGGCTGGGCTGATAGGCACGGTACACCTCGGCCATGCCGCCGCGCCCCAGCCGCTCGGTAAGGCGATACTTGCCCAATGTGTTGCCTGACATATCTGCCATCGCACGACCTCCTTCACGCTTCCTACATCCCAGCTTGCATGTCCCATCCCTCGTTCTCCATTATACCACAATTCCGAGATAATATGTCCCTTTGACAAGCTTGTTTTGCTCCCCAAATTGTACTATAATCCCCCCGTAGGCGGCGGCTCGGGCTTAAGAATAAGGTATCCGTGCAGACGACCAACACAAGGAGCGTTCATGTCCACAGCTATCAAGACCAATGAATATCTCGCCTTTGCCTGCCAACTGGCCAGGGACGTGGGCCAAAGGCTCAAAGCGGCCGCCGGTCACAGCCGTGCCAGCCTGAAAGGGGACGGGACACTGGTCACGACCGCCGACCAGGAGACCGATCAGGCCCTCGCCAGTGCCATTCGGAAGAGATTTCCCGGCCACGGGATCATCTCTGAAGAGCAGGAGACCATCTATCACGGCGAACTCTTCTGTTGGGTGGTGGATCCCATAGACGGCACGACCAACTTTGCGCGGGGGCTGGCTATCTGGGGCATCTCGATCGCTCTGCTGCACGCAGGCCAGCCGCTGCTCGGCGTCTTGGAATTCCCCGCACTCAACCAGCACTACCACGCCGTGCGAGACAGGGGCGCCTTCTTGGGCCAGAACCGGCTGCACGTCCGGGAGCCGGGCGCCCACAAGCAGATGGAGTTCCTGACCATCTGCTCTCGATCGGGCCGGTACTTTGAGGTCTCCTTGCCCTACAAAGTTCGCGCCCTGGGTTGTGTGACCTATCATCTGGCCTCGGTCGCGTCCGGCAGCGTCATGGTGAGCGTCGAAGCCTCGCCCCGAGTGTGGGATCTGGCCGCTGGCTGGCTGATGATCCGGGAAGCCAGCGGCGTTGTTGGCCCGTTGCTGGAAGACGGCCCGCTGCCGTTTCCGTTGGTGGCGGGCAGGGATTATGCCAGACGGCCTTTTCCGCTGTTGAGCGCCGCCAGCCAGGAAGCGTGGACAGAGGCCCATCAGAGGCTGGTACTCAAGCCGGCAGGGAAAACCATGGCGCGTGAATTGCGAAAACGGGAGTGGGTGTTGCCCTGATCACGAGCAGAAACGGCGAGCCTTTTGACATTCCACCGATAATGGTCTACAATAAGGGCAGGAAACTGATGAAGCTTGAGAATGGGCGAGGGTGATAGATGCCGACCAACGTACGACGGCCGGGAGTGTCATCAGAAGTCTGAGGATACAACTGCAAGCCGCCCGTTACTTGTGATCCATTGAAAGCACCCCCGTGCCGAGGAGGAAGGATGAAATCATACAAGAGCAAGGAACTGCGTAACATCAGCCTGTTGGCCCACGCCAGCGCGGGCAAGACTTCGCTGGCCGAGGCCATGCTGTTTGCCACTGGCGCCATCAACCGGCTGGGGAAGGTAGAAGATGGCACCACCGTCGCCGACTTTGACGAAGAGGAACTCGAACGCAGAATTTCCCTGGGGACGGCTCTCGTCCCTTGCGAGTGGAGCGGACACAAACTCAACGTGATGGACACGCCAGGTTATGCCGACTTTATCGGCGAGGTGCGCCAGGCTGTTCGCGTCTCAGACGGCGTGGTCATCGTGGTGGACTCGGTCGCGGGGGTGGAAGTAGGCACCGAGGTCGTGTGGGCGATGGCCGAACAGGCAGGCTTGCCTCGACTGGTCGTCATCAACAAAATGAACCGAGACAACGCCAACTTTGATCAAGCCTTGAAGAGCCTGGAGTCCAAGTTCGACGCCTCTTTTGTTCCCTTTCAACTGCCGCTGGGAAGCCAGAGCAGCTTTCGGGGTGTGGTGGACCTGGTTGACATGAAAGCCTATGAGGGACAGAATGCCAGCGAGACGGCGGTTCCGTCCGAGTTGCAGGATCAGATAGACGAGTACCGGACCCGGCTGGTAGAAGCCGCAGCCGAAGCGGATGACGCACTGATTGAGAAATACCTGGAAGAGGAAGAACTTACCAACGAGGAGATCGAGGCTGGACTCAAGGCAGGTGTTCGGGCTGGGGCCATCGTGCCTGTATTCTGCACGGCTGCGACGGCGGGTCTTGGTATCCAGCCGTTTATGGACGCTATCATCACCTATGTGCCCTCTCCCCTGGACATCGGTCCTGCGACAGCGCAGAACCCGGCCACCGGCCAAGAAGAAACCCTGGAACCCAACGAGGCCGAGCCCCTGGCCGCCCTTGTTTTCAAAACCACGGCCGATCCCTACGTCGGCAAGTTGAGCTACTTTCGTGTTTACTCTGGGGCCCTCTCTTCCGACTCCCGCGTTCTCAACGTGCGGAGCAACGAAGGAGAGCGCATCGGCCAGATCCTGGTTATGCGCGGCAAAGAACAGTTGCCTGTGGACCGACTGACGGCTGGCGACATTGGCGCGGTAGCCAAGTTGTCGGACACGCTTACGGGCGACACGCTATGCGACCACGGACATCCCCTGCAACTGGCTGGTATCAAGTTCCCCAATCCTCTGTACGCCGTGGCGGTGTCGCCCAAGACCCAGGCTGACTCGGCCAAACTGAGCACGGTGCTCACCCGCGCCGTTGAAGAAGATCCATCCATGCGCTGGTATAACGAGCCCACCACCCGTCAGACGATCCTGGCTGGCATGGGCGACGCCCACATAGACATCGCTGTGCGCCGAATGGCGCGCAAGTTCAGCACAGAAGTGCTCATTTCCGAGCCCAAGGTGCCCTACAAAGAGACCATCACCCGGATCAATTCGGCCCGCTACCGTCACAAGAAACAGACCGGCGGCGCGGGTCAGTTCGCCGAAGTGGAGATGCGTCTGGAGCCACTGCCCCGCGACAGTGGTTTTGAGTATGAGTGGGAAGTGTTTGGTGGTGCCATCTCCCGTTCCTTCCAACCTTCCATCGAGAAAGGTATCAAGGGCGTCATGCAGCAGGGGGTCATCGCTGGCTACCCGGTGGTAGATGTAAAGGTTGCCGTGGTGGATGGCAAGGAACACCCCGTGGACTCGAAAGACATCGCCTTTCAGATTGCCGGTCGGGAGGCGTTCAAACAGGCCGTGATGGACTGCGGCCCCGTTCTGCTGGAGCCGATCTACAGCATGAGGATCGTCGTACCGGAGCAGTTCATGGGCGACGTGCTGGGTGACCTCAATACCCGCCGGGCGCAGGTGCAAGGCATGGATCAGGAACGAGGCAACAGTATCGTGACGGCTCAGGTGCCACTGGCCGAGATCCAACGATACTCGACCGATCTACGTTCACTGACACAGGGACGTGGTTACTATTCCATCGAGTTCTTGCACTATCAAAACATCCCAGCCCACATTGCTCAGCAGATCATCGAAGACGCCAAGAAAGCAAAAAGCCAGGAATAGACCCGCCTCAGAGGCAAAACGTGCCGTACCCTGGTGTATACCCCCTTTTTTGACTCCATGCGACCCAGCTACAGGCAGCCATAGAGGAGCGAACCATGGCAAGAGAGAAAATTCTAGTGGTAGACGACGAAGAGGGCATGAGAGAATTCCTCACCTACATGCTGGAGGGAGAATCCTACGAGGTATCCACCGCCGCCAGCGGGCTTGAAGCCCTGGACAAGATACGCCAGCAAGAGTTCGCCTTGGTGCTGGCCGATATCAAAATGCCTGGCATAGATGGCCTGGAAATGTTGCGGCGCATCAAAGAGATAGACGAGCAGACGGTCGTGATCGTCATGACAGCCTATGCCTCGCTGGACACTGCCATCAAAGCCATCAAGTTCGATGCTTACGACTATCTCGTCAAGCCTTTTGCCGACACCGACAAGGTGCTGAGCATTATCAAGAAGGGCCTGGTTCGCCACCAGGAGTTGGTCGCCGGAGAAGCGGGTTAGAGTCGTACCACTTCTACCTTGCCCCCACATTTGGTGCAGGTGTAGATCGGTTCCTTGATGCTATACTCTGTGTCACACGATGCGCAGCGGCGGATCATCTTTGCAGTCCGTAGGCCGGGAAAGACGTAAACTTCCCGGCCTTCGCGGTATTCAGGGTAGGCCTGCCCTCGCTCTACCAGGAGGTCCAGTGCCCCTTCTACCGCTTCATCCGGCGCATTGAGCGCACTCACTGCTTGCGACAGCGTCACTTCCCCGTGACCGCTCTGCCGGGCCAGACGCGTGATCCGATCATCTAATTTATCGGGATCCAGGGCCACTGCGCGCCGTAGCGACGTGCCTCCCCAGAAAGCCAACCCTCCGCCAATCGCTAACAGAATCACTGCCAACGGCAGACGACCTGTACTGCGCGTCGCTGCACAGAGGAATACCAATCCCCCTACCAGGAACAGCACAGCTACTCCAATGACCAGATATGATACCGTACGATTCATCTCTGCCTCCAGACCTGCACTCTGTCCCCTATTTCCACTGCTCATCTGCTGCCCGCGACAGCGCTCCGCCCAGCGACTCAAACATTTGGTTAATCGCTGGATCACTCAATTGCTTGTCCATTACGGGCTCTATCGCCTGCACAAAGTCCATGGGATGCTCGCAGATGGTTTTCTCATCGATCAGCATTGTCTTCAGGTCGTCCCATTGCTGGTGAAAGGCCGTCGCTGCGTCCGGGATCTCTACCTGGAGTTTGGGCAGGTACGCCGAGTGCATTCGCTGCTCCCGCACGAGCGCCCCAACGCTGTCTTGCATGCTGCCCAATCCCTCAAAGACCGCATTGAGCAACGCGATGAGGCCCGCCGCTTTGCCCAGCCCTTCGTGATAGTCATCTGTAGTGATGTTGAGTTCCACCATCTCGTCCAGCTTCTGTTCAAAATCGACATCGGGGCAGGCGACATGTTCCTTGAGGTTGTCCACCACGTGGCGGCTGGCCCGCTGCAGGGCCAGCCGCTCGCGAGCCACGTCGTCGTCCAAAAGTTCTAACTCGCCCTGGAGCTTGGACAGTTCGATGCTCGCCTCTTGCCAGCGGCTTTTGGCCTCCTCCTGCCGGGAGACGAATTCCGCCCGCTTGGCCTCCCACTTGTCGCGGATCTCTTTCAGTTCCCGCTCAGCCCACTGAAGCTGACCAATGATCCGCTGCCGCTCACGATCTAGCTTGGAAATCTTGCCAAAGCTGGTCAGGAAGCCCAGCCCACGCCCAAGCTTTTGTATCTCCTGGTTGAGTCCTTCCAGTCGCTGTCGCAACTCTACCTGCCGGGCCTTGACCTCCTCTTCGCTCTGGTCGAACTGGGGATTGACTGTGCGATAGTCATCCACCTCGGCCTGGGCGGCTGCCAGCAGATCATCGGCTTCTTTCTGAGCGGTGGGCACCAACTCCTCCTGCAAGTCACGGCGACGCGCCTCCGCCGCCGCCCGTTCCTCACCGATTCGGTCGGCGATCATGCGTCCCAACTCCGGCCCGGCAATTTCGGGATCGTCGGCGATCTGGTTGACCAGGCCGGCCAGTGTGGCATCGTGCCGGGCCCTGAACTCGACGTATTTGCCGTTGAAACCGACCTGTAGCTCCTCTGCCTCCTGGCGAACGGCCTGGATGCGATCCATGTTCTGGGCGATAAAGCCGCCAAATTGAGCCAGAGACACACGTTCGGCCATACCACACCTCCTTAATAACTGGAAGCTGCGAATAGAAAATAATAGATGCTATCTTCTCACTGTTCCTTGACAGGACAAACAATGCTATTCTTTTTCCACCAGGAGTTGCGACGTCATGCTGCACACTGAATGTCCTGTCCTCAGTTCACTCAATTCCCACACCCTTGACCTTGCCCACCAATCGTCGCTTGAGCCGCCAGCCCAGCCACTCCCAGGTGCGGGCCGGCTGCATGAACGGTGCAATCTCGCCCAGATCGCCCCGCTCGTCCCAGTAGAGGGGACAGGCAGCGCAGCACATGTCAGCCAGTTCGCACCCACGGCAACCGGGGGGCAGAAATTCCTTGTTCCGCCAATAGCGCGCCGCCCGGCGATTCCAGATGGTATCGAAATCCTCGTGCAGCAGGTTACCGATGCCGCGTTCAAAGCTAGAGCAGGGCAGCACATCGCCATTGGGTGCAACCCAGAGCAAGCCATCGGCAGCGGCACACGATTGCCCGCCCAAGCCCTGGGCCGCCGGGTTGAAGAGGCAATAAGGCACGGGCGAATACCACACAAAACGCAGTCCCTGTTCTTCGGCGCGGGCCTTGAGCGACAGCGCCAACTCGCCGATTTCAGAATAAGTAATGTCCGGCACGCCTACCGCACCGCCGGTGCGAATGACCATGTTCATCGAAAGGTACTCGCTGCCCAGTTCCTGGGCCACAAAGTCAATCAGCCCCGGCAGCGCGTCACGGTTGCGAGCGTTAATCGTGGTGTTCGTGTGTGTGCGGATACCCGCCGCCCGCAGGTTGCGTATCCCGGCCACCATCTTTTCGAACGCGCCGGGATGGTCCACTACCGCATCGTGCGTCGCGGCGTCGCCCGCTTCCAGGCTGACCTGCGCCGAGTTCAGTTCAGCCCTGGCCAACTGGGCCACAAAATCGGCGTCCGCGCAGCGGATGCCGTTGGTGATCAGATTGGCCCACATGTCGAGTGACTTGGCATGGGCGATCAGTTCCGGCAAATCACTCCGTAGTGTTGGCTCGCCGCCAGTGAAGGAGACCATGGGTACCTGGGCCTGGTGCCGGATCTTGTCGAGAATGGCCTTCACCTCGACAGTCGTCATCTCCGGTACCTCGCGGCCCCGGTCGGGCGCACTGGCGTAGCAGAAGAAGCAACGGTTGTTGCACTTGTACGTCAGTGCGATCTCGGATAGCACAGGAAGCTTGCGCTCGTGAGAGCCAAAGAGCGTCGCCCGCACCGCGGGCGCCAGATCCATCCTATCCTGAAGCAGCAGCGACACTGAGCGCAACAGCTTGCTCAGATCGACAGTCACCCGCTCTTCCGGCTCACCGTAGCGGGCGGCGATTTCCCGCACAACTGCTGCCGCGTCCACCTCTTTCTGGCTGTAGAGTGCGTGCAACATCTCGGCCGCCGTGGTGTTGAGGTGATGCGCCCGGTTGGGCCGCACGATGATGACTTTATCCGCTGGACGCACAAAGATGTGGTCGCGAGTGTTCTCGACAAATTCGGCGGCAAACTTTTGGAGCTCGGAATCCACAATCCAACCTTTGCTACCGCCGCGACATGAACCGTTCCAGAATCACAGCTCGGTCGTGCAGTTGTATCCGATCCCCGACATTCAGGGCGTGATGCGCCTTGGTGGTCCATGCGGTGGTCGTCTGGAACACGGCGATTGGTGTGCCTGGTGTGGCATGATCGATCTTGACGTACACCTGACCCACCAGGTGGCCTTCGGTGTCAATAGAGCAACTGGTAACCTTGCCCACCACCCGTCCCTTAAGGCTGACCACAGGATCGTCCTGCTGCGGCACGCGGACACCTCGCTCCACCATGCGGAAGCGAGCCACCACACCGCCCCGCTGCCCTTCATCGGCCATGTAGCGCCTTCGCCCGATGAAGAACGGCTTATAAGTCTTGACATAGCTCGAAAAACCGGCATCGCCTGGGCCGAGGTCCAAGGGCCCAGCCAGTTCATGGCCGTAAAGGGGCAGACCGGCTTCGATGCGCAGGCTGTCACGCGCCGCCAAGCCGATCGGCATCAGCCCGAACGGCTCACCGGCAGCCATCACCGCCTTCCACAACGCCAATACCTGGTCTGGGTGAACGAACAACTCAAAGCTCCAGGTCTCGCCAGTGTAACCGGTGCGAGAGATGATCAGATCAAAACCGCCCAGTTGTCCCTGGATAACCTCGGTGCGTCTCATGCGTCTCAGGTGGTACAGCGTCTCATCGTCGCCGCCCAGAGCCTCCAGGATGCGGCGCGACTCAGGACCTTGCAACGCCAAGTCCACCCGCTGATCATCGCCCGTCTCCGGCGCACGCAGGTCTCGAATTTCAGTGGGGCAGGTGATCCGCGTCCAGGGACGTTCGCGATCTATGCGTACCTCGCCCCGGTTGACAGCAGTGAGCCAGGCCCAATCCTTGTCGTTGTTGGCAGCGTTGACCACCATCATGTACCGCTCGTCTCCCAAACGGTATATCATCACATCGTCAATAACCTGGGCGTGTGGCGAGAGCAGATAGCTGTACTGCGACTGTCCCACTTCCAGCCGACCCAAGTCGTTGGTCGTCACCAGGTCAAGGAATATACGTGCATTGACTCCCCGAAAGTCAAAGACGCCCATGTGGGACACGTCAAAGAGACCAGCCGCTGTGCGAACAGCGATGTGTTCCTCTTGCACGCCGCCATAGCGCACTGGCATGTCCCATCCGGCAAATTCGACCATGCGTCCGCCCAATGCCCGATGGATCTCGTAGAGGGCAGTCCGTTTGGCCTGGTGGGTTTCACTCGTGCGCCAGGTGAATTCGGGTAGCGCCTCATTCCGGGAAGCGTCGGCCAGGCCGTCAATACCGACGCAATAGGGTTTGTCGGTGGAAAGAGGGCTCTCGCCGGTCTCTTGAATTGTCAATTCAGTCTGGCCCAAGTCTCGCACGATCACCGGGCCAGGCAGCTTGGCGTGTGGATCAGAAGGAACCACCAGCACGTAACCGTCGGACAGAGCACGCAACCAGGCAGCCACACGGTGGCGCACGTCCGACGGAATGACCAGCCGGTAGCGGTGACCTTCCTCCAGGCAGTAGAGCGTCCCCTCGGCCATCAGGCGGCCATCTTTTTCCAGCAAGCGTGTGGGCCGACTATCACCTGCACTCAGGCAGTAGACGTCTTGGGTGGTAGCCAGTTGCAGAAACTCGTCCGAGTGTTCACCTTCGATCTCTAGCGTCACTGCACTCCTGTCGACTTTGCCTCCTTCGTCGAGGATGAGGTCGTAGTGGGGATAACCGTGGTGGTGCGGTTCGTAGTCCAGACCGGCCATGTCGGCCAGTTGAGCGACGCGACGCTTGGCCTCCTTCAACACATCAAAGTCAATGCGGGCGCGGTAGAGAGGCCGGCGCAGCCCGGCGTAGGTGAAAGGTAGGCTGTTTTTCAGCACCAGGGCAATGATCTCGGCCAGGCGCTTCATCTCGGGCTCTGTCAGGCCCCTCTGGGTGATCCAGGGGGTACCCAGTCGGATGCCACTGGCCAGGTCGGCTGACTCGTCGCCAGGGATGGTATTACGATTGCACACAATGCCAGCCACGTCCAGTATGCGAGCAGCCACATCGCCCATAAGAGGCGTGCCGTCGCCGCCGCGAACACTTTTACAATCCACCAGCAACAGGTGGGTGTTTGTGCCGCCGTAAGGGATGCGCAAACCTTGCGCTTCCAGCGACCGGGCCAGTTGGGCTGCATTGGCCGCGATCTGACGCTGCAAGGCACGGAACTGCTCTGACTGGGCGAGTTTGAAAGCTGTCGCTATTGCGGCGATGGTATTGACATGCGGACCGCCTTGCTCACCAGGAAACACAGCACGATCTATGCGTCGGGCCAGGCGTCGATCAGTAGTCAGGATGCACGCCCCCCGAGGGCCAGTCAGGGTCTTGTGAGTGGTAAAGGTGACGACGTGAGCCTGCCCTACCGGCGAGGGATAAACACCCGCCACAACCATGCCCGCCACGTGCGAGATATCGGCCAGCAGGTAGGCGCCCACCCCGTCGGCAATCTCTCGAAAGCGGGCCCAGTCCACGGCCCAGGGATACGACGTAAAACCGGCGATGATCATGCGCGGTCGATACCGGCGGGCTAGATCTGCAATCTGATCATAGTCCAGCCGCTCGGTCTTGGGATCCACCGAGTAGGAGATGGCCTTATACAATCGGCCCGAACGATTGGCAGGACTGCCGTGGGTCAGATGGCCGCCGTGCAGCAGCGACATACCCATCACCGTCTCGCCTGGCCTTAGCAGTGCGGCGTAGACGGCATTGTTGGCCGGTGCACCGGAGAGAGGTTGCACGTTGGTGTAGATATCCTCCGTGCGGACCTGGTCGGTAGTAAAGGCTTCAGCGCAGCGCCGCCGGGCCAAAGCTTCCACCATGTTGGCGTACTCGACGCCTTTGTAGTAACGCAGGTCGGAGTAACGACGGTAGCCCGCCAGTTGGCACTCATAGTCCAGGAGTTCGGTTTCGCTCTGCTTTTGGGTTGCCGGATGGGGGTAACCCTCGGCATAGATATTCTGAAAGACCGATCCTTGCGCCTCGCGAACTGCACCAGGCGGAGAACTCTCGGAAGGGATCAGAATCAGTTTGCGGGCCTGTCTTTCTGCTTCATGCGCGATGAGTTGAGCGACAGCAGGGTCCAATTCAGACAGGCTCCCTCGGAGGAGAAAATCTGTTTGCGTCGTCATTGGTGAATTCCTTTATCAAAGTGCCCTAGTCAGGAGCCCCCAGCGTGACGAGAAGCGCCACACGTCAATTCCATCCATGATGGCAAGCTGCCGAGACTGCGAAGGACTCTCAGTCAAGCCCACAGGGGAAGGCGGATTTTGCTCGGGGCAAGTATAGACCTGACGCGACAGTTTGTCAAGCATTGCACTGCACCTCCCGACGCATACGCATACCATTCTGCCTGAGCCCCCTCTGCTGGCAACGTACACCGAACGCCCAGTCGGATCAAGATATCGTTTTCTTGGCCAAGTTGCCGAGGCTGAAGATGCTCAAGCTGGCCTGGCACGCCATAGGCCAGATCAACGCCCGCGTTCTGATTGCTCTATTTGACAGGAACGACAAGTTGTGTTACTATACGCTCCAATGCAGAGATGCCCTGAGCGAATTCACCGCGAAGGCCTGGCACGTGCTTCAGCGGTGTTTTTGCTGTGGGGCTCGCTCCAACCATGACCTCCTGATGGGGGGAAGGAGGACAGCGATGTCATCTCGTGTCACAGGCACGGTAGAATGGTTTGATGGTTCCAAAGGCTTTGGCTACATTCAGGCCGACGGTTTGGGTCAGGTCTTCGTTCACTATTTGGCTATCACGGACAACGGGATCCGCCATCTGCGGGCAGGAGAACAGGTAGAGTTCTCTGTCAAAGAAAGCCCTCGCGGTCCCGAGGCCGTTGAGGTCGTACGCCCTTAGCCTTGAAATTCACAGCCTTCTGACTGACAAGCCCCGCCGACCCTTGCGCCGCCGGGGCTTGTTGGTAATCTGCGGAGACTAGATCGTACCGAGGTGCTGCACGTTGCTGGATGAGCACGCCGACAGGAGAGAAAAATGTCACATAAACTGAGAGTTATCCCGCTGGGAGGACTCGGCGAAGTAGGCAAGAACATGATGATTCTGGAGTACAACCAGAACATCTTGATCATTGACGCCGGACTGATGTTTCCAGAAAACGACATGCTGGGCATTGACCTGGTGATCCCGGACTATGGTTACCTAATGGATAAGAAGGACTGGGTGCGGGCTATCATTGTTACGCACGGCCACGAGGATCATACCGGTGCCCTGCCTTACCTGTTGCGCGATATTCCAGCGCCGATTTATACCACACGATTGACGCGTGGCCTTGTCGAGGTCAAGCTAAAACAACGTCACCTGTTGGAAAAGACCACCATCCACACCATTCAGCCAGGCGATCAAATCAACATCGGGCCGTTCGATGTCGAGTTCTTCCACGTCTGTCACTCCATTCCCGATGGCGTGGGGTTAGCCATCGAGACACCAGTGGGCCTGGTCGTTCATTCGGGCGATTTCAAATTCGACCACACGCCTGTAGACGGCAAGCCGACCGACTTTGCCAAGCTGGCCGAGTTGGGTGGCCGCCGTCCCCTGCTGCTGCTGGCCGACTCTACCAATGCAGAACGTCCTGGGGCAACGCCTTCGGAAAAGGTGATTGACGAGGCCTTTGATTGGGTGTTTCGCGAGGCAGAGGGGCGCATCATTGTTGGCACCTTCGCCTCACTCATCTCACGGATACAGCAGGTGCTCAATGCCGCCCTGCACTACGACCGGCAGGTGTCCATCGCCGGCTACACGATGAGCGAATATGTAAAGATTGCCAGGAAATTGGGCTATTTGGAAGTGCCACCTGGCGTGATGGTACCTATCGATCAGATCATGCGACTGCCGCCGGAGCGGGTGGTCATCCTGGCCACCGGCACGCAAGGGGAACCGTCAGCGGCTTTGGTGCGGATGGCCACAGGCTATCATAAGCACATCAAGATTCAGCCGGGCGATACGGTCATTCACTCGGCGCATCCCATCCCTGGCAACGAGGAACTGGTGGGGCGCACCATCAACCGTCTCATCCAGCGAGGGGCACACGTGCTTTACAGCCTCATCGCACCGGTGCACGTTTCCGGTCACGCCAGTTCTGAGGAACAGCGGCTGCTGCTTAACATCATCCGGCCCAGGTTCTTTGTGCCCATCCACGGCGAATTGCGCCATCTGACGCGTCACGCGCAGTTGGCTCAAGAGTTTGGGATGCCGGTGGATAACACTTTTGTCGTCGAGAACGGTTACATTCTCGAGTTTGACAGGGAAAGCGGCTCTGTGGGCGAGCGGGTGCCAGGCGGCTACGTCTTTGTGGATGGCTCTGGTGTGGGCGACGTTGGCCCAGCCGTGCTGCGCGACCGGGAGATCCTGGCCCGAGACGGCTTCGTCGTGGCCATCGTGCAGCGAGACGCTGAGACAGGACAGTTGCGGCAACCGCCGGAGCTCATCAGCCGGGGGTTTGTCTTCCTGCGGGATTCGGAGGAATTGCTGGCACAGGCTGGCGATCTGGTTCAGGACCTGGTGACGTCGACTCAAAGCGGGATCAAGCCGAGCGAGTTGGAGGACGAAATCCGCAAACAGTTGACGGGCTTTCTTTACCAGGAGACAAAACGCCGACCCATGATCATTCCCGTAGTCACAGAGCATTAGCCAAAGGCAAGACGCCCTCGAAAGAGTTCCCGAGGGCGCCGATTCGACAACACAAGTCGCCACACTTTGCACAGCGCGCCAGAGTCACGCGTATGGAAACCTCGGCTACGTTTTCTATTCCTTCAGTCCTACCAATTCATACACCTGCTCAAAAGCTGTACGGCCCTTGACCTGGATAGGTGGCAGCTCGTTGGCCACGATGCGGTCTTTTACCAGTTCATAGGTGCGCTGGCCGAGGAGGATCTGCTGGGGTTTGGCGCTCTCCTGGAGGCGTTTGGCCAAGTTGACAGCGTCGCCAATGAGGGTATACTCCATATGGTCCTGGGCACCCACGTTGCCCGCCACCGCCTCGCCCGTGTTGACACCGATGCCAAACTCAAGGCCCGTTGTAGCTTCCACTTCCCGGTGATACTGTCCGATGATCTTCTTGGTCTCCCAAGCCGTCTTGACCGCCAGCCAGGCGTGGCTTGGCTGGGGCAGTAACGGCGTATTGTAATGCGCCATCACTGCGTCGCCCATGTACTTGTCCACGATGCCATCGTTAGCGCGGATGGCTTTGTGAGCCAGGCCAAAGTAGGTGTTGATGGCCTCAACGACCTGCTCCGGGTCATGCTGCTCACTGTAGGCCGTAAAGCCACGGATGTCGGCAAAAAAGATACTCACCTCTTCCCGTGCGCCGCCCAGATGGAGCTCTTTCAAGTCGGCCAAGCTATCCACCAACTCCGAGGGGAGGTAGCGTTTGACCATGGCCTGTTCTCGCTCGAAGCGTTTCTTCTCGGTGAGGTCGTCCATGACGATAGCCACGCCGAGCGTTTCGTCATTGATGTCTTTCAAGGGAGCCACGTTTAGGCTCAAGCTCACCAGGCCGCGCTCCGGCAGTTCCGGCTCTAACTCGTAAGCGACGACAGCTTCTTCCGTCCTCTTTACTCTATCCACCAACTCGGGCAATGCCTCTCCCAGCTTGGGCAGCAGTTGAGTATAGGGCGACTCCAGGCACGAATCTGCCTGCACGCCGAGGATCGTCTCGGCAGCACGATTGAAGAGGGTGACGAGGTCATCTTCGTCGATGGTGATAACCCCGCTGGTGATAGAAGCAAAGACGTTGTCCATCAGGTTCTTGGCGATGGTGACACTTTCGAACAGGCGCGCGTTCTCGATGGCCACCGCCGCCTGATTGGCAAAGGCGGCCAAAAGATTTCGGTCAGCCTCAGTGAAAAGTCCAGTTTTGATGCGGTTATCGGCATAAATGACGCCAGTGATTTTCTCTTTGGCCTTCAAGGGCACGCAAAGAATAGATCGCAACGAATAGCTGACGACGCTTTCCTGGGCACGGAAGCGCGGGTCGGCCTGGGCGTTGGTGGTGACCACCGGCTCGCCTTCGCGGGCCACGGTGTTGACGATCGTGCGGCTGATCTCAAAAGAGGAGCCGCCGATGGTCTCCCGGTCGAGGTTACGGGCGATGTTGAATTCCATCTCGCCCGTCTCTTCGTCCAGGAGCATAAGAGTGCTCCGTTCGGCGCCGGTGAGACTGATGATCATATCCATCACCTGATTCAGCACCTCAGTCAGATCCAGCGTCGAATTGATCACCTCGGCGCTCTTGGCCAGCGCCGAAAGCTGTTGGTGCTCTTTTACCTGCGCCGTCAGATCGGACATGAGAACCGTCAGTGAACGTTCAAGCTGGGGCAACAACTGATCAATCTGCTGCCCCACGGCATGGAGGGCGATTGAATAAGTCGTTGCGTCCTGTAGGGCTTTTTCCTGAACGCGGGCAGATTGCCTTCCTTGCCATGCAGCTTGCAAGCGACGCAAGGTGCCCTGTTGCTGATCGACCACCTGAATGAACTTGTCCAAATGCTGACGCAAGGCGCGAACATGAGCCTGGGTATGCTCAATACGTTGCTGTGCAGTGTCAGCCATCATCATCTCTCCACTGTCTGAACGCGATAGCTCCGTGCTGTTCCCATTGACGGCATCGGAGATTATGCCTGGTCCCGACTATCGTCTTCCCGTTCCTCAATTGTCTTATTCTTCTTCCCCCATCGAGAAGCCAGAAGACGGCGGATAAGAAAGGTCGCCTTACGGGCGCCTCGTTTCGCCTCTTTCAAACGACGCTCTACGTCTTTGTAGCCTTCATCTGCCTGGTAGACTCTTTCCAGACAGTCAATCGCTTCCTGCCATTCCTCCACCACAAGATGGCGCAGACCTTGCCGGTACAAAGCTGCCAGCCGTTCCTCTTTGTGTAGCTCTTCAAGCGCAGCAGTGGCACGCACAAGCAGTTCATTGGCTCGTATATAATCTGGTTCCCTCTCAACGATCTCGCTCAGTTCGTCTACCGCCTCCTGCCATCGCTTATTCGAGATGGCCCCCTCGGCGGCAGTGTACAGAGCCTTCAGCCGCTTTTGCTGACCGGCTTCGGTCAGTTGCACACCCACGTCACGGTAATCAGGCGCATATTTGAGAATTTGGGTGTACAGGTTGACCGCTTGCGTCCACTGCCCGGCGACAGCGGCTTCGTGCGCTCGACCATAGAGACTGCTGAGCAACAGTTCGTGCACCTTGTCAGCCTGAGACGACATGGGAGGGCGAACCTGAGGCAGTTCCTTGCCTGCCACGGCAGACTGGACCGCCTGAAGTAGCTCCTTGGGCGACTGGAAGCGGTCTTCCGGACGCTTGGACAGCGCCTTGAGCACCAGTTGCATCACCACCGGCGGTACATTCGCCTCCTCCAGCGGTTCAGTCGGCGGCGCGCTGGCGATATGCTGGCTGATGACGGACCAAGGGGTGCTGGCGTCGAAGGGCAGAGTGTTGGTGAGCATCTCATATATCACAACGCCTAGAGAGTAGATATCAGATCGAATATCTACATTCTCCCCCATAGCCTGCTCAGGTGAGATGTAATAGGGAGAGCCGACGAATCCCGATTGGGTGAGCGAGGGCAGCGCCCGTGCCCGGGCGATGCCAAAATCGAGCACTTTGACGATCCCGTCGGTGGTGATCATCAAGTTCTGCGGTTTGATATCCCGGTGGACAATGCCGCGTTCATTGGCACGATGCAGGGCCTGGACAACCTGGCTGACGATACTCAATGCCTCCTGGTACGGAAGTCGTCCCCTGATGTTCAGGATCTCTTTGAGGTCTTTTCCCTCAATGTACTCCATTACCAGATAGTGCACATCGCGATCGGCTCCATAGTTCAACACGCGAACGATGTGCGGAGCGTCCAAGCCAAGAGCCAGTTTGGCCTCACGGATGAACCGCTGAATGTACGACATGTCCTCGGTATACTGGGGATACAATACCTTGACGGCCACTCTGCGGCCGTTTAGAAGGTCTTCTCCTAGATAAACCCACGCCATACCACCACTGCCCACTTCCTGAATGAGCTTGTAGCGGTTGCCAAGAATTTCGCCGATCACGATCTCCTCTTATCCCGCTCTCCGTGACGAACGTCCCCCACAGCACCAGCTATTATACCCGACTTTGCCTGGATAGGCAATCGGATACCTTCAGTGATCATTCGACTCTTGGCGACTATCATTGAGGCCCCACGAGAATGCTCTTCTGGTGCAGAATATGACAGTGTTACCCCACAAATACCTTTGTTCATAGATATAGTGGGAAGATTTGCCCCACCAGGCATCGATGTTGCACGTCACGAACTGTCACACAGCGTTCAGTGACCGATATATCCGTGCACCTGGAACCAGTCCAGGCTATCCCGAATGGTCGTTTCCAACGGACGTGGCTTGAGACCCAGTTCGCTGTGTGCTTTTTCAGTGTTCAGGGGCTGCCATTGGCCTACCGTTTTGGCGTGCTCCAATGACAGCGGGGGAATGAGAGGCAGACGACCAGCGGCTTCCCCCACTCTGACCAGGGCATCTATCACTTTCAAGGAGATCGACCGGCGGGGGGGGCGGACGCCAGCCAGAGTAGCAGCCAACGTCAGTGCCTGGCGCACGGAGACGTTGTGTCCACCCAGGATGTAACGCTCTCCCATTCTTCCACGCTCAATAGCTGCACCTGGACGGCAGCCACGTCGCGCACGTCCACGATGTTGACCGTCGTTGGCACCCACACCGGCACCCATCCTTTTGCCAACGCCACCAGCAGCACACCTGTCGTCGGTTTCACGTCACCTGGTCCCAGCACCACTGCGGGATTGACGACGACGGCCGGCAAGCCAGTCGCCACGGCGTGAAAAATCTCCATTTCCATGGCATACTTCACTTCAAAGTATGCGCTGTGCACGCTGCCAGGCAGATACCAGTCCCGCTCGTCGGCCAGGCGATCTGGTTCTCCTGGCGGTCCTACGGTGGTCAGTGAACTGGTATAGATCATCTTTTCGACTTGAGTCTCGGTAGCTGCAGCCAGAACGTTGCGTAGACCGGCGATCGCTGTTCGCAAGTCGCCGGGTAGATCATTCGAATGCTGGGGATAGTAGGCAGCAGCGTGAAAGAGCACCTGGCATCCCTCCATCGCTGTGATCAATGACGAACGATCCATCAAGTCGCCCTTGACCCACTCAACTGGCACGTCTTCCAAGTGCCAGGTGGGGCTGCCAGATCGCTTCAGCCCGCGAACGGAGATGCCTGCGGCCGCCAGGGCACGCACGATGTTGCCGCCGATCATGCCTGTCGCGCCGAGAACCAACGCCCTCAAGTTTGTCTCCTTTTCCTCGCATCTTGCAGAAACGCTCGCACCTGGTCATCGGTCGGTCCGGTAAAGTCCTGATAGGCGCGAGCAATGACGAACTCTGTGTCATCCTGCTCGACCAGACAGACCAGATCATCAACCTGCGGCTCCAACCAGTCTATGATACTGAACGAACCCACAGGCGCGGCAACGACGACGCGAGCTGGCTCGTAGTGCCACACTGCCCGCACCGCAGCCAGCGTGGTAAAGCCAAAGACTAGTCCATCGTCCACCAGGATAGCTGTCTTGCCAGCCAGGTCGAGAGGCGGGCAGTCGCCACAGTAGGCCTGCATCTGACGGGAAGCTTCGGACATCGTCTCCATGGCCACGCGCTTGATCTCCTCTGCTGGCAGTTGCACACGTTCGATCAGAGGTTTGTCCAGCAGTAGCGTGCCGTCCGGCGTGACTGCCCCAAAGCTGGTTTCAGAGTCGCTTGGGAGGGGCAGTTCGCGGGGGACAATGATGGCCAACTGTGCACCGATGGCCTGTGCCACACCATACCCCACTGGAACGCCGCCCCGCGGGATAGCCAGCACCAACGCCGCTTCGTCGCCGTAGCCGCGCAATCGCAGCTCTTCACCTAGCTGTCGCCCCGCGTCAAGCCGATCTGCAAAGACAGGAGCGTTTGGCAACCAATCCAACTTGTCCTCGATTCCAGGTCTCTCACGTCTCCGGCCAGCCGTACTGACCGATCAGCGGCACAAAGGCTACCGATGTGAGGTGCTGACGCTGGAGACTGCCACCCTTCTTGCGAATCCGGATTAACGACTGTGACCAACTACCACCCACGGGAGCGACCAGTCGTCCACCCTCAGCCAGTTGATCCGTCAGAGGTTCCGGGACTTTGGGCGAAGCAGCCGTGATGATGATAGCCTCGTAAGGCGCTTGCTTCGGCCAGCCCAAAGAGCCATCGCCGACGTACCTTGAGATGTTGTCGTAGCCGAGACACAGAAACAGCTCTTCTGCCTTGGCAGCCAGTTCTGGAATACGCTCGACAGTGTACACGTGGGAGGCCAACAGACTCAAGATAGCGGCCTGGTAACCCGAACCGGTGCCAATTTCCAGCACGTGCTCATCCCCCTCCAACTCCAGGGCCTCAGTCATGAGCGCCACAATGTAAGGCTGGGAAATGGTCTGTCTCTGGCCAATGGACAGCGGCCCATCCTGGTAGGCCGAGCGACGAGTTCTCTCTGGGACAAAGAGATGTCGGGGAACAATGCGCATGGCGGCCAGCACGCGCTCGTCGTGGATGCCACGCGCCGCGATCTGCAGGCGGACCATGCTGTCACATGCTTCCGTATAGTCTGGTTCCTTCCCACCCCACATAGCTTCCATCCCCTCTGGATTCTGTGTCGTTACCATGTGCCCATTATATCACACATTAGGGCGAGTCTCAAGAGGGAACGAATGCAGGGAGACATCCCGAATTTGGGTCGCGAATGATAGTAGACCCCGCAGGGTCTTTCCTGGCGTAAAGATGAGTCGCGAATCTGTTTACTTTATCAACCCTACCCGCACGTTGCGGAAGCGAGCCGGGGCTGCACCGTGACCGGTGTGGGCCACCTGGCCAGGCTGACCCTTGCCGCAGTTGGGTGTACCCCACACATGCCAATGATCCACACTGCAAATAGCATCGCAACTGCCCCAGAACTGTGGCGTGATGCCGGTGTAGGTAGCGTTCTTGAGCATCCGTCCCAGCTTGCCGTTCTTGATCTCGTAGGCCAACTCGGTGCCGAACTGAAAGTTGAGTCGCTTGTCGTCAATGCTCCAACTTTTGTTGGTAAGCATGTAGATACCTTTGTCAGTGTCGGCAATGAGGTCATCCGGCGCCCACTCCCCCGGCTGAAGGCTGACGTTGGTCATGCGGATGATAGGGATGCGATTCCAGCCGTCGGCGCGCATGGAACCGTTGCTGCGCACTGGCGCGTTCGGTTGGATGCGTCGTAATTGACTGGTCGTTTCCCGCGAGGTGAGGTAGCCGACAAACAAACCGTTCTTGACAACGTCCGTGGCCTGAGCTGGCACCCCCTCGTCGTCATAGCCAAACGTGCCCAGTCCCGTCGGCGTCAGCGCGTCGGCAGTGATATTGACAATCCCGGATCCATAGCGGAGGGTGCCGTACTTGTCCGGGGTGAGAAAGCTGGTACCAGCAAAAGCCGCCTCGGTGCCAAACACCCGGTCCAACTCGATAGGGTGGCCGCAAGATTCGTGGACTTGCAAAGCCAGTTGTGGGCCATCCAGGATGACCGTGGTGAGGCCACTGGGACATTGCGGCGCGCTGAGCAACGCCACGGCCTCCTCGCCCATGCGGCGGGCATTGCCCACCAGGTCCCACTGCTGGATGAACTCGTAGCCAGCCGTCCCCTGGTGGCGCCCGAATGAGTTGGGATAGGACCGTTGTTGCATCTCTCCCTCGCTCACGGCCATAGTCACCAGGCCCAGCCCGCTTTCGACGATCTCCTGCTCGATGTAACTCCCCTCCGTGCTGGCAAAGGTCTTGTTCTCCCGGATAAAGGTCAGGCTGGACTCGGCAACCATGATTCCTTTCACGGAGCGAGCCTCCTTGTCTGTCTCCAGCAGGAGCGACACTTTGTCGTTGAGCGGTACGGCGAATGGATCGATTTCCACTGGCGTGCGATAGGTATCCACGTGCACCTCGGGTGGCCCGATGTCCACGTCCTCGATTTTGGCCAGGGCGCTGGCCTTGGCAATCGTCACTGCCAAGGCCGCCACGCGGTCTATTTCAGCGAGGGCGAGCAGATGGCTGCTGGCAAACCCCCATGCGCCGTCCGCGATCACCCGCACGCCAAAGCCTTGCGTGCTGTCCAACTCCAGTTCCTGAACGACGCCGTTCTTGACGGTGATATATTGCGTCTCGCGGTGCACGATCCGAATATCGGCATAACTTGCTCCCTGTACCTGGGCCAGGTTCAGAGCGCGATCTGTTAATTCTCGCATCGTCATCTCCTTTGCAGTAGAAACAGGACGCTGATTCATGCACAGATCCAAAGAACCAGTGTTCTCCAAGGTTCATCTGCCTTCGATCTTTTTGAGCTAAAACTCGGTGGTGCCAGTGAAGCGAAATTCTTCGACCTTGGCCGCGGGGGCACAGACGGCAAAGTTGCCCCACCCAGATCTGAGCAGCTTGAGTTCCGAGCCGAGCATCTCCACCCGGCTGAACGCGTCCAAGATGCTCTGAGTAAACCGCAGGTTCTTCAGCGGCCGGGTGATCTCTCCATTCTCGATGAGGAACGTCCCATCACGGGTCATACCGGTGAGAACCGTCTTGATAGGGTGAACCGGGTTGGTATAGTGAAAGCGCGTCACCCAGATACCCCGTTCGGTGGAGGCTAACATCTCGTCTTTGGTGGCCTGACCCGTCGCCATGAACGAGTTGAGAGGCACGGGACCAAAAGTATTGGGTGCCGGCAAGCTGTGCCCTGTGGAGACCTTGCCCTCCTCACGGCCGGCGGTGAAGGAATCGTAGACCACCCCCTCGGCGATGCCATTCTCGATCAGGGTCACGCGCTGCTTGGACACCCCCTCAAAATCAAACGGGAGCATCAGCCCTCGAGGATCATGACCATCGTCCCAGATGGTGATGTTTTCGCCGGCAATCTTTTCGCCAAAGCGACCGCTCATAAAGCTGCGCCCTTCCTGCACCGCCAGCGCGCCGAAGCCCAGGTAGTTCAGGGTAAACAACATGTCGGCCACCGCGTCCTCTTCCAGGATGACGGCGTAAGCCCCTGGCTCGATGCTGGTGGGGTGGCGACTGCGAAGAGCCTTGTCCATGGCTATACGGCCTACGGTCTCCGGCTCCAGCGTCGACACGTCCATGGCGGTTGCCGTGGCATAGCCAGAGCTGTCCTCGCTCATGATGACGGTTACGATGTGCGCCACGGTGCCGCAATGATAAGCCGACACACCCAGCGAGTTGGCGATCACGACCTCCTCTACGGTGGTAGAGAAGGCCCCTGCCGCCTCCAGGTCGTTCTCCCGCGACGCCGCGCAGATGGCGGACACAACTGTGGCCCGCTCTTCCGGGGTGCAGGTAGCGGTTGCCTCGGAGTAGGCGTCCACTTTTTCTATCGGCTGAGGCTCCGGCAGTGAGTGAAAGTCCGGGTTGTCCTGTTGGAAGCGAGCTACCGTCTCAGCCGATTCCACCACCTTGCGCAGCGCCTCGTCGCTCAAGTCGTTGCCAGAAGCGACGCCCATCTTTTTGCCGAACACGGCCCGCACCCGCACTGTCACATCCGTCTCCGACACGTTCTGGTGGATGGTGTTGACCGCAAAGCGCGTCAGGTGCTGATTGCCGCCAAAGATCAGCACTTCGGTCTGATCGGCGCTGGAGAGGGCCAGCACCCGGTCTGCGATTTCTTTCGATCTCTCTTTTCCTAACACCTTTTACCCTCCCTGCTTGTCGTCAATTGACCAATCTCTGGAAGTAGAGTAAAATAGCTCTATTCTTGAATGAAGGGGGTAGTCATGCCACTGTATGAATATTCTTGTGCCGATTGCCACGTCAAGTTCGAGGCATTGCGCAGGATGAGCATGGCCGACGAGCCAATCGCCTGCCGGCAGTGTAACAGCCAACACACCTCGCGAATGTTTTCCACGTTTGCCGCCATCAGCCGCAGCAGTGATGGTGGGACGCGGGCCGTCGCTGGCACGGGCAGTGGTTGCGCCGGCTGCGGCACGCGACATTGTTCAACCTGCGCCCATACCTGAGTCGCTCGGTTCATCTCTGATGCTGTGGATTGCCCCATGTTTTTTCCACAGCGTATCTTTTACCCCATTCTTGGGTTTTATTGGTTGACTGTCAGGCTCTTCCCCCATCGCGAAGAAAAGGGAGTTAGAACACATGGGACTCTTTGACAAATGCTACAGCTTTACACGAGCCAAAGAAATCATGGCAATGGGCGTTTACCCTTACTTTATCCCATTGTCGGACACCGAGGGCACCGAAGTGACGATTGATGGGCGTAAGCTCGTCATGATCGGATCCAACAATTACCTGGGTTTGACCACCCATCCCAAGGTGCGCCAGGCGGCCATTGAGGCCGTGCGCAAGTACGGTACCAGTTGCACCGGTTCACGTTTCCTCAATGGGACGCTCTACCTGCACAAGCAACTGGAAGAAGAACTGGCCGACTTTGTGGGCAAAGAAGCGGCGCTGGTCTTTAGCACCGGTTACCAGACCAACCTGGGCACTATCTCGGCGCTGGTGGGGAAGGGCGATCTGGTCATCACCGACAAGGAGGATCACGCCAGCATTATTGATGGCTGCCGCCTGTCCTACGGCAAGATGCTCCGTTTCCGTCACAATGACATGGCTGACCTAGAACGGGTGCTCAAGAGATGCGACCCCGATCAGGGCAAGCTGGTGGTCGTGGATGGCATCTTTAGCATGGGCGGCGACATCGCGCCGCTGCCAGACATTGTCCCGCTATGCAAAAAGTACGACGCCCAGCTCATGGTGGACGACGCTCACTCGGTCGGCGTGCTCGGCGAGAACGGTCGCGGCACGGCAGCCCACTTTGGCATGACGGACGACGTAGACCTGATCATGGGCACTTTCAGCAAGTCATTTGCTTCACTGGGCGGGTTTATCGCTGGCGACGAGCCGGTGCTCCATTATATCCAGCATCATGCCCGGTCGCTCATTTTCAGTGCCTCCATGCCAGCGGCCTGCGTGGCGGCCTGCCTGGCCGCGCTGGAGGTGATGCGCACCGAGCCCGAGCGGCCCAAACGCCTGCTGGCGATTGCCGACAAGATGCGACGAGGATATCAGGAGATGGGGTACAGCACTGGCCATAGTGAGACACCCATCATCCCCATCATGATCGGCGGCGACACAGCTACTTTCTTGATGTGGCGGGCTCTCTTTGACGCCGGGGTCTATACCAACCCCGTCATTCCACCGGCCGTGCCACCCAACAAGTCACTGCTGCGCACGAGCTACATAGCCACTCACACCGACGAGCAGATGGGTCGCGTGCTGATGTTGTTTGAGCAGGTCGGCAAAGGCGTGGGCGTCATCTGACCCCCGGACCTCCAAGATTTCCTGAATCTCGAAGGTCTTTTTCATAACCAGCCATTTTCTCGATACCACTGCGCGGTGAGATGCACACCTGTTGCCAGGTCGTGTTGTGCTTCGAACCCGAGTTCGCGGCGGGCCTTCTCCGCGCTGCACACCCAATACCGCTGGCTCAGCTCGATCAGTTTCTGGTCATTGAGCAACGCTGGTTGGCCGATGAGCCGGGCCTGGAGGCCAGCAACGGTGGCAATGACCGGCAACAGTCCTTCGGGCAACACGATGCGCACTGTGCGCCTGCCCAGCGCCGCTGTAATCAGGTCACTCACCTGCTGCCAGTCGTAGTCTCGTCCCTCGGCAGCAAAGTAGATCTCACCCACGGCCCGATCGTCTTCCAAGACGTGCAGGATCAGCGAGACCAGATCTTGGATAAAGATGAAACTCGCTCGCCGCTCCCCGCGCCCCAGCAAGAGTCTCACACCCCGGTTGACCATCTGAAAGTAAAAATAGATGTCGCGCTCGCGAGGGCCATAGACAGGCGCGGCGCGCAGGATGACCACCGGCAAACGGTCCGCATATTCGTGACAGAATTGCTCACCCTGAAGCTTGCTCTGGCCATAATAAGTCAGAGGTTGGGGCGGGTGGGATTCGTCAATAGGGTGCCTATCAGGTGAAGGGCCAGCAGCGGCCAGGCTGGAGGCGTAGACGAAGCGGCGCAAGTGAGGGGCCGCCTGCACGCACGCAGCCAGCAGGTGACGCGTGCCCGCGGCGTTGACGCGAAAATATGTCTCTCGGTCACGGGCTTTGGTGGCGCCCGCCAAGTGGCACACAGCGTCCACACCGAGGCAGGCTGCTTTCAGCCCCTGGTCGCGCGCAATGTCGCCATAGGCCCACTCTACGGGCAGATGGCGGATAAAGGTAATGTCGCTGGTGCGGCGCACCAGGCAGCGCACCTGGTAGCCCCGTGCCAGCAAGGTTTCGACCAGATGCGAGCCCGCAAAGCCGTTAGCCCCGGTGACCAGGACTCGACCCCTAGCTACCATGTGATCTCTGCCCCCTTACTCCCCAAGTGATATGTAGTGGAACTCTGGTGGGTGGCGATGTACCGGCAGCACCAACTTGCCACGGTAGCTGATTTCGACCTGCAGACCCTCATAGCTGTGTTCCAACACGGCGATGAGCCCTCCGCTACGCGTCAGGGCTGTGTCCAACGTTTCACCGTCTCCAATAGCCTCGAACACGTAAGGGGAAGCGACGCGCACGCCATCTACCATCAGCCAACCCTCGTCGTCGACGGCGATGGCCGACCAAAGGACCAGCCGTTCGCCGTTGAGGGCCACTGCCTCCGCCCCGGCGTTGCGCAATTCGTTCACCAGATCCTGGGCATGGAGGGCACTGAGGGGACCGCTGATGCGCACCTCTATGCCCGGACCAGAGACTTCTACCTGGCCATTGACGATCTTGAGCCGGTTCAATTCCTCGACCAACGCCTCCAGCCGGCCACTGCTGCCGACCCCCTGAAAACGGCTCAACTGGACTCTCAAGGTGTCAACCTCAGTGCGTAGGCTGGCGTTGGCTTCGACCAGGCTGCTGAGGATGACCGATTGATCGGCACTGGAAGCGGAGACGCGAGCCTTGCTGGTGAGGTGCTGGGTCTGAAATTGCGCCACCACCAGAACGCCCAGCAATAAAGCTATGACAACCCACATCAACTGCGCAGTGCGATGACTCATGCTCCGACCTACTGGCCCGGTTGGGCGTATTGTAGGGCAATGCTGCCCTGGTAAGCGGGCAGCCTGACGTCTGTGGCGCGGTGAAACTTGAAAGTCAACCCGTTGTGACGGGCTTTCTCCTTAACTTCGGCCAGGTAGGAGGGGTTGCGCATAAGGTCCTCCAATTTGTTGGGGTCACCAATGGTGCGCACGATGTACGGCGGAGAGAGGCGTGTGTCGTTGACCATGACAGTGCTGCCCACGCAATAGATGGAAGTGGTTCCTACTACCCGTTCTTCATTGACAGAGATGCCTTCCGCTCCAGCCATCCAGAGCAAGTTCACCACGTCACGCAGGTCGTACTCGTGGACGATATAAGCGGATGGATCTTGACCGGATGGGATCGCCTGTCGCTGGGAGTCATCCAGTGTCACCACCACGCCTGGCCCCTCTGCAGCCACCAGACCAGCCAATGCCTTCTGGTGGTTCAGTTCAGCGCTGAGCTCTTCCAAGAGCTCAGTAGTGGCAGCGGTCTCTTGCTGGTAAACCGCCAGTTCCTGGCGCAACTCGCCGATGCGCGCTTTCAGAGCCTCCTGTTCTTCCTCCAGGCGGCGAATCGTCGCCCCGGCGCGGTCACGGCCGTCGGCAGACGGGGCCGGGGCCGGCGGAGAGTTGATTTGCAGACTCAACAGGAGACCGAACACCAGAGCAACCAGCAACCAAGAAAAGGTGCGATGCCTATCGGATAATCTTGCCCCCATGCGTGATTTCCTTTCGGGCGCAACAAAAATCGCCAGTGTACGGCACAGCACATCCGCCCCGTACCTCACACTGGCGGGCTGGTCTTCTATCAGAAGTATCACTATTTGCGATGCTGATGCTGGGTTCAGAGGGCCTAATCAGACGAGGAAGTGATGTTGATATCGTAAATCCTCAAGTTGTTGGCCATGTTTGCTTCGCCGGGCACCACAACCACCTGCACGGACAGTTGGTAGGTCGGCCGGTAGGGAGGACGGGGAATCCGTGAGAATCGAACGACCTGGGTTTCTCCAGGTGCGATAGAAGTGATTTCGGCGCTCTGCTCGACGATGACTGTTCTACCTTCGTCGGCGGATAGCTGAGCTTCTACCAAGATGTTGGTTTCTGTCGACAGGCCGGTGTTCTCGACGGCAATCAGCAAGGTGATTTCATCAGGGTCGGTGACGATCTGTTCGTAGTCCAGTTGCGGTTCAAAGTCCACGGCCAGAATGGCCAAATCGTGCTCGTCAGGAGCGATTTGGGAGGGAGTTGGCGTCTCGATGTCGTTTCCTTCTTGACGGTCCACCACCTCAATTCGGCTGCAGCCTACCAGGCTCAAGATAACGACGCTGGCGATCAACGTCAGACGTCTGAGGTGAAGCCAAGCGCTATCCTGCCCCATAGCGTGCCTCCTCGCTAAAAATATATTTGCCAGACCAGGCATTGTGGTGCTGTTTCCCACCCCCCAACGTACATGCCTGTCATGGCCCGGCTGATCGTACGCTGGCTCTAATGATAATCCAAATGGGAGGATTTGTCAAATCTTTGGCAATGGCAAGATTTTGGATTATACCGAGATGTATAGGCGCAGATTGTGGATGTCTATTTTTTCACCAACTCTGGAGGCGCTGGAGATGCCAGCGCCTCGTTGTCTTTCTCTGACCTTTGTAGTATAATCCCTCGGCAGCGAAGAATAGCAGGCGATTCACAAGTTGCCTGTGCACTGGGAGGCAAGAAAGCGTGTTTCGACGTTCGCGAGACATCCGAGAGACCCTGGCCAAGACCCGCAAAGGTTTCTTTGGTCAGATCATGGGCCTGTTGGGGGCCAATGAAATCACCGACGAACTGTGGGAAGCACTGGAAGAGTTGCTCATCCAGGCCGACGTGGGAGTCAACACTACCGTCGAACTGGTGGAGCGGCTCCAAGAGCGCGTGATCAACGAGCACATCCGCCAGACCGACAGCGTGACCGCTTTGCTTAAAGAGGAACTACTGGCGTTCCTGAACGGCTCCTCTCGTCCGATGGCGACAGAGCAGGAGCGGATGTTGACGGTTATCCTCATCGTCGGTGCCAACGGCTCTGGCAAAACGACCAGCATCGGCAAGCTGGCCCATTACTTTCACAACCAGGGACGGAAAGTGCTGCTGGCGGCATCTGATACCTTTCGGGCTGCAGCCATCGACCAACTCAAAATCTGGGGCCAGCGTGTTGGTGCCGAGGTGATCGCCCACGCGCCGGGTGCCGACCCGGGTGCTGTGGTCTACGATGCCGTCAGGGCCAGTCAGTCCCGGGGCATAGACCTACTCATCGTGGACACCGCCGGTCGGTTGCACACCAAGTATAACCTGATGCAGGAACTAAAGAAGGTGCGCGGCGTGGCGGCCAAGCAGGTGCACCGCGCGCCCCACGAAACGTGGCTGGTGCTCGACGCAACCACCGGCCAGAATGCCCTCTCACAAGCGCGGCACTTTAAAGATGCCGTGGAGGTGACTGGCATCATTCTCACCAAACTCGATGGCACGGCCAAAGGCGGTATTGTCTTTGCCATCGCTCGCGAGCTGGGGTTGCCCATTCGCTTTGTCGGGACCGGTGAGCGCGTGGAAGACCTGGCCGAGTTCGATGCACAAGCCTTTGTCGAAGGACTGTTTGAATAATTCTCATGGCGAGTTACGAATGGTCAGTTGGAGGAACGACATGGACGACCTGGTGAGCAAATTGAGTCAGTTGGATGCCAAGATCCACCACATTCAGGAGCGTCTTTGATATCGCTGGTAAAGAGCAAAAAGTTGCCCTCCTGGAAAAGTCCGCCTCGGCGCCTGATTTTTGGGACGACTCGGAAAAGGCCCAGCAGACTATGCAGAGGCTGGCGGCGCTCCGAGAAGAGGTCGAGTTGTGGCGCTCCCTGGCGGCCAGGGTTACCGATAGCCGGGAGTTGCTTGAGTTGATCTCGTCCGAGGGCGACGAGGCCATGGTCGCCGAGATAGCCCAGGAAGTGAACACCCTGCAAAAAGAACTGGATCAACAAGAGTTTCTGCTGCTTCTCTCCGGAGCCCATGATAGGGCCGATGCGATTTTTGCCATTCACGCTGGCGCTGGCGGCACCGACGCACAGGACTGGACCGAGATGCTGCTGCGGATGTACCTTCGCTGGGCGGAGACGCGTGGCTACAAGACGGCGATACTGGATTCGCTGACTGGCCAGGAAGCGGGCTACAAGTCGGTGACGGTCAGTGTGAGCGGCCGGTACGTCTTTGGCCACCTCCAGGCAGAGCGGGGCGTCCATCGCCTGGTGCGACTGTCTCCTTTCGATGAGGCCCACCGCCGTCATACGTCTTTCGCCAAAATGGAGGTCTGGCCCGACATCGCCGAAGATATCGAGATCGAGATCAAGTCAGACGACGTAGAGTTAGAAGTCTTTAGGGCCTCTGGCGCTGGTGGACAGCACGTGCAAAAGAACGCCACGGCGGTGCGACTCACTCACAAGCCGACGGGCATCGTCGTCAGTTGCCAAAATGAGCGTTCCCAGGTGCAGAACCGGGAGGTCGCCATGAAAATCCTCCGTGCCCGGCTATACGACCTGGAAGTGCAACGGCAGGCGGAAGAAATGGCTCACCTCAAGGGAGAGAACATAGATGCGGGATGGGGCAATCAGATTCGCTCCTACGTCCTGCACCCATACAAATTGGTCAAGGACCTCCGCACCGGGTACGAGACCGGCAACGTCGAGGCGGTGCTGGATGGCCGCTTGGACGAGTTTATCGAAGCTTACCTTCGTTCGACCATTGGTCAGAGCGATCATTAATCCACTTGCTGGGCGGCGGCCACTCCATTGGATGACCATACGATTTTGCCAGATATGATCAGGGCGAGGCAAGCTGGTAACTTGTCCTCAGAAGCCGGTGAAATGCAGGACATAAGGCCCTTGTCCCCCTTGAGATCGCTGCGGTGGCGAACTGTCCTTAAAGGAGACAGGGTGTGATGCCAAGACGTTATCGCCTGATGCTGGTTTTTGCCCTGCTGCCAGTCCTGCTGCTGGCCTGTGGCCGCGGCCAAAAGACACCTTCTACCGAAACGAGGGTGCCCGTCTCCCAGGAAGCTGCTGACCGGCTGGCGCAGAAGCTGCAAGAAGGGGTCAACAGAGAGGAGGGTACCTTTAGCCTGGAAGTCACCGACGCGGAATTGACCTCTTATGTCGTCTTGAAGCTCTCTGAGCAAGCCGATAGAAAGAGCGACATGCTACTGGAGGACTTTCAGGCGCAGTTTAGCGGCGGACAGATGATCTTTTCGGGCAAAGTGGCGACCGTCTGTCCCCTTCAGCTTAACGTCAGGGCGGCGGCTGTAGCCCGGGTTGAGGATGGGCAACTCGACGTCGTCGTGGACAAGGCACAGGTGGGCATTCTCCCGATACCCAAGGGATTGCTCAATAGCCTGTCGCACATCATCACCGAGACGATCACCGAAGCGCCAGAGCAAATAGAAGAGGCGGTGGAGATCACCGACGTGGAAATTGGCGAGGGGGTGATACGGATCGGTGGACGTATGACCGGAATTAGCAAGTAAGCCAGTGGTCAAGGGACAAGAGGGAATAAAGCTGTGAAACAACGAAAGGATCCTCGCAAGGCAGCCAGTTTTCCATGGGTCTATGTTTTGATCGGTGCCCTCGGCGTCGTGGCAATTGTTTTGGTGGCCAGCCTGCTATATAACAGATACCAGATTCCTCTTTCAAGAACGGCAACTCTACAGCCCACAGCAATTGCCGGCCCGACGAACCCCAGGCCGTGGCCTACAGTGCTCACTGCCACGCCGACGGTCACCCGGCCACCTTCACCGCCGGTCACGCCAACGCTCACCAGCACCTCGACCCCACGCCCCACCAACACGCCTGTGCCCACCCCGACGCCCACGCCGACGCCTATCCTGATCGCGCGTGAGGAGCTGGGCAAGATGGTCACCATCCAGTACAAGCTGCAAAACGTGTCCGTCGTCGAGCAAAAAGATGCCTCGTGGATAGTCAGGCTGTTTGGGGACAACAAGATTGTGCTGGTCGCGACCGGCGAAGTTATGGCCGGCGTGGACATGACTTCCCTTGCTGAAGAAGACATCGTTGCCAGTGGAACGACAGTCAAACTGATCATGCCACCAGCAGAGATCTTGAGCGTTCACCTACTACCTGGCGAGTCCTGGGTGTACGACCGCAAGTTGAACATCTTGAAGCCAAATTGGCAGTTGGAACTGCAAGCTCAGCAAGAGGCAGAGCGGTCGCTGCGTGAGTGGAGCATAGACAATGGAATTCTGGAGCAGGCGGAGCAGGTGTTTACGACCAGGATTGAGGCGCTCCTGCGACGGCTGGGATTTACAGACGTGACCATCCTGTTCCGTGGTTTAGAGAACAGGCGCTAGCTTTTGCCATCCGTTTGGCCCGGCATTGGGAGACTTTCAAGGAGGACAAGATGTCACAAAAGCTTGCTGAAGGGAACAGGGAAAGCGCTTCTCCACGTCCTGCATCCAGACGGGGAGGCAAGTCAGTAAACTGCCTGTTGATCGTCATCGCTGCTACAGCACTGGTGTGCGGCCTGGGCATCATCGCCGGCCGGCCCTTGCTTGAGGATGTTCTTCCCCGGTCACCGACCCCCACACTGGCCCCTGTCATTCATCAGGTTTCGATGGCCGATCTGCAAAACGTGGCCAAGTTGGTCAGCACCGAGTATTACCTGGTGGACGAGGTGCAATATACACAAATCCCCGATAACGTTGCCCAGTACCTGGGCTTCAGGAGAGAGTTTCTGGCTCTTCTATACGGCACGGTTGCGGCGGGGTTTGATCTGACAGACTGGCCGCTGGAAGACAATCTCTGGCAAGATGGCTCACAGGTGATGCTCAAACTGCCACCGCCGCAGGTACTCTACGTGGACGTGGACTTTGAGCGGAGCCACATCGTGGACACCGGAGGCTGGTGCCCCGTGGGCTGTCCAGAGCCGGTGACCGATTATATGGAAAAGGCACTGCCGGAAGCGGAGGGAAACTTGAAAGAGCAGGCCATCAAGTATGGCCTGCTGGAACAAACGGCCAGGTCGGGCCGAGATTACTTTTCCCACTTTCTCACGTCGCAGGGCTTTACTGACGTTCGCGTGGTCGTGGACGGCTACATCTACGAGTAGTCTCCAGGCCAACCTGAGGCACACAAAACCGCCAGCACGATATTCGCTGGCGGTTTTCGCATCCTTGGCTTGCTCTACAACTTGCTCGAGGGTACACAGTTCGGCTCGCAGTCGCTCTGCCAGTATGCGGTAGCGCGAGATCACAGGAAAACTCCCTCTCGCTCAATAGTGGTTAGCAATTCCGGCGAACAGCACGTCACGTCCACCAAATTGAGTTCCACCTTACCGGACAGGCTTCCCACTGCAGCGATGGCCCGCAGCCAGTTGGTGTGCTTGTTTTGCCTTGCCTGTTACCCAGGCAGTTTTGGATACGGTCCGTCCTTGAAACTGGGGCGGATCTTGCGCAATTTGAGCCCCATCTGTTCCTCTACCACCTGTGTCGCCACCTGACGGATCTCTTCGTCCTTCATTGGGATGTCAATCTCTGGGCTGATCTCGACCACCAGCTCCACGTCCACGCCGCCGCCGTGCGCGCTGATGTTGGGTCTGACGCTGATGACGTCCGCCAACTGGTCAATGTGGTACGTCAGCCTCTTTGCGATAGACTCCACGGCGACGACCGCGTCTCCTCCACTGACCTTCTGCACCCTGATGGCCTTGGCGCGAGGTCTTCTGATCTCCAGGTAAATAATGGCAAAGCAGACAACCCAAATGATAACCGCCACAATGACACCCACAGCCAACAAGAATAGCTCGTTGAAACGATCGAGGTACTGATTGAAGCTGTCCAAAGTTGGCTGGAGAAATTGTTGGATGACGGGTTTCGGTACCACCAGGAAAACCGTTGAGCAGGCGATGATGGACAAAAGCAACAGGATGACCACGAAACGATTGAAAGCATTCACCTCAAGACCTCCTTTGACCAAGAATGTCAGACTGAAAATGACATAACGGCCCATGCCAATAGCCACGCATCCCACATCCTATTATACAACACAAATAACGAATTAGCTAATACCACATGAGCGCTTGCGGCTCCATCTGCCTCTGAGGACAACCAAGCCCAGCACGGTGGTGATAGCTACCAGGACGCTGACACAAGCGCCGATGCGCACGGACCCAGGCTGAAACCGAAATTCGATGGCATGCCGGCCCGCGGGCAGATAGACAGCTCTGAACAGCAAATTGGCCCGGTGGATGCGGCCCTCCGCGCCGTTCACCTCGACGCGCCAACCAGGATAGTATGTATCGCTCAGTACCAGATAGCCCTCGTGAGACAGATCAGCCTGCACCACCACTCGCTCTGGTTCGTAGTGCGTGATGGACACCGTATCTTTACCTATGGCCCGGTTGTCAGGCAAGAGTTGGGGCGGTGAGGTTTCGGCAGCCAGCACCGCACTGACCGCCGGGTCAAAGGCAGGATCCTGCAACAACGCCAGAGCCGCCTCGTCATCGGCGGCGACTTGTGCCTGGTGAACGGTAAAAACTCGGGGGAGCACGTCCAAGTTGTCGTACACTTTGACGTCGCCCGAGTGAACCAACCGGAACCGACCTGATGTCGAGACAGCGAGTGGCAGGAAAGCACCTGTGCGCTCATCTATCAGTGTTAGCCCGCGCAAGTGAAGGCGTCCTATGGGCGCCAGGTAACGCACAGCGATGCTTTGCGGCACAGTCACCCGCTCGTTCGACTGAGCCTCCGTGCCAGGCTTCTCGACCGAGCTCGACAGAGTCTCAGGCCGAGGGGCGCTCACCAGATCCAAGGACAGACGAGTCACGTAATCGTTGCCTTGCGGATTGTCTCGCCAATGACGACCCACGCGCGCCAGAGCGTGCTGGGGCTGGCGGACGGTGTATTCCCCTTCGGCCGTATCCACGCCAGCGCGCAGCAGGTGGTATTGCGCCCGTCCAGCCTCGTCAACGACGGTCACCTCGGCTACTGGTTCGCCGTCTGTGATTGCCTCGCCTCCTTCTATATACGAGACGACACCCAAAACGGTTGCTTCAAAATCCGTCAAATCAGTCAACGCCACTTGCTCCGCTGCACCAATGCCCAGAACTGCGCGGTGCTCCAGATCGTAGAACACGTCGTCAATCCACACGTCGTGCACTTTGTCGGTGATGACGTATTTGACGTTCAGCATGGAGAGCAGCCGTCCCTCTGGTACCTGCTGGAGTTGCTCGCGCAGGCGACCATCAGGCGACAGGTTTTCCTCGTCGAGAAACAGTCTCTGGAGCGACACGTACTGTTTCAGCGGCAGCAGACCGCCATCGTAACCGTCCACGGCTGGGAGGCGGTAGTAGAGCGGCAAATTGGGAGCCAGGATCTCCTTCCGTTTGGCAGCCACGGTAAAGTCGTAAATTGCCTGCGGTGGCAATTGATCGGCCAAGAGGACTTGGATGTCCGCCAGGTCGCCGGGGTCGTAGCGGATGTCGGACATACTGAGGAATCGCAACGGTGGTGTCTCTTCACCAAAGCGGGCGTCGGCCAGCAGGTGTGCGGGAGCCGTACGCAACGAGGAAAGCGCTTCGGGAGCCGTTGCACGGTTGTAGGCCAGGCCCCGACTGGCAACGAACAACTCGCTTAGCAACAGACCAGCCAGCGCGAGCTTGACCCACCAGCGACCGGGACGTGCCGCCTGCCTCGCGCCAAGCTTGCCCTGAGCGGAGTCGAAGGTCCGAAGGGACAGACCCCCGGCCCATATGACGACGGCGACGAATCCCAACCCCACCCAGACAGCCAGCGTCGGCCAGGCGGGAAAGTCAAGCAGTGGAGAGAGCAGCAGTAAGAGGAACGCAACCGTTCCCCCGCCGACGAGGAATCGCCGCCAGGCCCAGCGCAAAAGTTGTGCCTGGGGACGATGGGTCATCCGCGCCTTGCCCTCCAGCGGCGCCAGGAGAAAATCGGCACCCAGTGCGGCGAGCATCGCCCCAGAAAAAGCAAAGAGGAGCATCCAGCGGGCGGGTGCGCGAAAGATGGAAAAACCGGGTACGGCTTTGTACAGTAAATAGTAGGCAGGATTTGCCCGACCAGCGGCGAGGAAGAGGCCCAGGCCGCCCAGAAAGACGAGTGTGGCCCGATGGCGGCAGTCGGTGCGAAAGAGCGCACCGACCAGCGCCAAGAACAAGCCCAACACTCCCAGGTAGGCAATATACTCGCTGAACGCCTCACCACCAAAAACCTGCGCCAGATCCTCGCCAAAGGAAGGCAACAGTGTGTAGGTCAGCAGTTGGGGCCGCAGGGAGAACGAACTGGCCTCGGCATAGGATAGCCCTCCTGCGCGGTTCGACAAGCCCGTCAGTTCCAGCGTGGGCAAGAGTTGCACGGCTGCCACACCCACGCCAACGGCCACGACCAGCACGTACAACGCCAAGCGCCCTATCAGGCTGCGCCCCCATCGCTGCCATGATCTCTCCCTCTCCCTCCGCCTGACGACCACGTACACGCCCCAGCCAAACAGACAAATGTACGCCGCCTGCGTGTGCCCTGCCAGCAACATCAAAGCCACGACCAAGCCCGCCAGCAACAGATTTCGCCAGCCTTCGAACCGTCGAGCTTTTCGCCCTCCCACGCCATCCCATAGCAGCAGCAACAACGGCAACCAGATGACCACGTTCAACTGGTTCACATGCTCGACCTGGGCGCCGACGAATCCGCCAAAGGCAAAAGTGATCGCGCCGAGAAACGCACTATAGTGAGAGACTCCTAGCGAGCGACGGGCATAGAGGTAGGCAAAGACGCCGGCCAAGAAAACGTGCAGGGCAATAGAGAAAGCGATCTGTTTGGGTGCCGATAGCCAGGCTAGCGGCCAGTGCAGTGGGTAGAATACCGCCGCCTGGCTGTTGGCCAGGAAGGGGACGCCCAAGAACAAATAGGGATTCCACAGCGGCAGGTGCATCTGCCGCACCGACTCGGCAGCATAGTCGCGATAAGGATAGAAATAGGTAAAAACATCCACACCGGTCAGAATGAGGTTGGTGAGGAGGATCTTCCAAAAGAAAACGAGGGTAGCAAGGCCCAGTCCCAGAAGGGCGATGAGACCGCCGAAGCGAGCGAGTGGGCTGCGATCTATTGGTTTTCCGACGACCATGTCCCCCCCGGTTGAGCGTCCTGGCCCACGATCCGATATACCGTAAACGCGAGACGGCCATCATCTCGCCAGGTACGGCGTTCGAGCACCAGGCCAAGGGCCACGCTCCTCAACGCCGCGCGCGTCTCGGCTTCGGCTTCCGCCTCCCGTGCAGGAAAGGCCACATAATTGGGTGTGGCTGTCTCTGTTGTCGCTTTGGTGGCCAGGATCGCCGGCTCGGCGTACCAGCGCAGCTCTAGCGGAGCGTCAAAGAGGTAATGAAAGTAATGCCAACCCAGGTAACGGTGCCACACCACAGAACCGGACGGTACCTCGTGGCGGAAAAACGAGATCACTTCCTCCAGGCCCTGATACGTGTCGTGGTCACCCCCGATGGCATGGCCTTCCTGTACCGCCTCCACAGCCGGGCCAGCCAACAGGATGACCAGCGCCAGGCCGACGAAGCCGATCCGCTTGATACCTGCCCAGAGTGCTCCCCGCCACACCACTCGTGCCAGCAGTAGCGAGGCCACAGGCACCAAACCCAGCAGGTAGCGATCCCACACCCTGAAACTGAATAGCCAGTGCGTCAGAAAAAAGAGCGCGATGAAGCTTGCCATAAGCCAGTCAAGGCGGGCCGTGCGCACGTGGAGGTCGGGGGAGCATTGGGCTTGAATATGTCCTGGGGCACCATCGCTGGAGGCAAGCATTGCCCGCCAGCCGCGCCACAGCAGTAACGGCACACCCAGCAGCAAGATGACGTTCAATAGCGGCGAGCCCAACACGTAGCCCAGAAGGTCTGACCAGCCAGCGAGGCGTTCGCCCAGTTCCCACCAGTTCATCAGGTACACAGGGCCATGGCTGACGGCGCTCTGCTCCCAGAAGCTGGCCCGCACCCGCCAGCGCAATGCGTCCCAGCCGATCAGCAGTTGTACGACGCCCAAGAAGCCCAGCCCCATCCTGACGACACCCCAGGCGCGGCCTCTGAGCGAGGATCGTGAGCCTATCGAAGGATGCCGGTCTAGCCAGGTCGCGCCTTTTGACTGGAAAAAGGTGCCCCCCTGGTTTAGCCACCCTGTGGTTACGACCAATGGCACGAAAAAGATGCCTTGCTGCTTGGTCGCCACGGCCAACCCCGCTGCGAGGCCGGCCCAGCCCCACCGGCCTGTAGTCGCCAGATGCATCGCCACCAGGATCAGGGTGACCATCAGCGGGTCGGTGAAGGCTGTCGGGGCAAAGAGAATGTTGAATGGTGAGAGGACCATCACAGCGGCTGCCAGCAATGCCACCTGTCGGTCATAGAACCGCCGTCCAAGTGCGTAGACGAGCCCTACCGCCGCCGCACTGGCAGTCTCGCTGATCAGACGAGCGGCAATTTCGGTGGGACCAAATAGCTTGAACATCCCAGCCAGCAGATAGATGAACAGTGGTGGCTTGTCCAACGGCACCGACAGCAGGAACGGATCCCGACCTGAGGCGACCAACTGCGCCCAGTAGCCATAGATCGCCTCGTCGCCGTGGAGACCTTGCCTGGCGATGAGACTCAATCGCAACGCCGTCCCTCCCACGGCCAGCGTCCAGAGCATGAGCCTGGCCCAGGAGACGCGCGATATGCGATATGCGATTAGCCGAAAAGCTTGTACTTGAACAGCGTCCACAGCACCACAATCCCGTCGCGCCAGGAAATCTTTTTGCCCTCAAAGTACTCTCGCCCGGTGTATGAAATGGGCACTTCGTAGACGCGATAGCCCTTCTTGAGGATCTGGGCCGTGATCTCTGGGTCAAAGCCCCATCGAGGTGATGTCAGATCCAGCTGATCGGCCACCTCGCGGGTAAAGACTTTGTAGCCTGTCTCCATGTCGCTGAGGATCGTGTTATACAGAACATTGGTCACCAGCGTCAGGAGCTTGTTGCCCACCATGTGCCAGAAGAACATTGCCTTGTGAGGCCCACCTCGGAACCGTGAGCCATAGACTACCTTCGAGCGACCCTCCAGAATCGGCTTGAGCAAGTCAGGATACTCTCGGGGATCGTATTCCAAATCGGCGTCTTGCACCAGCAGGATGTCTCCCGCGGCATGTTGGAGCGCCGTGCGCACGGCTGCGCCCTTGCCCCGATTCGTCTCGTGGTAGATCACGACAGTGTCCTCGGCAGGTGCGTGCTGGCGCAGCATGTCCTGCGTGCCATCGGTAGACCCATCGTCCACGATAACGATCTCACGCTCCAGGCCGGTGTCTACAGATCGCACACGACGCAGCAGCTCGGCGATCGTTTCGGCCTCGTTGTATACTGGGATCAAGACAGACAGTCTCACTATGCCTCCCTGGGTTGCGGTAAGATGAGAATAGCCATGCTTGGCGCGGGGCATGGAAGGCTGCATTATAGTGCACAGTAGCCCATCTGGCAAGTTGTTTTTAGCCAATAGATCCCAGAATAAGCGCGGCTGCCAACTTGTCCAGCGGGTCGTTGTTGCGACCGCAATGGGGGCTTTGCACGCATGAGGGACAGCCATCCTCGCAAGGGCACTTTTCCACGGTCCTGAGCGCCACCCGCAGCAGTTCTGACAGCAGAGTAAACCCTTGCTCGGCGATGCCAACGCCACCGGGATAGGCATCGTAGATGAACACCTGCGCCCGGCCAGTGTCAGGGTGATGCGGTGTGGAAAGCCCGTCAACGTCCAACCGGTCGCACATCGTAAAAAGCGGCAACAGGCCCACCGTGGCATGCTCCACGGCATGCAGTCCTCCCTCGAAATCCTTTCGCTGGCGCATAACCTTTCGCGCCACCTCTGGCGGCACGTCAAACCAAAGGGCCATCGTATCGTAGGACTGTGGCGGCAGATTCAGGGGCAGGACCTGTCTCGCGCTTCCGTTTTTCGACCTTTCGCCTGCGCCTGCCTGCCCGTGGCGGGTATAGCCGATGACCTGTCGTGTGACCCGCACCGCACCAAGGAAGGCCATCGTTTGGCCCACAGACTGGCCCTGGAAAGAACGAAGGATCCGGACGTCGTTGATCTGGCGGGGATGGGTGGTATAGTCCGCCGACACCGGTCGCAGGAATGCCTGGTTGTGTACCAAGTCCAAACGCGTCACCAGATAGCTTTCTCCCTGGTGCAGATAGATGGCACCAGGGTGAACGCGAAAGAGGGCACTGCTGGCCTCGATCTCTTCCAGGACGCGTCCGTTTTGTGACTCATCCCGCAGCGCGAATCGCTCCCCGGCAATGGAGCGCAGATTCACCCGCGCTGCGGGATAATCGCCGTAGGGATACTGCCAGCGATCTTGTTCGCGGCTGTAAGCGAGGACAGTCTGCTCCTCCAACCGTATCATCGCCGGAATAAAGCCGGGACCGAAAAGCTCTTCATCCTGGGCCGACAGGGGCAGTTCGCAGGCGGCGCAGGGGAGGTGTTTCTCCAGCACGTGAACGTTGTCTGGGGCGACCATCGCGCGCTCATGAGGCCGTCCAAAGAGTTCGGTTGGGTGGCGCATGAAATACTGATCTATCGGGCCGCTTCGCGCCACAAGGATGGCCAGGGACTCGCGCGTTCCCCGCCCGGCCCGCCCTGCCTGCTGCCATGTGCTGGCGATCGTGCCAGGGTAGCCAGCAATGACCGCCGCGTCAAGTTCGCCCACATCAATGCCCAGCTCCAAAGCGCTGGTGGCGGTGATGCCCAAGAGCTTTCCCCGGAACAACTCCCGCTCGATCTGGCGGCGCTCTTCCGGCCGGTAGCCGCCGCGGTATGATTTGACCAAGGACACCAGATCGGGCGCTTCTCTCTCAAGCCTTTCGCGGGTGAGACGCAAGATCACCTCTGCCGCACGGCGCGCTCGTGCAAACGTGATCGTCCGCAGGCCAGCCTGCACAAGCGCCGTCGTGAGCCGGGCCGCCTCGGTGTTGGCGCTGCGCCGGGCTGCGTGGGCCCGATCTATGAACGGTGGGTTCCACAGGAGAAAAGTCCTGGCCCCCTGTGGCGAACCGTCCTCAGAGATGACTTTCATAGACAGACCAGTGAGACGCTGAGCGTGCTCTGCCGGGTTGGCAATGGTCGCCGTGGAGAGAATAAAGACAGGCCACGAGCCGTAGAAAGCACAGATGCGCCGCAGACGCCGTAGCACGGCTGCCACGTGGGATCCAAAGACGCCTCGATAGGTGTGGGCTTCATCTACCACGACAAAGTGAAGGTGACGAAAAAAGTCAGCCCACAGAGCGTGATGGGGCAGAATGCCCAGGTGCAGCATGTCAGGATTGGTGAGGATGATGTGGGTCTTGCGGCGGTGTCCGGCGCGCTCGCCGGATGGGGTATCGCCATCGTACGTGGCAAACCGGACGCGACGCAAGGCCGGCTGCGTCAGCGCTTGCAGCGCCCGCAACTGATCCTGGGCCAGCGCCTTGGTCGGAAAGAGACAAAGCGCTCGAGCCCTCTCATCGGCGATGCTCGCCGCCAGCACTGGGACGTGGTAGACGAGGGACTTGCCACTTGCAGTGGCTGTGGTCACAATCACGTGCTGTCCTGCGCGGACAGCGTTGATGGCCCGAGCCTGATGAGAGTAGAGCCGATCCGTTCCGCTGCCCTTCATCGCCGCCACCAGGGCCTGGGGCAACGACGCGGTCAGCCGTCCATAGCGCGCGCGACGGGCCGGTAGATGCTCCGCATGGACGATCTGCCCCCGATAATCGGGCTGGCGCTTCAGTTCCTGAATCACCTGGCGGACTCTTGGCTTTTTCGGGCTCATGGCAGATATTGTACCACGAATGTGCGCCAGGCGCGAAGCAGGCCGCCCTCCCCCTTGGGAGAGAAATCAGGGAACAGAGATTCCACCGCCAGCTCTTGCTAAATCTCCACTGTCTGCCCTGGCTCTGGCACCAGCACGTGGGACACGCCCTGCTCCCGGATACCCTCGGCCAGGGCCAAGGACGACTCTTCCTCGCCGTGGACGACAAAAACTTGTTTCAGCCGTCCGTTGGTCTGATTGAGGTGATCGGTATAAGCCAGCAGTTCAGTCCGGTCGGCGTGGGCACTAAAGCCGCTGATGATCTCCACGTTAGCGCGCAGAGAGTACTCTTGCCCAAAGATGCGCACGACCGGCTGCTTTTCTACCAGGCGACGGCCCAGCGTGTACGGCGCCTGCCAGCCCACGATAAGCACCGTGTTGCGATTGTCCTCGACGTTGTTCTTCAAGTGATGCAGGATGCGGCCGTTCTCACACATGCCGGAAGCGCTGATGATGACCACCGGCTCCCGCAAAAAGTTCAGTGCTTTCGAATCCTCTACTTCACGGATATAGCGCATGCGGTGGAACCCAAATGGGTCTCGGTCACCGCTGGTGCTCAAGAATTCGTACGTCTCGTCGTCATAGCACTCGGGATGCAGGCGAAAGATCTCGGTGACGTTGGTCGAGAGAGGGCTGTCTACAAAGATGGGCAACTGGGGGATCTTTTGTGCGCTGCTCAGGCGGTGCAGCGCGTAGACGATCTCTTGCGTGCGGCCTACAGAGAAGGCTGGGATGATGATCTTGCCACCGCGCTGATAGGTCTCGTTGACCACGCGGCGCAGTTCCATCTCTGCTTCGGCGGGTGGGCCGTGGAACCGGTTGCCATAAGTACTCTCAGTGATGAAATAGTCCGCTGGCTCGATGTAGGTGGGATCGCGCAAAATGGGTAGATCGCGGCGACCCAGGTCGCCGCTGAACGCAAAGCGGTAACGACGATTTCCTTCTTCCACGTCCAGGGCCACGATGGCGGCACCAAGGATGTGGCCTGCGTCATGAAACGTGGCCGTCACCCCTGGCCCCACCAGAAACGGACGCTCATAGCCAACACCGACAAAGTGTTGTAGACTGTTCACTGCGTCGGCCGCAGTGTAGAGCGGCTCTAGCGGCGGCTCGCCAATTCTGGCCCGCTTCTTGTTCAGGTAACGGGTATCCTGTTCCTGGATGTACGCCGCATCGCGGAGCATGGCGCTGCACAGGTCGCGCGTGGCAAAGGTGGCATAGATGTTGCCTCGGTAGCCGTGCTTGACCAGCGTGGGAATGTTGCCCGAGTGGTCAATGTGCGCGTGGGACAGGATCATGGCATCTATGCTGGAGGGGTCGAAGGGGAGATTGCGGTTGCGCTCAAAGCTTTCTTTTCGCCGCCCCTGGTACATGCCGCAGTCGAGCAAGATACGGTAGCCGCTGATGGTCAACAAATGCATAGAGCCAGTGACGGTCCGCACCGCGCCCAAGAACTGAACCTTCAAGATAAAGCCTCCTATAACCAGTTTCTCTTTTTGAAGAACATCAGCATGGCCAGAACAATAATCACCATGGCCGCGATGATGATCACAAGGGTCCAGGGCGAACCCTGTCCTGGCAGCAGCACGTTCATGCCGTAGATGCCAGAGACGACAGAAAGTGGCAGCATCGTCACTGAGATGATGGTCAAAATCTTCATGACATCGTTGATGCGATACGAGATAACCGACTCGCTGGTATCGCTCAGCCCTTCCAGTACTTCCCGGTGATCCTCCAGTTCTTCCCACGCCTTTTGCAGGTGATCGTGAATGTCGCCAAAGTAGACATCCAGGTCTTCGCGAATGAAAGGTCTGTCTACGTGCTCCAGGTTGGCCACGATGGCTAGTTGCGGCTTGATGATGCGCCGCAGCGCGATGATGTCTCGCCGCACTACCGATATTCTTTGCACGATCTGGCGCATGTTCTCAGTAAATACCTCTCCCTCGATGGTCTGGATATTGTGATCCACCTTGGCGAGAATTGGAAAGCAATAGTCCACCAACTTGTCAATGACGCTGTGCAGCAGACGACTTGCCCCCGCCCCCATGTGCCGTTGGCGTGTCCGTTCGTAGGCACGACAGTCGTCAAAAAGCAGCACCACGGGCTTCAAACGGCCATCGTGGACGGTGACAAGAAAGTTGGCACCGATGAAAAAGTCAACCTCGGCTGGCTCACTGACTTGGTGATCAAGGTCGTAAATGGGAAACTGCATGACGATGAATAAATAGTCCTCATATTCGTCAATCTTGGGCCGCTCAATCTTGCTTATACAATCCTCCAGATCCAGAGGGTGAAAGCTATAGTTGCGGCGCAGAACTTCTATGGCTTCAGGTGTAGGATTTTCGATATTGGTCCAGGTGACTTTGCCAAAGCTGAGGGTTTGCACACTCATCGCGGTCCATCCTCCTGCCCGTGTAACGCCTTTATCCCTGTCCCTAATTATCGTGATTTTTGGGCTAGTGTCAACTGGATGGGCAGAGGATGATTTGTCCGGCGCTGGGGAATGTGTTATAATCCCATTTTGGAATCAGGTAAACGTCCAGGGTGCAAGAGACAGAACCTGACTCTCATCAGCGGGAGGAGGCTGCCATATGAGCCGGGCTGAGTTGTTGTACCGCTTGCAAGAAGTGGATGTAGAACTGGACGGCAAGCGTCACCGTCTGCAAAAAGTCGAAGCCAGTTTGGGCGAGACCCAAGAACTCATACAGGCGAGGGACAGGTTGAAGCAGACCGAGGCGGCCTATCGCCGGTGGCAGGCCACACTGCAGGATCTGGAACTGAAGATGGCTTCTCTGGAGAACAAGATCAGGAATAGTGAACAGCGGCTCTACAGCGGCACGATCAAGAATCCCAAGGAACTGGCGAGCTTGCAGGAGGAATTGAACTATTTGCGCCGGCGCAAGAGTGCCGAGGAGGACAGGCTGCTGGAAGCGATGATTGGTGTAGAAGACCAGGAAGCCGCGTGGCAAGAGGCTCAGGCACATTGGGAGACTGTGGAGGCAGCGTGGACGGCCAGCCAAGCCAAGCTCTCTACGGAACGTGACGAACTCTTGACTCACCTGGACGAGCTGAGGGATCTGAGAGCCGCCAGAGAGAGCGGCGTGGACGGTACCGATCTCAACCATTATGAAGACCTGCGGCGCCGGAAGCACGGCACGGCTGTCGCACGGCTGCAAGGTAATCTTTGCACCTGCTGTCACGTCGAAGTGCCCAGTTCCCAACTACAACAAGCGCGCCATGATGAGGCGCTGACTCTGTGTGGCACTTGTGGGCGGATTCTATACGCCGGAATGTGAGGATGGGCTGTGGCATTCGCTCAACAAAGAAGCAGCCAGTGGGCTCACTGGCTGCTTCTTCGTAGGGGGGATGTGGGCATGGCCTCTTTGGATCTACATCCCGGCCAGGCCATTGGCCGTGCAAAGGAGGAAAGGTAAAATGCCTCGTTCGGGTGCTGTTCGGAGGGAAAGGCCAGCTACGATGTAGCGACGTTGTTTTCTGCGACGAACTGTGTTGACCAGCGGGTGATTTGTTGAGACATTGATGCTCGTGCGTGTATGTGGCTGGTATGAGACTGTGATGTGGCGACGATGAGAGCCCGCTGGATGGAGTGTGATGAACTGCATTGTCCTGGCCGCTCAGTGAATTCTAAATGTACTTCCCACCGGAACAAGCACTCAATTGGATCGAGGCCGTAACCTCAGTTGCATTATAGCACAACAACGCACATTTGTGGCTTCAGGGAGCATTGAGGAAGCATTGAGATTTTTAGAATTCGACAAAGACATTACAGAGAGGATCTTCTATTGAAGGGCGATAGCGACGAACGGGTAGCCAAAGCTTTGACGATACATGGGATTTTGAAAGGGGAATATGGCGATCGGGTATGGCATCCGCGCCTGGATCCAGTGGGAGAATTGGTCAGTACCATTCTATCCCAGAACACCAACGACGTGAACCGCGATCGCGCCTACGAGCAACTGCGGAAGCAGTTCCCTACCTGGGAGGCGGTGCGTGATGCCGAAGCGGCGAGAATTCAGCAAGCGATCCGCCCCGCTGGACTTGCCAACAGCAAAGGGCCGACCATCCAGCGAGCCCTGCGTCAGATTTCCGAGGAGCAGGATGAGATCAACTTGGACTTTTTGGCCGAAATGCCCCTCAACGAGGCCAGGAGTTGGTTGACCAGTCTGAACGGCGTGGGCCCCAAAACGGCGGCCATCGTCCTGCTATTCTCCTTCAACCGACCGGCCTTTCCGGTGGACACCCACGTTCACCGGGTGAGCCAACGGTTGGGCCTTATCGGGCCAAAGGTCTCTCGTGAGAAAGCGCATGATCTCCTTGAAGCGTTATTGCCGCCGGAGACGTATTACGCTTTTCACCTCAATCTCATTGCCCATGGCCGTCGGGTTTGCCACGCCCGCCAGCCCCGCTGTGAGGGCTGCCCGCTATTGACCCTGTGTGACTATGGGCAGGAGATCGTACAATGACACAGCTTCTCCTTTTACGGCATGGCCAAACGGCGGGCAACGTTCAGCGCGTGTGGCAGGGATGGACGGGAGGGGAACTGACGCCACTGGGTGTGCAGCAAGCAGAGGCCACGGCGCGCCGTCTGGCGACCTGTGGCCAGACTATTGACGCGCTATACAGCAGTCCGCTCCACCGGGCCTGGCAGACGGCACAGATCGTGGGGCAAGCGCTGGGCCTCTCGCCCGTCGCCCACGAGGGATTGAAAGAGATCTGGTTCGGCGAGATAGAAGGAGTGACCCAGGAGGAATTCGCAGCGCGCTATCCGGAGATTCACCGTCGCTGGAGCAACCGAAGTGATATGAATTTCACCTGGCCCGGTGGCGAGAGTAGGGCCAAAGTCCACCAGCGCGCCCGGCGCGCCATCGAAGAGATCGTGACCCGGTACGATGGTGGGTCTATCGTCGTCGCTACCCACGGAGGAACCCTACGGGCCATATTGGCCCATCTCTTTCCGGTACAATTAGGCCGGTCGTGTAGCTGCAATTTGGACAACTGCTCCCTGACGCGAGTGTGGCTGACGCCCGACGGCCCTCAGTTGCTGGCGCTGAATGACAAATCTCATCTGGATGGGCTGACCAGCGACGATACGTGGTTCGTTGCTTCGACGTTGACCGCCGACGCCGAGACATAAGTCGCAGCCCATTGTGGCTTAGACCAACAGAAAAGATGCAGAGGTAGCAATCCCCTTGAGAATCAGAGCCATCTCGACTGCCCCTTTCAGAGAGAACATCCCCTCAAATGTCTCTTTCAATGCCATCTCTTTGATTTCAAAATCAGGCGAGAAACTGATGTGTACTTGCGTGTTCTCAAAGGTCATGATGCCGTTTTCCATCGAAAGCTGCGACTCCAGGCCGCCTTCTCGCCGCCGGATGGTGTTTCCCTCAATGTAAAAGGCGTTGTTATCTTCCAGCTCGAAATCACCCTTTTGCAAAAAGAGCCTGGGCTTTTCCTTGTAGGGCTGGCCCTGGTGTACGCAAAAGGTGGCGCAGTTGCCGCACTCGTTGCAGAAATCATCCACATGGATGATTTGCCGCGCTTGCTCGACCTGAAATAACTCTTCCCCTGTCACCGCTAATCTGTCATTCTGACAGGAGAGTTGGGGCAGCGTCAGACTCACCGCCGAGACTGAATAAGCATAGTTGGCCCGGTTGGGGCAGACCTCGACGCACTTGTCGCAGAAGGTGGAGCACTGCATACAGCGGGCCGCCTCGCTGCGCGCCATTTCCTCGGTCAGCGTTTGCTCAACGAGGTCAAAGCCACCGCGCTGGGCAACTGGGAGCATCTCTGGTTTATGCTGCGTCTCTTTTCTGGCCCGCACTCGCTTGGCTTGGATGATTTCTTCCCTGGAAAGCTTTGCCGAGTGAGCGGGCAACGGTTCGAACTGGATGCTGAACTGGCGACAAATCGCCTCGGCCGCCCGCCGGCCGTCGGCGCAAGCCTCGATGATGATGGCCGGCCCTCGGGCCGCGTCCCCACCCGCATACACACACTCTGTGCCCGTCCGTCTGGTTTCCGGGTTGGTCACAATGGCGCCGTTCTTGTGCAGGGAAACGGTACTACCGTCGAGGAAAGCGATGTCTGGCCTTTGCCCGATGGCAAGGACGACCGAATCGGAATCGATCTCGAACTCGCTCCCTTTGATGCGGACCGGCTTTCTTCGCCCGTCCGGGCCGGGCTCGCCCAACTTGTTGCGCACGCATTCCAGCGCAGACACCCGGCCACCCTCCAGGATGACCCTGTTGGGAGAAACGAGCTCCAGCAGGTTGTTGCCCTCGTCGAAAAAGTCCCGTAGCTCTTCCTCCTCGGCGGGCATCTCTGCCTGGGTCCGCCGGTAGACGACCGTCGCCGGCTCCCCGGTGAGCCGCTGGGCCGTTCGCGCTGCATCCATCGCCGTATTCCCGCCGCCAATCACCAGCACTTTGGAACCCAGGTCTGGCTTTTCACCCCGCGCTACCCGTTCCAGGAAATCGAGGGCGGTGAAGACGCCTTGGCCGTCTATCCCTTCAACGTTCAGCCGGGCATCCTTTTGGAATCCGCAGGCGATGTAAACCGCATCAAAACCTTCTTTCAACAGTTCTTCGGGCGGCGTGGTGATGGGATGGGAGAGTTCGATTCTGCCTCCCATGCCGGTGATCCGGTCAATGTCCTCCTGGACAACGGCGGGGGGCAGCCGGAAGGTAGGAGCTATGGCAAGCATTCCGCCCGCCACGTCCTTGGCCTCGTAAATGGTCACCTGGACGCCGTTCAGGGCCAGGAAAGAGGTGGCTGCCAGCCCCGAAGGACCACTGCCGATGACTGCCACCCTATAGTCGCTCTTTTTCGCCGGCATCGTGACGTGCCCCTTTTCCGTGGCAACCCGCTTCAGTGCCCGGATAGCCACCGGCTCGTCGTAATTGTTGCGCGTGCAGCGGGTCTGGCAGAGATGGGTGCAGACATAGCCGGTCACGCCCGGCAGGGGGTTGCGAGCGAGAATGACCTCCAGCGCCCGATCATATTCCCCTTGGGCAATCAGCCAGGTATACTCAGGCACGTCCTGAAGCACTGCACATTGCTCTACGCAGGGGGCGGTGACACAGTCAAACAACTCAAGCCCGGACTCAACCTTGGGCAGGCCATAGGGGTGGTAGCTCTTTTTATAGCACGGATCTCTCAGTGCCTCAGCGGCCGCTTGCTCCAAATTTGCCAGCTTGTTGTGCATAAGTTCGTCCAGACTTGCCACACCCCGGTCACGCATTTCGGCTTCCAGGTTGTCCACATATTGCAGCAGCTTGGAATAGCCGCCTGGTTTGAGCAGGTCAGAGGCAGCCGTGACGGGCCGGGCGCCGGCCGCCAGGATGGAGGTCACGTTGAGCGCATCTGCCCCGCCCGAGTAAGAGACGTTCAAGTCGCCATCGAACTCTTGGGCGAGTTTGCTAAAGAGATGGATGGTGATGGGGTACAGGGCGCGGCCGGACATGTACATTTCGTCGCCGGGGAGGTCTCCCTTGTGATTCGCCATCGCCAGGGTGTTGCTCAGCTTGATGCCAAAGAAGAGGCCCTGCTCGGCGGCCGTCTTGTTGAGCGTTTTGATCAATTCCACAGCCCGGTCGTACTGCAAATCGTGCTCAAAGACGGCATCGGGGATCTGAATCTCGGTAAACCCGAGGTCGTTGTGGAGAATGTGCATCACCTTCTCTTTACCCAGCAAGGTCGGGTTCAGCTTGACAATGGTATGCAGCCCTCTCTCTTCCAATAGATAGCGGGCAATCCGTTCGATTTCGTCCGGGGGGCAGCCATGCATGGTGGACAGGGTGACGCTGTTGGTGAGCCGGGACGGAATCTCAATGTCGGCAAACCGGGGGAAATGCTCTTGCAGGATGGCCTGGATTTCGGCACTTTCCTCCGACGCATCCTCCATCCGATCCATAAAGCGGGTCATGGGTGGGCTTTGCACCCCTGCCAGGTCATAGCCCACACTCATATTAAAGATGGTGCCACAGGGAACCCTGCCCTCGAAGCCAAGCAGCCGGCGCAGGATGTGGATCAATGCCCACGCCTTGATGTACTCGTCAGCAGACTGGCCCAGTTTGAGTTCCTGCGACCACTCGACGTTGTAGCCCTCGTCCTCCATGTCAATGCACGGTCGGGGAATTTCCAGCTCGTCCATGATCTGAACGGTCTTGAGTTCAATGAAGCGACCGCCAGAGAGCCAGGCACAGATGATGTTCTGGGCTAACTGAGTGTGCGGCCCCGCGGCCGGGCCAATGGGGGTAGCCAGGTAATGCCCAAACAGATCCCCAGTGGCGTAGGGGCTGTCCTTCCTGGGCGTATAGAACAGAGAGCGGTGAATCCCAAAGATGGACTGGTTCTCCTCAAGTTCTTTCAGAATCCAGTTGAGAAGAACTTTGAATGGTTGGACTTGCATTGTATCAGACATGCTCCATCCTCCTCGCAGTCATCTAGCTCCCAGATTTCAACCCCTTCAGCACCCGCTCCGGCGTCAGCGGCAACTCATCGAACCAGACTCTCGTAGCATCGTGGACCGCGGAGGCCAGCGCCGGGGCCAGCGGGATGAAGGGCATCTCTCCCATGCCCCGCACGCCCCATGGACCACGCGGATCCGGCCGCTCGACGATAATGGATGCGACCCGCTCCGGCACGTCGTTAATGGTGGGGATCAAGTACGTGCTGAGGTTTGGTGTCAGCACGTGTCCATCCGCCGTGATAAAGTTCTCGCTCGTGGCCCAGCCCAGCGCCTGCACCACGCCCCCCTCGATCTGCCCCTCGACCTGCTGCGGGTTGACGGCCTTGCCTACATCATTGGCACAGACGACGCGTAGAACGCGCAACTCGCCGGTCTCGGTGTCCACCTCTACCTCAACAGCTTGGGCGACGTAACCGTAGGCCAAGTTGGGAACGCCGTGACCGGTCTGTGGGTCAAAGGAGGTGGTCTTGGGGGCCAGGTAGATATAATCGGCCACGGCGGGTCGCTCCTCGGCCTGCCAGTGCTCCAGGGCCTTCTCCGCTGCCCCCCGGACGGCGTTGCCGGCCATAAACGTCATGCGCGAAGCAGATGCGGAGCCGGAACTGCCGGGGCTGGTGGCCGTGTCTGAGGCAACCAAACGCACCCGCTCAAGCGACACGTTCAGCGCCTCAGCCACCATCTGCCGGATGGCAGTGTGCGAGCCCTGCCCCACCTCGGCACTGCCGATATAGACCACAGCCTGTTCAATTTCTGCGCCGCCCTGCAACTCGATCTTGGCCCAGCAATTCTCCTGATAACCGAAGGAAAAGCCGACGTTCTTGAAGGCGACAGCCAGACCAAGCCCATGGCGCATTGATGGCTTCTGCCAGCCTGTCTCTGTCCGTTCCCAACCGGCAGCACGAACACATTGCTCGGTCACCTCCACCAGGTTGACCCCACCAGGGAGCGGTGTACCCATGGCCGTCAGGCTCCCCTCGCGTAGCAGGTTCTTCAGCCGCAGTTCCACGGGGTCCATCCCCAGTGCCTGGGCCATCTTGTTCATCTGCATTTCGGCAGCAAAGATGGCTTGTGGCGAGCCAAAACCGCGGAAAGCTCCACTGGGAGGATTGTTGGTGTAGACGCCGTCCACATCCACCTTGACGTTGGGGATCTCGTAGGGGCCGGTACAGGTAACGGTGGCATTGCCCAGGACTTTGTTGGTCGTGTAGCAGTAGGCTCCGCCGTCGGCCACGATCCGGACTTCCGCCGCCACCAGTTTACCCTCGCGGGTGCTCCCCAACTTGCATCGGAGCCACATTGGATGGCGCTTGCAATGGCCGATGATAGACTCCTCCCGGCTCCAGACAATCTTGACCGGACGCCCCAGTTTGCAGGTCGCCAGCGCCAGCACGATCTGCACCGACATATCCTCTCGCCCGCCAAAGGCCCCGCCGATGGCCGGGTAAATCACCCGTATCTTCTCCGGCGGCAGGTTCAGCGCGTGAGCGATCTGACGTTGATCTTCCCAGGTCCACTGCCCGGCTACCGCGACCGTGACCCGGCCCTCGTCGTCGATGTAGGCCAGGCCTGCCTCGGGCTGCAGGTAGGCGTGTTCCTGGGCCGGTGTGCGGTATTCGCTTTCGACGATGACATCAGCCTGGGACCAGGCAGCCCCTATATCTCCTTTGCGAATCTGGTGGTGGCTGATGAGGTTCCCCTCGGTGCACAGCTCGGGATGGATTTCGTTGGGCTGCCGGTGACGGTAAAGTTGAGGTGCGTTGGGCTTGAGCGACTCAAAGGGATCGGTGAGGACAGGGAGATCTTGATACTCGACGTGGATCAGGCTACGGGCGCGGGCGGCAGCGCGCTCGGTCTCGGCCACGATGAGGGCCACCTGGTCGCCGACAAAGCGCACCACGTCGCCGTCAGGGTTCGATGAGTCGGGGCCGCACAGCACCGGCTGATCCGGCGTCTGCAGACCGTACTCGTTGACCGGCACGTCCTGAGCAGTAAAAACGGCGACGATGCCGGGCACGGCCTCCGCCTCGGCTGTATCAATCTGCAGGACGCGAGCGTGGGGTCGCCCAGCGAAGAGGATTTTGGCGTGGAGCATGCCCTCCATCGCAATGTCGCCGGGGTATTTCGCCTCCCCGGTGACTTTGGCGCGGGCGTCCACGCGAGGCACTGATTGCCCAACGATGCGAGTCATAGACCCTCTCTTCTAGATCCCATCATTCCCCTGCCGCTTTCTCCATTGCCCGCAAGATCGTGTAATACCCCGTGCAGCGGCACAGGTTGCCACTCAGCCCGGCAATGATCTGTTCGCGGGTGGGGTGGGGGATTTCTTCCAGCAGGTTGGCGCCGGCCATGACAAAGCCGGGCGTGCA
>Ga0180437_10000427_pt1 | contig 82719 bp, 63 predicted proteins | sample SS_ome_4_FD_132410 | JGI IMG/M metagenome (GOLD analysis project Ga0180437, IMG submission 132410) | Hypersaline lake sediment archaeal communities from the Salton Sea, California, USA - SS_3_D_1 metaG | ecosystem: Environmental > Aquatic > Non-marine Saline and Alkaline > Hypersaline >...
ATTCGTCCACACAGTGCCCTGAACTACCGTCCACCGGCACCTGAAGCTATACTGGTGCCACCACCCCCTTCCATGGCCTGGAATCCAACTTAAGGGGTGGTACAAACTTTGGGGGCAGGTCACTCGATAGACTGAGCGCCTATATCTGTCCGGCTGTCGCTTTGCTTTGCCATGATCATCGCTGTTCCTTGTCCCTTTCTTCGCCTACGCCGATTGATTGTCCATAGGGAACGCAAAAAGCGGCAACTGGCGCAGTTCGACCGTATCTGCGTTGTGGCCGCAGGTTTGTGCTGTTGAATGAGTTGTATAAAATGAATGAAGGCTGAGGGATTTTACTTCGGGAGTGCGCGCTCATGACGGCACCCCCTTGACGAGTTCGCGGATTACGAGGTGATAGACACGCTTACGTGGAGCCCAAATGAAAACCTGATCGTGTACCCAATGCGTGGCCGACCCCCGTCGCTCCCGTCCTATAGTATTCACCCAAGAGCCCAGAAATGAGGCTCTTTTTGCTTATCTGTGATTGTTCAACTCATCCGATAACACTGAGTTCCTGAGCACCAATTGGTCTGATTTCCCCAATTCTGGACAGTAGTCAGAGCAATCTCTTCTTTGCGAAAAATCGTCCTCGCAAATCTGCTAGTAGCAGGGGCTACACGGTGAGCGCGACCCTGCCAGATCAGTCCATGACCCTCACGTTGCCACCAGGCTTACGTGTTTTTTGGTACTTCCAGGTGAAATGGTACGAGCGCTGCCGAGGCCCAGCCCAATTACTAGACGAATGTGATAAGCTGTTGTCTTCTTCGGCAGAATCGTTCCACGCTCGACGGTGCCCCTTGTTCCTCGACACCAAGTTGACGCGACGAGAAATCCCGTATCGATGTTAATGAGGGTCCTTTTGAGGGAAGGGAGGAGAAGTACCCCCACTGCACCCAGATCTGACTATCCATCCCAAATCTCTTGTATCTCCCGATTTGCGTTGATCTTCACTGCGATCCTCGACTGTTCCGTTGACGCGAGTGCATCCCAGATGTATTCTGTGGGCAGGATTTCAGTATGTGTTGACAGAAGTTCAGTTTTAATGTAAACTGCTGGTGTGGATGCAGTTATGCTGGAAAGGATTCGAGAAAGTTGTATGCGATCACTCCAGCAACTGCGGCGCGAGATGCCAATCGCAAGCGACCACATCATAACTTGCGCACGAGTAGTTGTTCGAGAGACAGTACGATGCCTAACGGGCTTGGAGCCAAGATACGTGAGTTGAGACAGGAGAAGGGGCTGACTATCGCCGAAGTGGCGGATCAGGCTGAACTGACTGTAAGCATGCTGAGCCAGGTCGAAAGAGAGATTGTCAGCCCTTCGATATCCAGCCTGCGTAGAATCGCAGCGGTTCTGAACGTACCGGCATTCTACTTCCTGGTTGAAGAATTCAGACCCGATGAGATTGTGGTGCGGCGTGAGGAGCGAAGAACGTACCACCCGTCAGGCTACAACACTACTTTTCAGTTGCTCACTCCCAGCCTGAACAAGCGCATAGAGACGATCTACTTTGAGCTACCACCTGGCGAGGCTACCTGCGAAACGCCCATGGCCCATGAAGGTGAGGAAAGTCTAACCGTTACTTCTGGACGGCTGCAGGTCGTGTTGCCAGACCAGGAAATCGTACTTGAAACTGGGGACAGCATCTATTTCGATCGCTACCTGCCACACAAGTTGATTAACGTGGGTGAAGACACGGCGTCAGCAATTTGCGCCATCAGTCCACCCTCATTCTAAGGAGACAGAGAATCGCAATCTAGTTTCCGCAGATCTGGTGGTTGAACAAACCAGGAGTCTGAAGTCTTAGCTGACATCAGGCAACAATAGATAAGAGGCCGCGTTGGTGGCGCGGCCCCTCACGAAAGGAGTGTAACTTTGGGTCACAATCTCCATTTGTGCCGTTATGGTACCCCTCATCACTTTTACGGTCAAGTGAATCAACTGATTGGTGCAGCACGAAAGTGCTCGTGTGCGCTTCTTATCCCCTGTCTGGTCGGAGGGAGACCATGAATGCCAAATATCCAATGAATGCCTTGGGAATGGTGGAAACACGTGGTGTAGTCGCTTCGATTGATGCTTGCGATGCGATGTCCAAGGAGGGCTTCGTGATCGTCGTTGGGCAGGAAGAGATCGGTGGCGGGTATGTCACCATTTACGTGCGTGGAGAGGTGGGCGCTGTCAAGGCGGCGGTAGACGCTGGAGCCGCAGCGGCCAAACGGACCGGCGAATTGGTTGCTGCGCACGTCATCGCGCGGCCTCACGCCGAGTTGGAATACCTACTCCCCCAAGGCGAAGAGAAGATCATCCGTGCGTATCAGGACTGAACAGCACCAGGATAAGGAGCTGAGAATATGGAACTCAGAACCTACTTGCTGATAGACCAGATGCAGCCTCAGTATGCCGCCCTCACCGGCAAGATGACCAACGGCTGTGTCGTCGTAGAAGGGATGGCTGAACTGGTCATCGAGATTGCCCCAGCCAGCGACATTTACCAGGTGATGGACGCGGCCCTTAAGTCCGCTGAAGTCAGGCCCGGCGGATTGAGTGTGGAGCGCAGATACGGCACGCTGGAGGTCCACTCCGATCGCCAGGAGTCGATTCGCGCAGCAGGTGCAGCGGCCCTGCAGATGATGGGCCTGAATGAGAATGACCGTGCTAAACCGCACGTCGTGTCGGCCAAGATGGTTACGGGCATCGATGCCTACGAGGCGCAAAACATCAACAAACGCTCGTTCGGCGGACTGCTTCTGAAGGGGCAAACGCTCTGCGTGCTGGAAGTCACACCGGCTGCATACATCGTGCTTGCCGCCAACGAAGCAGAAAAGGCCGCGAACATCACACTGGTTCACTATCGGGACGTTGGTGTATTTGGTCGCCTCTACATATCGGGCACCGAGTCAGAAGTCGCCATCGCCCGCGATTCGGCGATCCAGGAGATCGAGGCGCTGACTGGTCGTGAAGACCAGAGCTGAAACCGTATAGAGAGCTACGAAAGGTTATTCCGGGCCATGCGAGAGTACCTGACAGCTAGGGATATCGAGGACCTTGTGGCTCGCGGGGTCCACCAGATTCCCATCACGGACGGAGTGGTTCTCACGGATCTGGCGAAGGAACGAGCCGCAGTGCTTGGGGTAGACCTGGTGCAGCCAAGCCATGCCAGGCAGCCATCAAACCCGGCACCAGCCAACACGCCGTCGCCGACGTTCGGTCAGCCAACAAGCACTGCCCCACGGCATATCTCATTGGGCCCAAAGCCTAAGGGTTGTCTGCACGGCCATCTCGAAGCTGGCAGGGCAGCGACACGCCCTCCTGCCCCCACAGGCGCAGAAGTGGCGGCAAGGGCGAATGGCACCGGGTCTCTTGTAGATCGGTTGGTGGACGCTGTACGACGGCTGAACCAGTGAGCAAAGTCGTTAAAGGCAGGCGGAGCACATGATTATCGCGCGCATCATCGGAACGACGATCTCAACACTAAAAGACGATCGGTTGCAGACCTCCAAATTGCTGCTGCTGAATCCCGCGAACGCCGCCGGAGAGTTGGGTGGTGAGCCGTTCATCGCTGTAGATCTCGTGGGCGCTGGCGAGGGGGAACTCGTGTTTGTGGTACAGGGCAGTTCCGCCCGCATGGCGGTCGGCTCAGCCGATGCGCCAGTGGACGCAGCAATTGTTGGCATCCTCGACAGTCTCAGCGTCGAGGGGCAAACCACCTATTTCAAGACCTGACAGCGGTCCGAGAGGGTTCGAGGGCCGGGTGGCCGAACTAATGAGGAGCATAAGATGCCATCTAAAGAGGCACCAAAAAACGGGAAGGACGAAATCTCTGGTATGACGCGGGCGCTGGGCATGGTAGAGACCCTCGGCGGCGTGGCAAGCGTCGAGTGCGCTGACGCAATGGTCAAATCGGCCACCAACGTCGTGCTGCTGGGGAAGCGGCCAGTCGGAGGCGGATACATGGCCGTTCTCGTACGAGGAGACGTGGGTGCTGTGCGGACGGCTGTTGCGGCGGGAGCGGCTGCGGCACGTCGAATCGGCACCGTGGTCTCGACCAAGGTCATCCCCAACCCGCACGTCAACCTCGAAGACATTCTGCCAGCACCTGTCGCCCAGAACGGAACCGGGGAGTGATGCCCAGGGCGGTTTGGAGACGGCTGCGAGTGGGGGATTTGACATCGGATATGTGAGCCAGAGTCACCTATGGAGGACTGAGTGAGTGACCGGGTGAAAGTCACGGCATCGGGGCTGGCAAGGATGAAACGGAGCGCCGAGCCGATCACGATGCTGACAGCCTACGATTTCCCGTTGGCCAGATTTATCGACGTGGCAGGCATTGACATTGTTCTCGTGAGCGATGCTGTCGGCACTGTAGGGCTTGGTAGACCGGAAGCTGTGTCGGTCACTGTCGACGAGATGGTCTATCACACTCGTGCGTGCCGCAATGGAGCGAAGGCTGCCATGGTGGTCACGACGCTTCCCTTTGGAACATATGTGACCATCGAGGAAGGGGTGCGAAACGCGGCCCGGCTGATGAAGGAAGGGGGCGCGGACGGCGTACACCTAGAAGGCACAGCGACTGATGCACCTGTCCTGCGCGCAATCGTTGAATCAGGCGTTCCGGTCATGGGGCACGTCGGCATCGTCAAACAGAAGATTGTGCGTAGCGGGGCGATCCGCGTGCAAGGGCGGACAGCCCCAGATGCCGTCGAAGTGGTCCAGGATTCCCTGGCGATGGCGGATGCAGGAGCGTTCGCTCTCATCCTGGAATGTATCCCCGCGCCGCTGGCAGAAGCGATTACCCGCAGCCTGGATGTTCCTACCATCGGCATTGGGGCGGGTAGCGCCTGCGACGGCCAGGCGCTGGTGACTCAGGACATGCTCGGCCTCTACAAAGAGTTGTCTCCGCGCTTTCTGAAGGTATACGCCGATCTGGAGCGGACTATCGTCGATGCGCTTACCACCTTCCGACAGGATGTCGAGCGCGGGCATTTCCCTGGGCCGGAGCATACGTACGGTATCTCGGAGGACGAACTCGCTCGTCTTGTGGCCTTAATGGGCAATTAACACACATCTGGACGACCCGGTCGCCGACACACAGTGGTGCTACCGGGTTGTCAGTAGACACCTGAATGCCGGGAGAGAATTTCACGATGACGACAAAAGACCAGGATTTTCGTGATGTGGCTGCGCAACTGCATCGCCCATCCCTTCTGGATGTTTACCGGGCGAGGAATACCATCAAGCCCTACGTCGTTCGAACACCCCTCCACCACTATCCCACACTCAGCAACACACTGGGATGTGAGGTCTACATCAAGCACGAGAACCACCAGCCAATTGGAGCGTTCAAGATCCGCAACGGTGTCAACTTCTTCGTGACCCGTGCTGACGAAATCCGTGAGTCGGGAGTGTTCACTGCTTCAACCGGCAATCACGGTCAGTCCGTGGCCTACGGGGGCTTTATCACAGGCGTGAAGACCACGATATTCATGCCAGAGGAGGCTAACCCAGGCAAGGTCGAGTCCATTCAAGCGATGGGGTCCGAGGTCGTCTTTCACGGTGTGGATTTCGATGAAGCGAAAGCCCATTGCATAGAGAGAGCCGACGAGACGGGTGCCCACTATCTAAGCCCGGGCAACGAGCCGCTGATCATCGCCGGTGCGGCGACCGAAACCCTGGAGATCATCGAAGACCTGCCCGACGTGGACACCATCATCGTTCCTGTCGGTGGAGGTGGCGGAAGCTCTGGGGCGTGCATCGTCGCAAAAACGATCAGTGAGAAGATCGAGATCATCGGAGTGCAAGCCGAGAGCGCGCCATCCTACTACGAGTCGTGGAAACAGGCTCGATTCCTGCCCACCGACAAGATGGAGACCTTTGCGGAAGGTCTGGCGAGCCGTGCGCCCTTCGAATTACCGCTCTCGATCCTGGTCGATCACCTGGATGACTTTGTGCTGGTCAGCGAGGACGAACTGCGGGACGCCATCGTGTTGCTCCTGAAGAAGACCAGGAATCTGGCTGAAGGAGCCGGTGCGGCCTCTACAGCCGCCGCGTTCAAGCTCAAGGACCGGCTGCAGGGCAGGAAAGTGGCTCTCATCATGAGCGGCGGCAACTTGAGCCTATCGAACCTCAAGGCGGCTATGGCTCGCGCTGATATGTAGCTGTGACCAGGGACACCACCTCTCCGGCGGCAACGCGAACCCGTGAGGCGGGCGACCTTTCAGACGATCTTCTGTCCGCTTGGACCACAGGTGGTCTTGGGATAGAGAGAGCATATCGACAGCGGGAAACGATAGTAAAGAATCGTCACAACCATGGCTGGTAAAGCCACTTGCCCGAGAACACAAGGAGCTATTGATGGGTAGACCAGGACAAGAGAATCTCTGGCGGGCGTTTGACGAAATGCAAAATGCCTTACCTGGGGGGACCTCGCTGCATCCAGCGGTTATGCGCGATATGTCGCGCCCCTACGTCAACCCCTGGTCGGAGGAATTCATCGCCTTCTTCGAAGAGACGGTGGAGTTGCTCAAGCGACTGTACAACACGCGCAACGACGTGCTGGTCATGATTGGGCCGATTCGGCTGGCGATGGACGCCGTCGTCTGCAGCTTGCTGGAGCCGGGTGAGAAAGCGGCAGCCGTTACTGTACACGGTTACTGGAGCGAGCTTTTCACGATCATCGCCAGAGCTCACGGGGCCGTTCCCATCGTCCTCGAAGAGCAATGGGGTTTGCCACTCGACCCTAACAAAGTGCGGCGCCAACTGGACGCGATGCGAGGCGAGAATATCAAAGCGCTATTTGTGACACACGTCGAAACCTCCACCGGGATCGCCAATCCTGTTGAAGAACTTGGGAAAGTGGCCCGGGAGTATGGCCTGCTCTACGTGGTGGACGTGGCCCAGACGCTGGGAGGCAGCGAGATACGTACGGATGACTGGGGGATCGATTTCTGTATTGGTGGCAATCACAAGTGCATGTCCACGCCTGCCGGGCTCAGTTACGTCGCCATCAGCGACCGGGGTTGGCAGGCCATCGAACAGCGGCGGACTCCCATCCAGGCCTGGTACTCGAGTCTGCTTGTGTGGCGCGAGGTCTGGCTCAAACGCCAAACCGGGTACTTCACCTTTCCGGTGAGCGTGGTCTTCGGCCTCCGCGCTGCCCTGGACCAGATGTTTGACATGGGACTGCCGGAACTCCACCGTCGCTACGCCGCAGTTGCCAAAGCGATCCGCTATGCCGCCAGCGCGATGGGTTTGGAACTGGTCCCTAGCGGCCATGCGTGTCCTGGCTGTGACGCGCCAGGTCGATTCTGTGCGGACACCGTGACAGCCATCCGTTATCCCCCCAACGTGCGGCACGAAGATTTTGCCCGGTTGATGCACGATCAATATAACCTCGCCATCGGCGGGACCTACGGCCCCTACGCGGGCAAGGCTTTTCGGCTCGGCCCGACCGGGCTTTTGCAGATCGGACGCGGCTTCACTCTGAACCTGATCAGCTGTATGGGGATGGCATTTCAACAATTGGGATTCCCTGCCAACGTCGATCAGGCGCTCGCCGTCGCGGATGCGATCCTGGCCGATTTCTAACGTGGCAGACGGCCCCTGGGCCGTCAGGTCTACTCTCTGACTATCACGGCGAAGGACGAGACCGCGATCAGAAGCACGGAAAAGGAGGTGTGATTGCGAAAGTGAAATATAGATGTTCAAACCGCAGGCTCTGGACCAGCGAAAATAGGAGGACTGAGATGAAACACAAGAGCCGGGCAATCCTTTTTCTTTCTGTGGCTGCGCTGCTGCTCATGTCGACGGCATTGAGCGGATGTGGCGGCGGGGCATCGGATGAACTGTGGATTGCTGTCGTAGGCCCCATGACAGGCGAGAACGCGCAGTACGGCACCTTCATGCGTCAGGCTGCCGAACTGGCCGTAGAAGAGATCAACGAGGCTGGCGGCATCAACGGCAAGACGTTGATGTTGCAGGTCGAAGATGACAAGATGGACCCCAAAGAGGCAGCCATCGTCGCCGAGAAACTGAGCGGTGACAAGAAGATTCTGGCCGTTGTGGGCCACTTCTCAAGCTCCACCTCCCTGGCGGCCATCCCCATCTATGACCAGAACAACCTGTCCATGATCACCCCATCGAGCACCAGCCCCGACCTATCGGGCAGCAGCCCCTACTTCTTCCGGGGCTGCGTCACCGACGAACTTCTGGGTGGCCTGATCGGCCAGTTCGTCATCGACGAGTTACAGCCTGAGTCTGCCGCGGTGATGTACTCCGTGAGCGATGGCCCGATCGCCAACAAAGAACGCTTCATCGAAGTGGCTGGGGCCGCAGGCATCGAGATTGTCGCCGATGAGGCCCACGACGAGGCGGACAAAGACTTCACCGCCGTCCTGACCAACATTGCCAGCATGGAGCCAGACCTCGTCTACCTGTCCACCTTCTATACGCCTGCGGCGCTGATTGCTATGCAGGCCCAAGAGGTGGGGCTTACCGACGTTGAATACATCGGGATGGACGGCATCTACGCCACAGACCTGATCTCGATTGCCGAGGCGGACGCGGAAGGCATCATGGCTGGCGGGTTCTTCCATCCCGACAGCCCTGTGGCCGAGGCAGCAGCTTTCATCTCGGCCTATCGGGAAAAGTGGGACGAGGACCCCGAAGGCTACGGCGCCAATGCGTACGATATTGTGCACATGGTAGCCGAGGCGATGGAGAACGGTGGCGAATCGCGCGAGGAGATCCAGGAATACCTGGACAAGCTGGGGCAGGAGCTTCCCCCCTATGAGGGGGCGACCGGCCCCACAGGGTTCGACGATAACCATGACCCTGTTAAGGCGGCGGTCATCGCCCGCGTCGAGGATGGAGAGTGGGCTTACGTGACCACCGTTAACCCGTAACCCTCAAGCAATCTCTTCTCTCAAGGAAGGGGGGAGAAAAAGGGGCCGCCCAGCGCCCCCTTCAATCTTGGCCGTTTGCTGGGCGGCCCACCCCGGCTCCTCACCCGTTCGCGGGCAACAGGGTCGATGTCAAATCGTGAGGTGATAACATGGAACTATTCGTGCGCCAACTGGTCAACGGGCTTGCCCTGGGAAGCATCTACTCCCTCGTCGCCATCGGGTTCGCGATGGTCTACGGGATCCTCTTCTTCATCAACTTCCCTCACGGCGAAATCCTGATGATGGGTATGTACATCGCCCTGATCTTGATGGGACAGCTTGGTGTCCCGTTTGTCATAACTTTGCCGTTAGCTATGCTTCTCACGGCTTTGCTCGGCATGAGCGTTGAAAAAATCGCCTACAGTCGGCTCAGGACCGTCCGTCGGCTTGCGCCATTGCTCAGTGCAATGGGCGTGTCTTTGGCGTTCCAGAATCTGGCGTTGGTGATCTGGGGAGCCAAACCACTTCCTTACCCGGTCCCGGACGCCCTGCGCGGTGAAGGTCTGATGGTGGTAGGCATCCAGATACCCCGTTCTCTGATTCTTATCTTTGCCCTGACCATCGTCCTGATGATCGGCCTCCAAGTGTTTTTCAAGCGACACATCGTCGGCATCGCTATTCGTGCGGTCAGCCAGAATCAAACGTCGGCTAAACTGGTGGGCGTAAACCCCAACTTGGAAATCTCGGCTACGTTTGCCATTGGCTCGGCGCTGGCCGCTGCCGGGGGCCTCCTGCTTGGCGTGCGCTACGGTTCCGTCTACCCGACAGTCGGCTTCAGCCTGATGTTGAAAGCCTTTGCGGCTTGTGTGCTGGGCGGGATCGGCAGCATCCCAGGCGCGGTCGTCGGAGGGATGATCATCGGGATCACCGAGACCTTCGCGGTAGGTTACATCTCGTCGGCCTATCGGGATGCCATTGCTTTTGCCGTATTGACACTCGTCTTGCTCGTTCGACCCAGCGGTCTGCTTGGCGGACGAACAGAGGCCATCGTCTGAGCGTGACGCCACGGCGATCTTTAGTAAAGGAAGAAGCATAAATGGCGGGACAAGAGAGCAAAATCCTGGAGGAAGGCTCGCGGAATCGTTTTGCCGGGATGCTTCGCTCGCTCAGCGGTGTTGACGAGAGAGTGATCTACGGGGTCATCCTGGTGCTGGGTTTGGCGCTTCCTCTGGCCTTCCTGCAACAGACTTACTACCTGAGAATCGGTACACTGGTCTGCATGTATTTCGTCCTGGCGCTGGGCTACAACGCGGTTGTGACGACGGCAGGGCTATTCGACCTGGGCTACACAGCCTATTTTGCCGTCGGCGCGTATGCCAGTGCGCTGCTGATGTTGCACACAAACCTCTCGTTTTGGATCATCTTCCCTCTCAGCATATTAGCAACGCTCGTCTACGTCCTGATTGTTAGCGTGCCCATTCTTCGCTTCAAGGGCGACTACCTGTGCATCATCACGTTGGCCTTCGCAGAAATCCTGCGACTGGTGCTGAATAACTGGCTTGAGGTAACGAGAGGCCCTCTGGGGCTGCCCGGCATCCGCGACCCACAGATCTTCTCCTACACATTCAACTCGCTGATCCCTTACTACTATCTCGCGTTCCTGGTTGCTATCGCGGCCTTGATTCTCGTCAATCGCCTGACGTACTCCGCTGTCGGTCTGCGCTGGAGTGGCGTGCGTGAGAATCCCGACGCCGCCGAGAGCGTGGGCATCAATACCCACCGTGCGAAAGTGCACGTTTACCTCGTCGGGGCCGGGCTGGCTGGCGCTGTGGGAGCCGTCTTCGCTCCTTTCCAGGGCATTGTGGACCCGTCAGCCGCCCACCTCGACAACACCGTGATCATCCTGACCATGGTAATCCTGGGTGGAGGCAGCAACTATGGCTTGCTGGCAAGCGCTGCTGTACTCACCGTCGTCCCGGAGTTGCTTAGGGGCCTCACTACCTATCGGTTGCTGGCCTTGGGGCTGTTTTTCGTGTTCATCATGAACTTGCGACCGGGCGGCTTTCGCTTCAGCGTTCTCAAGCACTTCGTCCTGCCAGAGTGGGAGAAGAAGCCTGGTGAGGACAAACAGGTGGTCGCGCCCGCCGTCACACACGAGATTGTCTTTGGTTCGGCAGCGGCAGGCAAACCTGACGGCGGTTCGGCGGATGTACCCAGAGAGGTGATTTTGCGTGGAGAGAACGTCACCAAGAGGTTTGGGGGCCTGGTTGCCGTCGACGACGTGACGTTCGAATTGTGTCGCGGGGAGATCTTGGGGGTCATCGGGCCGAACGGCGCAGGCAAAACGACCCTCTTCAACATGATCACAGGCACTTATCCCCCCTTTGCAGGCGACATCTTCCTGCGGGATCGCAAGATCACGGGTTGGGATCCGCACAAGATTGCCCGGTTGCGTGTGGCCCGGACGTTTCAGATTATCAAGCTGCTGCCCAACTTGACCGTCCTCGACAATACCATGCTCGCCTGTCTCCAGGAGAGCGCTGCCTGGAACGGCCATAGCTCGGCAGGAGAGGTCACCCGACGGCCCGACGAGGAAGCCATCGAATTGGCGCGCGCCGCCATCTCCTACGTGGGCCTGGCGGGCCAGGAAGACACTATCGCCAAGAATCTCTCATTCGGCAATCGCAGGCTGCTCGAGCTGGCCCGCGCCCTGGCAACGCAGCCCTACCTCATTCTCATGGATGAGCCGGCATCTGGCATGAACCCGCAGGAGGTCAGGGAGCTGATCGACCTCATACGGGGCATCAATCAGCAGGGCCTATCCATCCTGTTGATCGAGCATAACATGACGGTCGCGATGGAACTGTCGGATCGCCTGATTGTACTCGACCATGGCGAGAAGATTGCCGAGGGCACACCCGACGAGGTTCAGCAAAACAAGCGGGTCATTGACGCCTACCTGGGAAGGGAGCAGGAAGTTGCTTCAGGTTAAAGGTCTGCACACGTACTACGGCTCCTTGTGCGCCCTGCGAGAGGTATCCCTGTTGGTCGAACAGGGTCAGATCGTGACACTGATCGGCGCGAATGGAGCGGGCAAGACCACGCTGCTTCGGACGATCTCTGGCATCATCCAGCCCACGCAGGGATCCATCACCTTTGAGGGTCAAAGGATCGATGGCCTCGGTCCCCACAAGATCGTCCAGATGGGAATCTGCCAGGTACCGGAGGGAAGAGGTCTCTTTCCGGATCTGACCGTCTGGGAAAACCTTCGGATGGGTGCCTACACGCTGCGCGACAAGGAGAACATAGAAGAAGGCATCGCCAGCGCTGTAGAGATGTTCCCCAGGCTCGCCGAGCGCATCGGCCAAAAGGCAGGCACGATGAGCGGCGGCGAGCAGCAAATGCTGGCAGTGGCCCGGGCACTGGTGCTCAAGCCTAGGCTTCTCATGCTAGACGAACCTTCGCTAGGGCTGGCCCCAATCTTGGTCGATCAAGTATTTGCGAAAATCCAGGAGATCAACCGGATGGGCACAACGATTCTGCTTGTCGAACAGAATGCGAGACGAGCGCTGATGCTGGCCGATGTTGGATACGTGCTCCGCACAGGCGAGGTCATTTTGCGCGACGATGCCAGCAAACTGATGGAGAACGCCGTCGTCAGAGAATCTTATCTGGGCGGATAAGCCCTGGCTCATCAAACCGATGTCTAGAAGGAGAAGGTCAAGCGATTGACACAAAGCGACGTTGATCAACATCATTTTCGTACCGCCATTGCCGACGCCGATCCCGTCATGCACGACATCCTCTCACGGGAACGGGCGAGACAGGCGGCACAGCTCGAACTCATCGCCTCCGAAAACATCGTCAGCAGAGCTGTGCTGCAAGCTCTGGGAGGAGCTATCACTAACAAGACGGTCGAAGGCTATCCGGGCAACCGTTATCATGGCGGAGCCAAAGTTGTCGACGAGGCAGAGACGTTAGCTATTGAGCGGGCGAAAGAGCTATTCGGCTGCCGTTTCGCCAACGTGCAACCCCACTCCGGCTCACAAGCCAATCAAGCCGTTTTCGTTGCTTTGCTCAATCCTGGCGATACAGTCCTAAGTATGGCGTTGTCCGCAGGCGGGCACCTAAGCCACGGCGCAGCGCCTCACATGTCGGGCAAATGGTTCAACGCCATCTCATACGGTGTCGAAGAAGAGACCGGCCTGCTCAACTATCCCGAATTGGAACGGTTGGCATTGGAATACCACCCAAAGCTAATCATCGCCGGTGGCTCTGCTTACCCTCGGATCATTGATTTTCCCTTCATCCGGGCCGTGGCCGATAGCGTGGGAGCGGTGTTCCTGGTGGACATGGCCCATTTCGCCGGGCTGGTGGCCGGTGGGGCGCACCCAAGTCCGTTCCCGGCTGCCCACATCGCCAGTTGCACCACCACCAAGACACTGCGCGGCCCCCGTGGAGGGGTTTTGCTGACCAATAATCAGGATTTGGCGAAAAAGCTCGGCTCAGCCGTTTTTCCCGGCGCACAAGGCAGCGTGCATCTCAACGTTGTGGCTGCCAAGGCGGTCTGCCTAGGCGAAGCGCTGCGGCCAGACTTCAAGCAGTACGCAAAGCAAGTCGTTGAGAATGCCCGTGCATTGGCCAGCACGCTGTATGAGCGCGGTCTGGGCATTCTCACTGGGGGAACCGACACCCACTTGATCCTGGTTGACGTGAAGTCCAAAGGCTTGACCGGCGACCAGGCTGAAAAAGCGCTGGAAGCGGCGAACATAACCTGTAACAAGAACGCTATCCCAGGCGACGCTGTCAGTCCCGGAGAATGGACAGGGGTTCGTTTGGGCACGTCAGCGGGAACCACGCGTGGTCTTGACACGCAAGCCTTCACGCTGGTGGGCGAAATCATTGCTGACCTGTGGGAGTCAGTCAGTGATGATGGTGTGCCCCATCCGAATGTGGTGGCGCAGGCGCAGAAGCAGGTGGAGAGTCTTTGTGAGAAGTACCCGACGTATTGAGTTGACGTAATTTGACAACCTCAAAGCTTCAGCACTCTTGGAGAGTTGAACGTGATCATCGGCATTCCCAAAGAGATCAAAGACAACGAAAATCGGGTGAGCATGCCGCCCGGCGGCGTTCACACGCTGGTCGAGGCCGGGCACCAGGTCCTCGTGCAGGCGGGCGCAGGTACCGGCAGCGGCTTCACCGACGACCAGTACAATCAAGCCGGTGCGACCATGAAGAAGACTGCTGCCGAGGTGTGGAACGGGGCCGACCTCGTCCAGAAGGTGAAAGAACCCCAGGCCAGCGAGTACGAGTTCATGCGCGATGATCTGGTGCTGTTTACCTATCTGCACCTGGCCGCCGAGGAAACGCTGACCAAAGAGATGGCGAAGCGTGGCGTCACCGGCGTGGCCTACGAGACTGTCGAGTTGTCTAACGGCCACCTGCCGCTGCTCACCCCGATGAGTGAAGTGGCGGGACGCATGGCGATCCAGGTGGCTGCCCACTACCTTGAACGGCCTAACGGGGGGCGCGGCAAGCTGCTGGGCGGGGTGCCCGGCGTGCGGGCGGCTGACGTGGTCATCATCGGCGGTGGGGTGGTGGGTACTAACGCGGCCCAGATGGCGCTCGGCATGGGCGCACGTGTCATCATCATCGACCGTGACCTCAACCGCCTGCGCTATCTCAGCGAAGTGCTGCACGGCTCCCTGACCACCCTCGCCTCCAATACTCTCAACATCGCTGAAGCCGTGCGCATCGCCGACGTCCTGATCGGCGGCGTGCTGGTCGCCGGGGCAGCCGCCCCTAAGCTGGTGACGCGCGAGATGGTGAGCACCATGCAACCGGGCAGTGTGGTGGTGGACGTGTCGGTTGATCAGGGAGGTTGCATCGAGACGACCCGTCCAACCAGCCACTCCGCCCCGGTCTTCTTCGTCGACGACGTGCTGCACTACTGCGTCACCAACATGCCAGGAGCGGTGCCGCGCACCTCGACGTACGCGCTCTCAGCGGCTACCTTGCCCTACACGCTCGCTCTGGCAAACAAAGGATTCGATCCAGCCGTGCGTGACGACCCGGCACTGGCCCTGGGCGTCAATACCTATAAGGGAAACGTCACTTACCCCGCCGTTGCGGAGGCGTTCGGTATGCACTGTGCTCGTCTGGACGAACTGCACCATACTCCGAACCTGTCCTGACATGAGCCTGAGGATACCAATTGAGCCAGGATCGACTTGAATCGCAGCAGCAAATCGCTGTGGTTCATGTTCCTACTATTCAGATCACAATGACCATCCTCTCGAAACGCGGTTCGACCTGAGACAGGAGGCGGTGCTTGGCGTAGACCGCAGGGATTGACTAGCCCAGTTGATGAAGAGCGGTGGCCTGTATCGAAATCCGCTGTGCCAGCGGCGAATAGTTGGGGCTGTGGGGAGCCCTTGAGGCAGGTTAGGGTAGAGGCTTCGCCCACTTCCGTTTGCAGCTGTTCTTATGGGTACCCTGCAATCACCTACCTCGCTTGCAACTTCAAATCGACAGTCGCTTGCTTCCCGTAACCCTATACCATTCTCTGTCGTCGTACCCCGTCACTGTTCATCAGCATCGTGGACTTCCAACCAAGCTCGACTTGATCTCTCATGCTGCGACTGATAAGCTGGCAACAGTACCGTTGAAGTACACTGAGGCAACGTGGCGGGGGAAAAAGGTAAGCGAGCGTATACACGTGAGTGGGCGATCCCCGTCGCTCCCGCTGAGTCAAAATCTGTCAAAATCTAAGGAAAACTGCGTCGAGATTGTCTATTCGACGCAGTTTTTATTACATTTTCAATCCCAATAATAGGTGCGGGATGAACCCATCGCACCCGCGATGTCTTGGCAGCGCTGATTGCTTTCAAGAAACCACCTTCTCATTGGTCCCTTACGAAGAGGGCCTTCAAAGTTGAGTGAAGTGTTTTTACCCTGCTAAATAAACCCTGGAATTGTCCTGCGTTCCCAGAGGCTGTACCGATGTCATCGCGAAACTTACTCTCTGACTATTGTTGAGAGGAGACTGTCGGGCGGGTACTCGCACGGATCACCAATTCTGACTTAAGAAGAGTGACGTTCGAAACGGGTTCATCTTGGCTACCCTGTGGCACTCCGCCAATTGCTTGGACAAGCATCTGCACTGACCGAGCGCCAGCCTCTCGCAGTCGCTGGCGGACGGTAGTGAGGGGCGGCCAGAAGTGGGCCGACTCCGGGATGTTGTCTACCCCAGCAATGGACAGGTCTTCGGGCACACGTAAGCCTAGCCTGTGTGCCGCGTGCAAGGCGCCGAGGGCCATCTGATCGTTGCTGACAAAAACAGCGTCAATAGCCGGGTTTTGGTCCAGTAGTTGGCGGAGCCCTCGTTCGCCACTCGTGGGACTCCAATCTCCTACCGCGACAAACCGATTCTCTGCTGCTATGCCATGCTCGTCCAAGGCCTCGCACCACCCTTGCTGACGCTCCTGGGCTTCCCACCATGCTGGTGGGCCGGTTATGATGCCGATGCTGTGAAATCCACCAGCCAGCAGGTGCTCGGTGGCCATGCGCCCGATCGCACGATTGTCAATTCCGACCAGGGGCAATGAGGTTGGTCCAGCCATTCCACTGACTAACACTACAGGGACCTCTGAATCCGGGAGGGGGGCTTGCACCCAGGCGCGATTGTCGCCGATTTCTGGGATGGCCCAGATAATGCCTGCCACCTGATGGGCAAGTAGGCCATTGAGTATGTAATTGACATTATCAGTATCGGGATGGTGGAGCAGGTTAAGCGAAATTGAATAGCCCAGTTCGTTTGCCTGTTGCTCAATGCCAGTAAGCACGCGCGAAGGTCCGAAGTAGTCCAGGCCATATGCAACGATGCCCAGCGTGTAGCTGCGGCCTTGGCTCAGGCTGCGTGCGAGGATGTTTGGCGCATAGCCAATCTCCTTTATGACCTCTTGAACGCGTCGATAGGTCTCTGGAGCGACGTCGGGCCGATTGTTCAGGACGCGGGATACGGTTTGCGTCGAGACACCAGCCGCCTTGGCCACTTCTTTAATGGTTACGCTTCGCTTTCGTGCCACAAGTCAGTTTCCTGTCGTTATTTGTTGAGCCGTTGGGTTTAAGTATTGACTCCAGATGCATAGTGTGCTATATTGTTATCGGTAACGGGAGCGTTAACGGGAACGCTAACAACATCATAGCACATAACTGCACGTAGAGCAACAGTGGATTTCTCCTCAATACGCCGGGAAAGGGTAGCGGCCCTGAGAGCAATGCTCGGTACTGTTCAGAGTTGGGGCAGAGTTCTGCATCTTTTTGTAGCTGCGACCAGTGCACACGCACAAGAGATGCACTGCGGTACTGCCTCAGAGTGCACTGGCCATAACGGAAGTTGAGGATGGGCATTCCCCGGGATGAAATGCGCATCCTCCCCAGGAAGGACTCCAAGCAAGAACAAGAAAAGGAGAAGCAAGATGAAAACGGCAAAGGTTCTATATCTGATTGCGCTGTCCGCTCTCGCAATGTCGTTGCTCGTTGCGTGTGGCGCTCCAGCCGCGCCAGCCGAGGAAGAGGCTGAAGCGCCAGCCGAGGAAGAGGCCGAAGCGCCAGCCGAGGAAGAGGCCGAGGAAGAGGCCGAAGCGCCAGCCGAAGAAGAGATGGAATCGGCTGGCGCTGCGTGTGCGCCCAACTGTACGTACGAAGACCTAGTGGTCGGCTTCTTGCAGACCGGTTCTGAGGGCGGCTGGCGCGCTGCCAACAGCGCCTCCTTCCGGGAAACTGCAGACGAGCTGGGCATCACACTGAAATTCTACGACTCCCAGAACGACTTGGCAAGGCAAATCGCAGGTTTCCGCAACTTCATCGAGGATGACGAGGTAAACGTCATCATCCTGGCCGCGCTGGAAGCGGCAGGCTGGGAAGAGGTGCTGCAAGAGGCTCAGGCTGCCGGGAAGATCGTGGTGCTGGAAGATCGCCGCATTGATGCGCCGGAAGACCTGTACGCCACCTATATCGGCTCTGACTTCGTGCAGGAAGGGCGCTGGGCAGGTGACGAGATGTGCGCCCTGCTCGAGGGCAGCGAAAGCAAGAACGTCGTCGAGTTGGTCGGCAACGTCGGCTCGGCCCCGGCCATCGACCGCGGAGCGGGCTTCCGCGAGACCATGGAAGCGTGCGGCATCACCATCACTGAGAGCCAGACCGGCAACTGGAGCGCCACTGAGGGTAAGGCCGTCATGGAAGCTTGGCTGAGCGAGAGCACGGATATCCAGGGTGTGTTTGGCCAGAATGACGAGATGGGCCTGGGCGCCGCTCAGGCAATCGAAGAGGCCGGCCTCGTGCCCGGAGAAGACGTCAAGATCGTAACCGTCGATGCGACTGCTGGCGCGTTCACAGCAATGCTAGAAGGCACAATCAACGTGACCGTCGAGTGCAACCCGCTCCTCGCTCCCCAGGTGTATGAGGCCGCCCTGAAGGCGCTCAACGGCGAAGAGCTGCCCAAGTGGGTTCCTTCACAGGAAAGCGTGTTCCGCGCGTCGGATCCAAACCTGGAGGAGATCGCCGCGGGCCGCACTTACTAGGTGTGAGTGTGACTTCCCGGGAGTCACCAACTCAGTAGTCAAGTTTTGCAGAAAGGGAGAAGCGGTCCACCGCCGCTTCTCCCCTTCAACACCGACGGGTTCTCGCATGAAGACGAAGGTGACTTATGGCAGAGGCGAACAACACTATTGTAGCGATGAAAGGGATCCATAAATCCTTTCCAGGCGTGCAGGCCCTTGAAGCTGTGGACTTCACCCTTAGGAGGGGAGAGATACATGGTCTGGTCGGAGAAAATGGTGCGGGTAAGTCTACGCTGATCAAGGTGCTAACCGGCGTCGAGCGACCCGACAAAGGCACGATCGAACTCGACGGAAAACAGGTTGTTATTAGATCGCCCCTGCACGCTCAAGACATGGGCATCAGCACCGTGTACCAGGAAATCAACCTTTGTCCCAATCTGACGGTCGCCGAAAACATCCTGATCGGCAAGCAGCCCAGAAAACCGTGGGGGGTTGACTGGAAGGCAATGAATTCCCACGCCAGCGAGGTTCTCGGCAGGCTGGGGGTCGACGTGGATGTGACCCGGACCCTGGGTACCTATTCCGTCGCCATTCAGCAGATGGCGGCGATTGCACGGGCCCTCGAGATTGTGTCTGCCAGGATCCTGATTCTCGACGAGCCTACCTCCAGCCTGGACGCCAATGAGACTCAACAGCTCTTTGACGTCATGCGCAGGCTCAAGAGCCAGGGGGTGGCAATCATCTTCATCACCCACTTCCTGGAGCAGGTATATGAAATTTCCGAGAGAATAACGGTCCTTAGGAACGGAAGACTGGTCGGAACTTATGATACGGCGGCTCTGCCGCGTCTGGATCTGATCAAACTGATGATTGGCCGGACCCTGGTTGAGTTTGAAAGCATGACAGAGACCCGGCTTGAAAGTGGCAAACACATTGAGGGGGAAGCGCTGCTTCAAGCTCGGGATCTTGGTCGGATTGGCTCCATCGAGCCATTTGACCTGGAGTTGCACGCCGGGGAGGTCGTCGGCCTGGCCGGGTTGTTGGGATCAGGCCGCACAGAACTTGCCAACCTGCTGTTTGGAATCGACAAGCCTGACAGCGGCACATTGAGAATGGCAGGACAAGAGATAAGCGAATTTACGCCACTCGATTCGATCAAGAGAGGCATTACCCTTTGCCCCGAAGACCGAAAGGCAAGTGGCGTCGTAGATGACCTGACAGTCAGGGAAAACATAGTCCTGGCGATGCAAGCCAGCCGCGGCTGGTTCAAGTATCTCAGCCTGCCGGAACAATACGAGATCGCCGAACAGTTCATCAGGCTGTTGAACATTACCACTCCCTCACCCGATCAACTGGTGAAGAACCTGAGCGGTGGCAATCAGCAAAAGGTAATCCTCGCCCGTTGGCTGGCGATCAACCCACAGGTTCTGATCTTGGACGAACCCACCAGAGGGATTGACGTAGGAACCAAAGCAGAAATCCAACGACTGGTGCTCTCGCTGGCTGAGGAGGGCAAGTCGTGCGTGTTCATTTCCTCCGAGTTGGAAGAAGTCATGCGCACCAGCCATCGAATCGTCGTATTGCGCGAACGAGAGAAGGTGACTGAGTTCGTCGGTGACGTAGACGAGCATCAGATCATGGAGTCGATTGCAGGGGATCAGACATGAACCAGTCAACCTCAGCCTCATCTCTCACCTGGGCAAAGGTCACAGAGAGTAAGCTCTTCTTCCCGATTCTCGTCTTGGCGTTTATCTTTCTCTTTGACCTCGTCGCCATCCCCGGGTTCTTCCGTATCGAATCGAGAGACGGCGACCTGTATGGAAGCCTGATCCACATCCTGCGGAACGGCTCGACGGTGATGGTGCTGGCCCTTGGCATGACGCTGGTCATCGCCACCGGGGGCGTGGACCTCTCCGTGGGTGCCGTCATGGCGATTGCGGCATCCGTGGCTGCCCTGATGATGAATCCGTACGTTCTGGCGGAAGAGCTACCGCCCCATCTCATGAGCATGATGCAGGATCCCTACTTCACCTATTCGCCGCTGTGGGTAGTCATCCCAGTAGCGCTGATCGTGTCGATCGTTTGCGGCTTGTGGAACGGGCTGCTGGTCGCCTACGGGAAGATCGAGCCTATGGTTGCCACTTTGATCCTTATGATTGCGGGTCGTGGGATTGCCCAGCTCATCACTAATGCGGTCAGGATTCAGATTTTCTATCAACCGTATGCCTTCATCGGGCAGGGCTGGCTTATTCTACCCTTCAGCTTATACATCGTCGCCGTCGTGTACGTTTTCTCCTGGGTTTTGACCCGCAAGACGGCTATCGGACTGTTCGTCTCGTCGGTGGGCATCAACTTCCGGTCCAGTTTCTTCAGCGGCATCGATGAGAAGAAGATCAAACTGATGGCCTATGCGTTCTGCGGCTTCTGTGCGGGGATAGCCGGTTTGATCGCCAGTTCGAATATCAAGACGTCAGATGCCAATAACATCGGGCTGCTTCTTGAGCTGGACGCCATTCTGGCCGTCGTCATCGGCGGCACGTTGCTGGGGGCAGGCGGGCGATTCTCTCTACTGGCAAGCATCTTTGGCGCGCTCGTCATGCAGGCGACGACGACCTCTATGTACGCTCTGGGTGTTCCGGCCAACGCAGTCACCGCCATCAAAGGGCTGGTCGTCTTTCTTGTGATCCTCCTGTATTCGGAGCAAGTAGGCGGCTTCCTCCGCAGAATCGGTGGGCGGCAAGGGGTGTAACCATGATGCCAAAGCTAGGCACCGCATTTACCAATATGCAGCGATTTCTCCCGCTGTCGGCCACAGTCCTGCTGTTCTTTGCGGCTTACGCCGTCGGAGCGATGGTGTACACGCCGATGCGCGATCCGCAGGTATTCTTGAATCTATTCAGGAATACGCCGTTTCTCCTGATCAGCGCGGTGGGGATGACCTTCGTCATCCTCTCGGGTGGCATTGACCTTTCGGTAAGCGGCATGGTGGCCCTGACGACGGTCGCCTCCGCTGCCCTGCTGAGAGCAGGATTGAATGCCTGGCTCGTGATGCTGCTTATGCTGGTCATGGGAATGACGATGGGGGCCATCATGGGCTCCCTCATCACCTACCTCAAGGTTCAGCCGTTCATCGTCACCCTGGCGGGCATGTGGGTCGCCCGCGGCTTGTGTTTCTTCATCAGCGATGATCGAATCAACATCAATAACCGGACCTATACCATTCTGGCGCGCACAAAACTCCTGATCCCGGGGCTGGCCGATCCGGTGACACAACAGGGGCCATTCGTCTCCATCCTGGTCGTCGTGGCGGTAATGGTACTCGTGGTGGCTATGTACGTCCTGCACTATACGCGGTTTGGACGGACTGTCTATGCCATGGGAGGCGGCGGCGGAGCGAATGAACAGTCCGCCCGGTTGATGGGTTTGCCCGTAGACAGGACCAAGGTCATCGTCTACACACTGAACGGCTTCTGCTCGGCGCTGGCTGGCATCACGATGAGCATGATGGTGATGTCCGGGCACGGCTTGTACGCAAACGGCTTCGAATTGACGGTCATCGCGGTGGTGGTGATGGGCGGAACGATGCTGACGGGTGGCGAGGGGTACGTGTTTGGGACCCTGTTTGGTGTGCTCGTCTACGCCATCATCCAGGCGCTGATCCAGTTCAACGGGAAGCTGAGCTCCTGGTGGACGAATATCGTGGTCGGTTTGCTCATGCTCATGTTCATCGGCATCCAGAGTTTTCTGGCTGCCCGAAGAATCCGCCGGGTGGCAAGCAAGCGGGAGCGGGCTGGTGTCGCCAGGGGATGGAGGCCAATACTGGCGGGCGGACGGCCATCGCTGTCTTTGGGCGGCGGTGTGGTTGTCGTGCTCATTCTCGCCCTGCTGGGGGTGATGAGTGCTCAGGGCACAGGTTTGAGAATAGGTGGTAGTTCACCCACCGAAGAAGCCCGGTGTGAGCCAAAACCCTATCGGCAGGATCAGGCTGCAAGTCTGATGGAGAGTGGGGCCGTAGTAGCCTTCGAGCGCAACGGCGGTCCCCACTGCACCGATTTTCTGTATGCTATTTATCCGGACGGGCGCATCGTCGGCGACGATGGCGTCAACACCGTCGAGAAACAGATTACCCCTGAAGAGGTAAGCGAACTACTCTCAGCCATCAACGATCAGGGGTGGTTTACAGACGAGATGTACGATACCTGGCATACTCCGTGCCGGCAGTGCTACGGACACTATGTGACGATTTCTTACGACGGTCAGGAAAAGACAGTCAAAGGCGTGAACGGCGGAACCGATGCTCCTGCCGAGTATTGGCATGTCGTGGCGCTGATCACAGGGCTGCTACCGGAATTCCCCCCGGCCGAGCAGGGGATGCAAGGTGAGACTCCATGATATCAGGGAGAGAAAAATGAGCACACAAAAGAACATTCTCATTCCTGCCCTGGTGTGTGCCATGCTGTTTTCTGGTGCCTGCGCCTACATCGTGTTACCCGAGGGCATAGAGCCGGCGGCGCCCGCAGAATCGAAGGGCTGGACCGCTATCGTGACGAACGTCGGCACCTCCGATTCCGGCGACTTGCACGTCGACCTCACCATCCGGAATGACACTGCCGACTGGAGCGCTATGCAGGCAGTGGAAGGTAAGCCGACGGTACTTAGATCCGGTGGACAGACCACCGACTGCAATACCGTATTTGTCGGCACGGGCGGACACCGGCTCGCTCCCAGCTTTCAAATGCGGGGCTATACAGCGGGCACAAAAGCCGAGCCGGAAACGCAGCTATTGTACGTGGAATGCAGCGGAGCGGAAGCTGCTCCCGGCTCTACGCTGTCCATCGACTACACCTACGTTACCGGCCAGTTCAACTACTACGAACAGGATGCGAACAAAGCCGCCGGGACGCTTGAGTTGAATCTGGACGATGTGGTCCAGGACCTTGAGTATCCGGTCGCCGCACCGGTGGACGACTTGATCCAGCAGCCAGATGCTCAACTTGGTGCACTTAATGATTGTGTCCTTACGCTCCTTGAAGCGGCGCGTACTGATGCTGGTATGCAGTTCGCCTGGCAGACTTCCAACCCCGGTGAATACAACACCTACGTTCATATTGGGATCCCGCCCGTGATCGGCGCAGATGGCATCATCTATGGGCGCTATGAAAGTCCAGATATCGCCTCTGTGCCCATAACCCCTCCAGGTGGGACAGCAGAATGGACGACCGAGGTGGCGGTTCCGAACGATGTTGCGAACCTGTACATACTGCTGAGCGTAGAGAACGGAAAGCAGCGGCTCTTTGATAACTACGCTACGGACATCACTGCTGAGTGACGATAGGCTGGACAGGGGAAGCGATTCCGGTGCACAGGGTATCCGATCAGAACTGGATTCTGCCCGCTGGCGGAGTTCGATGCTGTGCAATTTGTCCGACGACATAACCGATATCTCACAAGACGCTAGGAGGCATATCCATGAAACGCACTACGGTGGGACTCATTGTCGGCAATCGGGGGTTTTTCCCTGACCATCTGTGTGACAAGGGCAGACAGACTATCCTAGAGGTTCTTGAGGAAGAGGGTATCAACGTCATCGCCCTAACTCTAGAGGATACACCGTTTGGCAGCGTCGAGTCGCTGGAAGAAGCAGCCAAATGTGCGGATCTGTTCAAGCAGCACAGGGAAGAGATTGATGGGGTGCTTGTCACGCTGCCCAACTTCGGCGACGAGCGCGGCGTAGCCAACACGCTGCGGTTCGCGGGGCTTAATGTCCCGGTGCTGGTGCAAGCGTTCCCTGATGACGTGCAGTTGATGACTATTGCCGACCGGCGCGATGGGTTTTGCGGCAAAATGTCGGTTTGCAACAACTTGCTTCAGTACGGGATCAAATACTCACTGACCTCCCTCCATACAGTTGATCCGATGAGTGAGAGCTTCCGGGTGGATCTGCGCCGGTTTGTTGCCGTGTGCCGGGTGGTGCGTGGCTTGAACGGTGCACGGGTCGGCGCCATCGGCGCGCGTCCGGGTGCCTTCAATACCGTACGCTACAGCGAGAAACTGCTCGAACGTGCTGGCATCACCGTCGAGACACTGGATCTGTCCGAGCTGTTTGGCTGGATCAACAACCTGACAGATGGCGACAATGGGGTGGCGCGGAAACTGGACGAGATCAAAGCCTACGTACCAACCGAAGGTATCCCCGACGAATCGCTGATGCGCATCGCCAAACTGGGCTTCGTCATCGACCGCTGGATGGCGGACCGGGATCTCCAGGCCAGTGCCATTCAATGCTGGACCTCCATGGAAGAATTCTATGGAGTGGTTCCGTGCACCATCATGAGCATCATGAGCAACTCTCTCATGCCGAGCGCGTGTGAGACGGATATCGCCGGGGTGATGGGGATGTACGCTCTGGCTCTGGCATCGGGCGAGCCGAGTGCTATTGTCGATTGGAACAACAACTACGGCGAAGACCCCGACAAGGCAGTAATCTTCCACTGTTCCAACCTGCCCAAGGACCTGTTTGTCGATTCGACTATCGCGCCAGACAGCATCCCCGTGATGGATTACCAGGAAATCATTGCGGGCACGGTCGGCAAAGAGAACACCTTTGGCACCGTCGTCGGGCGACTTCGGGCACAGCCTTTCACCTACTGCCGCGTGTCGACGGATGATTTCAATGGCCGCATCCTTGCCTACCTAGGGGAGGGTGAACTGACTGACGATCCCGTCAAGACATTTGGCGGTTACGGTGTGGTCCAGGTTCCTCACTTCCAGGATCTCCTGCATTACATTTGCGAGAATGGCTTCGAGCATCACGTTGCGGTCAATCCCTCGCAGGTGGCAGGTGTTTTGGAGGAGGCGCTGTCCAAGTATATGGGATGGAGCGTCTACCATCATTCGTGAGCCTGTTGAGGGAGTGGAAACGGTCGGCAGCCAGATCCCGCTGCGATATGTGCGGCAACTCAATCCATCTTGAGTGAGGTGACCTACCAGGAACAGGTGTGGCATCTTCAGTGTGAATATAACAGCTTGCCCGATCTTTCGGCAGCGGTGCACCGACCAAGAGCCTGGCACGGACCCACAAGCCACAACTCACTGATCATCATGAGAACGCCTGAGCCCTTTCTCGAATGGGTTTCAGCTAATATGAATCAATCTGAGGTTGAACATGAATCAAAATGACATCCCAAAAGCAATTGAAAACGGGAAAACCGTTCTTGGTATTGAATTCGGCTCAACCCGCATCAAAGCTGTGCTAATCGGTGAGGATCACGTGCCTATTGCTTCGGGAAATCATGAGTGGGAAAACCGATATGAAGATGGCATCTGGACATACAGTCTCGAAGATATCTGGACAGGCCTGCAGGAGAGCTATCGGAAGCTATGCAACGAGGTTGAGGTGAATTTCAACACCCCACTCCAGACCGTTGGCGCTATCGGTTTCAGCGCCATGATGCACGGCTATATGGCATTCGATAAGGACGGAAATCTACTTGTCCCGTTTCGTACTTGGCGAAACACCATCACCGGGCAAGCTGCTGAGGAACTCACAGAGCTGTTCCAGTTCAACATCCCCCAGCGGTGGAGCATCGCCCACCTGCAACAGGCGATCCTGAACCGGGAACCCCATGTCAAGGATGTTCATTTCCTGACTACGTTGGCAGGGTATGTACATTGGAAGCTGACCGGGGAAAAAGTGCTGGGCGTTGGCGATGCGTCGGGGATGTTCCCCATCGATAGCGCGGTCAATGACTACGATGCAAACATGCTCATGCAATACAATGAACAGCTCAAAGTGGGACACATCACGTGGAGGCTTCAGGAGGTCCTGCCCAGGGTTCTGGTAGCCGGGGAAGACGCCGGAATATTGACCGAAGAAGGCGCAAAATTGCTGGATCCAACAGGTCAACTGCAAGCAGGTATCCCGCTTTGTCCGCCCGAAGGTGACGCCGGGACCGGCATGGTCGCCACTAACAGCGTGGCTGTGCGAACAGGCAATGTGTCCGCGGGGACATCTGTCTTTGCTATGATTGTCCTGGAGAAGGCCCTGTCCAGGGTCTATCCGGAAATCGACATAGTAACGACACCGACCGGTAAGCCGGTGGCGATGGTGCATAGCAACAACTGCACATCCGATCTCAATGCCTGGGTGGGGCTGTTTGAGGAATTCACCCGTATCCTCGGGGTGGACATCAACCCGAGCAACCTGTTTGAGATGCTATATCAGCAGGCCCTCAAAGGCGATCCGGATGGTGGTGGGTTGCTGGCCTACAATTACGTGTCGGGTGAGCACATTACGCACCTTGAGGAAGGACGACCGCTGTTTGTCCGTACCCCCGAGAGCCAGTTCACGCTGGCGAACTTCATCCGGGTGCATTTGTTCTCATCGCTGGGTGCATTGAAGATTGGTATGGACATCCTCTTTGAGCAGGAACGGGTGATGGTTGACCAGATCCTAGGGCATGGCGGTTTCTTCAAAACACAGGAGGTCGGTCAACGACTCATGGCGGCGGCGATGAATGTTCCCGTGTCTGTGATGGAAACTGCGGGGGAAGGTGGCGCATGGGGGATTGGGTTACTTGCTGCTTACTTGCTATTTAAGGCCGAAAACGAGTCCCTCGAAGCCTACCTCGCTAATAAGGTCTTTGCGGGAGAAAGTGGGTTGACGATAGCCCCGGACAAAGAAGATGTAGAAGGGTTTGAGACTTTCATGGAACGCTACAAACAGGGACTGGTCATCGAACGAGCTGCTGTGGATGGATTGATGTAGATACCATGTTGGAAACACTAAAAGAACAGGTATGTCGTGCTAATCTATTACTTCCCGCGCATGGCCTGGTCTCTTTCACCTGGGGGAACGTGTCGGGCGTAGACAGGGAGCAGGGGCTTATGGTCATCAAGCCCTCGGGCGTTCCCTACGACGCACTGACAGCCAGTGATATGGTTATTATGTCACTTGATACGGGAAAGGTCGTGGAAGGAAGTTTAAAACCTTCTTCCGACACCACAACACATCTTGAACTGTATAAGGCGTTTACGGATGTTGGTGGTATCGTCCACACGCACAGCCGATGGGCGACGAGCTTTGCCCAGGCGGGTTGTGGCATTGACGCATTTGGCACGACGCACGCTGACTATTTCTATGGCACCATTCCCTGCACGCGGAAGATGACCGAAGATGAGATTCAAGGTGAATATGAAAAAGAAACAGGCCTCTTAATTACGGAGACCTTCCGGAACAAGGACCCTGATCATATGCCAGCGGTGCTCGTCCATAGCCACGGGCCATTTGTCTGGGGCACTGATCCGATGGATGCGGTTCATCATGCTGTGGTACTGGAGGAAGTCGCTTTCATGGCATTCCATACCATGATGCTGGAGCCGAACATCCTGCCCATGCAGCAGGAATTGCTGGACAAACATTATTTGAGAAAGCATGGCGCCAATGCTTATTATGGACAGACAAATAAATCATAAGAATAGAAAGAACGTGGATTTCACCAAATGTCCTACACACCAGTGATTGTCTGGTAGCTTGTTAGGGGGGAAGAGCTGCACATGTTGGAGAATCCTTTTCTACTCTTGAGTTTTCGGTGGTGCAACTGGAAAAGATGGATAATTCGAGGAACACCTAGCCCCCTGCCCGACCTCTTGGGCAGGAGCGATGTCTAAGGCTGTAGCGCGAGAAGAATGTGAGCGTGGCAGTACAGATGGTAGTCAAGCCCGCCATCGTACACTGTGTGTCTGGTTGAGATGTTTGCCCTGCCACCATGCCCTGAGAGGCGGAAGAAGGAGTGCGTTGTGGCGACCAGCGAGCGACGCCCGTCGCTCCCGTTGAGTCAAAAACCATTAGTGCCATTAGATTAGCAATTCAACAGTATGCCGATACTCTGACTGTCCGCCAAAAAGGGCGTAGCCAGTGCAGGGTCGAAGCCCGTCGCTCCCGTCCTGGGTACAAAATGTGTTCAATATGAGAGTCCATCCCTAAAGGGTGGGCTTTCTTACGTTGCAGCAATTCGGAATTACATGCCCACCGCGGGATCGGTGGCATCTTCAAGGCCAACAGATTGAGAATTGCCCAATCTGGTGACAATGCCCTGCTTTTTCGTCGAGGCATTCGCCTCGTGAGGACTTGGGGACTGGTTGTTATCAGGCCGCGAAGAAATGGTCTCATCCCCATCAGGGAATTTGCCAGGCACCCCCGTCGGATTGAAGGAGTGTTATGATCAGGCTGGAACCTTTGCCACAAGGACATAGCTTTGGCTTAGCTCGGAAGACAACTCAGTTGGAGTACCAAAGCTCTATGGCGTCGGCTACCGGCTTATCTCGAAAATCCCAGTCAAGCACGGAAGCCTCTCGCCTGGGTTTAAGCACCCAGATAAAGGCCCCTTGGAAGCGCGGCAGAAGGTCCAACTGCGAGATGAATGCCGCTTCCAGCCAATCTACCTGTTCCTGATTGTCCACCGTTCGACTCGACCAATTCCATGCGTCGTAATTTGTCCCGTCGAAGTTGGGGCGCCCCATCTCTGTCGCCAACACCGGATTTGAAAACTGGCTCATTGTATCACTAAGATTCTGCTGTTTCTGAGAGTCTATGTGAGCAACCATCTCCTCAACCGAGGGATTATTGCTCCCCTCACTTCCTCTGAAGTAATATGGAACGCCGATCAAATCGAGAGAGTCCCAGGACATCTCAGGGAGCGGCTCGTTCGTCCACAGAGCGATCATTGAGTAGGTAAGCTGCCCGTCATAGCGGTCGCGTACCATTGCAATGAGATTTCTCCATTGAGCAGACATGCCCTCGGTGGCGGTAAGCTCATTGCCTACCCCGAACATCTCCACGTTTTCCTCTTGAGCAATGTCCGCATAGTGCAGGATGAAATCCCGATAACTTTCAAACCAGAGCATCGGGTCTGCCGGGTTGAGTTGCCAGCTTTCCGCGTCGTAGCTGTTCGAATCCTCATAGAAGCTTCCGACGTTCAAATGTGGCTTGAGCAATACACCCATCCCCAGCGAGTGAGCGTGTTGTATCCAGGCTCTTACTTCGTCGTCAGTCGGCGAAGTACATACGCGCTGCGTTGGCGGAAGATCCAGGCAGGATTGAATGACGCTTCCCTCAATGCTTTCTACATGCCAGGAAGGCGCCAGCTGAATGTAGTTGGCACCCAATTCATTTGCCGTGTCAATCAGAGCGGGGACGTATGCCAGATCGTGCCAGTCAGGTGGGCCCCACATATCAATCGCAACACCCCGGACGGGAAAAGGATTCCTGCCTGGGGCCCAGGTTACCGGCACGTCCACAGTTTCGAGAGTCTCGCCGTCATTGTCAAACGCCGTGATGATGATTCTGTAATTTCCGGGCGTCTTCGCAAAGATCGTGAGTCTCTCTCCATCATAGGCAAGCTGCTCCAGTGCCTGCGAGGTCACGTAGGTGCCTCCCACGTACTGATCCCCGAATCCCAATTGCTGGCTGATCTGGACCTCAAAAGGATCTCCATTGGGGTCTTGAATTGATACTGGAATCTCTATTTGATCCCCGGCGAACGCGATTGGCGGTTGGCCGACCGTGATGACAGGTGCCTGAGGAGGAATCTCGGTAGCTGTTGGTTCGGGCGGCGTGCTTGGCGTCGGCTCGCGCGTCACCACACTGGTGGGCGTAGAGGAAGACAGGCTCACAGGTGATGCCGCCCTGTCGATCGTGTCATTGCAGGATGCCAGCGAGATGGTGAAAACTAAGATCAGGATAGACAGATCCCGCAAGCACTTTTTGGCCTGGAAATACGACTTCATATCTCTTTGTCATTCGCCATGTTTTTGGGAGCCAGAGAATACACGGGTAAGGCCTTGTGGTCAACAAGGCACAAGACCGTCATCTATCTGTTTCTGAGAGATGAAAAGTTGCAGTGCTTCCAGTGGCGAAGAGGATGTGGAGGGACGAATAGAAACCGGGCACCTCGCCTGAAAGACGTCGAGCGAAGGGACGCCCCCTTAGCGCCCGATGCGATATATGATGGGGCCGGTCGTCGTGTAAAGCCAGCCATCCGGCCCCACGAGCACGTCCATCAAGCAGAAATCGTCCATGCCCTCCACTTCGACAATTTCTACGTTTTCAACCTGGCGGCCATCCTCGCTGAGCTTAATTTGAGACAGTTGTCCGGTGAGAAAGGAGCATAGTAGAAGGTCGCGATTGAATTCAGGTATAACGTCTCCCGTGTAAAAGGTGAGGCCGGTTGGAGCGATGGGCGGCGTCCACTCGAGCAGCGGGGGCGTGGCGTGGTCGTCGGGATAAGGGCAGGTGTCGTAAGCGTGGACGCCCCAGCCATAGTCGGCACCCGGCTCGATCAAGTTGAGTTCGTCGTCACAAGCGTTGCCATTTTCCGATGAATACAGCGCGCCAGAATCCGGGTGCCAGGCCATCCCGAAGCCGTTGCGAAAACCGTAGGCGTAAACCGGTGAACCGGGGAAGGGGTTATCATCGGGGATGGACCCGTCTGGGTTGTAGCGAAGTATCGACCCCTCCAGCATTTCCGGGTTGGCTGCTGTCTCGGGAATATTCGTGTCGCCAAAATCCAGGTACAGCTTGCCGTCCGGCCCGAAGTCGAGGCTGCCTCCAAAATGGCAACACTGCTCGGCGTGGGCAGGCAGATCGTCGACGATGAGCGTGGGTTCAGTCAGCTCGCCGTCGGCCTCCGTGTAACGCATGATGCGACCCATCGCGGGGTCGCCATTTTCATCAGGCACGGTGTAGTAGATGAACAGGTGATGCGTTGTCGCGAAGTCGGGTGAGAGGACAAGCCCTAACAAGCCCCGCTCCGGCCCCTCTGCCACATCCATGTCTCTGATGAGCACCTCACTGGGTGGATACTCTCCGTTGGCGTCTTTTTGCAGGGACTTGACAAATCCCCAGCCCGCCGCCTGGATATAGAACAGGCGGCCATCGGGTGATATATCCATCGCAATGGCATAGCCTGCGTTCGGCTCTACCACCTCGATGCGCAGGGGTGGCAAGTCGCCCGGCGCACTACATGCCACGGGCAACGTCACTACAGCAGTGGCGGCGGCGAACAGCGTCAGGGTTCGGCGGTTGAACAAAAGCATCCTCCGGTCTCGTCCATGCAGAGCGGCGAGGCATCCAGCTAGCTGCCACGCGACCATCAGCTTACACGAAAAAGAGAACACAGGGAAGCCTAGCTAGTAATTTCCAAGTATAACTTCCGACATCTCACTAAAGATATAGGCAGCATCATACCGTTTCGATATTGACACCTCGCCAAGGCAATACTAGAGTAATGTGGTGAACTTTGTTATTATTGACGCTTGTTCAGGGGCATGGGATCGTATCTGATGATAATGGTTTTGGCCGCTGATCCAGATTGGACGTGCGTCTGTTGCAGAATTGAAAGGTGAAATCAGGCACTGACGACAGGAAACATCGATTCCAGGTGGGTTTCCAAGACAGCCATTGTAAAACTACATCCTCCAGAATCTACCATCCAATCTGCCACCCTGTCGCAATCGTTCCAGCTAAATAACTGAATACACCGCTCTCGTCAGGACAACTTCATGATCTTGCCTGCAGCGTATTCCCACGGGTGCGCGCGCGAAACTGACGAATCTGTCTTAGTGGGGTCGAGCTGCTGTGTCAAACCGTCCTGATCCTGGAATGGAAAGGCTGCGCCGCCGACGTTGGTCCGAGGATGCGGCTCTTAGAGCGATGCTGCAAATCTGTGCTTTGGTGAATGTGTAGAGAGGAATCCAGTGAGCAATTCAAAATCGTCCGGCTTCATGTTTCTAGTCATTTTGGCCAGCCTTGTCGCCGCTGCAGTCTACCTGATTGTAGCCAATCCGCCAGGCCTCGTGGTTGGCTTTACGATTACTATCTCCATTGTGCTGATTGTCCAGGGTGTTCTTACTCTGGTTTGGATGGGGTACGCGTGGGGAAATCCAGAGAATGCCGGCCTGCATGCCCCCCCAGAGGAATTCCTTCAGCCCACGTTATCTTTCACTACGTTGCTGCCTGCCCGGCATGAAGAGAATGTCATCCAGGATACGATTGAGGCGGTTGACAGAATAGATTACCCAGACCATCTGAAAGAGGTCCTCGTCATCTGTAGGCAGGACGACACAGAGACAATCGCCAGAGCGCAAGAGACGATCGACATCCTGGGCAACCCAAATATCAAGCTCGTGATCTTTGATGGTTATCCAATTAATAAGCCCCACTCTCTGAATCATGGCCTGAACCATGCCAGCCACGACGTGGTGTGCATCTTTGACGCGGAAGATGAGCCTCATCCAGACATCTTCAACGTTGTCAACACCATCATGCTTGAAGATGCAGCCGATGTCGTGCAGTCTGGCGTGCAACTGATCAACCACCGGTCTCATTGGTTCTCGGCCTTCAATGTGCTGGAATACTACTTCTGGTTCAAATCTGGCCTTCCTTTCTTCTCAAGTAAGGGCGAGGCAACTCTGTTGGGCGGCAATACCGTCTTCTTCAAGAAGAATTGGCTTGACGCCATCGGAGGCTGGGACCAGGAGAACCTGACCGAAGACGCAGACGTCGCCCTGAGACTGGTGTCCCAAGGGGCAAAAATCAAGGTCGTCTATGACGCGCAGCATGCCACCCGAGAGGAGACTCCCAGCGACGCAAAAAGCTTCATCAAGCAGAGAACTCGCTGGAATCAGGGATTCATTCAGACCTTTGCCAAGGGGGATTGGCGGAAGCTGCCAAAGCTGCGCCAGAAGCTCACCATTCTGTTCATGCTTCTGGATCCATTCCTTGTTGCCATACTGCTGCTCTATCTACCTTTGGGTATCTGGCTGGCGCTGACGCAGAGGATTCCTGTTGGACTCGCTCTGTTCACTTTTGTACCTCTGCAGTTGCTGATCCCTCAACTCGTCACGTTTATGATCGGTCTGCGCGAATTCACACGGACTTACGAGTTGGAATACTCAACCTGGATGCCTCTCAAGCTTCTTGTTACCTTCTACCCTTACCAATTCTTGCTCGTTGTGTCGGCGTTTCGAGCCGTATACCGCACAGTGGCCGGCCAGGCTTCGTGGGAGAAAACAGCGCATTCCAATCTACATCGCCAGGCCGCAGGAGCCACAGCTGTGCGTTCTGCGCGCCCCCGTCCCCGTCCTGCGCCCGCACCCACCCAAGTACAACCGAGCCCGGGCCTGGCCACAGCCGACTTAGGCGTTCGGGCTATCAGGGCCAGCCGCCCACCGGCTGCCCCTGTGCAGGCTCCCGCCGCCCCCACCACAATGCCGGAGCCTCAGGTGATGCCTGTTATGTCCGTTGGCAATCCCGAGCCACGGGTGAACGAACGGGCGCCTGATCCGCTGCCTAGTTTTCAGGTTGTCCCGGATCTGCTGTCTGCCAGTGTCCGGTCAACTGCTCCTGCTTCACCCGCACCGCCGGGACTGGCACACTCTGCAAGCACGCTTCACTCTGCCAACGAGCTGGTGCACCTCAATTCCCACAGCACTTCCATCACCTTCATGCTCGACATTGATATGTCCAAGGCTCTGGCCTTCCTTCGCCAGGTCAATGAGCACGTGCCAGAGGACGGCGCAAAAGGCACGATGACAGCCGTCATCGTCAAAGCGGTGGCCTGGGCGCTCCACCGACACCCCATCTTCAACGGCCACCGGCTTAATGGTCACGTCGTCTCCATGCCAACTATCAACGTGGGGGTGGCCATTGCCCTGGAGGACGAGTTGGCCGTTCCGGTTTTGCGAGACGCCCATCACAAGGGAGTGTTGGAAATCAATGCAGAACTGGCTGACCTGTCGGTGCGTGCGCGTGAAGGGAACCTGGGTCATGATGATCTGGACCATGGAACGTTTACGGTCACCGATCTGAGCATGTTTGGCGTGGATCGTTTCATAACGACGGTGCATTCGCCCCAGGTGGGCAATCTTGCTGTGGGTCAAATGACCTATCGCTTCGTGCCTAATGGAAGTGAGGGACCCGCCGAGTGCCCCACCATGACATTCACGCTATCAGCCGACCGGCAGGCGGTCAACGACGCGCAAGCGGCGCGCTTCATGGAATCGCTACGCAGTGCTCTTGAAGATCCGGTCAAAATCTTGCTCTGATCTCGGGACAGACCTGCTGACGTTTGACACTGTAATCCATCTGTGCCTATAGGCCGCACCGCTGGGCCGCCAAACCATATCGACAGAGTTGAGAAGTATCAAACTTCTTCTATTGGGAGGATTAACGAATGAATGAGTCCACTCACAAAGCGTGGCCGCTCATTGTGCTGGTAGCTCTTCTTGTCGTGTCTGCGCTAGCCCACGGAACCAACATGTATCGCTTTCCATACTACGAGAACGATGAAGGCACCTATATGGCGCGGGCGTGGTCGTTCGTCACGGAAGGAGAACTTGCTCCAACCAACTACACGTACGATCACGCTCCTGCGGGCTGGATTCTCATCGCCCTCTGGACCGTGCTGACCGGTGGGTTCTTCACATTTGGATTTGCCATAAACTCTGGCCGTGTTCTCATGTTGATATTGCATTTGCTATCGGCGGCTCTTCTGTATGACATTGCCAGATCGCAAAGCAAGAATGTGATCGCCGCTTCGGTCGCAGTGCTTATCTTTTCACTGTCGCCGCTGGCCGTATACTTCCAAAGGCGAGTGCTGCTGGATAACATCATGGTCTTCTGGCTGCTGCTCGCTGTTGACATGGTCATCAAAGATAAGAGGAAGCTTTTCCACTATGCGATCAGTGCGATCGCATTTGGTATGGCAGTGCTGACCAAGGAATCAGCCTTATTCTTCTTCCCGGCCATCCTTTACATTGTTGTCACAAATTCCAACGAGTATCATCGCAGCTTTGCCATAGGTTCCTGGCTCACCATCTTCCTGACCATCGTCTCTTACTATGTCTTGCTTGCCCTGCTAAAGGGAGAGTTCTTCCCCTCAGGCACGCCATTAGGCGGTTCGCATCCTCACGCGAGTCTCCTTGCCAGCATTGGACAGCAAACGGCCCGAAGGGGAGGATTCTTCCTGGACCCTCAAAGCACATTCGTGACCTTCCTGAATGAGTGGATAAGAGGAGGCGAGTTCATAGAGTTCGGGGATGCTCCGTTGATCATTGGAGGCGGAATTGCTACGGCGCTGGCTTTGGTCTTGTCCATCAATGACCAAAAACTACGGTACGCCGTGTTGTTACTCCTGAGCTATTGGGCATTCTTGATAAGCGGGTTTGAGATTAGCGTGCTGTACGTCATCCCCCTGGTCCCGCTCCTGGCCCTCGCCATTGCCCTTTCTATACATCGTCTGGGCGAGACGCTTGGCGGCGCTTCTTCGGGAGGCATTGCGTCCGCAATTCTGGCGGGGGCCTTGCTGTTCCCGTTTGCGCGGTACTATGCGACACAACCAGCCAACTACATCATGGATCACACGACGCGGCAGATCGACGCCGTCCACTGGATAGACGCAAACATATCCGACGACGCGCTCTTACTTATCGACAACTACGCCTTTGTCGATCTACAGGCCGAGGGGAGAGTCAGCAGCAAAGCTATAGACAATGCATACTACTACTGGACAGCAGAAACAGACTCCGCAATCAGAACGGAAATACTTGAGGACAACTGGCAAAACGTCGATTACATTCTGCTCTCGCCTCAAATGGTCTACGATGCCGCCGAGGAAGGGCTCGCGCTGACCTCGGATGCCCAGGAGAACTCAGTTCCGGTAAAGACTTTTTCCAACAATGGGTGGGATATCGAGGTCAGGGAAGTGATGGTTGACGTCTCCGAAGACACCGTGCCGAAATAACCGGATCCTCGACTTCCTGCACCGGGGGCAGACAAGTGCGGGCGCGCGCGGTAATGCTGCGGTAAGAGCAAGATATGAGTGACTGTGTAGTCCCAGAGACCACGAACGGCTAGGGCTCGCCCTCCACAGAAAATTCGGACAGGTCTTGTATGGCCTCAAAATGGCTGATCTCCAGAGTGCCGGTCGGCCCGTTGGTTGCACTCGCGTTCCACCGCAAATCGTCCCAGCCGGGATCACTGAACGTCTGGCGCGTCTCCATGACGGCCTCTGGAGCTTCCTCATCCCAGATGCGTATTACAAACGGTTCATCAGGGCTGCCAATGTGGATCATTAGAACATACCAGTGATCGGGCTCAAGTCTTACATACCCCTCTTGCCATCCAAGTAACAAGTAACGCTCACCCTCCCAGAATTGCGGCGTTATTTGCCCGAAGTCATTTTGAATGCCCCACTGCCTGAAGGAGGCTGTTTCCCACTCGCCCGCGCTGACGCTTATGTTGGCTTGTGACCCTTCTGCATAGCTGAATCTCCACAACAGCGTCTCGCCAGACGCCCATTGGTAAGGTGTGTAGATACCCTGCCAATCTGGGTTGGCATTTATTGTGGCAGTGCTGTCCTCAAACACGGTGTGAGATGCAGACCAGGTTTCCGGTAGCCCTTCCTCGCCGTTGAAATCCGTCTGGAAAAGAACATCTGCGTTCGGAATAAAGGCAGACACCGGAATCGGCGTGGGAGTTGGGCTGGGGCTGGGGCTGGGTTGAAGAGTCTCTACTGGCGTGACTGCCGGGGCCGGTTCGGGAATGTATGCTGTGCAAGCTGCCAACACGCCATAGAACAACACGATAGCTGGAATTCGGACGACAGATCTCATGGTCCCCTCAACTCAATAGGAATGGAACGGTCTTGCAAAAAGAGCAAGACCGGGTCACCACGCCTACCAGTATAGCCCGTTTTGGCAAGACTCACAGCTTGGGTTTTCCACTAACGACAAGATTCCCCGCCGCCCTTGAACGTGTACTGAAAATCACCTCTGTTGGCAGTTCCCACAGACTATGCGGAAACTGTCAGGGTGGTATCGCCACCACAGAAGTACGGCTGCGTGACATAGCGGGGGAAGAGAGTTAGCCAGCGTATACATGTGGGTGGTCGAAGCCCGCCGCTCCCGCTCCGGTAGCAATCACCCTCAAGGTCAACCACCAGCTCGGTTGGCCTTTTTGCATCCAATCCCGCCGTGATGTGGAAGTCGGGTCGCAAGCATAAACCTACGATCTGACCCTCCTTCGCCCACACGCGCACCAGCAGCAGCTTCAGCAGGTACTCCTGAGCTTCCGAGTCGTCCTCCGCCGCCTCCCAGCGTTCCTCGAAGTGATCCAGCACCTCAGCCGCATATTCCAGGTCTTCATCGGGGATCGGTGTGAGTTGCTCCAACTCCGCCTGGAGCGCCAGGCGCTTCTCGACGTAGGCATCCTTGTCGGTGACGAACCCGTGGTCCCAGCGGAAATCCATCGGCTCGATGGCAGCGTGGATCTCTTCGGGGCGCTGTCCCAACTTTCGATCGCCGATCAACTCACAGCCGTGCGGATGCCGTTCTCCTGCTCGTTGAACAGAATGCCATCTGGAAAGGCAATAGGTCAATGTTCCAGCCTGCGTCAGTTTTGTCTCTCCCCGAGAGGCGAACCAACAAGAGCTGCAATAATCCAGTCACCTTTTCTGGGCGCTAGCACCGTGCGCTGCAACCTGTAACACATTTGTAACCTGCTGTTCGTTGTTTGTAACGATTCTGAATCGTCCATCTCGTATACTGTAAAAAAAGTGCCATTGCTCCTATTCGAGGGCGGCATGGAAAGCCCGACGACCAGTCCGAGCAAGCCAGATACGCCGAGAGTCAAGCCATCTGTGTGGCCGTGAATATATTCAAGGCATCTTGTGCAGTGACACGCCTCTACGATGATGTTATACAGGCGAGCGGTCTGCGAGTGACTCGGTTTGCTCTTCTAGTCACGACCAATCGTACCGGGTATTTGCGGAGCCATCGTCCGCCCATTGGTAGCTAAAACAAGGAGAACCAAAATGGAGAGAGACCAGTCTCAGCGGGACGAATTCATCCTGACGATTGTACTCATCCTGCTGGTAGCCTTCGGATGGTACAACGTTCATAACCTTGCCCGCAGTCTGGAAGAGAGTGCCATTCAGACCTTCCAGGCCGCCCAACTTGAGATCGTGCGTAACGCCGGACGCGCTGCAGATGTCTACATCGAAACCGAGCTAGATCGGCGCGGTGAAGAGGCCCTGCCTGACATTGAGGTTGAGGTGCTCAACAAATTTGTGCTGCCCATCCGCATCGGTACCACACAGATCGGTGCCGAATCAACAAACGTGGGAGATGCCTGGATCTATGCGCCGGACTACGTCGTCTTCGACCCCAGCGAAGACTTCCCTGAGACCTACATCGGCAAGAGTATGGCCGAGATTTTCGAGCTTCAGAAGGAAAACGGTGCCTTTCACTATCAAGAGATGTCCGACGCGGTGGGGAACGCAGAGGGAGGCACCGGCTGGTACGTCTGGGAGCCGGGCAAGGCCAGTGACGCCGCGCCGTGGTGGGAAATCCTGACGCGTGATTCGGGTCGCGAAATTGCCGCCTGGTGGCCGGTTCCCGAAATTGAGGGTCACGAGGGTGAGTTCGAGTGGGTGATCGGCATGTCGGCCATGCTGCCGCATATCATGAGGATGACCGGGGCCTACGACCAAATTCAAAACGCGATGATTCAGATGCTCGTGGTGACGGCGGCGATTGCCGTCATGCTGATCTTGCTGAGGCGCGCGCAGGCTCAGGTGCAAGAGTTACGGGCTCAAGTGGCCGAGCTACGAATCGTCATCGACGAAGCGAAGAAGGAACAGCAGGTGTCGGAGATTGTCGACTCCAAGTACTTCCAGGAGTTGGAGGCACGCGCCAAGCAGATGCGAGAGCGCAAGAGGGAAGCAAGTGCGGGCTAGCGAAAGTGGGAACCCCGGCATTGCCATCGTCGGGGCAGGCATCGCCGGGTTGAGCCTGGCCTATCATTTGGATTTGCCATACGACCTGTACGAACTAGAAAGCAAGGCCGGTGGCACCTGTCGAACGGAAGAAATCGCTGGTTGCACGTTTGACTACGCGCCCAAGCTGATCTTGATGGGCGACGAGTATCCCACGGACTTGAGCGTCGAGTTGTTAGGCGACAACGTCCAGTTCGCCACATTCAGCGACTGGAGCTATCATCACAAGTACGGCGTCTACACACGCACCCCATTCCAAAAGCACGTGTTTGGGATGCCTATGTTGGCGAAGCTCCGCGCCCTGGCGGGACTGGCGGGCGCGAGGTTTTCACTCAATGGCAAGGAGCTTGGCAGCTACCAGGAATGGCTCTATCACACGCTAGGACGTCCCATTGCAGATATGGTGATCATTCCCCAGGAAGCTAAGAAGTGGAAGATCGAACCGTCCACGATGGACTACCGCTGGGCGCCGCGCCGCGTTCCCAGTCCCAGTATTGGCGCGGCCCTGAAGGGCGCATTCAGCGACGTGTCGCAAGTGCGGACTTTCGGCTATACGTTGGAAGGGGGCATTGCCGCCTTGATGGAGGCTTTTGCGGCGCACCTAGATAACGTACACCTGGGCGTCTCCCTCAGGGCTGTGGATGCCAGGAACCGCACAGCCCTCTTCGATGATGGATCCCGAACAACGTACCGGGCGCTGGTGCCAACCATCCCGCTGCCCGTGCTTGTCGACATGCTGGGCGACGCGCCAGATGAAATCCGCCGGGCTGCCGGTCGCCTGAAGCACCTATCACTACTGTGTGTTTGCTTGGCCGTGGACCGGGAGCCGCTGTCGGACAAGCATTTCGTCTACGTACACGATCCCGACCTGATCTTCCACCGCGTGTCATTCTTAAGCAATCTTTCGCCCAAGATGGCTCCGCCGGGACGCAGTTCGATTGTTGCAGAGGTGTCCTACACTGATCGACCGCCGATGAACACCGAAGCGTTGATTCAGCGCGTGTGTGAGGATCTCGTAGCCATGGACGTCCTGCGCCCGGACGACAGTATCGCCGGAAGTGGTGTGCTGCACCTTCCTTACGCGTATCCCAGCCAAACGCCTGACCGGGTGGACAACGTGGGACGCATTCGGACTTATCTGGAGCAATTTGACATCTATCCATTTGGCCGTTTTGGCGAGTGGGCATACTATAATATGCACGACATTATCCTGAACGCTCGCGACTTTGCCGCCGAATTGGAAGCTCGCTATGGCTAGCTTGCGTGAGCTCCTTGAAGTCCGGACAGGAGAGTGGCGGCGCTTTGTCCTGCTCTACGTCTTCGTCTTTGCGGTGACGGTCGCCGTCATCTGGGGAGGCGCGGTCAGCGACTCACTCTTTCTCACGCTCGTCGGCGCGGAGTTCCTGCCCTTCCTGTTCATCATCAACGCCTTTCTCACCATCACGGCCATCACCGTTTACGGCGCGTTTGTGGACCGGCTGTCAAACACGTTCCTGATGGTCGCCATCGCCCTGTTTGGCGCCGTGGGCGTGGTGTTGGCGCGGTTTGGACTTGAAATCCCGGACTTCCGTCCGATCTTCTGGATCCTCTATCTCTTGAGCCGTGTTCTGAAGGACGTCATCAGCATCCACGCGTGGACCTACATTGCGGATTTCTACGACACACGCACTGCCAAGCGTCACTTTCCACTCCTTGGTTCCGCGTCACGTACTGCCGGTATTCTCGGCGGCGCGCTAATTGGTCTGATCACCGCATTGTTTCAGGCTGAAGGTCTGGTGCTGGCCTGGGCCGGGGCCTTGGTGTTCTCGGGCTTGATGGCCCTCTCTGTACCACGCCTCGTCGGGCTCGTCAGCGAGGCCGATGAGAGGCAAAGCGAGCCGACCGGGGTCCTCCAGAATATGAGCGAGGGTTTTGGCTACGTTGCCTCGTCCGGTTTTCTGCGTTTCATGGCGGGAGCAGCCCTCGTGGGCTGGATACTGTTGAAGTTGCTAGAATTCGAAACGCAGACGATTCTGGCCGACGCGTTCACCTCGACAGAGCAGCTGGCTACGCTCCTCGGAACGCTGCAAGTTGTGGGCAACATCATCACGCTGCCCATCCAGATGTTCTTCCTCTCGCGACTGGTGAACCGGATCGGGGTGGGTAACGCCAACTTGATCTTCCCCGGGCTGTCCGCGCTTGCCTATGGATTGGTCGTGGCCTTTGGCTCGGTCCCAGCGGCTCTTTTTGGTTATATCGACTACGAGAGTCTGCGTTCAGCCTTCCGCACACCAATTGACAACCTGATGTACAACGCCGTCCCAGCAGAGGTCAAGGGGCGTGCGCGGGCTTTCATCAACGGGCTGGTCGTACCCGGCAGTCTTTTGATCGCCGGTTTGCTACTTTTGGTTACCACGCGTGGATTGATCCCGATACAGGTTCTCATCTGGCTGGGGATTGCCACAGCCGTGGCATACGTTGGAACCGCGCTCGGTGCACGTGCACAGTACGGCCGTTCGCTGGCCACGCTGCTCTCTGACGGTGAACTTAGCCTTTTCCGCATGGGCGGTGATGCGCTGGATCAGGCCGACCCTGCCGCGCTCAGGCTACTTCACTGGCGGCTGGAGGAGAGCGAAGACGACGACATGACCGTCTTCCTCCTTGAAATCTTGCATGACTTCGAAGGGTACGAGGCGGTCCCGCGATTACTGAGGTTCGCAACCACTCGCAGCCCGACGGTACGCGCCGGCGCCACTCGGATTCTATCCGAGTGGATCACCGACTCCGAGGTCCGCGAGTTATGCCTCGAAGGGTTGGATCACGAGGACCCGCGTGTGCGGCGAGCAGCGGCGGCAGCGCTGGCGGAAGACCCTGAGGCCCAGAGCGACGAGGGACTGTTGGACGCTTTTCTTGAGATGTTGGAAGATCCCGATCAGACGGTCCGGGAAAAGGTCATTCCTCCGCTGATTGGCTCCGGCGACTTCTTCTATCTGGCTCCCGCGGTCGAAGCGTTGAACGATTGGCTGCGAGACGACACCGACGTTCAGAACCGTGCGCTGGGTTTGCGCGTGTTGACGCAGACCGGGTCTGAGCGCTTGCTTCGCACACTTGTGCGCTATCTGGGAGACCCTTCGCCACTCGTCAGACGTCAGGCGGTCGAACTGATCGACGAACTGGCAGCACAAACCCCGTTGGCCGAGGTCAAGGAACTGGGTTTGAGAACACTGCACCAGCTTCTTTCCGACGACGATGAGTCGGTGCGCATTGCGGCCGTTCACGGATTGGGCCGCTTCGGGAGCTTGGCTTCCAGCCGGACTCTGATAGCGGCGCTTTCGGACGAGAGCTTTGAGGTGCGGCGCAACGCCTGCGCCGCGATTCACCCGATCCCCAAGCGCGAGTTGGAGAAGGCGCTGGACGCCAGGGACATCTATCTGGTGGAGGGCGCCGCATACATTCTGGCGCGCGAGAATCACTCACGAGCCAGACGGTTGGTAACTGAATTGATGGAATCGCTGGTACGGAACGCGTATCGGCTTTATGCCCATAGTCACGTGTTGGAGCCACTCGACACGCCAGGCATGGGTCTCCTCAGAGACACGCTCACCGAGCAGGCTGACCAATTCGTGATTCGTACATTCTGGCTGCTGGGTTCGCTGAGCGACGAAGAAGAGGCCGAGGCCGTGAGGCGCTCGCTGCAGAGTGAGAATTCGACGCTGCGTGCAAATGCAGCAGAGACGTTGGAAGCGCTCACCACGCCACTCCTGGCGCGTGTGATCGCTCCACTATATGAAGGTATGCCGTTCGCGGATATTGTCCGGCGGGGGTGCGAGACGCTCGAACTCGATATGCCTACTGAATCGCAAGTCTTCCAACTGGCCTGGCCACAGCTCGAGATCAACGCAAATCCCTGGGCCCTTGCAGACTTACCCCTGCCACAACGTCAGGTCATGCGCCTGATGCTGCGCGAGACGCAGATGACAGACGAGGAGTTGGGTCAGGCTGTGAAAGCCCTACCCGCCGATAGAAGGCTTGACGACACGACACTCAACAATGTCATGCAGTCCCTGGTCGAGGGCCAGTGGCTGGTCTCGTCGAGAGAGGGTCAAATCACACGATATGTGATCAGTCTGCATCAGAAGCGAGGCGGTGCGTTTGCGCAGGAAATCTGGGCGACGCTGACCGACAGGAGCCTTTCGGCGTTCTACGCTGGGGACGGCTGGTTGACAGCGGTGACCATCTTCGCGCTGGTGGAGATGTACGCACAGGATGAAGCTAACGGTGGGATGCTGTCGGTGCCCACCGATGTTCTAGAGAGAGCTCTCCAAGCCACACTCCAAGCCGACGACGTGCCAAGTATCGTGGAGGAAACCGCGCGTTTCGGCCTGGATCAACTGAGGGAGAATGGACGCTAGAATGCGGAGTGTTGACGTATGCTGACGACAATCGAAAAGGTCATCTTTCTCAAACAAGTGCCCTTTTTTGAGATGATGACGACTGACCAGCTACGGGTCTTCGCCAGCATCAGCGAAGAGATGACCTTTGATGCGGGAGATACGATCATCACTGAAGGCGAGCGGGGTGAGGCTCTTTACGTCATCGTCAATGGTAAGGTGGCCATACAACGCCGGACGCAACGGCGGACTGGCGAAGACGTTACCCGGTTGGCGGAGTTGGGCTCCCATGAGTACTTCGCCGAGATGTCCGTCTTCGACAATCAACCGCACTCCGCAGACGCCGTAGCGATTGAACGCACCGACGTCATCCTGGTGCGGCAGGCCCCGCTGGTGACATTGATTCAGAACCAGCCAGATCTGGCGCTTGGATTGTTGAGTGTGCTCAGCATGCGATTGCGGAAAGCCAACGAACAGATTGCCGAGCGGACCAGAGCCCGCCCGAAGCAAGTCATGGATTTGCTGGACAGCCTGGACTGACTTCCCCGCAGCAAGTCTCGCAACCCTTCGCGGTTCCTTAGAGCGTGGGCGTGCTCCGGAACATGTATGCTCTGGTGCGGCAAATTGGACCCACAAACGTGCCCAAGAAAACAGCGGGCCAACCGTTGCGCGACGGTTGGCCCGCGAGCCTTGTTGGACGTTGCGATCTAAGACATCAGTTCCTTGGCGACTTCCCCAAGGTGCCTTGAGATCGGATGGTCGGGGTAGCGCACTGCAAACACGCCCTCTCCGGCGAGGGCCATCATCTCATCTGAGTGAGGCAGCACGGCGGCCACAGTCGTACTATATGCTTCTTCAACTTTGTCCTTGATGGAATCCATGAAGACTTCCGGAACCTTGTTCACGACCAATGCCATGTACGGCACGTCCAGCTTGCGGGCGACTTCTACCGTCACACTGGTCCCTTGATAGTCCTGCTGGTCGGGTCGCAGGATGATTACCAGCACGTCAGAAATAGCAATTGACAGCAGCGTTTCCTCATTAACGCCCGGATGTGTGTCAATCACCAGCGCATCCAGGCTTAGTTCCTCAATCAGCTTGAGGAAGCCATCGTTCAGCAAGCCCACGTCGTAGCCTTCGCGCAGCACGCGAGCTATCTCGCCTGCCTTGAGGCTGGATGGGATAAGATAGACCTTGCCTTTTATCCCATCGCCCAATGCAGACGTAACATCATGGGCTGCGTCCTGAATCTCGCACTTTCCCCACAAGTAGTCATTGAGCGAATGCGACATGCTTTCTTCGTTCAAGCCGAACAGGACGTGGATTCCTGGAGACTGAATGTCCGTGTCGATGACGCCTACGTTATTTCCGTCTTTGGCAAGCAGGGCGGCGAGATTGGCCGACGTATTGGACTTGCCGGTCCCACCCCGAAACGAGTGAATCGAAATGATCTTGGACATATCTACTCTCCTGGTTAACGCCTACCGCCGCAGGCGGACAGAACTGCGCAATGTCTTGATTCAGTCGGGAGTTATTGGAGACAATCATGAATGTAGCGGTGTTGAATTGTAGGGCATTTACACGTAAACCACAACCCAGTATAATGCGCTCATGTCCGCTGAGATGATCCATCCCTTGGCTTCTATCGAACCACGTCTCCGCCCGCTCTTGCCGGCAGATGTCTACGCTTCCACCTGGGTCGACCCCTCACCGACGACTCTGATGGGCGTCTTCGAACACTTGCGGACACTTCAGCAGATTATGCGCGACTACGTGCCAAGACACTTGCTGGAATCGGTGCCCACGCCGGGCAAGGTGCGTTTCAAGTGGCAGGCGGGCACCCTTATGTTTACCGATCTAGCGGGCTACACGCCGCTCATGGAAGCAAGCGCGGCTAAGGGCCGTGAGGGAGCCGCGACGTTGCTCGGGCTGCTGAACAGTTACTTCGCCGAGATGATCGAGATTGTCAGCAAGTCTGGTGGTAACTTACTTGAGTTCACGGGTGATGCCATTCTAGTGGAGTTCCCTCCTGAACCGGCTCAGGCTGTGCGCGCCGGGCTGCGCATGCAGCGCGCAATGACCCGCTTCGAGAATATCGAAACCGAAATGGGCACGTTCAATTTCGGTATGCGTGTGGGTGTTCACACCGGCCGCTATCTGACAGGCGACATCGGCACCCCACAGCGGATGGAAAGCGTGCTGCTTGGCAATGCAGTGCAGGAAACCAAGAGGGCTGAGGGTGCGGGCGTGGTAGGCCGTATATGCCTGACCAAGGCGGTCTACAAGGAGGTTGAGAAAGACTTCACGTTTGAGGAAGGTGCGCCAGGATACATGCTGGTCGTGGACGACCTGTCAGATACGCAACTCGGCGAATACGAATTGGCCGCGCCTAGCGGGCGGCGGCTCTCATCTGCGGTTCTGTTCGATCGCAGCATCGAGGGTCTGACGAGCGAGATCGACAGTGCGCTGGGCCACCTCGAACCGTTTGCGCCGTTTGTCCCTGCGCCTATCCTGAAGGTCCTCGTCGAGAGCGCGTCCCAGCGAGAAATACCACCGGATTTCCCGGAGCCGACTGTCGTGTTCGTCAACCTGATTGGCCCTCCTGAGGCAGTTGACAGCGCAGAAGGCGATGAGGAGCGGAGCGTGGTTGAGAGCTTTTCGCGCGCTTTCGCCCTGATTAACGCGGCCGTGGACGCGCGCGGTGGCGTCTTGAAAAAGGTGACTTACCACCTGGCTGGTTCGGACATCATGATCTTCTTCGGCGTGCCCAATTCTCATACCGATGACCCGGTCCGTGCCGCCGATGCCGCGCTGGCCATCCGGGAAATCATCAATAATCTGGAGCCAATCTCGGTAGGCAGTGACGAAGTGAGAGCCGAATGTCAGATTGGCATGGCGACCGGACGAGCCTTTGCCGCCGAAATCGGCGAGCCAAGGGGACGCCGAGAGTTCAACGTCATCGGGGATGTGGTCAATACGTCGGCACGGCTGATGGGGCGTGCAATTAACAATCGCATTCTGATGACTGAAGACGTGTACGAGCGGATCAAGGATGATTTCGAGGTCAAGTCGCTCGGCCCAACTCGCTTCAAGGGCAAGGCCAAGCCGGTTTCCATTTATTCACTTGTCGGCTACCCAGGAGAAAACGGAGACCAGAGCGACACAGAAGAAACGCGGGAAAACGACTCGCGTTAGCCCACAGTATCCCACAGATCCAGCGTCAGTTCTTAATCAATTAGCCCTGCAGAAAACAGGGCCGTCGCACTTTCGCGCCATCACTCCTCGGTAGGGTCCGCGGAAGAAGACTGCGCGATGCGAGCATCGAGATCCCCCCAGATGCTCTTGGCAACCACGCTCCCGGGCTTGCGGCGCAGATTGGCCCGATAGCGAAGGCGCTCTTCCCCCATGCGTATAAGCCAGAGATTGCTGACGAGCGCATCCAGCGTCGATTTGAGCTCATCGTCGCTCATGTGGTCCTCTTCCGGCCAGGAAGCGACCGCCTCGCGCAGTTCTCTGTCGGTCAACTCTACCTCGCGCAACATCAGACGCATGAGTTTTCGCTGTCCGGCGGGCAGATCTGCCAAATCGAGAATGCTGAGGCCACCCTCGTCTTCTTCATCGCTGCCAATCTCGCTGTGTAGTCTGTCAAATACTCCAGCCATACGCACCTCGCGAGGACTCAGTACAACTCGGGCATCGGGATTGGCTCAGGTTGAGGTTGGCACTCACCGCACCATATCACGTCGGCAACAGCAAGACCTTTGGGTGTCGTTGCGTCGCCGAGGAACATGGCAATGAACGACGACATCCTGGCGGCGTGCTCCTTGCAAACGAAGCGTCCACAAAAGCTACACGCAGCACGAGCATTCTCCTCGCAGAACCAGCATTTCACGGCAGCCTTCCTCGATTGATACCGTTTCGTTGGAGCCTACTCAGATTCGATTAGGCGTTGTGCCACACTCGCTATCCCCTGGGACCATGAATGGTCTGGGTAGCGTAACGAGAAAATATCAGAACTGCCCAGATCAACCATGTCTTCCGAGAGCGGTAGGATACCCGCGACTTGCGCGTCGTAGGTCCGCCCAATATCGTCACGCATCTGGTCGAAATCGTAGCGCGAAAGCGCTTTGTTGACTACCAGGAACAACTCTGGAACGTCCAGGCTGCGTGCGATTTTCACTGTGACGCTTGTGCCCTGGAAATCCTGCTGGTCAGGGCGCATCAGGATGATGAGCGTATCGGAAATGGCAATGGAGAGCAGCGTCTCTTCATTCAGACCGGGGTGAGTATCGATAAATAGATAATCGAGGTCAAGCTCCTTACGCAGATTGCGCATCCCCAGGTTGAGCCGGTTCACGTCGTAGCCATCGCGCAACACCCGGCTAATCTCGCTACCATCGATGCTGGACGGGATGAGCCACAGATGCTTACCTTCTAGCTTTTGACGACCTTCCTCGTCACCCACATTCTCGCCGACCAGGAACGCGACATCCTCGATTTCGCACTCCCCGCGCAAGAATTCGTTCAGCGTGCGGCCCATCTTCTCTTCGTCCAGGCCGAACAGGACGTGAATACCAGGAGACTGGATATCGGTGTCTACCACACCCACGCGCCTCCCGGTCATGGCGACCTGCGCGGCCAGGTTGGCAGTAGTGTTGGACTTACCGGTCCCCCCACGAAACGAGTGAATCGAGACGATTTTGCTCATGTTATCAACTCTCCAGGCGCGTGAGTAAGGATTTCAGGACAACCGGTTAGCGTCATTCCTCGACGGCATCTTGTCGCATCTTCTGGGCCGTCGCTTTCAAGTCTGCGAAGAAATCGCTTGACGTTAGGCGCTCAAAGTCTTCTTCGGCTTTTGCTTCGTCTATCTCAATCGTGAGCCTCTGCAACTGAGTTTTCAGAGCCTGCTCCCGCTCCTGCACACCTTTAACCATCGCAAAGAAGGCTCCGAGCAATTCAGTGGCCCGCGCTTCGTCTGAAAGCTGACCTCTGGCGATCGCATCTTGCTCAGACTCGATCTCGTGCATGGCAAAGTCGTAATCGCCGTCCGCAATGCGCCTGCTCCACTCAATCGCCTGCTCGATGTATGTGGTGGCAAAGCGCATCCGCCCAGACAAATTGCGCATCACCGAGAGAGCCACTTCTGGTTGTGCGGCCAGCACGTCCAGGAAATCTTCGCCCCCCAGTTTGAACATCTGAACCGTAGGCGAGAGGGCCACCACGCTGGCTGAACGAGGCTCCTGGTCTATCAGGGACATCTCACCAATGGCCTGGCCAGGGCCAACCTGGTTGAGGATCAATTCCTCGCCCTGTTCGTCTTCGGTCACGATCTTGACCCAGCCGGCATCGATGATATAGAGTGAATTGCCGGGGTCTCCCTTGCGAAAGAGAATCTCATTCTCTTGGAGACTCACGGGCACGAGCTTGCCTGCCAGTTCGTCTATCGCGTCGTCAGGTAGGTCTTCCAGGAGCGGCAGTCTCTTGAGAATATCCAGAAAGCCCAGCCGCATCTGGTCGGCGAGTTCGCGCAAGGAAGCCATTACCTCTGGAGGTTGGCGACTAAGCACCTCGAGGAAGTCGGTGCGATTTAGCTTGAGCAGTTCGACGGTGGATAGCGTCACCACGCTGGCTGTGCGGGGCTCTCCGTCTATGATGGACATTTCACCCAGGGATTGGCCTGCACCAAGCTGGTTGAGGATCTGCGCCTGGCCGTCCTCATCTTCAAGGTAGATGTTGACCTCACCTTTATCTATGATGAACAGGGCATCGCTGAGGTCGCCCTCGCGGAACAAAATCTCGTTCGGCCCAAGACTCTGTCGCTCCAGTTTGCCCGCCAATTCGGCAATGGCATCGTCCGGCAAGTTTGCTAACAGAGTGAGGTCCCTGAGAGTTGAATTAAGATCGCCCATCCCGGATTTACCGTCTATAGCTCGTGAAAAGGGGCGCCCTAGCTATCAGGATTGGCCGACGCCTCAGCCTCGGCAATGCGGTCACTTAAGTCGCCCCATAGGTCCATACCACCAGTGGCCGGACGGGAAGCCGCTCGTTCCTCGATGAGCGTTCCGAGTCGGCCCCAGAGCGGGCTCGCCCCCTCAGGGAAGATGCCGCGCACATATATCATGGCACCATATCCGACAGACCGGCGGGCTTCGTCCATTTGGGCCCGCAAGCCGTCCATCTCCTCTCGCACTGCCTGCGCCATCTTCCCGTCGGTCAGCTTCTCCAGGGTCTTGCGCTTGATCCCCAGTTGAGCCTGTAGCAACAAGAACGCTTTTATCTGCGAGATTTTGTCCGGGAATATCTCCGCTACCGGCGCAAGGACATTGTCCAGGTCCTCCATCTTGAGAACGACCGCAGCCTCTCCCGCAGTCACCCGGTCGGCCATGCCGAGCTTGGCTTCAATCCAGGCCTTCTCTTCCTTCAGACCGCGCCGGATGGCAACCACGATCAGCCCCGTACCACCCAGACCCGCGACCGCGGCATAGACAAGTAGCAGACCGCCAAGTTCGGAAGCGACAAGATTGTTGAAACCGATATGGATCAGCATGCCGCCAACCAGGCCAGCCAGAAGATATAAAGCTCGGCCAGAGAAACGCTCGAAGCGGGCCAGGCCGATGGCGATGCCGACCATCCCACTGGCAGAAGCGTGGATGAGATTGGTGGAGATGACGCGGCCAATCGCCACGGTCAGCGCGGCGCTCTGGTTATCCAAGCCCAGGACATAGCTGTAGTTCTCGATGATGGCGAAGCCGATGCCTGCCGCAAAACCATAAATGGCCCCATCGACAAAATAAGTGAACTTGGGCCGCCGGACAAGAATGAAGAGGATTATTCCCTTCAGGATTTCCTCGATAGTGGGCGCGGAGAAGCGCGTAAACTGCTCGTAGGTGACCAACTCGGCATCGACCATCAGCGTGTTGATCTGCGCAGCCAGCGCAAAGGCTATTGTTCCCCAGACAAACGACATCAGGATCAGGCGAAAGGCGCCGGTCTTATATAGATCGAGCGTATAGATAACGTACAGCACGACGAGAGGGACGGCAGTAGCAATAAGCAGAGAAACCGGTACGAGGATAGCCATGTCGAACATGATACAGGAGCGCGAAATGGAAAGCAACCTTGGTCGATGTGGAAGAGCACAATGGCGAGCAAGATGCCCGCCATTGTGTACACCATACATACCAGGAAGCTATTCTAAGTCTACAAGCCGCGACTTGCAGACTCCTTGGAAGGTGACCACTCTGACCACTTGTCGGTTGCTGGGTCAACGGTCAGATTGGTCTGTTCACCACCCTGCCAGCCAACCTGGAACAGGTTTTGGTTGCCGTCGCGTGTGGAAGTGAAGGCAATGCTGGCACCACCACAGCTCCACGTGGGCGCGCTGTCCGGGCCCTCGAACGTCGTCAGCTGATACTCCCGGTCGGTCGAGAGATCGTAGACGTAGATGTCCGGGTTCTCGTTCACGCGGGCATCCTGGTAGGCGATCTTGGTGCCGTCAGGTGACCACACCGGGTTGCCGGTGTTGCTGAAGTCGCCGGTGACCTGTAGGGGATTCTCGCCGTCGATGTCGATCACGAACAACGTCGAGCCGGTCCCGATGTCAGACAGGAAGGCCAGCTTCTGACCGGAGGGCGACCAGGACGGGAAGAACTCGTTGCCCACACCGCGGGTGATCATGTACTCTTCACCGCTATCCAGGTTGAGGATGAGCACGTCCTGGTTACCGTTACGGTTGCTCTCGAAAGCGATCCAGTTCAAGCTCGGTGACCAGAACGGGTTTATATCGTGGTTCGGGTCGGTCGTGAGCTGAACTTCCTCGCCGGTCTCGACGTTGATGCTGAAGATATCCCAGTTGCCGTTGCGGTCGCTTTGGAAGATAACCGTCTGACTATCCGGGCCAAACATCGGGTTGATGTTGTTAGCCTGGGTGTTGGTCAGGCGGATCTGCTGCGTGCCCATGCTGTCGGTCAGATACAACTCCACATTGCCGTGGCGGTTGGTCTCGTAGACAACCCACTCGTCGTTGGGCGAGCGGCTGGGGCGCGAGTCCACGTAAGTGCTGTTGGACAGATTGATCAGCGTGCCGCCGGAGCCCTCTACGCCATCCAGGCGGTAGACCTCCAGGTTCTCGTCACGGAAGGTGTGGAAGGCCAACCACTGCGGGCAGGTCCCCGGATCGGGCGGGGGAGCCGCCTCAACCACTAGCGTCACTTCCTTGACGATCTTGTTCCGAACCACAGTGTCAGGAGGATCGGGAAGCGGGGAAGGAGGGGGAGGAGAACAGTCCACGCAATCTGGGGGTGGGGGTGGAACTGGGCAGTTGCCAAGTTCTTCACAGGTCGGGCAGGTGCCTAACTCCTGGCAGGACTTCGGGCAGGTGCCCAGGTCTTCGCAGGTCAACTTGGGCTTCTCTTTGGTCGTGCAAACAGGGTCGACCTCGCCGTTGCCAGCACGGCAGTTGGCGTGCAGGCTGCCGTTAACAGGGTTACCCTTGCCGTGGTCGCCCCGGCCGCACTCGAGCGTGTTGGGGTGTTCGTGGCAGGGGTCTTTCTCGCCGGTCTTTTGAGAGTCTCGGGCCTGGTTGTCATAACCACCTGCTGGTTGGCCTCCCTGGGTCTTTTCCTGGGTCTTCTCCTGGTTGCCTCCCTGGGTCTTCTCCTGGTTGCCTCCCTGGGCAACTTCTTGACCACCTCCCTGCTGGCCGTTGTTCTCTTTCTTGCCACCATCGTCGTCGCCGTCCTTCTTGTCGCCGCCGCCACCGCCGCCCTTGCCGCCGCCACCACCACCTTTCTTACCTTTGCCGCCTGAAGCACCGAACAGGTCGTCACCGGCGACACAGCTGGACAGCACCAGGGCCAGCACGACTAGTATAATTACTATCGTTGAGATACGTACTCTTCCGATTTTCATAGCACTCCTCGATTAATTGATGACAAAGATACGCTACCAATCACTCACGTTGCTTCCCGGTGATAACTCACTCCTTTCACAGCGCACGGTTTCCCACTTGACGCCTCTTTTTCCCATTTGAACGGTCCGTTGATTTGACGGTGTGGAGTCCCCGCTGCAAGCAACTTGTTCCCTCCGGACTTCTCATCGAGATCGCCCCCTCCGGATAAGCCACCACAGTATCCCCGCCAGGGCGACGCCCAGCACGAGCACCAAGGGCAGCAAACCCGACTCACCTTGGGCTGCTCCGGATAAAGTGGGCCCGGTAGAAGTGTCCGGCGACAATATGGCAACGAACACGCCCACCACCACAATCACCACCAGTAAAGAGAACGCATATGCTTGCCCACGCGCTAGTCGGTGTAGACCCAGGCCGCGCGAGAGGCGATCCAGGGGCGATACGGTGTCCATACGAACACCTGGGCCGGGGCGAATCCTGTTCCACTCTCTCACCAGATTGGTTCGGATTCGCTCGGCCATCGCCTCGTCCGGTTGGTCAGTTCCAAATGCCTGTCTCATGTGTACGACAAATTTCTGAAGGTCGAGCAGTTCCTGATCCTGAGTTGCCGCATCCAGACTCTCTGGCATATCTCCACTCAGCACTTGGTCGGTGAACTCAGCCAGTTCGTCATCCTGTTGCCGAGATTCAGGTGTGAGATTGTCGGTCATGATTCCTTTTCCCCCACCTGTTTGCGGAGCGCTACGATAGCACGCCGGAAGAGTGACTTGGTCGCTTCCAGAGAGTCCCCGTTCAGCCGGGCAATCTCCTTGAACTGCAACCCCTCGGCGAACCGAAGAAGCAGTACTTCCCGATATCGCTCCGGTAGTTCTCCAAGCGCCTGGCGAAGCATCACCCGGTCATGTATGGCTGCAGTGTTGGCCTCAACTCTCAGGTTTGGATTCAGACCGGGTTGGATATCGCTCAAGTCTGCACTCAGTTGATTTCCCGTACGGCTTCGTTTCCGATAATAGTCTGCAATTCGCCGGTTAGTCAGCGTTCGAAGCCAGGTGCTGAACTGTGATTTGTGTTCGAAGCTCTTTAGCGATCTCATCATGGTGATGAAGACCTCTTGAGTGACGTCTTCAATATCCTGCTCTGGAACGACGTAGCGAACCCGATTGTAGACCAGGGGTAGATAACGCTCGTACAGACTGGAAAAGGCATCCAGGTTTCCCTCTTGAGCTTGTCGAACTAATTCGTCATCCGTTGAGGCATGGTTATCTTCCATACCGTTCGAGTCATGTCGAATCATTAGTCGTCCCAACTTGAGCGAAAGGGTCGTTTGGGTCTCATGATTTGCATAGCTCTCGCCATGATAGTGGGATCCGTCCTCATAAGTACTCCTGGCACATTCGGCCCCCAACTTCTGCAATCGCATGGAGCTTGACCTACACATCTATGCCACAATCCACCGGGCAACGGTATCGATTATGAAATCCTTTGGGAACTCCTTCCCTCACGCTGCGCCTGGCGAGGCGTAAGGATTGAACACTTCGATGACAGGAGCCTTTTGCGGTTGCGCGTCACAATCCCACAATCGATGCTGCTGCCTATTAAAGACGATTTTATTACACTGGAGACATCAAAATACTCATAACGCCAAATTGTAATGGTATTGATATGCTCCCAATTTCCCTTGAAGGCTACAATATACTCAGCAGACCGCAGTCAGCCGCCAGCCCCCTCCGGCGTTCGGTGAGCTTGAGAAGCGCATATAGAGCGGATATTTGTGTACCGAGTGCGATGTACTGATACTCAAACATACGCGGAGAGTTACAATGAGAAAACAAACCATAAGTGTGTCGTTAGTGCTGGCGATTGTCAGCGTCTTGGTATTGGCGGCCTGCCAGCCCGGAGCAGCACCTCCGGAAGACGAAGAGGTTCCGGCCGATGCCGCTGAGGAAGAGACTGAAGAGACAGAAGAGCTATCCTTTGAGGGTGATATCGTCCTTCATGCTCCTGTTTCCAAGGACATCCGCCTGGACCCAGCCACGGTTGATCCCACGGATGAGGACTCCCTATTGGTAAGCGGCTACATCTACGAGGGGCTATTTGCTTTTGATACGGAGGCTGAAGGTCAGCTGGCGGAGGCTCTGGGGACCGGAGTGACCGTATCCGACGATGGTCTGGACTACATCATTGACCTGCGCCGAGACGTGGTCTTCCACGACGGCACACCGCTGGACGCCGATGCGGTGATAGCCAATTTCAATCGCTGGTTTGACCCGGAGGATTCCGCCCACGGCAGCGGTACTTACGCGGAGTGGGAGCTCATTTTTGAGGGCTTCAAAGGTGAAACGAACGACGACGGTACGCCTAAATCAACCTTTGATGGCATTGAAAAGGTAGACAATTATACCGTCCTGCTTCACCTGAGCCGCGTGGACCCAGGAGTGGTAGGTTACATCAGCATATTTTTGCCCGCATTTGGCATGGCCAGTCCGGCGTTGCTGACCGAGGGCGACAGTTACGGCACGTCAGCTGAAAGCACCGCCGGCACCGGACCCTACAAGGTGGGTGAGTGGAGTGACGAGAAGTTGGTTCTCGTACCCAACCCCGATTATTGGGGCGATGTGCCCACGGCTGCACTCGAGTTCCCGTTGGAGTAACGGGCATCTAACCGGCTTTCACTACGTCTGAAAAAATCTGCTAATATGAAGTACTCCCTGTCGCTACGTTTTCGGCGGCAGGGAGCGCTTGTTTTTCTGGGGGCACTCAGCGAGGCGACCAAGCCAGGTCCCCGTCAAAGGCCGGGTCGTCAAACGTGAGACGAGTCAGGCCATTGCCAGCGGCGTCGACTGTGTAGATCTCAATGTTGCCGTCGCGGTCAGAGTTGAAGGCAATGTGCCAGCCATCTGGTGACCAGGACTGGTCAAAATCGTCGCCGGGGTTGTCGGTGAGACGTGTGAGTGTGCTGCTATCCAGATCGATGACATACAGGTCCCAGTTATCGTCGTTGTGTGACCGGAAGGCAATGCGCTCGCCGTCTGGCGACCATGCTACGAAGCCATCGTCTGCCGCGCTGTTGAAGACACTCGCCGGATTGCTACCATCGGCGTTCATCAAATAAACGTCAGCGTTTCCTTGACGCCAGGAAGTGAAGGCGATGAGCTTTCCGTCTGGCGACCACACCGGATTATTGTCGGGTGCCGGATGGTCGGTCAGGCGCATCAGACCCCCACCCTCCACGTTTACCACAAAGACGTCTGAGTTGCCGTCGCGATTGCTGACAAACGCAATTTGCCGGCCATCAGGTGACCACGCCACAGAGCTATCCCCCCCGGGGTCGTTGGTCAGACGTTTCAGACCACTTCCGTCTGCAAACATGACGTAGATTTCCCAATTGTCGTCACGAAAGGATTCGAAGGCAATCCGCGACCCATCCGGCGACCACACCGGAGCCCAATCCTTGGCCCGGTTGTCCGTCAGGCGTGTCACACCGCTGCCATTGGCATACATGACATAGATTTCCATGTTGCCGTCGCGACTTGATGCAAATGCAATTCGGTTTGCATCTGGCGACCAGGCTGGACTCTTGTCCTCTTCGGGGTGGTCAGTCAGGCGTGTCAGGCCACTGCCATCCGGACCCATCACGTAAATCTCGTCATTGCCGTCACGATGAGACACGAACGCGATGCGCCCTGTAGCGATGGGTAATGGCGTGGGCGTTGGTGTGGGCGTTGGTGTAGGTGTTGGGGTCAAGGTAGGCGTGGGTGTCAGTGAATCCGACGTCTCGGGGTCATCCGGTTCGGTCCTGGCTCCGGCAGCACCAAACAGCTCGCCACCCTGCAAGGCATCGCAGGCCGACACGAAAAAAGCAACGAACAGCACTGCCCCTGCGAGCGGCAGCCTGCTCCTTTGAAGTAGAAGATGTATTTTCATGGTTGCCTTTCTGTCGAGACTCTTAGGTTACCACCCATTCCTCTCCTTCACCCACCTTGCTGAAATCTTAGTCGTCTGGAGCCGAGAAGAAGGGTCGCGACAATCAGGAGACACCTCCAGCGGGTGGGACGACACGTAGATTGACTGCGCGGCATGGGGAAACACGGGGAGCCGTCCAGGGACAACCAGAGTCCCGGTACGGCCCCTTTCTCTTTTGCTATTCCGGTTACTCGTCCGACTTAGACCTTCGGCCCATCGAACCCAAGATACGCCCAACCAGCGAGTCAGTATTAGCAGGCCTGTTAGCATCAATTTCGCCCGAATCGAGGGCATCCCAAACGTCGTCAATCCTATCACGTGACTCATCCGTCTGACCTTCAGAATCGGATGGGCCGTGCCTGCCACCACTCGAAGGTCCCAGGTTGAGTTTATACTTGATGGTCCCTTTTTTTTCCTCTCGGGTGACCAGATCCAGCCTTGCCATCGCATCCAGAACCTCGTCCAATTCTGCCTGGTCAACCCGTCTATCACCGGGCATCTTATCCAGTTTTTCCACGAGTGCCTGATAAGCCATCTCCGCCCGATTTCGCAACATCAGTTGGACAACGGTCCGAACAGAAACGGGGAGGCGCATCATATCCAGCGTGGTCATCCCCTCCCGCTGTCGGTCTCCAAACAGTTGCTCCAAGTCCTCGTATATATCACCCATGATTCCTTCGTCCCTCGATCCAAGGGTCGTCTGACTTCGCCCTCTTCAAAACAAATTGCGTTGGTCAACTCTAACCGATTGTGTCTCCAGCACAAAATCCCCTAGCTGTCCCATTCTCCCAGACTGAGGGGCTCAACAGCCGGGCTACAAGGAGCCGTAAGCGCTGATGGAGCCACTCGCTTGAAGAATCAGCATAGTGTGGTGCTGATGAGCGATGGCGAGGCCAGCTACGCTGTTTCCTGAGGTTTTCGGGCAGCCCTATCGACCGGCCCGTCGGGGAGATCGGGTCGCCTGCCAGGGTTGTGTTGCCGCATCCCGCGCACCCTGGCCCACGTCCAGGTCATCAAGCATCGGTAGGCGCCCGGCTTGACCACTCTGAAATCCGCTATACGCATGGCTCGCGCAAGCGCGTCCACTTAAGTACTCACCCAAATGCCAGCAATCAATACGGCCTGGAGTTTCGCATTAGCATCACGAAAGACGAAACTCCAGTCACCCTCCTGGCGAAATTCGTGAAACACCAGTTGCGTATCAGGTAAGCTTTCTCCTGATGCGCCTCATTCTAGCGTTGCTCACCAGGAGATGCCCACAACTGCACCGCGCCCTGCTCACCTGGTCAACGTCGAAGAAAAGGTAGCCACTCGCTTCAATCGCTTGCCTGAAAGCGTCGAACACTATCTCCCCTAGCTCACCCTGGGTGCGAAACGCCTCAAAGTCACGACCGCAAAGCAAATACACGCGTTCGCAATCGGGGCAGACGCGGATTTCGGCAGACCCGACTATGCCTTTCCTGTATATCAATGGCAGGCTTCCCCTCCGCCACATTCGGCAACAAGGCTGCCGCCTTACCTCCTCCAGCGAGAGATTATTCCCTCTGGGCGTTAAGCAATCTGGCTTGAATCAACAGCGCCGGAGTCACCCAGGCAACCGAAAAGCCGCGCAGCGTGAAGCCAATCATGTCCCAGACAATCGCCAGGAAGGGACCTGCGTTTTCGACCAACGGATCGATGGTCGCATCCACCGCACTGAGCGCGAAGAAGACTATCATTACACCCACCGCTCCGCGCAAGACGCGCCGCCACCACACACCGTCTGTGCTAAACCGCAAGGTGTGGCTCTCTAGCACAAAGCCAATACCCATTCCCAGCGCCTGCCCCATCATTCTGGTCGTGCCACTTGGCTTGAAGAGCAGCACAACCAAGGGTATGACGACTGCCAGGGCGTAGCGCCAGCCCAGGCTCTTGTCTGACAGCCAGGGTCGCACACGGGGCTCGGCCACCACCCATACCACAAGCAACAACACCCCCAGCAGCGCCCCGGCGATGATGTCCTGAGGGTAGTGCGTGCCTAGATAGGGGCGTGATAGTGAAATAAGCACCATCATGATCACGGCCACGAACCAGAACCACACCTTCTTGAACCAGTAGGCCATCTCGCCATAGATGACCACCGCCGCCGTAGCGTGCCCACTTGGAAATGCGGGTGAGAGTGAGTACTCTCGGACTGGATTTATCCGACGGGAGATGCCAGCCGCGTCCAGCAGGTCATTGATAGCCGGGTCATGGGGGCGTGGAATGGCCCAATAATGCTTCAGCCAATGGTTGACCGTGTCGCTGTACAGATAGATCAGACCAACTCCCTGGCCTATCCGTTTGCTGATACACACGTAGACCAGCATGACCGTGATGCTGAAGCCCAAAGTATAGAGGCTATCTGTCAGGAACTGAAAGACGACGTTCAAGAACGGAGTACGCAGTGGCTCAATGTCCAACAAGATCTGATAACCCCAAGGAATCAGGCTCTCCAGTAATTCGGTCATGGTTCTTTCTCCTATAAAGAGCGGTTACTCAAAAAGTGCACTTCCGCATTCCACTCAAGTAGTCCCACTTTGACTGCAGGTCATATTGGTACGACTTATCCGGCGCGTCACCGGACAGGATAGGTACCATCAAAGCTTTGTGAAAGTGTGTACGACTAAAGAGATTCGGTTGTTCCCGCATCATGGGTGTGCCAAGATGTTGTTAAGAATCCGCGCGCCTTCATTATTCAATAGTACGACGCCATATCAAGATGATATCGCGTATCCTAGGCTCCACCACAAAACTGTTATCCTTTTGTTACGGGTATTTCATGGAACCTTCACTATAGTTTTCACCCCATTCGGGCACAATAGAATGAGAATGTCTGACCCTCCAGAAGGTAGATGCGCGACCGTGTCGCGGAGACGTTACGCCAACAGGACAGTGAGGTCATGTTGAGCGCAACAGTCTCGATGATGTCAAAGCATCTCTGGATGGACGATATGACAATAAGTTGAAATGTCCTTGTGGGAGCGCAGTACCAGGAAATGGCAGGAAATAGGAACCGTCGTCAGTTGAAATGTCCTTATGGGAGCAAAGTACCGGAACGTGGTAGGAAACATGTACCGTCATGCCATATTCAACCGTATCTCAACCACTATACACTGGGGTATACACTTGGAGGACATGAACAGGCCCTTTCATGATTCGGTGACGTGGACCAGGTTGCGCTGTACGCAGGCGCTCCAGTCGGATGAGGGCAGGCGCACCACGCCGACAACTACGTTCGCCCTGGTCAATACCAGCGGCGAGATACTAGCCTGTCACCAGGATGGCCTAGGTTCTGGCGTTATGACCTGGCTTCTTGCGATTGCCGAACGGGACGACACGTCAGCGGAAAGAAGAAGTTGCCATGTTCAAAGTCCAGCGCGCGGATGTTGGCAAGATTTTCAAAGAGTGCAGCAAAATGAACCCGTAGCTAATCATTGCTGGCGATGAGAGACGAGGATGAGAAATGCTGACATCACATCTTAGGGAATCGGCTCAAGAACAAGCCAGGAATGCGTGCCCACCACGGAGTGAGCGCGGCCAGAGTCTGGTCGAGATGACTATCGGACTGCTCATTCTCTTGGTTATCCTCTTCGGCCTGCTGGATCTGGGTCGCCTGTGGTTCGTCTTCGTAGCGCTCGAAGATGGAGCAGGCGAAGGTGCGCTCTACCTGTCGATTAATCCCGACTGTCCTCAAGACGACGGTGCCCCATCGAATGGGGTGTGTGACGATCCCAATAATGCCCTGTGGCGAGCCCAACATGCTGGCGGTGGACTGGTCGACTGGTCGTCTGCGTTGGTAACGATTAGCCCTGCTCCGCCTTACGAGGAAGGGGACACGGTTGAAGTCAGCATTGCGTATCCTTTCCAGTTGCTCACGCCAACTGTTCCCGATATTGCGGGAGGGAGCGCCATCATACTGACCGCGCACGCGGGCGAAGTTGTTGCGAGCAAGTAGTAGGGGCAAGCCTTTGAACGGATCACAAGAACGAGGCCAATTGCTATGAATGGGCATGGTCAGTCCAAGAGGGGGGCCGGGGGATCAGGTCAGTCGTTGGTGGAATTTGCGCTCATTACGCCGGTTCTGGTGCTAGTCTTGCTGGGCATCTTCGACTTTGGGCGGGCTCTGTTTACCTACGCGCAGGCCTCGAGCTCGCTTCGGCGCGCGCTACGCTACGGCGTTGTCCTCGGGGATACCCCTTCAGGCCCTCAGTATCTCGATTGCGAGACAATGTACGACATGGCCTCCAATGTCTTCTTCGCCAATTCGCAGACCGTGACCGTTCGGTACTTCCTGGCTGAAAGCTACCCCGCGTCGCTGCCCGCCGATGGCAATTGCGACACCAACGGCGAGGTTGCCGATGACGAAATTGAGAACGGCGACTTGTTGAACATCCAGGTAACGACCACCGTGAGACTGATCACGCCGGGCGTCAGCAGCATAGCTCAGGATCTGACGTTCACCATGGAAGGGCATCGCACCATCGTCAAGGAATTGACGTTCGGCGCGGTGGGCGTCGGCGACGAAGATCTGGACGGACTGGGAGATGCGTGGGAACTCACTTATTTTCCCAATACCTTTGAAGGTAGCACCGGCGACCCGGATGGAGACGGATGCGACAACGAATGTGAGGAAACTCATGGCACCGATCCCACCAACCCGGACACCGACGGCGACGGCCTCAACGACAACGACGAGATCAACACCCATAGTACCCACCCAACTGTTCCCGATACTGATGGTGACGGTCTGAGCGACGGCGACGAGGTGAATACCCACGGCACCGACCCGCTCGACGATGACTCCGACGATGATGCCCTCACCGATGGCGATGAAGTGAATACCCATGGCACCGACCCGCTCGACGACGACTCCGACAATGATACTCTCACTGACGGCGACGAAGTGAATACCCATGGGACTGACCCGCTCGACGACGACTCCGACGGTGATACCCTCATCGATGGCGACGAAGTGAACGGTCCTCATATATGGGGGCCCACCGATCCGAACGATCCGAACACGGACGGGGACCCTTACGGCTACGATGACGGCACCGAGGTTGCGCATGGGACCGATCCCAACGATCCCGGCGACCCGCCAGCCATCGACCAGGTAACCGGCCTGGACCAAGCACCTATTCCTCTACGTGAGTGCGGGTCCCCGATTGCCGACAACTACATGGGCCTGGAGTGGAATTCCGTAGCGGGTGTGGATGGCTACTACATCTATGCCGACGGCTTGCTGGTCGGCGAGACTGTCGGGGCGGGCACCACCCAATGCGGCGGCAGCGTCGCCGGGTGCTTCAGCTTCACTCCCCCTTTCCCCGACCCCCCTGACCCAGGTGCATGGACACCCGGATACTGGTACGACTACCAGGTGGCCGGTCACATCGGCGGCTGGCACATCGGTCCGCTCTCGTCCGTGTTCCCCCACGACTGCGATTTCGATGACGACTAGATGGACTAGATGATGGAGACTGACGGTATCGTGGACAATCATAGATACAGCAAAAGAAGAAACAACTGGTTGCGGAATCCCACTGCGATACGTATCGAGGCTCAGGCAGGCCAGGCCATCATTCTGATAGCTCTGGCAATCGTGGGTTTGCTCGGTGTTACCGCACTGGCTATCGACGGGGGCCGGTTGTTCCTGCTGCAGCGCGACCTTCAGAACGCAACTGATGCTGCCATGGTGGCAGCCGTGCGGGCCGTCTGCAAGCCATCGCTTGGCCTGGATCCGGTCACCGAGGGGGAGGCAGCCGCTCTGGTCAACGGCTTCGACAAGGCTGATCCCGATACCATGGTCAGCGTCCAGAATCCCCCTTCTGAAGATCCAGGGGCCGGTGACAGCAACTACGTGACAGTCGAGATCACCTCCAGCATTCCCGGTACGTTCAGTCAGATCGTATTCTCGGGACCATTAGAGGTCACGGCAAGCTCCACCGGCCGCTGCGAACCTGGCACACCCGGCGACTACAAGGCTTTCGACTACACCATCCAGGCGTTGGCTTGCGGTGACGTCCCAGGTGCCATCAAGACGCACGGCACGGGCACTATCGACGTTTACGGCGGCGACGTCCATACTGACTCCACCGCCTCCGGCACGAGTTCAGCGGCAGTGGCAACCGGCGGCAGTGACCTTACCATCCACGACGGAGCGATTACCACACCGGGTGACGTCACGACCACGGGTGGCTCCACGATAACCGACGACGATCCCCCACCAGATGGGGGCAACCCGTCGGGCTGTCTTCCGCCTGACCCGCCAGGAAATGACCCGCTAGATAGCTTGGAGCCACCTGACGACCCAGATCCTGGCAACCCCTGTCAGAATGTCAACGTGGGTAATTCGACGATCATCTCACCGGGCAAGTATTGCGACATCAAGGTCCAGAACAACGACAACCTGACGATGTTGCCGGGCTTCTACTACATTGAGGGTGATTTTACTTCCTCGGGCACAGGCAACGTCACCGGAACCGACGTCTTCATCTATATGGCCGGTGGTGACGTCGGTCTGAACGGTGGCGACATCGTCCTCGACGCGCCGGAAACCCCTCACACCTGGGCGGGCATGCTGTTTTTCATGGCCCGCAGCGACCCCGTCACCAGCCCCAGCAGCAATAATGGCGACGGCGCGGCTTTCCAAATGGGAGGCGGGGGCGTGCTGAACGTAATCGGCACGATCTACGGGCGCGATTCCAACATCACGATTGAAGGCGGTGCCAGCGGCACCGTCAACTCAGCCCTCCTGGGCTACATTGTGGATGTCGGTGGCAACGGCGACCTGACCGTTACCTACAACCCAGACGAAAACTACAAATTGCCCGACCCGCCATCTATGGAGATTGTCGAGTGAGCGGCAGGTTGAACGAGCATCTGCGCCGGACTTCAGCTAGCTTCGGTGCCAGTATCTGGCAAGGGCGAAGCGACTTTCGCCTGAGTCAGGCAGGAAGTAGCGCCAATGGGTACTCAGATAGCAGATAAGAGCATCTTACTAATAGAGCCCGACGCGGACGACACAGCCGCGTTGCGAAACGACCTTGCCGAGTTAGGGGCGGCGGTCACCGTTTCGCGTTCCAGGGAAGAGGCAGCGCTCCTCGCGAGGGAGGGTTTTCGGCCCGATGCGGTGTTCGTCACGTGGAACAATGGCGGGATGGACACGGCGAAGTTCACAACTGTCCTGAAAGAAGAGTATTCCGATTCGCCGTTCATACTCATCGTGTCCACGGGCTCCTGGCTGCCGGAGTACGTAGTGGACGCGCTTGGAGTGCAGGCCACCATTGAGAAGCCTTTCTCCGTCCCCGAATTGTCAGATGTACTGGGACAAGCTTTGCGAGATGCAAGTCGCAGGTCTGCGGATCTGTCCCGGGTCCAAGAGAACGGGGCGGGTGCGATTGACGACGAAGGCTACGATACGACTTCGGACGGGCCAACTGGTTTGGAGGCCTCTGAGGAACCACAGATCCATGAGCCACTGGCTTCCAATGGGAAGAAGAAGAACGATACGGATGAACTGCCGGTACTTCTGCCGACGCTGGAGAGCGACCACCAGGCTTCTCGTGAGAGGCAACCTTACGACGGGTTGGCTGCTGCCGAAACGGAGCAGACTGAGAAGATCCCGCCCTCTTGGCAACCGGAACAACGTGTCATAGTGCCGGGGGAGTATGTCGAGCTGTCAGAGCAACGGATCGACTTCCTGGTCGACGTGCTGCGGACTTACGCGCAAAGTCAGAAACACATGATCCTGCTGCTTTCACAGGGTGGGGTACTCATTGCCCACGCAGGAAACATTTCTTATGACGTAGCAGCCGCCCTTGCACTACAGGTCGACCGCGAGCTGCACGTGGGAGCCGACCAGGCTACCGAATGGTACTACTCCAGCAAGCAGATTCGCAGTGATGACAATAGACAGGACGCTGCGGAACTCTACGCTATGCGGGTGGCGGGGGATCTGATTCTATCAATGTATTCGGGTGTAAGTGCCTCTCGTACGATGTTGCGCGCGATGGCGCTGGAAGTGGCGGATGCGTTGGCTCTCATCGTGATGGCCTTGAAGACTGGGGAGCTCAATCCAGCAATACTTGGGCAAGCTGATGATAGCGAGTTTCTGTTGCCAGATGAAGACGACACGGTGGTGGTGGACGAGAGGCCGACGACGTCTAGCGAACCACGCGCCGTGCCGAATCATATGAATCTGGCTGAGCATTTTGGCTTTAGCTTCGGTGACGACCTGGATTGGCTGACACTTGATGAGGAACCCTCAGCTGAAAAGCCATCGGAGCCAGCGAAACCGCATGCCGATGCTGGAATTGAGTCGTTGTTAGATCAGATTCGGACTGAGGAAATAGCGTCAAGTGCATCGATTGAGCAAATATCGGCCCAAACATTAGAATCTCCAGAAGACTCAGGATTCGATGAGTTGCTTGAGGACATTCGCGAGGATGCCCAGAGCGGTGCCACAGCACCTACGGAATCGTACCAGGAAGCCCCTGACGATCCCCAGCTTGTTGGAGACGAACCTGACAACATTGGCGAATTGGAAGTCGAGGCCTCTCATGACGAGGTGGCGGATGAGGTTAGTTCGAGCAGTATCCTGTTGCCCACGACTTCTGAAGAAGAATTACCTGACGCATCTCAGCTCGCCAGGGACGGACTTGACGATATCATCACTCCAGAGGTCCAGGACGTTGGTAAGGTCGTCGAGCCTGAAACCGAGCATGAGAAGGAAGAAGCCCTCTACGAGTCGAATGGAGGGCTGGCAGATACGCTGGGCGCACCGCAACCGAGTCTTACGGACGATGACGGGGAACTTGTGGGCCCACGTTCGGCTGACGAGCAGGAAGAAGTGGGGGAAGACGAAGAGTTCTCGGTAGCCGACTCTGTGTTCGCTCGGCTTGGGGCTAATGGTGGTCGAGAGCAAGTCGATGGGATGTCGCCTTCCGACTCTGCAATGGCGACGGAAATGGATGAGTTGGACAGCGTCCTGTGGCAGGACGATCTCTTTGCGGAAGCCGTGGATGAGGACGGCGCTACCAGCGACCCAGAAGGGCCTGAGAGCCCTGCCGCTGCTTTGTTCGACGAGGACGAGCGTGAGACCTGGCGGGAGGCCTCCCCCCAAGTCAATCCGATCGCTAGTGTCGCAACCGAGGACCATACATTTGGTCTATCCAGGCTAAATGAATTGGCAACTCATGTCCTGTCTTTTCAAGATCGCGCTCTCGAATCGGTCATGGCGTGGGCCAAGACAATCTCTAAGGATGTCACTATCCAGGATGCACGCGCCCACAGGCGACTGGGCACACCGCGTACAGTGGGCCTCGTCGCTGTGGTAGGAGTTGCCGCGTTAGTGATTGGCGGTGTTGCTTTGGGGCGAGATGGGAGCACCGCGAGTCACTCCAAGACAAAGCCTGCTCGCCTTACACAAGCACACGATGCTGAAGCCCTCGGGTTCAGCGTGGATCTGCCGGAAGGGTGGTTGGTTGAGGAATACGATGCTACCGAGACGTTACCGCCAGGCACGGTGGTGACGTTCGCGGCATCAGACTCCGACGCGCTAGATGCACTGGAGCAATTCTTCAACAACGGCGCGCCCAGTCTCAAAGGACCTGTGTTCGTCGGGATCGCCCGATCACTGGGCGATCAGGAGGAGACAGACCCTGCCGTGTTGCTTAGTGCGCTCCAGGCGGATTGGCCGACGGGCGAGATGCAGACTGAGTCGCCTGTAAGCATGCGCATTGGTGGCAAAAACGCGGTTACGGCCAACTTTTCGATCCAGAATACCAGATCCGACACGGTGGTCGAGGGGCGATTAGTGACGGCTGTGTGGGCCGGACAAGTGGGCTACCTCATCGGCGCTGCTCCTGCAGACCAGTGGGACGACTATGCGCCAACCTTTGACGCGATTGTGGAGTCAATCGAACTCTCCCTTCCGTCCGGTGTTCGATTTGTGGATAGGGAGCCAGTCGGTGACGAACAGCCATCGAGACCCTCGGAGCGGTAGGCAAAAGCCGCTTTGAGGTGCGATAACAGAATGTCGCGGTAATGCTTTGGGATAGTCTGAGGGAGTGCCCGAAGCGAGCGAATAGAGCGTCCGGTGGCGTAACTGGAAACGATGGATGATTCGGGGCGCGCAAATTCCCCTCCCCATCAACGAAGGGAGGGGCGAACTCCAATAGTGTGCCCTGGAAGGATTGCGGGACTATTTGGATGATGGCCGATCCCGCGAATTCTGACGTAAACACAAAGACTAGTAAGGAAGATATCCCATCTTCTCCCAGTTGATTCCTATCATCGCTGGCGCAATGGTGAGCTGAGAAGAGCCGCTAGATAGCCTTGCCAATCCAAGTCCAGCTCTTGATCTTTCGAAGCGTATGGTGGGATGAAGGCCAACTGCAAGCTTCCAGAGCGTGAGCGATCCCCGTCGCTCCCGTATCGTATAGTGTAGAGAATGGAGCCTGAAGTTGAGGCTCTTTTGCTTTTCAAGCGTCCGTTGGTCACACAACCTATGGGCATCGCTCACGCACGCAATTTGGGTCCTGGGGTCCTCAGCAGAGGCCCAGCACGCCATTATGCCGTCGGGTTTGTGTCCTCGCCGCTTCAGCGCGCCCCGTATCAACTACAGCGCCTTGCGCGCCTCCTCGTCCTGATCCAGGACAAGCGTCCATATAACGAGCATCATTTGGAAGAACACAAACACCTCATCTGATGATGACTTTCAAGACGAAGCCAAAAGCATACCAGTGATGAGGTGTGATGTCGGTCTTTCATCAGAACACGGGCTGATTAGGTTCATTCACCCTTACAGGATTGACAAATAATCAAAATATCACTATACTGTTATTTAATAAGTCCACTGGACTTATTAAATGCGTCCGTGTTACTTTCCTTTGTTAGATGGAAAAATGGCAAAGGCTACCCAGCAAAATACAAAAACACACAATAGGCATCTCGTTCTTCAGACCATTTACAGCAATGGATCGATCAGCCGGGCCGACATTGCGAGACTGACGAGTCTAACCCCTACCACTGTATCGAGCCTCGTCGCAGAACTGATGGAGGACGGACTGATTGCAGATGTGGGGGCCAAACCATCGGGGAGAGGAAAGCCCCCGATCTTGCTAAGTGTTGTCGCGGACGCCCGCTACCTGGTAGGGATAGACCTGGCAGGCAGCGTGCTACGCGGTTCAGTCGTCGATCTGCGAGGAAATGTCGTACACCGTTCCGTTGTGAACAGGGGGGACCAAGAAGGCGAGATTGTCCTTACGCTCGTGTATCAACTCGTAGACCAGTTGCTGCTTGGCATAGATAGACCATGTTTGGGGATTGGCATAGGCACCCCAGGCCTGGTGGAGCCCCAGAACGGGCGTGTCATCTACTCCTCCAACCTTACCTGGCGCGACGTTGCCCTCAAGGATCTGGTGGAAGAACGCTACCAACTCCCCGTCCACGTTGCCAACGATAGCCAGGTTGCCGCGCTGGCTGATCTGACCTTCGGCAACGGCAAGGGGGCCTCGAATCTCATTGCTATCCTGGTGGGCCGTGGGCTTGGTGCTGGCATCGTGCTGGACGGACAGGTGTACCACGGCGACAGCTTCGGGGCCGGGGAGATAGGCCATGTCGTGGTCGAGGACAACGGCGAACCCTGTACCTGCGGCCGCAATGGCTGCCTGCGAACGGTCGTGGGCAGTAAAGTCGCTGTCAAACACGCCCGCCAGATCGCCGAACGGGATCCCCAATCCATTTACCACCACCTCGTCGATAGTCTTGAGGACATAACGGTAGATGTCGTTCTTGAAGCCTATAACGCAGGTGACGAAGCCACCCTTGCCCTCATCAAAGAAGCCGGATTCCATCTGGGGAAAGCCGTGGCTCACCTGGTGGGCGCGTTAAACATACACCGCATCATCATCACCGGAAGCATGGCCCGTTTTGGATGGGATTTCACCAATGCAATCCAAAAAGAGGTGAGCCAGAGAGTCCTGCCAGCTCTTGCCAACGAAATCCAGATCGAGCCCTCCAGCCTTGGACAGGATACTGTGGCCCTGGGGGCAGCGGCTCTTCTGCTGGCAAATGAGCTCGCGTTGCACTGAGCCAAGGATCGGCAATATCCATCTCCCTGTCGTAACCGGACGCCTTTTGCAGATCCTGAAACATGCCGAGGGAGAAATGTGCGATGCTAGGCTTGAATAGTCTGGTGGAACCGAGGCTGGTTCCCCCCCTTGACGAGGGATACCGTCCAGCAGTGCTGGCCAACCGCCTCTTTCGCAGAAGCGTTGACGAGGCGGGTGGGGGCGTACCTCTGGTGTTTGGATTGGAGCGGAGCGATGGGTCCGTATCCCGGTTTGAGAGCGCCGTTCTACCACACGATCATCCACAGGCTGCCGACAATCTTCCATATGGCGAACGTCTGCTAAAGCTCCTTCTATGGCAACGTGGAGGCTACAAAGTTCATATTGGAGGCCCGGTTGACATTGGGAACTATATCAAGCAGTGCTATGCGCCGGACGGAGAGCGAGCGTTTGACTGCCGTTTTATGGGAGAGGATGTTTACGAGAGGTTGTTCACTGTCGTGCCTTGCGCGCCGGATGATGTCCCACCTGAGAACGAGCGGGCGCACTCTCTGGGGCGTCACCTGGATGGCTACCGCATTGGGTTCGATCTCGGGGCGTCAGACCTCAAGGTATCGGCTGTCGTTGAGGGTGAAGCCATATTCAGTCAGGAGATTGCGTGGGAGCCGGGCAGGCAAACCGACCTCAACTATCACAAAGGGCGAATCAAGGCTGCCCTAGAGCTGGCCGCCTCCAAGATGCCTCGTGTAGAGGCAATCGGCGGTAGTGCGGCGGGAGTTTACGTCAACAATCGACCGATGGTGGCTTCCCTGTTTAGAGGAATACCAAAGGAGCGGTTCGGCGAAGTGCACAATCTGTTCTTGGATATCCAAGCCGAGATGGGAATTCCATTGGAGATTGTCAACGACGGCGAGGTCACAGCCCTGGCGGGGGCAATGTCTTTGGAAGACAACGCCATTCTGGGCATTGCGATGGGCTCCAGCGAGGCCGCTGGATATGTCACTCCAGAGGGCAACATCACGGGCTGGCTCAATGAGTTGGCCTTTGTACCCATCGACTACAACCCTGACGCCCCTGTCGATGAATGGTCCGGTGACCGAGGTTGTGGTGGCTTGTACCTGTCACAACAATGCGTCTTCCGGCTAGCACCCGAGGTTGGGATAGGCATTCCGCAGAGTCTGAGCAATGCCCAAAAGCTTGAATATGTTCAGGAGAAACTCGAAGCCGGACACGAAGGTGCTGCGCAAATCTGGCAGAGCATGGGCATCTACCTGGGATACGCCATTGCACACTATGTCGACTTCTACGATCTAAAGTACGTGCTTATCCTTGGCCGCTGTACCTCCGGAACAGGGGGAAACATCCTGTTGGATGGTGCCAACGAGGTGATCAATGTCGAATTCCCCGAAACCGCATCACAGATCAATCTCCAGCTTCCGGACGAGAAAAGCCGCCGTGTAGGCCAGTCCATCGCAGCAGCCAGTCTGCCGATAATCAGGAGGTGAGAGGTACCCGATGAAGTTCAAGCTTGAGACAGCTCAACTATTTGTCCCTGACAATCTGCCTGCCGGGAAAGCGCTGGCCCGCACCACGCACATGGGAATCGGCGCGCACCAGGATGACCTTGAAATCATGGCCATAGATGGCATTTTGCAATGCTTCCAGCGCACAGACAAGTGGTTCACCGGCGTGGTGATGACCAACGGCAGTGGTTCGCCCCGTGACGACCTCTACAATGACTACACGGACGAAGACATGCGGGCGGTCCGTGCCAAGGAGCAGAAGAAGGCAGCCATCGTCGGAGAATACACTGCGCAGGTACTGCTTGACTACACGAGCGCAGCGGTACGTGATCCCACCAACAAAGATACGGTCGAAGATCTCCTCCTACTTCTTGATCATGCCAGGCCGGAGGTCGTGTATACGCACAACTTGGCCGACAAGCACTCTACGCATGTGGGAGTCGGTTTGCGAGTTATCGAGGCGATTCGCCAGTTGCCTGCGAGCAAACGCCCAAAGGCCATTTACGGATGTGAAGTCTGGCGCGCCCTGGACTGGATGCGCGACGAGGACAAGGTCGTGTTTGACCTGTCCCAGCGAGATAACCTCCAGGCAGCATTGCTGGGGGTTTTTGACTCCCAGATTTGCGGCGGCAAGCGGTACGACCTGGCGACCATGGGACGTCGCCGCGCTCACGCGACGTATTATGCCTCACACGGTCTGGATACGGCGACCGGGTTGTCATTCGCCATGGATCTCACCCCCCTGATCGAAGACCCAGATAAGGACATCCGGGTGTACGTCAAGGGCTTCATCGATCGGTTTGCGGCAGATGTACAGAGTCTGTTGGATCAGACGTTATCGTAAGACCTGCCCCTTGCCACGAGATGTGACACACAAGCATCTGGGGGAACTGGGCAAAAAGGAGGTGCATATCAAGAAGATATAGCGTTCGCAACTCACGACAGGTTCTAGGTAGACGTCTGTTCCCTAAGGGAGGAACATCATGGTAAGGAAATCGCTCTGGGTGCTGCTGCTCTTGAGTATGCTCATACTCAACGCATGCGCCGCACCCGCAGGTGAGGAAGGTGACCAAGCCCGCATCGAAGAGCTGGAGGCCGCGCTTGCCGAGGCCGAGGCATCGGGCGAGGCTTCCGAAGAGGAGTTGGCAGACCTACAGGCCCAACTCGAAGAGGCGCAGGCAGCCGGGGTCGAGGAAGTCACCGTCGTGACCGTCTGGCAGCACGAGTTCCCACCCCTCCAGGAGGCATTCACCGAGAAATGGATCCCCGAATTCGAGGCCGAGCATCCTGGGGTCAAGGTTGAGCTGACGGCGCTTCCGTATGCCGGTGTGGTCGCCTACGACGCAAAGCTTCTTGCTGCGCTCTCCGGTGGCGAGGGGCCTGATCTATGGGACATGGGCGACTGGCACTACAAAGAGTTCTATGAGGCGGACTTCCTGGCGCCGCTTGATCCGGAGATCTTCGGCTACGCCGACTCGCAGGAAATGATCGACGCCTACGCGCCGGGCACCATGTCCATCTTCATTCACGACGGCCAAGTCTACGGGTTGTTCAGCGAGTACAACACGCTGGCTCTGTTCTACAACCTTGACATGTTCGAAGCGGCTGGAATCGAGCCGCTGCCCGCTGACAAGCCGGTATCGTGGGATGAGATCGCCGAGATCTCCAAGAAGCTGTACGCGGAAGACCCCGACACAGGTGCGATTACCAGCATGGGGTATCAGTTTGGCTTCTTCGCCAACTACCGTTCGCCGCAGTGGTATGCTCAGGGATTCTATGCCTTGATGCGCCAATTTGGCCAGGATGACCTCTACGTCGACGATGTGCCCGCAGCCAACACGGAGGCGGCGGTCGATGCCTTCCAGGTCATCTACGACTACACCTGGACGGACAAAGCCTACGACCCGACCTTCATCAACAACTGGTTTGCCGATCTCCCGACTGGTCGCATTGGCATGGTGCTGGCCGGAACCTGGTACGTGCCAGCAGCCGAACCCAATAATCCTGACTGGCGTTTCGGTGTTGCGCCACATCCCGTCGTTGATCCCGACGATCCGGAGACTTATCACAACATCCAGTGGTCATGGGGTTGGTCGGTTAACGGCAATGCGTCACCCGAGAAGCAGCAATTGGCACAGGAGTTCTTGGCCTTTATGCTGGGTAAGAAGGGTGAGGTCGAGCAAGCAGCCTGGTGGTTTGACAACCTGGGCTACACGCAGCCAAGTATCGCCTTCCTCGAGTCCGACGTCTACGCCGAGACACTGGAGGCAGACCCCTGGCTGAAGGTATGGGTAGATGCGTTCGATACGTACGAGATCGAGTATCTGCAACACATGTACGATGAGCCCGGCATGGCCCTGATGCGCGCGATGGATCGTGTGATCTACGATCAGATGTCCCCGCAAGACACCGCCGATCTGTTACAGGCCGAACTGGAGCGCCTGGAATAGGGCCGGGTAGTTTATACATAGGGAGAGAGGCGTACTCGGTGTCCTTTTGTTTGCCATAGGCAAGCACTCGAGCGCGCCTCTCCCATAATATTGCCCGATTTGAGAGCTTCCGCCAAGAGAGAAACAATGCGTCGTGACCTGAAATACGGCTTCTTTTTCATCTCACCCGGTGTCGCCTACTTCTTGTTATTCTGGATTGCCCCGGTGCTCATCGCAATCTATTATGGGTGGACTGACTGGAAGGTCGGGCATTCGGCAGGTTGGGTCGGCCTGAAAAATTACCTTGATCTTTTCACCGATCCACGTTTTCAACAGTCTCTGCTGGCGTCGGCCAAGGTCGCGCTCATTTCTGTGACGGGCTGCTGCGGAATCGCGCTTGGACTGGCCGTCTTGCTCGACGACGATCGGCTCGTCGGTGCACGCCTCTTCCGCCTGCTGATCATTCTGCCGGTCGTCACAGATTGGGTGGCGACTGGCATGGTCTGGCAGCTTATCTTCTTGCCCAACAGCGGCGTGCTGGCAGGCGTCGCTGCCAGCCTGAAACTCAACAGTTTGGTGACGCTGCGCTGGACGGCGAGTACGAAGCTTGCGCCCTGGGCCATCTCCATCTTCATCATCTGGAAGACGACCGGCTTGTACACTATCTTCTTCCTGGCCGGTCTCAAGGGCGTTCCAAAGCAGTACACAGAAGCTGCCCAGGTCGATGGAGCTAACAGGTGGCAGGCATTCTGGCGCATCACGATGCCCCTTATGAGACCCATTACAGTTTTTGTGCTGGTCATTGCTTTTGTGAGCACCATTGGTCTCTTCGAGCCGGTTTTCATGCTGACCGGCGGTGGACCTGCCGATGCCACGCGCACGTTGCCGCTCTTTCTGTACGAGAACTTCTTCCAGTTCCATCATGGGGGGTACGCCAGCGCAGCCGGGATTCTATTCCTGATTCTTTGCCTGATATTTGCGCTCACTGCCGCACGATTGCTCCAGTACTCCTACTACGAGGAATGAGGTGCAACATGCAACGCCACACAAGGCTTTTGAAATACCCCATCCTCATTCTATATTGCCTCTTCAGTGCGATTCCTTTCCTGTGGATGCTTGGGGCCTCGTTCAAGCGGCCTAAGGATGTTTTGACCGTTCCCGTCGAATGGATCCCACCAGTATGGCAGCCTGCCAACTACCCTGAGGCGCTTTTTGAGCCTCGCTTTGCGGGTCACAATCTATGGACATTCATGCTCAATAGTATCTTTGTCGCAGTGATCACAAGCCTGTGCTCGATTGTGCTCTCCACGTTCGTCGGTTATGGCTTTGCCAAGTTTAAGTTCAGAGGACGAGATGCCCTGTTGTGGGTGATGCTCAGCACGACGTTACTACCCTTCTCTTCGGTAATCATCCCCCTTTACTTGATCGTCCGCGCGATGGGTCTACTTAATACATTGTGGGCGTTGATCCTGCCTTTTGCCTTGACCGGTCAGAGCGTATTCCTTGCACGGCAGTTTATACTCACGATTCCCTCAGAGTTGATCGACGCTGCACGCGTGGACGGGGCCTCCGAATTACAAATCTTCGTCCGGGTTATCTTCCCCCTGCTCGGTCCGGCGATTACCACGGTGGGTATAATGGCTTTTCTTTTCTCGTGGAATCTCTTTCTGTGGCCACTGGTCGTCCTCTCCTCTCAGGGGAGATTTACCGCGCCGCTTGGCCTCTCGTTAATGGGATTAGGCTCCACCTTCCTCGTCGACTACCATCTGTGGATGGCGGCTGCCACGCTGGCTGTACTGCCTCCTTTGTTGTTTTTCCTGATCCTTGAGCGGCCTTATCTGCGTGGGCTTGAGACCCTGTCTGGCATGAAAGGGTAGTGGGCGCATGAAGCAGATCGTCGGAGCCTTCATTTTCCCTGAAGTCTGGCAGCGCTGGTCACGTGACGAAGCCTGTAGCAAGTTCGAAACGTTGAGAGGCTTTGGCATCAACACCATCTTCACGGAGTCTGAGACGTATCGCGATGACCTGATCGATCTTGCACACGAGATGGGGATACGCTGGTTTGGTGGCATCGCCTGTTTCTCGGACCACAGCCATGACCAGCAATTGTTGAAGGATCGCCCCGAACTCTGGCCGGTTTTGGAGACCGGTGAGCGCCGTCCTCAGATGGAGTGGTACGTCGGCGTCACGCCCACTATTGAGGATTACAACGGGTCACGCCTGGCGCTGGCCGAGCGACTCGTCCGCGAGCACAGGCTCGACGGATTCGTCTTGGATTTCGTGCGGTGGCCGATCCACTGGGAACTGGAGCTACGGCCCGGCGCTCCACGACCACTGCAATCGTCCTTTGACCCTCATACGCTGGCGCGCTTTCAGTCCGAGATGGGCGTCGAGCTTCCGGACAGCCTTTCTGACACACCGGCCAAAGCGGTGTGGATACTCAAACACCACATGACTGAGTGGACCGATTTCAAGTGTGCTGTGATCACGGCGTTTGTCGAGGCGGTAACAGCTCGCCTTCGGGCCCTGCGTGGCCCGGATATCACGCTGGGTCTGTATGCCCTCCCCACTTCCTCTGAGATGCTGGAAGCCCTCGCCGGGCAGCGGGTGAGCGATCTCGCGGCTCACGTCGACGTTGTTCTACCGATGGCATATCACGCCATCCTGCACCGCTCGCCTGCTTGGGTTGGGGAGATCGCGCGAGAGTTCGGTGCAGCGGCACCAAGTAAGACGCTACCGGTTGTGCAGGTGGATTCAGCAGAGGGCGCCGAAGCGGGTGCTGACTGGGGACCCCCGGTTTCCGTCGATGAATGGGAAATGGTGGCAGGCCGGGCACTCGAAGCGCCCGGCACGCTGGGTCTGGTTGCGTTCACCGGGACATCACTTTTCAGGGGGGCCAGGGGAGAGCGGCTGGGAGCGATGCTATCTGTCTCCTAAGCCGAGTCTCTCGGTGCTGACACGTGCACAAGGCCTTTTGACATGAGCTTATATACGGAGATTGTCGAACAACCTGCCGTACTACATCACTTGCTTAGCAAAAAGGCAGATGACATCCGGCGTATCGCGCAGGCCATACGAGAGCGTGATGTTGCTTTTGTGTACGTCGGAGCCCGAGGCACCTCGGATCACGCAGGTATCTACGCCAAGTATTTGTGGGGGGCGTTCAACCGGCTACCTGTTTCCCTGGCGGCCCCCTCTCTGATTTCGATTTACGCGCGTCCGCCCCACCTCGAACGGTCACTGGTGCTGGGTATCTCGCAATCCGGGCAGTCCGAGGACATCGTAAGTGTTGTGAGGGAGGGTGGCTACTAGGGGGCCCTGACGGTGGCGATCACCAACGATGCTGATTCACCACTGGCCAGAGCAGCCGATCACGTTGTGGACATTGGTGCCGGGGTCGAAAAGGCCGTTGCCGCCACCAAGACGTACACAGCCGAATTGATGGCGCTCGCCATGATCTCGGCGGCGCTTAACGAGGACCAAGTCCAGTGGGAAGCGTTGCGGCAGGTGCCCGCGCTCGTTGGAGAAGCACTGAGACTGAACCAGGATGTTGAGCAGGCAGCCGAGCGCTATCGTTGTATATCACAGTGCGTGATCCTGGGGCGCGGCTACAACTATGCGGCGGTCTACGAGTGGGCATTGAAGTTAAAGGAGCTAACCTATGTTGTTGCTGAACCCTACTCGTCTGCCGATTTCCAGCACGGGCCAATCGCCGTGGTTGATCGTGGGTTTCCAGTTATGGCGGTGGCACCCGGAGGCCAGACCTTCGATGGTTTGCTCACTCTAATGCGGGAACTACGAAACAAGCAGGAGGCCGATCTAGTGGTCATCTCGAATCAAGCGGAGGCCCTGGAACTGGCAAACACGCCGATACGTTTGCCCATGGATATGCCAGAGTGGCTCAGTCCCCTGCCAAGCATTGTGCCGGCACAGTTGTTTACCTACTATCTGGCACAGGCCAGGGGGCTTGACAGCGAGGCGCCGCGGGGGCTGCGCAAAGTGACGTCGACGCTTTAGCCCCCCAGCATAGACACTGAAGACGACAAATGGAGGGAACCTCAACGTGAAGCTTACAGTTATCGGTGGCGGTGGTATACGCTCACCATTGTTTGTCGCTGCAGCACTTAAGCGCAGCGCGCGCATCGACCTCGAAGAGCTGTGCCTGATGGACACTGATGCGCCGAAGCTCGACCTTATTGGAGAACTGTGCCAGGCGGTAGCCAGGAAGGCCGGCTCCTCGGTGCGAGTCACGACGACAACCGACGCACGAACTGCCATACAGGATGCACAGTATGTCGTAACCACGATTCGCGTTGGCTGTGAAGAGGGCCGGATTCTGGATGAGCGTATCGCACTGGAACACGGCGTACTGGGGCAGGAGACAACCGGGCCGGGCGGCTTTGCGATGGCGCTCCGCAGCATCCCGGCGCTCCTGAGATACGCCGAGCTGATCCAGGAGGTAAGCCCCCAGGCATGGATATTGAACTTCACGAATCCCGCCGGGCTCGTCGTACAGGCTCTGCGCGACTCGGGCTTCTCCAGAACGGTTGGTATCTGTGATAGCGCGAACCTCGCCCAGCACGCCGTTGCCGCCTGGATGCAACTTGAGCCGCGCCAAGTACAGGCAGAAGTGTACGGGCTTAATCATCTGTCCTGGACACGCCGGGTCTTGGTGGATGGTCAAGACGTGCTACCGGCACTGCTGCAGGTCCCTGAGTTCTTGGCGAAGTATGAGTTGAATGTCTTTGAGCCGGAACTGGTCCGGCAGTTCGGTGTGTGGCTCAACGAGTATCTGTACTACTATTACTATTCCGACCAAGCCGTAGAAAGCATCGGCGGGGCCGGACAGACGCGTGGTGAAGAGATCCTTGCACTGAATCGCCGTCTGATCGATCAGCTACGGGATATAGACGTCGAGAAGAATCCTGACGAGGCGCTCAAGGTGTATCACACGTACAACAGCCGCCGTCGCGCGACCTATATGTACTACGCTCGCGACGACGTGTCCGGCACGGAGGAAGCAGCCCAGCAAGCGGAAGATGCCACGCAGCAAGAGGGCAAAGGTGAGGGTTATGCCGGTGTTGCCCTGAGCATCATCGAAGCCCTCGAATCCAACCAGGCGCTGCACACAGCACTCAACGTAACGAACGAGGGCGCGATTAACTGTATGCGCCCAGAGGATGTAGTTGAGGTGAGCTGCACAGTCAAACAAGATGGCATCCACCCGCTGCCCATCGGAGACGTGCCGGAGGACCAGGAACTTCTGATGCGCACGGTCAAATACTACGAGCGCCTGACAGTAGAAGCCATCCTCAACCGCTCACGGGGAACGGCGGAGGCGGCTCTGATGGTCCATCCCCTGGTGCTATCTTATCCCCTCGCCAGAACCCTGGTGGATGAGTACCTTAAGGCGCATGCTCCCTACGTAGGTGAGTGGCATGGATAGTCTCCTTCTAAGACGTGCATGCTTTCATTGCACTGAAAACAAGGATGTAACGACACTATTTCTTAAGGAGAGCACACGATGAACATTGAAGAGGGGCGTAACAAACAAAAGTCAAAATCCCCGGAAGAGATTGAGAACAGACTCATTGGGATGTTTGCCCTGATTTACTCTAAAACGCTCGAGGCCCTGATTGAGAGATACGGTCCCGACGCTCTGGACACTGCCAGAGAGGCTTGCATCAATACAATCGTTGAGATGAGCAAAGCGGGATTCGCCGATATGGAGGACCGTGACCTTCATACGTATGTCGATTGGTTGACGACCGATGGGACAGAGTCAAGCCACAGGTACGAAACCGTCGAGCGGACAGAGAACAGCATACGCCTCAAGTACTTGTACTGCCCGTGGGCTGTATACTTCCGGGAGGTGGGGCACCCAGAGATCGGCAAATTCTTCTGCGATGCCGACGGGCCCATCGCTGCGGTGTTTAACGAAGATATCAAGTTTGACCGTACCAAGACGCTTATGGAAGGGGACGATCATTGTGACCACCATTTCTATACTGAGGGCGACTAGTCGTGGTGGCAGGGTACTCCGTAAGGCGTCAAGATGTACCTGGGTCTGATTGTGCCGCATGGTAACCCGGAGGGGATCGCGGGGCTGCAAGACCTGACCCGGTCAGACCTGCGCTTCATTAACTGGCAGTGGGGGGCGGGGACGCGAGTCTGGCTCGATACCCAGCTCGAACAGCTTGGACTGCACGCCGAGGCGATCAATGGCTATCGGGATGAGGTGAACACACACCTTGAAATTGCTGGCGCTGTCGCAGAGAACCACGCCGATGTGGGGCTCGGCGTGGAGGCGGCTGCGCTTGCCTACGGCCTTGATTTCATCCTCCTGACGACCGAACGCTACGACCTGGCCATTCCGGCTGAGATCTGGGAACTGCCGGCGACCCAGGCGTTAGTACAATGGTTGAATTCCGATGAAGCCAAAACCGCTATTATGAACCTCGGTGGGTACGAGGTGCAGCATACCGGCACGGTTGATTGGGTGGGGTGATTAGATTATCCCGTACCCCCCCAAAAAAAACCTCGTCTAGACGGAGAATGAGGCTCTTTTTACTTGTCTGTGGCCTATTTGACTATCCTATAACACAGATTCAGGGCACACGTTTGCGTTAGATAAGCCCAATTTTGGAAAGTAAAGACCTGCGCCAGCTTTGCCCCTGTTAAGAATGAGTCTACACTTATGGCGAAACAACAGAACAAGGGGAGAGGGAAACCCTCGTGTTGAGACCAAACGGTCTTTCCAGAGCCCTCGCAGCGCTCTTGAGTGTTGCGTTTGTGTGCTCGGCATGCTCTGCGCCACGAACCAGCCCACCGACCAGCTCGCCAACACCCCCCGCACCGATCTTGCCGCCCAATTCCGGTCCGGTGCCGGAGGGAGCGTTCGCACGCCTGGGCAGAGGCAGTCTGGCCGGGATCGCCATCTCCCCTGATGGCGAACATCTGGCTGTGGCGACCAGCATTGGCCTGTATCTGTACCGCCTTGACACCTTTGACCTCGCATGGGTCGGCCCGACCGGGTCCTCCGTGAACTGCGTCGCCTACAGCCCTGATGGAGCTACCCTCGCTACGGGGATGAGAGACGGCGCAATCATCCTGTGGGACGCCGACACCGGGCAACCGCTGCACACCATTCGCGAGCATCTTGACCGGGTATCCAGTGTGGCCTTCAGCCCCGACGGCGCGACCGTCGCCTCTGGATCGTGGGACGGCGCCGTCGTTCTGTGGGATGTAGCCACCGCCGATCTCCTACGCACCATCCGCGATCCCATTGGGGATGAGGTGGCGGTGAACAGTGTCGCCTACAGCCCCGATGGGACCGTGCTCGCTTCCGCGTTGGACGATCACACTATCACTCTCTGGGACGCCGAAAGCGGCGAAATCCTGCACACGCTTGAGCGCCACACCCGCTCGGTGGAGAGTATCGTCTTCAATCCCGTCGAGGGCACGCTGGCCTCTGCCTCTTTCGACGGCTCCATCGTGCTGTGGAATATCGGGACGGGCGAGCCCGAATTGGTCTTGAAGGATTACACAGATTACGTGACCCTACTGGCTTACAGCCCTGACGGAACGACTCTCGCCTCGAATGCCGATAACCATGCAGTCCTCCTGTGGGACACCTCCACCGGCGAGCCCCTGCATGTCCTCAAACGTCACTTCCGTACCGTGATCGCCATCTCGTTCGCTGCCGACGGGCGCACTTTCGCCACGGCGGGCCGTGATCAAACTATCATCCTGTGGGACGCGGCCACTGGGGAGCCAATCACGACCTTTGCCGGGCACACCGACCCCATGTGGGCGGTCGCTTTCAGCCCCGACGGGGCGACAGTTGCCTCCGGAGGGCGCGATAGCAACATCACTTTATGGGATGTGGAGACCCGCGAACAGCTTCGCATTCTTACAGCCCATACGGGCGCGGTGGACGTCCTGGCGTTCAGCCCTGACGGGGACGTGCTCGCCTCTGGCTCGTCGGATGACACCGTCCGGTTGTGGGACGCGTCCACTGGTGTGCTACAGCGTACCCTGAGGGGGCACACCGGCACTGTCTATGGGCTAGCCTTCGACCCGAACGGGTCCGTCCTGGCTTCCGGTGCGACGGACGACAAGGTCATCCTGTGGGACGCGGCGACCGGCAAGCGCCTGCGGACCCTCATCAGCGACGCTGGGTTCGTGAGCAACCTCGCCTTCAGCCCCGACGGAGAGATGCTTGCCGCCGGGGTATGGGGCGATGCCGCCATCCTGTGGGATGCTTCGTCCAGACAGCGCGCGGGCACGCTCGAATGGCACAACGACATGGTGCACGACGTCGCATTCAGCCCGGATGGGGAGGTCATTGCCACCTGCTCGTCGGATGAGACGGTCATCCTGTGGGACGCGGCGACTGGCGAGCGCCTGCATATCCTCGAAGGGCACACCGGCACCGTGTCCGGCCTGACGTTCAGCCCGGACGGAGGCACGTTGGCTTCCGGCGGGACGGATGGCCTGGTCATCCTGTGGGATGTCTCCACCGGCGAGCGCCTGGGCACCTTCGAGGGCCACACGATGGCCGCAAATGACGTGGCCATGAGCCCCAACGGCGCAATCCTCGCTTCGGCCTCCGGGGACGGTACGCTGGTGCTCTGGGATATGACAGCCCCACCACCACCAAACCCACCGGCCCCGACACCAACTCAATCTGTTGCAGTGACCACGCCCCGGCCTCCGGTCGGCGTGCCGGGCGCGTTGGCCCGGTTGGTCATTGGCGAAGGCGATCCGAACGCGTCTCGCAACGTCCTCGGGCTGGCCTTTGCCCCCGATGGCGAGCGTCTGGCAGTGACCAGCCATTCCGGGTTGTTCGTGTACGATCTCGACACGCTTGCCTTGCTCTGGTCGGTCCTAGCCGGGTCGAGTCTCTTCGATGAAATGGACTTCGTGGCCTGGTCGCCCGTCGGAGACCTAATCGCGGTTGGTTTGCACGATGGACGAGTCTGGGTCCTGGATGCGGACACCGGTGACGTGCTGCTCAAGCTGCGCGGCCACGACCGGGGTATGAACGAGCTCGTCTTCAGCCCCGACGGGGAGATCCTTGTCTCTGCGTCGGAGGACGATACGCTGGTCATTTGGGACGTGGCGAGCGGTGACCTGCTGGACCGGTGGAGCATCGATGCACGTGACCTGGCTTTCAGTCCCGATGGGACCATCCTGGCGACCGGCACGCGGGATAAGGTCGTAATCTTGTGGGATCTGGCGACCGGTGAGCCCATTTTGGAGTTCGAGACTCCGCATGGGGTCATGCAGGCCCTGGTGGCCTTCAGCCCAGATGGTGCCACGCTCACCGCCGGTTCGGGCAAGACCCTCGCGATAAGGGACGTATCCGATGGAGCACAGTGCTTGGCGCTGGAGGCACCCGACGGCTGGGTGGAACGCATCGCACTCAGCCCGGATGGTGCCATCCTGGCCGCTGCGACCTGGGACGAACCGACGGTCACCCTGTGGGACGTCGTGACTGGCGAGAGACTGGAAGTGCTCAAGGGGCACGACGCGGCCGTATCCAACGTGGCCTTCAGCCCCAATGGGGCGGTTCTTGCTTCTGCCGCCTCGGATGGCACCGTCATCCTCTGGCCGGTCGGGGAGTGACGTTCACCGTCGAAAAATGAGGAGCCGACGGGGAGATGACACATTCCCCGTCGGCGGCTACGTTGTGCTACTCAGGTGAAACCGAGACAGCGAGGGTCAACTTGCTGTCATTCAGGTGCCTCCCAGCCCTCGGTGGACCACTCGTGAGGGATGCCCTTGGCATCCAGGCCAGCCTCGTAGTCCTTGAGGGTGGCAGCGGTGATGACGTCGACGCCGGTGTCGATGACGCCGTCCACCACGCCCATGTCGGCTATGGCGGCCTCTTCGCCATCCATGGCCATCTTGTAGATGAGCTCGACAGACTTGTAGCCCATGTCAAACTCACGCTGCGCCACGGTGGCGTCGATCACGCCCTCCATGATGCCATTGATGATGTCTGTCGTGGCGTCGAAGCAGACGAGCCTGGTCTGGCCGACGCGGCCCGCTTCCTTGATGGCGGTCGCCCAGGCGGGGCCGTTGTAGGCGTAGACGCCGAAGGCGCCGTCC
>Ga0180437_10000428_pt1 | contig 82687 bp, 127 predicted proteins | sample SS_ome_4_FD_132410 | JGI IMG/M metagenome (GOLD analysis project Ga0180437, IMG submission 132410) | Hypersaline lake sediment archaeal communities from the Salton Sea, California, USA - SS_3_D_1 metaG | ecosystem: Environmental > Aquatic > Non-marine Saline and Alkaline > Hypersaline >...
GAAAGCCGCCGGCTCCATCTTCCCTACCATCTCCTTCGGGCAACCTCCCTCCCACATCCTCTCCGCGCTCAAAAACGCCGCCGCGCGTTACGGCGTTCCCCTCGGTATCATGAAAGGGGTGGCGCACACCGAAAGCCGCTACAGCCCGACCGCGACAAGCCGTGTCGGCGCCAAGGGCCTGATGCAGCTGATGCCGGTGGTGATCAGGACCTACGGCATCTCCAATCCCTTCAGCCCTACCCAAAGCGCGCTAGGAGGAGCGAGGTTCCTGTCCAAGATGTACCGCAAATACGGCAACTGGCCCCAAGCACTCGCCGCCTACAACTGGGGACCCGGTAATGTCGACCGCCGGCCGGCGATGCAGCAGTGGCCCAGCGCGACCCAGCACTACGTCAAGAACGTGATGGGCAAAGCCGCTGCCTAACGTGTAGTAGCCCTCTCCGCCAACTTGAGCTGCTTTTCCGTCAACTCTCTCACCCTACGCTCTCTACGAGCGGAGCGTATATCTTTGTACACGTCGTATGCGATGTACCCCACGAGTAGAATCCCACCGTAAGTTATCCCCGTCTTCATGAGGTCCAGTAAATCGTCGAGAACTCCTTTTTTCGGTCTCCCAAAATCTGCAGTCGATTGCGCTTCGGGTTCATGTCCCAACACCTTTGCGACCCGCTTGCGCTCTTTTTCGTAAATCACCCTGGCCTCGTCAAGGCGTTTCAACGTATCGGCTTGAAAAAATACATCAAACCCCGCTGCCACCGTCCCAAACTGATCTGTCCATCTCTTATATTTTTCATAAGGCCCGCGGGAGGGCACGTTCATATTAGCTGGCGTTGTTGAAAAAGCCTCTTCTAGATACAGCGTATGCCACTCCCCTAACAGTTGAAATATACGATTAATCAACTGATTTGGTGTTAGGAAAGTCCAGGCTCCTAGTTCCGACATCAGATCTTTCTCCAGGACTTGATATACCCCTCGCGGCGGAGCGAGTAAAGGAGGAACAACCAGGCGGTGATGGTCATCGAACCCAACAACGCACCACCTGCAAGCTGTCCTCCTCGAACGCCGGCAAGCGCCAGCCCTGGCGTGAGCACCAACGCGCGCTGAACCGTACCGGCCATTACCCGGCCCCATCCCCCCGGTTGCTTCTCAAGCACCGACGCGACGTTGTACGAGGTCGGCGGCGACTCCCGCTCTATGTAGGGATGCGGCTTCACTTACCCTCTAAATACCCTCGTCCCGGCAACATCGACGCCACCGTCAACATGGCGAGACCGGTTCCTCCCACCATCGCTCCGTGTTTGACAGCCTCGTCCTTAGAAATGAAGTAAACCCCCAACGTGGCCAGAAGCGCCCAGAACGAGATGTTCTGCACCCGGTGTGGAGCCATGAACGTCGACTGATAAAAAGAAGGAGGCTTTTCGGTGGCCGGTCCTTCCACCACCCTGAACTTCCCGACCGGATTGCCCTCGGCGCGGAGTTCCTCCTTGCTGCCCTTGATCCACTCCTTCGCGTCCTTCTTGTTACTGAAGGTATCCCAAGCAGAGTGCCACTTTTTCTCACCCGGGATCTGAAACTCGACGTGATAGGTATCACCCAGACAATCCCCAAGACAGACGAACTGGTCCATGCTGTTACGCATCGCTATCCTCCAGTTTCATCGGTGGGGGCCCGGTCGGCGCCGTTATCTTGCAGAGCACCCAAAGCGCCCAAGGATAGGCTGGGCCACAAGCAAGCACGAGCTCGTGATTATTCTGCCACCCGGCAACCAGAATCGCTACCAGACCCGTGGACCAGAAGCTCATGCACACGTCGCAGGCCCACGGCTTCTTGCGCTCCATCATCCACTTCTTGATAAAAGGAAGCGCCCGCACGGCCACCGTGATGCCGGCAGAGGTGGCCCCGATGAAAAGAGCCCAGAGCAATATTGACAGAGGAGAAAGCATTTCAACGTCTCGTCTCGACTTCCCATCCCTTGGGGCGAGTGACATAACCAGCTTTACCTTCTGCCCGGATCCTCACCCGGAAGTAATCGTTTGCGAGCGGGATAACCTCGACGACCTCGAACTCCTTACCTGCTGCTGGCCCCATCCTCACCTTGAATACATCCCCCGGAACAAGATCCTCCACAGCGACCATCGATCCCCCCGGAGAGATGCTCTCCTGTTTTTCCGTCATGCTGGGCCACGCTTCGCGGTAGCTCTCCACCGGATGAAGCGCCTGAGCCGACCGCCACTTCTTGAGCACCTTCCCGTTGTCGACCCGCTCCACCTGGTACCGACCTCGTTCCCACTTCTGAAGCTTTTTTCGGTCGTGAATAACACGAACCCGGACACGCTCACCACTCACGTAGGTGAGGTAAATACCACCGACTTTGATGTCCCGGGCTTTCATTTATCAGAACATATGCGAAGGCAACTCCATACCTAGAGAGTTGGCAGCCTTGAAGATGTTGTTGCGAAGAAGAGCAGTGTCCCAACTACGACCTGATTTAACTACACCCATCACCCTGCTCAACGCGGAAGTCGTAGCAGGATCGAGATCAAGTTCTTGCTGAAGCTTATGAATTACATCAAGAAGCAGCTCAGCCGACTGAGGATCTTCTTTCCTCAAACGATCATGAAGAAGAAGGGCGTCTTTCTTCGACACGATGTTGTAGAAAATTGTCATTCCGGTGCTCATTGCCCCCCTCCGAAACCAATATCCCCCTTGATGAAATCCCAGCCGGTATTGCCCATCCGGTTTTGCGCCCTGTCCATGTAGAAACCAAAAAGCCCCTCGACTTTTTGTGCTTCTTCCTTTGCCTCTCTAAGAAGCTTGCGGAGGTTGTTGCCTATGCTCTCCCAGACAACAGCGCGCGTACCATATTCGTCGAGAAGCTCTACCTTCTCTTCGTCACTCAACTCCTTGATGCTTCTCCCCTGTTCGATCCATCCGCGAAACTCTACCGCAGCGGCCAGATGTTCGTCCCCTGCTTCCGAAGGAGCTACTACAGAGATGGTCACGACATGTTTACCCAGCCTCCGGGCTTCTCCCTCTCCCATCCAAGCCGGCAAATACTTGGTGTCGACGACAAGCCAGTAGTCGAACTCTCCGTTATTAAGCTTCTGAGAGATCCACTTGGCGTGGTCTTCCGTCTTAAATAACTCGTTGAACCTTACCATCACTACCTCTTGATGAAGGTCATGCCAGCGAGCGCGAGCCCGATGATCAAAGCCGTGGTGGCAAATGCTCCCTTGGCCGGTGTGGGAGGATCAGGCACCGGTACCGGCTCCACCTTGAAGGGTTTTCGAGTACGCCCGAAACCGAGACCGCAGAGGCCGCTTATCTTACCGAGAACCTGGTGCGACTCGCGCATCACCCGGAGGACCTCCCTTTCCTTCTCCACCGTCAATTCCCGATCGGTGGGCCGGATGGCCACGGTCCACTGGTAAACAGCTCTCGGCGCGAACTTGATCTTGTTCTCGACGCTCGGCGTTTTATAACAGTGGTACACGAGTCCCTTGAAGGGTCCTGCTCCCATGTACAACTCATAGGCGCACAAGGGTTTGTTGACCTTCCGGAACATCCACACCGGGCTGGCATCCTGAACGAATACCGGCTCCCCCACTATCTCGAATCCCAGCTCCTCGAGCTTGGGGACGACGGACAAAGCAACCTCTTCCTTCGTGGGCATCCGGTACACTTCTCCGCCGCCGACCCCGCCGGCGCCTGACGCCATGAACTTGCTTTCAACGCACTTGCGGATGGTGATCTTGAGCCCCGGTGTGGTGTTGTTCGCCACCTTCTTCTTGGCAGGCACCACCGGAGGAACAACCGCCCCCAACCCGGAGAAAGGCGCATTGCGAGTCGGGGCTACCCTGGTGGTAGTCCAACTGGTGCCATCCAGGCCATGTATCTCCATCGGCATCGCGCTCTCCTAGGTGTAAGTATCGCAGGGACAATCGTCGGTGAACTCGAACTCCGCCTTGTTCCCGCGGCGGCGAACGACGATCCATTTCTGTAGCGGCGCCGAGAAATAGACATGTCGTCGGCTATTGGAGTACTCCGGTTGCGCCTGCGCCTGGTACCCCTGCAAGTGCATGTACATATCGGAGATCGGTACTGTCGACTTCTGTGTCATGTCGTTCAGTCTTGTAGTTGTAGCTTTTGAAGATCCTTCAACTTCTCGGCCACGCCGCCCAGGCGAAGATATATTTTCGTTAAATTCCTCGCCGCAGCCATGTTGCCTATCTTCACAGCCCTCTCGATCTGCCGGGCCAGAGCTGCCTGCACAGCGGTGTTCTTGGTGAGAGCTGTCCCAACTGCGTTGGTGGCCTCCATCTTCTCTGCAGTATCGGCAGTTTTTTGTGTTTCCCGGATCAACTTGTTTGTCTCGGCAACATTCTTCTGCGTGGGGGTTTTGGTTTTCTGAGCGGCGAGCTTTTTCTTCAACCTATCAACCTTCTTACGCAGTCTCTGGGCTTCCTTCCCGGCCTTTAGCGTAACCTTGGCTCGTCTTTTTGCTTTCTCCGTCAGTTGCTTGGCTTTTTTGCCTACGGACTTCTCAACCTTCTTCGCCCCCCTCGTACCTGGCCGAGACGCCGCCTTCTCCACCGCCTTGGCTTCTTGTTTCTGGCGTTGCTTCTTTCTTCGCTGCTTTCTCTCTGCCTTTTTCTTCTTCTGTTTTGCCTTTATTTGCCTGTTTAACTCGACCAGCTGGGCCTGTCTCTTCTTGTAATCCACTGCCAACGCGAACGCCCTGGCCTTGTCTTGAGGATTGTTTTTGAAGTATGTATCCGCAACAGCTTGAACATTAGTCTTGCTGCGCAAAAGATTTTCCACCTGGGCGCGGTCGAACTTCGCCAGCCGGGGATTGTTCCTCATGGGTACAGCATAAGCCATGGCTCCCGCCCCAATGAGAGAAGGGTTCTTCCGAAACTCTTCACCGAAAGCCTTGATGGCCGTCGCCATGATTGCCATACCCACATTACGAGCTGATTCCCTGGCACGGTTCCCTGCTTTCACCTCTGCTTTTCTTCTCTCCTCGGCTTTAACCTGTTCCTTGGCTTCTCTGTCTCTTTTTGCGAACTCAGGGTTGGCCATGAACATCTTGCGAAGCATTGACCATCTTTTTTCTTTCTTACCCGTGGGTGTGGCCTCTATCCAAGTAACAGGAAAGGTGTACTTTGAATAAGGAGTTCGACCTCCTTTAGGGATCGGTATCCTCCCTGCCTGCATGTCCCTCATGATCCCGACGAATCTTGCCTTCCGTCCGCTTATCGTCACGGTACGATGACCTTTATCATCGAAGTTCAATCGCATTTTGATAGGTTTATTCGCTCTGTACCAGGCGATAGGATTTCCACCACGAGCCTTCGCATATGCAGCAAAAGCAGTGATAAGCGCCCCTCTCTTCTTTTTCGCACGGCGCTTTTTTTGTTTTGCACCGGTGAAGAGATCTACGAGAGGACCACAAACCAGGTCCGTTGGTATCGCGCCCCCGATGGGGCCTAACCCCGCGGCGGTGGTAGCTGCTGCAGCACCTGCTCGGGTGGCAGCCTCACAGGCCCCCTTGGCAGCGCCTTCCACATCACCGCTCGCGGCCTGTGTCCCGTATTTGAACGCCTCTTCCTCTACACCAGCCAGACCCAGAAGCTCCGCATCCGCGAGCCCGACCGTGCTCGGCATGAGCGGCAGCCGTCCACTGTCGGGAAAGGCGCTGCCGCCGCTGTAGTTCGCCCCGGAAGACGCATCGATGACGTTCTTCCGGATCCGGACGTTGGGGATGCGAGCGAGAGCACCCCCACCTTCACCTATCTCAATCGCCATGCTGCTCTCCTCGTGTTTTTATACTGCTGGTGGCGTTACCTCTTCTATCGGAAAGGTAGGAGCGGCATGGGACGGTACGGCATCGGACGCGGAACCGGAGGCCGATACGGAGGCCGTACCGGTACCGGGAGAGGAGCAGGTCTGCCCGTCAACTTCATCAGCAAGTTGCGCCGCATCGTGCGGATCCGCGCGAGCTCGCGACCCAACGCCGAGAGCTTCATGAGAGCCATCCTGCGTTGCTGCGGCGACATGCCACGATATGCCTTCTGGATCTTCTGCGCCGCACCCTTCAACCTCTTCAGCCGCTTGCGCCCTGCCTTCTGCTTGAAGGCTTTGACAAACCGCGACCTCTTGAACCTTAGCGGGTTGGTGGGCACGAAACCGAGACCAGCCAACAGCGTCTCGTCGGCGGCATCGTCGGTAGCATCCAGGGAGTTGAGGCCGGCCAGGCCGACCGAACTGGGCATCAGCGGAATGCGTCCACTGTCCGGGTAGGAGCTTCCACCGCTGTAGTTCGCCCCGGAGGACGCATCGACGACGTTTTTCCTGATCCGGACGTTACCCCCCTGAACCGACATCGAGGAGCCGAAGTGGGCGTCGAGCTCTCCCAACGGGATGCCATCGTAGCAACCACCCACGCAGCCGCCCGCGAGGCCCGCGCTGCTGACCGTCAGCGGGATGCCGCCGCTGTCCGGGAAATCTGATCCGCCGGTGTAGTTCGCCCCCTGAGACGGGTCCACCACATTCCGACGAGGAGGAAGCACGCTCACGGTCTTCTGGTAGGCCAACAGATCCGCATCCGCGAGCCCGACCGAACTGGGCATCAGCGGAATGCGTCCACTATCCGGGTAGGAGCTTCCACCGCTGTAGTTCGCCCCGGAGGACGCGTCGATGACGTTTTTCCTGATCCGGACGTCGCTGGCCTGCGCGCCGGCGGCTTCCGCCTGCGCGGGAGAGGCGTCAAGGCCTCCGAGTTCCAGGCCGTCCAGAACGGCGATTTCATCTCCGAGATGTGGCATGTCTGTTCTCCTCTGGTTACTTCCTTCCCAACAATAGCGCGATTGCGCCCAAAGCGACACCCCCTATGGCGAGCGGCAGGACCATTCCTGCGCCTTCTTTTTTCGGCTCGGGGGGAGGAACCGGTGGAGGTACCGGAACCGGTACCGGAACGGGAATTGGGGGCGGCGGAGGGGGAGGTGGCGGCGGTGGAGGAATCGGCACCGGAATCGGTACGGGGATCGGCGGCGGAGGCGGAGGTGGCGGCGGTGGAGGAGGTGGTGGGGGAGGCGGCGGAGGAATCGGCTGATCTTCCGGTTTGCGCCCTATTTTATTATTGGCAATCAAGGTGGCCAGCTGCTGATTGAACAACAGGAAGTCGTCCGTCTCGCTCCGGATCATCTGCGACAGCCCCTGGCGCGCGACCGCCTCGGCCCCGGCCTTGGCCACCACCGTATTTCCCATCACCAGGGCGAGCTTCCGCCAGTTCTGTCCCGTCAGGAGCGCCTCGGAAAGCGGTTGATCCAGCGTGTCCAGGGCCGTGGCCGAGAAGGATACCGCGTCCTCAAAATACGCCATGAGGGTTCCCAACTCTGCCGCGTCGGGATACGTCTTTGTCGCCGTGGCATCCATCACCTCCCGCAACTCCGGGTTCTCCTCAAGCATGTTGCGCGCTCGAGCAATGACGCGCCGGCCGGCACCCAGCCACTTCAAGTAGATGTCGCTCGCGGTCTCAGTAAGCCCCTCGGTGTTGGAAACACGCTTCACGGCGCCCATGATCTTCGGCCCGAAGGCCTCCATGACCTTGATGGACTCTGCAAGCCGCGACCAGGACCTCTTTGCTGCCTCCGGGATGGTAGGAGGAGGCGGTGGAGGAGGTGGTTGATCCGGCTTTTTCAGGCTTCGACGATAGTCCCGCGCCGAGATCTTGATTCTCTTGGCCTCAAGCGGTGTCAACAGGACGGTCTTCTTGTCCTTGGACACCTTGCGAGGCAGCGCGATCTTCCACGCCGGTACCAATCTCATGCCTTTGCCGACCGAGTCCGGGTGCAGCGCATCGATGAGCCCCTGCTGGGTGCTCTTCGTCCACTTCCCCGTCAGCTTGCCGGCGACCGCAACCTTGTAGCCGCTGAACGTCAGTGCCTGCTGAACGTGCAGGACCTTGACCGGCGTGTTCATCTTCTTCATCAACGCCCGGACGCGCTTCTGGAGCTTCTTTTTCGGATCTTCCGGCGGTGTCGGCGGCGGAGGCTTCTCGATGCTCTGTCGATAAAGCTCCGCGCGCTCCTGCATCGCGTCATGCCACCTCGGGGTGGTGAGCAACGTCATCCGATCGACAGACACCACCATCGGTACCATGGCCTCGAGAACCGGAATGGCTGCAGGCTTTTTGTGAGCTTCGATGATGTACTGGAAGTACCCCCGCTTGGTGGCGTCATCCCAGGTGCCGGTGGCCTTCACCGTGGGGGCGATCTTCTCCTTGAGGACCTCGGTCCACAAGATGGCCTGCTGAACCGTCAGCACCGGTATCTCCACCGTCTGAAGCTCTGCCAGGCGGCGAGCCTGCGCCTTGATATCGTCCTCTTCCGGCTTTTCCGGTTCATCAGGCTTCGGCGGCGGAGGCTTGGTGCCGGCCACAATCGCCTCAAGCTTGTCCGCGATGTTCTTTCTGAGTCGGGTGATGGTCTTGCGGTTCTTGGAAACGCGGTACCCGGTATTCACCCCGTGGTCGATCTTGAGGATGTACGTGTTGAGCGAAGCCGCGGTCACGTCGTCGAAAAACGCCCCGGGACCGATCTTCTTACCGATGGCGGCAAAGGCCTTCTTCACCTTGGCCACCGAGATGCTCACTCGAGGAGGCGGCTTGGGGGCACCTACCGACGCCTTCTGAAGTTCCTCGCCTATCGCGCGCGGAACCCTGATCGACTTGCGGTTCTTGGCAACGACGTACTCCACCGTCGAGCCTGGCGGAGTGTATCGTTCTTGAAAAGCGTTCTCAGTCCTCGAACCCCAGTACCCGTCGGTGTCGAGAAGAGGTTTCACGCCCTTACCGTTGAGCCCGGCCTGGACGGTGGAGACCTTGAGGACGACCGTGGCCGGCTTCGGTTTCGGCTCGGGCTTCGGCTTCGGTGGCCGCGGTGCCCGCGCATCCGAAGTCATCTTCAAATAGGCCTTCTCGTTGACGCGTGCCTCCTTCGACGAGACCTTGACGAAGAGAGGGTTGAGCCCGCGTCTCTGGGCCGACTTCTGCCAGGCCGCCTTTGTCGCGGCATCGGGGCGCCCGGTGGGCTTTACGGTGCGCTTTCGCCACTGGAGCCCGTACAGAATGGCCTGAAGCTCTGCGGCATTTTTGACCACGGTACCGGGCCGTGGTTTAGGCTCGGGGGGTGGTGCCGGCGCAGGAATAAAAGGCTTGGGCTCGGGCTTCGGCTTCGGTTTGGCCTCCTCCACCGCCAGCTGGTACCCCTTGTCGAGCTCCGCGGCGACCCGCTTGTCGATCTTCACCACATCCGCCTTGGCCGTCTTCTCAACGTTGGGGATGGCGTTTATTCTGTCCGCGGCGATCTTCACCGCCTCGATGGTGGGGGCGTCCGGGCGCCGGGTTATCTCCACCGGTGTGCCCTGGAGCTTTCCCTTCTTCACCCAGTAGTTGAACCCTCGCTGGATTTTCACCACCGCGATGGGAACCATCCCTGCGGCGCGCTTGGCCTTCATGCCGGCGGCGGCCTTCAGCTGCAGATAGGTCCGGTGAGAGACGGTGGCAATGAACGGGCCCACGCGCTTGAACAACGGATCGAGCTTCCGGGTCTTGGCCGACGTCTCCCAGGCCCCTTTTGTTTTCGGGCCGTATTTCTTGTCGATGGCTACCTTCGCCGCGCTCCAGCCTAGACCGCGCAAGATCTTCTGCGCCATCTCCACCTTGATGTTGACCAGCCTCTCGGCCTTGGTGGGGGCTTCCTTCGGCTTTGACACGAAGGGTACCAGCCGACTCCCGGTGGGCTTCGGCTTCGGTTTTGGTTTGGTGCGCTTTATGAATTCTTCGTCGGACTCAGGTTTCGCTGCGAGATACTTCTTCCGGCCCTCCATCGAGATCTCGTAGAAGGCATTCGGATGGACCCACGCGTGGTTGGGGCCAGCGCGGTCGAAGGCAGGATTGACGTTCTGCTTTATGGCCCGCATCTGCCAGGCGCGTTTTGTGTTTGGCCCGAACTCGTTGTCGACCTTCAACCCGTGCCCCCAGAGGTTGAGGCTTTCCTGGAGCACGGAGATCGACTTCTTGACGAGACCCGACTGCGAAGGTTGCGTCGGCTTGGGGGCTTCGAACTCCCCCAGATATTCCATCAACAGGCTCAAAACACCACCTTTGAAACAACCATCGGAACCTGCCCAACAACAGGTTGGCCACCCGCGTCAGATATCACCTGAGCATAGAGGTGGTCGGTCGGTAACAACACCGCCCGGTACCTGTCGTTCAACTGTCCAGGTGCGGCCGGCGGGTTGAAAGTTATCAGCACCCCCGACTCCCCCATCGATTCTGACGAGGAAAATAAAACGCGTGCTCCTACAGCACCAGCCTGCGCCGGAAGCCACACCTCGATGTAATACACCTGGTGATTCTTGGAAGGATTCTTGGCCAGCTCCTCCGAGTTAGCCGTCGGAACACGCACCACACTGCGCGTCCCATGCGCGACTCTCTTCGGGCCCACCACCGACGCCAGGTAAGCTCTGATGTTGAGATTACCTTCGCCTGGATCGTTATCTAAATCGAATGGCAACACGGTGCCTCCCTAGCTAGGGGCCGGGAGCACACGCGACGTAATCACCGATCAACTGGATACCAAACTCGCGAGCCGCGCCAACGAGCGCCGCCCAGCGGTTGGTGTCGACGGTCCACAACGCCTCCATCGTGGTACCCGGCACGCAGATATATACCCCGTCCCACTGCACGGCGTTTCCGTCTCCACGTCGGCTCAGCAACGATTGGAGGTTCACCGGACGCTTGAACAGGGTGAAGTTACGTCCTGCCTCCTGCAGCTGAAAACGAACGAGCGCACCTGCGGCGCCGACGAGGTCCGGATCCATCGCCCATCCGGTCACCTGCCGGATGATGAGGTTGTACCGGCTCAGCACCTCGATGGGGTCGGTCTCGAAGACGATGTTCCCCTGCGGATCGATCTGGACCGCGAACGTGATGTCCTCGATCCGCATGTCCTCGGGCGCGATGAGGCCCGACGCGAGGTCCGAGTAATATTGGACGAGCGCGCCCGGGGGCACGCGTCCTTCTTCTTCCGCAGCCTCGGCCGGCTGTCCCGCCGGGGCCGCTGCCATTCCACCACCTGTTCTCTGTTTCATACGGGACTCTCCGAAAAGGGCCTAAAGAGGAAACGCGAAAGAGCGTTGCCCCGGCCTCCCTCGCGGGAGGCCGGAACACCCAACCGGGGACAGCCCGCTACTTGGTGACCGCGGCCCTGATCAAGCCGTGGAGATCACACGTCACGAGCACCGGCTGCTCGATCTGCGGATCCTCGTAGGTCAGACCCGCGTTGGTCAGCCACTGCCGGGCGTTGAACTCGAGCACGCCGTCCAGCTCGTGGTTCTGATTCAAGAGCTGGCGTTTGACCAACCTGGCCGCGCTGGCGGTGGCGGGCACGCCGATGGAGAAGATACCGGCGTCCGTCTCGGTGGTGGTGCCGTACATCCCCAGGCCTGAAGGAAACCGGATACTCGGACCTTCGTCTTGCAAAATTTCGTTTATCCGGAGCCTGAAGAACGAGTTGTCGACGCACTTTTTCACGTCGCGCGGCACGGTGACCACATTGCCCGTCGCCAGCCTCCAGTAGAGACCGATGCGGTCGAGCACCATCGACTCGCCGGCGCTGAGCTTGCGCGGGGTGCGGATGTTCGTGTCACACTCGCGCTTTCCCTGGATGTCCTGGAAGAACACGTACTGCGTGCCCGCCGGGATCCCGGTGGCCGGCGGCCCCAGCGGGGTCGCGTCGATGAGCACCGTGTCGTATTTCGAACTTTCACGGAAATCTCGTATGTTGACGATCTGACCGGTGTCGCTGTCGCGAAACAGGCCGGGCTGGCCTTCGATCGGCATCAATGGCATGTCTTTCTCCTTTTGTACTACTTAATCTTCGTTACTGGTGTCTCGTTCGTTTGCCCGGGACCAGGTCCTAGGCCATGTAAGGGTTGTACTGTCCCAGCGTCTCCTGCTGCACCACGGTACCCATGAGCGCCTCGGGAGTTACCACCGGCTCCTGGAAACCCTGAAAGGCTCCGGGAGTGGCGTGAACGTCGGTCCTCTCGAGAGCCGACAGCGCGGTGGTGGCATCGCCGTACTGCATCATGGCCTCGTCGGCCCCGTCCAGCTCCAGGTCCTCGGGAAGAACGCCGAAGGGGGTGCCCACCAACTGCGAGACGTTGCCTTCCTTGTCCTTGAAGAAGCTGTCCACGATCTGCGCGAGTCCGAGACCGGCCACGCCGCCGATGACCGCCATGGCGGCATCGCGGTTGTAGTCCCACAGACCGCGCCCGACGAGCGCACCGCCCACCGTCATGATGGCCGCGCGGAGACGATGCACGTTGATCGCCTTTTCGGGGTCATCCTCCCACTCCTTGGGAACCGGGATCATCGGGCCGACCCAGCTGGCGAGCAGGATGGCACCGGCACCGGCGCCGGCCGCGATCATGCTGTCGCGGATCATGCTGGGGGTGTAGAACTGGTCGAGACCGTCGTACATGTCCAGACCCATCATATCGTCGTAATTCGGCATGTCTTTCTCCTGACTATACGGCCCTTGATGACGGGCCTGGAAATCGAGTTCGCACTCAAAAATATCCCCTACAGGATACCATCGTCAACTCCTATGTTGGAAATACTTTCGAATCTTCCACCATCCCCCGCGGCGCTTCCCATCCAAGAGGCATGTTGACTGATCCATCTAAAGAAATCCACCGACTAGGGTTTCTACGCGGTAGTCCCACCTGCGCGTAGATGTGATTCCACTCCGGTGCGCCCTTCGTTCTGATTACTTTGAAACGGCAAGGTAACCCGATGGCCGCCGCACTCGAGCAAGCAAGAACGGCGTAATCGTCGCAGTCACCACTACGTAAAGCGAGGGTATGACGCGGTTTTTGGTATGAATCAACGCGAGTAATATCAGATGTATACCGGACGTTATTGCGAATTGCCTTGAACAACGCCTGAAGCTCTCGTCCGTTATTTTTTTCTGGCACGCACCAGGTACCACCGCACTTCTTGTTGATGGCCCGACGGGCAAACTCGTAGATGACCGGGTCGCGTTTTCCCTGATCCACGAGCTTCTGCAGGTGACGTATACGGTCCTCGAGGTTTTTTATTTGGTACGTTCTGAGGCGTACTCGCCCTATGCCGGTATCCCCCACCTGCGTGGAGGTGAGAACCGACCCCATCCCTCTTTTACTCCCGCGCCGCGGTCGCCGGCGAGGACGCGGACGCGCGGGGTTCCCGTTTTTTATACGCTTTACGCCGCTGGATATCTGGTTCAATCCGAGCGCGATGCTGAACAGCCCCAGCGCGAGATTGCCGAGCATGGTGCGTTCAGATTACGCCCGGATTGCACCGGGTTCAATACCCTATCCCGTCGGAGGTGGCAGATTTTCTTCTTCGCCTTGTGTCAGTTCGTCGTCCTCATCGTCGTCATACTCTTCTTCACCTTCATCTTCGGGCTCCGCGGGCGGCTGCGCTCCCTGGCTTTGAGCATGCGTCACGATGTCCGCGAAATGCCGGTCGAAGACCAGTAATACACGGTCGCGCAAGCTCTTGTCGGTGAGGTTTATCTCCTCGAGCCCCGCGAAAAACGCGTCGAGGAACTCGATGGTCTGCTTCTTGTCGTTGTTCTTTATGGTGGCCAGAACCGCCCTTGCAAACTGGTCCCAGTGGTCAAGTCCTGCCAAATAAAACAGCAACTCGAACATCGCTTCCACCAGGTCGCCATCCTCTGTTGCCGCGAGCAACCCGTTGAGATGTTCCGCAATATCAGGCGGAAGCGGAGGAATACGACCGCCGGTGCGTTTTTGAACCCGCTGAACCGCCGCCTCCTGTCCCGGTGTTGCTACCGGAGCTTCCTCTGCGCCGGGCTGTTGATCCGGAATCGGCGGTGGTGCTGCCGCCACCACCGGCTTGTGCTGGTTGGGATTGCGGTCGATCTCCTGCTGCAGCGCCTCGCTCTCCTCCTGAAGTTGCCTTTCGGCGTCCACCCTGCGCCGGGCCAGATCGAGACGCCTGGTACGAAGAGCAGATGCCCGGCGCTCGAAGTCGATGACCTCTGCCTCCATCGCCGCGTCACTGCCCGGTGGCAGCTGCTGATGTTGCTGAACTTGCGGAAGCACCCTCTGCTGCGGATTGGCAGAAGTCTTAGCACGAATGACACCAGCCATCGAGCTCGCGAAGTCGCGGTTGCTGACCAACGCCGCACACGCATCCCAGAAACTGGTGGCACCCACTCCTCCCTCGCTCTGCTGCCGCAACGTCTGCACCGCGGTCATCATCACCTGCCAGTTCTCGAATGCTTTCTTGAAGTCGTCGGTACCGTGACCACTCTTTACCAGTTCGATGAGATCTCGCGGTGACATACGTTCCTCGAGAAGGTGTTGCAAAAGTTTGTTGTCCGTATCGCTTTTTTCCGGACGAAGAAGCGCCACTATCTCCGCCATACCCTTGAGATTCTGCACGGGATCCGCCGGCGCTGGCATCGGGGGCATCTTGTCGCCTCCCCCTTTTCTGTCCTCAAGGATGGTGGTCAACAGCGCGAGCATCACCGGATCAGTACCCTTGGAGGCGGCCATCATGGTGGCCATCCGATCGTCGGATTTAGCCTGCATCTCCATGAACATCTGCATGAAGGCCTGGGTCTGCTGCCCCTGCGACTGAATGATGGCGGCGAGCGTTCCCTTCCCCTCGTCGCCCTCACCTCCCGCCACCTCCTTCTGCAATTCCCATATGTCCTTGAGCGTCGAAACAGGATCCTTTTCCGGTGTGGTGCGCAACCGTGAGAGCGCCTCTTGCAGCTGCTGTTGCTGTTGCGAAACGAGGGTCTTTACCAGATCCATGGAGTTGGTGCCCGGAGCCGTTTCCACCGCGGTGGGGTTGACCGGATCATCGATGGTGACGGTGCCCGCGTCGTACTCGCGCCCGAAGGCGTCCACCAGCGTCACCTCGTAAATACCGGGACCCTTGGACGGTTTGATGTGCTGGTAGATAAACGTCTCGACGTTCTGATTGGAAGCGAAATCGTTGATGTTGTAGATCCCGATGAGCGACTTGGCACCGTTGGCCTGGCGGAGGTGGATCTTCAAATGCTCCGCTCCGGGAACCTTCTCTCCCAGCGGTCCCAGCTTCTTCGTACTGGGTGACTGCGTGGTGCGAGACTGCCGGTCGCGCTCCTGCCGGTCGCGTGCCTGTTGCCGACTCTCGGCCGGCGGAGCCGCCTGGGCGTTACTTATTCGATTCGCGAGATCCGTGATACCCGGTGGTATATCGTCCGGGCCCGGAGGAGCATCAGGTTGCGGATCATCAGCAGGTGCCGGCTGCGCCGGGGTCGTCTCCACCGTCGGTGGATTGGGTTCCGGGTTCACCGGCGGGGTAGTAACGTCGACTGCGCCACCGGCGGTCGCCGCGGTATCCAGCCGCTCCGCATCGGAGGTCGACTTCCCCGTTTCGAGGTTCTTCGTTACATCATCAACTGCTGGATTTCCTGCGTTTTTACCAGATTTTCTGGCTGCCATCGTCTTCTCCTCACATGAGAGTGCCGCCGCTTCGATGAACGGCGCCTGCCAAATCGTGTTCGTCCAGGAAGAGGTAGTGGTTTACCAACGTCTTCACGTCCTTGTGCCCGGCTATCTTCGCCAAAACAACAGGATCCACGCCCTTCCGGTAGAGAGAGGTCAAGTAGGTGCGCCTCATGGTGTGCGGGGTGAACCGCATTCCCAGAGGTTGTCGGATCTTTTGAACTTTTGCCCGAAGCGTCCGATCGGACAGATGGCCATCGATGCCAGGGAACAACCACTTCGTGTCCTTGTGCTTCCGGCGCCACCCCTTGAGGAATGCCATCACCACCTCCACCCCCTCGTCGAGTAACGGAACGAGTTTCTCGTTGCCACCCTTACTCCGGACGATCACCGTAAGTGTTTGTTTTTGAACTCCTTCACTGAGTTGAAGGTCTGTCCTTCGCAGACAATTAAGCGGTAACGAAACCAGTTCCTGCGCGCGGAGCCCGGAGCACGGCAGCAGCAACACCGCAGTCCTTGAAGGCTCTTTGAGCTCGCCGCCCAACCGGAAGTACTCTTGAAAAAGCTGGGGGGAGAGGATGTCTTTTATTTTGGTATTAATCTTCGGAAGCTCAGGCGGGTAGAAGTCGGGAACCTCCATGTCCTTCATTCGGCTCCAATCAATAAACCGTTTCACCCCGGCCATTTGCTGATTAATTGTCGAAGGAAGGTAACCTGCCTGGACCATCCGCGCGCAGTAGTCCTTCACCGCCGCTCGAGGTGCCATCGCCAGGCTGTATCCGCTCTCCTTGAGCCACTGGAGGAACTTATCCGCCGAATAAACGTATCTGTCCGCAGTCGCCGCCGAACGGATAGACGCTATATACAGCTGAAAGTCCTCCAACACCGGTTGCACATGAAACGAATGCCAGAAAAAAACGTCCGTGGCAAGAAGATTGCTCGCCAACGTTTTTTATTTGGCAAGAATAGGCCGTATAACCCGGCTCCAACCGCGCCGAACCCCCCGGACACCCCTTGAAAATAGTGGAAAGATCCGGTATTTTGCCGGAAGTGCCTATGCGGCACGGGGGCAACATGGCTAACGCGGAACACCGATACCGCGCCGTCCACCACCGAGATCAACACCGTGACGTTTTTCTGCCGTCACCCGGTACCGCCGACGGTGCGCGACGACTCCTTCCGCCGGGCACCGTTGCCGTTTTCTTTCGCCGGGACCACCGCTTCGGGCGCGGCTACATAACGTAAAGAGCGGCTAAACTCTTGAATCCCGACGCGAGCAAGCGTACCGTGCAGTATAAGACCATCGCCTCCCTTCGGAGGCGCTGTAACGATTAACCTTCGAGTGAGGAAGACATGCCTTCACAGCGAATGCCTCTATTCGGTGGGATGATTCTGCCGGTCCACGCACCTCTCCCCGCCGAACCTCAGTTCCCGTTGACCATTTTCACGCCGCCGGACAAGGCTCTTCCCAAGACGCCGAGAGGCACACAGGCCTATTACCAGCTGCACCTCTGGCTGAAGCCCGGCGCCAACCTGAGCGAGGTCTACAATCTCGAGGCCTATCTGGACAGCGATCCCGCCAGCCCGGAACTCGTCTGGGGCGGCACCATCGCCCGTACCTTCGGTGCCATCCCGAACGCCGCTGCCATCAAGATCCTGGACGGCTACACGGTGCGCGGCGACGTCACCTTGCGCCTTAGAGCAGAGATCGCTTCGGCTGCCGATGCCTATCCGCTCGGGCCCCAGGTATGGGGTTACTACTACCGGGTGGGCCGCGGAACCGTCATCGAACCGGAAACCCGCTTCATCGGGCAGGACAGTCCGGACGGCATCACCGAAGGCGTTCCCATCAAAATCGAGGACGGAGAAAAAGAAGTCATTCACGTTTTCGAAGAAAATCGTATCGACGAGGTGTCGCTGGCCTTCATGCCGGAAGCAACAGACGACGGAGGCAACACCATCAGCCTTGCCTTCGAGGACGAGAACGGCGTGGACATCATCCCCAACCACCGGGTAAATCTCAACATTCCCGGATCGCTTCCCAACTTCGTTCACGACCCCATGAGCGTTTACTCGATATATCGTATCCCGCTGGGCGGCGGCATCTACCCCTCCTACTTGATCCCGGCCAACGTGACCAACCCCCACCAGATCACCGCCGAACTGTTACCCAACGGAGCAACTCCTCTCTGGGTCCACGGTCACTTCACGCGGAGGTAACATGACGCAGTTTTTCTTCCGAGACGAAGACGAAAAGCTGGCTCAGGGCGCCGTTCACATGGACGACCTGGACCTCATCAACAGCCCTTTCGACGGGGCGCTGGTGGCGGTGGCTATGAAAGGTGGCCGGCACGTCTGCTGGCAGTGCGGCGAGGGCTTCGACGAGTCCAACCCCAAGCTCAAGCGGGTGGAGGTGAAACACGGCTACTCTCGCATCCTTCTTCACGCCCGGTGTGAAAAAGGCAAGCCGGGCATCTCCGTCTACTACAACAACCTCCGCGGCATGCAGGTCCGGCGTAAGATGGCGAGTATCGCCAAGGCCTCTCAGAGCATCGCGGACAGCGCGGCCGCCACCGCCAAGAAGCTCATCACCGGTTGAACCAGGAGGGCCGATGCCAAATCTAACATCTGCTCGCGACAACTCGGCATACGCCCAGTTCTCGATCGACGATTACGGGCGTCAAGGAGACGAACGTCCCTACCAGGTGGTGCAGCCCGCCTACGATGCTCCGAAGTTCCTGGACCGGTTCAACAACCTCGACGCCGCCCTCCGGGAGTGCAAGACGCTCTGCACGCTCCAGGGAAAGCCCTTCCGGGTGGTCCGGTGGGAGCGCGCCGGCTCCGGAGCGCGCGGCGGCGTTCCCTGTAAGGTCTGCAAGGGATGTCCCCCCTCCCCACGTTTTCCTCAACGACGACCGGGTGAGCTCCACGGCTATCCTGATGCCACCCCCATCGCAGAGGTGAGACCCGACGGACAGCACATCGTCTACAACCATTGTGGTAAGCCCAAACTGGTCGGCAGGTCCAACTACGTCGTCAGCCACACCCCCTTCCCGCGCGAGTTTCACCCACGGCCTCTTCGCCAGAACTACCTCGAGGCCGTGAAGACCGCACAGCTGTACGCCAGGCGACGAGGCCGGCGCGCGTACATCTGCTCGGACTTCGGCGCGAAGTGCAAAGGGCGCAACCCCAAGTACTGGGTGCCCGTCGTCTACGTGAACCCGGGTGGCCTGGCCATGCGTTACCCGGACGACCCCGTTGGCACCACCACCGTCAACCCGGTAGGTCCGGGACAGTTCAAGGAGTTAGTGGCCCAAAGCCGAGGAGCATCCCTTCTCGGTCAAGGAGCCTGAGCAGCACCCATTTTTCCCCTGTAGGAGAAAGACATGCCCGAAACCAACGCAAAATATCTCTGTCCGATCGGCAGGGACCGGATCGTCTCGTTCGTGAGCAACAACGGCGCCCCCGTTCCGGAAATCATGGAACAGACGTACTACAACGAGGCCCAGAACAGCGGCGGTGCCCGGAAGGGCAACCGCAAGATCTCCGCTCTGGTCGAGATCTACGAGGAGATCCCGCGCCAGACCGACGACACCATCCTGAAGATGACGGTCAAGGTTCCCGCCGGTATCATCTCTCCGCACGTTCAGAGATTCGCGGCCAGCACCCCGCGGCTCTACTACTACCCGCAGGTGATCCTGTCGCCGTACAGCCTGGACTTCCATCCCCAAGGAGTATGGGGAGAGGTTGAAGTAGGATCCGAAGATCCCGACGAACAACGGTCGAGGTTTGGCTTCACCAGCTCCTGGTGAAAATCGCAGAACCCCTGCGCTACCTCATCCAGGTTGATTGGTCGCACAGCGTCATCAACTAACCCCGCGCTCTCGAGAATAGAGTGTGGCCGCTATCAACATCGTCTGTCTTCTCGGGCGTATCTCAAGCCCGGACGCGGGCGTTTCTGTCGACACGTCGGGGGCCCAGCGGAACTCCACCCGCTGGATCTTCGACGTGTCGCACGATACCGCGACCACCTCCTTCCGTTTACAACTACGAGACTCTCTCACCGGAGAGGTCAAGGACTACATGATCTCCTCCGTCACATTCACTCCCTTCAACATGGAGGCCGCCGGCGCGAAGTTAAGGGTGCCCATTATCGAGTCCCCCACGTTGACCATCGAGCTAGATCCACAACTGGGCCTGGCCAGGTACAGGGTCACGGTGGATACCGTACATACCCTGGAGAGATGAGGAGCCTATGCCGTTGAAACCCGGAGACCTTTGGTATTACCGCACGAAACAACCGGTGATAGCCAATATCGCTTACCCGAAGCCGGTCAAGGTACACCTGATCTCCTTCAACCACCTGAACCTCATATCCGAACAGTACATCATGTTGTTCGACAGGGATAAGATACCAAACGACGGAGCTTTCCCTCTCGTGGAGTTCACCGCGCCGCCCCAGCGCATGGTCAGCTACACACCTGCTTTTGGTGGAAGGAAATTCAATAACGGGCTCGTGGTTGCCCTGTCCGCGACCCCCATCACGTTACAGAAAGTAACGGTTCCGGAGATCACCTACCAGATCGAAGGCGTCATCGCATGAACGGCGTTTACGCACAGGCCGGTGTTTTTGTTTCCGAGGGTAGCTCAGGCCCAGGCACCACCGTCACCAACGTCGACCCGACCGTCAACGACGACGCCACCCAAGGGTACATCCAGGGGTGGCACTGGATAAACGAAGCCGCAGGCCCTCCTCGCGTCTTCATTCTCGTTGACAATACTCCGGGTGCGGCCAACTGGGACCAGGTAAACGCTCCTTCCGGAACCGGCATCACCTATGGCGAGCAATACACCTACAGCGATACCACCAACAAAGTAGTCGGACCTCTCAACAACGACCCGGTCCCCGTCGGAGGCCTCAGTCTCTTTCCGGAAGAAGGCCTCCCTCAGATGTACACCAAAGACTATACCGTGCGTGAAGTGGCGGGAGGTTCCGCGCCCGGTTATTACATTTGTGTTTCCCCCACGAGCAGTGCTCCAGGAGGAGGTGCGTTCGTAGGAGGAGCCAACCCATCGGGAGGAATAGACACAATCCTTTCCAGTGGAGATGAGGTGCGTGTGATTTACCCGGCGTAGCCGGTAACAGGAGAAAGACATGTCAAAACAGGACGCGAAGTGGATTAAGAAGGATGACGTAACCCTCGAAGGCGACGGCGCAGGCAGTAGCGGAAACCTCCGCGTCAAGGATGACGGCATCGACGAGAACAAGATCAACTCGTCGTCGCTTCTCACCAACGGCGGTCTGAACGGAGGCAGCGGTACCAAGCTGTCCCTGGACATCACTGACCTAACTGATGGTTCCGCAGTTGCCGACGATGACCAACTCGCCATCTACGACCAGGACGCCGGGGGCCACCGCCGCGTCACCAGAGCAGAACTTCTGGCCGGTGCCGCGACCGAACAGAAGATTCAGGAGATGATCACCATCGCTGCCGGGGATATTACCGCCGGATACTTCAGCCTGGCCAACGACCCGGTGAACAAGGGCTGCGTCAGCGTTACCCCGGTCGGAGGCCCCCAGCAGGTAAACTACGACTCGGTCGGTGGCACCGGAGCCACGCCCGACTTCGACCTGGACGACTTCGCCACCACCCCCAAACGGGTGAAGATCAACTCGGACGGAACCGACGGTTCCCCCAACCTTCAACCCGCCGCCAACATGGATTGGACTGCGGGTGACGTCGTCATCGTCGAATACGAAATCTAGTGACGAGTGTCGAAAAATTCCCCGAGATGGCTTGGCCCGTTCACCGACGTTCCTCAGAAAGTAACGCCGGTAGCGGGCGACCTCGTCCTCATTGGGGACAGCGCGGCAAGTGGTGCAAGGAAATACGCAGAGCTATCTCGTCTTTCTTTGGCTCGAAGCGGAGGCGCTCTCTACATCTCCGCACCCGCGGCCACCCTTTCAGTGGACGCAACTCCGGTGAAAGCCTCCGGAACCACCACCTCCTTACGTGCCGACAACTTCACCCACACCAACGGAAGGCTTACCTATACCGGCGCGGTACAGAAATTCTTTCAGGCGACCGCAGCGATATCCACAAAATCCTCCGTAGGTAACGTCGTCCTAAGCATGTACTTCGCAAAAAACGGAGTCGCAGTAGCCGCAAGCGAAATAACTCGAAAAATAGGAACCGCAAACGACGTAGGAGCAGCCCCTCTCATTCTCCCCATTACCCTCACCCAAAACGATTACATCGAGGTGTTCGTCTCAGTTACCGGCGCAACCCCTGACATAACCCTGGACAAAATGCTCCTTAACCTTATCGAAGAATAATGAAATTAACTCCTGATTGGCTAGACCAGTTCAACACAGGAGGAGTTGCCCAAAAAGCAACCCCGGCCTCCGGTGATCGTGTACTCATAGACGACAGTGCTGCTTCGTTCGCGAAGAAGTACACGTTCCTGAGCAACCTACTCGGCAACACTGGAGTTGAATTTGGTTTCGGAGCGTCCATGGGAAGCGGGGATGTTGGTAAATACTTCCAACCCCATGGAGATGCCAACGGTGGTAAGTTCAGCTCCCTCGACTCTGAAAGCCAACTGGTCTCCCCCGTCAGTGGCACCATCGAGGCTCTTGCCTGGATAGCTGAAAACAGCCCCATCACCAACGCTGTACTCAAGGTTTGGAAAAACGGCCTAGTGGTAAAAACCATCACGGTCTCCGGAAGCGGCCCACCCAGCAGCGGAGCCAGCACAGGTCTGAACGTGGCGGTGGCTGTCGGTGATCTGCTCGCCGTTGAATACGACGCTGTAGGTTCCGGAGGTGACATGAAAAAAACCGCCATCGAGCTTTTCATTAGGGGCGTTTGATGATTGTAGCCATCATACCTCAAGGAACCGGAAAGATTCGCGTTGAGGAGTTCCGCGAAGCTGTAGATGAAGCTACAGCAGTCGCCGCCTTCTGTGCTGAATATACGCCTCCGAAAACCCCCGCGGATTACCTGGGCTACAACACCGGTTGGGTTTCTTATCAATCGCCCGGTAAAAAGAAATTCTGGGCCTATGACTTTTCCTCCCCTGGTCTAGTGGAAGTGGCTTCGCCTTTATTCAAAACTACGGGGGATGTCCAAACAGAACCTTACCGCAAACCCCAAGACCTTTTGATTTACTACGGTTATCCTAACTCGTTCAATAGTGCGACTTGCGGCTGGAACAACGAAAAGGTCGCCCAGGAAATGAGTAAGTACGAGATCGTGGTCTTCGGCAACGGCGTGGCCGACCCCACACACCCCGACTACGCCAACACGCTCATCATCATCCCGCGACTTAAAGAGCTCCGACCCAACATCAAACTCTTCGGATACGTCGCCGCCACCGAGGCCATCGCTGACTTTAAAACCAAAGTAGACCAATGGTTTGACCTGGCAGTATACGGTATTTTTGTCGATTCAGCTGGTTACGACTACGGCACGCCGGCCACCAACGGTCGAGACGCTTTCAACGAGCGTATCGACTACATCCACAACAAGGCCTACTGCAACGTGGTCTTCGCCAACGCCTGGAACAGCGACCACATCCTGGGTACAGCCGACGACCCCTCTTACCCCAACTCCACCTGGAATCCCTCATTACACGAATCGCACCTAGGCGGGTACGACTACGTTCTACTTGAATCCTTCCCTATAAATACCACCGTCTGGACTCCAGGATACGAAGATAAAGACGAATGGCACGCTCGCGGTGAAAAATTAATGGCCCACCGAGAAACCTACGGCGTCAATCTGGCCGGCGTGGGTATCATCGACAACAGTAACCCCTCCGGACAAGATCTATTCGACTTTGGTTTCATCTCGGCACTGGCCTGGAACCTGAACGCCTTCGGTACCAGCGACACCTCTTACGCTTCCGGGTCTGCCCAGGTGAACTGGTGGACCCGGCCCGACGTGACCGGCTTAGGATGCAGCTGGTGTACCGATCCCTCAGTACAAGAAGACGTAAATGACGCAGACGTCTTCTGGCGTTTTGTTGAGCACGGGAAGTTCATGCTCGATTTTTCAACCGGAGCACAAACAAGCTCCGTAACCAAATGGTAAGCCATGCCCGCCGCCTGGTCCGCAAAAGACGAACGCCAGTACGAGCACATCCTCGAGAGCTGCCGTACCGGTCGAAAAAAGAGGTCGCTGAATACCTGCAAGCGCATCGCCGCCTCCACCGTGAACAAGCAACGTCGGATCGAGAGGCGCACTCTCTCAGAGCTTCAGGCTCCCCTGCTGAATGAAGCCTGCGAGATGACCTACAACTGGGATTACCTCGAAGGCAAAGAACTCAAAGAAGCCAAAAAGCTCGCCAACGAAGGATTAGTATATCCAGAAGAAAAAGCAAAATACCTGATACTCACTTCAAAAGGTAAGAAGAAAATAGGCGCAAAAAAGTGTCTATGGACTTTGAAGGGGAGGAACCCCGATTTCGCAGGTCTTCCCGGATTTCTCTTCGGTGCCGGTGCCGGCACTCTCATGACCGCCGGCTACGTAGGACACCCCGCCATTATGCGGGCCGACCTTACCGAAAAAGAAGTTATCGACCTGACCTATGATCGAGCCTCCAAAGGTGTGATGGCCGCTCTGGCTCTTCTGGGGGCAAGCGTTGCCATCAAACTGCTCTCAAAGGTGAACGTATGAGCCTCGAGCTACTCACCCCTCAGAAAACAATGGACCGGGCGCGGAAGCTCTACCGGGCCTTCGGTAAGCTGGGAGGCGCCGTTCAACATCACCCCAAGCTGTACAAGATGTTCTACCCGCGGTACCGAGCCTACAACGATTACTATCTGGACCTGAAAAACAACCGCATCGCCCAGGTGTTCGAGTTCACCGCCATCGATGGATGGGTGAAGGAGTTCGCCTTTCTCCGCAGAAAAGCCGAGGTAGAAGGCGCGGACGTGTCGCGCGTCCCTTTCATCAAGCCCGGTGGTATTATTGCTGACGTACTACCCGACGTACCGGTTCTCCCGGACATTCCGGACATTCCCACATCCGAAGAAATTGGTGAAGAGATGTCGGGGGTCGTTCTTCTGGGCGTAGCTGCTCTGGTGGCCGGGGGACTCATCCTCTATTTCACTACTCGCAAATGACCTGGCATGCTGCAGTGGCCGTTACACAACGGCCTGATGGTCGGGTGCTGGGGTTGACCCGCGGCACCAACCTCAACAACATCAACTTCCCGGGGGGCATGCGGGAACGCTACGACGGCTCCCCGGGGATGACCGTGCGCCGGGAGTTCAAGGAAGAGACCGGGCTCACCATCAAGAAGATGAAACCGCTGGGGGTCTTCCGGGACGGCAGGAAAGTGGTCCACGCCTTCCAGGTGCTGAAATGGGATGGCGAGCTCAAACCGAGCCCCGAAGGGCGTCCTGTCTGGGTATTACCTTCCAGATTGACATCCCCTTCGAGCACCTTCCGCTGGCAGAACGCCGCCCTGCTGCGAAAAGTGGGACCGGTGGTAAGCTATCGGTCAAAGAAACGATAACCGAAGAGGTTACGATGAAAGTCAGAGACATACTGAACCACCTGCTGCCCGGTGTAGTTGATTTCGACGATTACGAAGACGTGGACTACCACCTGGCGGAGCAGTTCAAGCTTCTCGGCGCACCTCAAATGACCGGAGGCGCAGATTGGTCCGCAGACTCGGTCTGGAAACTTCACCCCCGCGTGCAGCGTCTCCTGGGTCTAAAACCCCGTAACCCCAAAATCGACGTCTTTCTGATCTGGTCCGAAGGTGAACCGGACGAGACTCTCATCTTCCTCGCAGGCCTCGCGGACTACAAGCTGGGCGGTTACCGCACCAAATACATCCGGGACTTCACGGTGGAAGATCTTCGCAAGCTCGAGCGCGAAGGGTTGTTACGACGATCCAGCAAACGTTGAATACAAGATGCTAGGCCAGTACATACGAGGATGTCCCTCTTCCGTGCGTCGACTTGTATTTGCTGTACGCAGAGCATTATCCGAGGAGCTTCGGCGCCCGAAATATCGGGGACACCCTGTTCGATCCGCCGGCCACTGCTACGTGGCCTCCGAGGCGCTCTACCACCTGCTGGGGGGTAAGAAGGCCGGATGGGTGCCTCGCCGTGTTCAACACGCCGGCGATACCCACTGGTACCTGGTCCATTCCTCCGGGTGTACGGTCGACGCGACCAGCGACCAGTTCTGTACCCCGGTCCCGCGCCATCTTGCTCGCGGTGCTGGCTTCCTGACAAAACGTCCTTCAAGAAGGGCACAGATCATCATGCAAAGAGTACGTAACCGTGGACGCCGATCGCATCACGCATAACCTGTATCTCGGAGGCGCCCCAAAGTCCTGCGGGCCGTTCGACACGGTGGTCCTCGCTGCCGAGGAGCTCCAGGACATCCCTCTGAACTGCCAGGTGATCCACGCTCCTCTGGACGACGCCGTCCCCACCCCGGACGAGGTGAAGACGGCCATCTACACCGCGCGAGCCGTGCGTCTCCTCCGCCGGCGCGGGCAGAAGGTGCTGGTCACCTGCGCCCAGGGAATCAACCGGTCGGCTCTGATCGTGGCCCTGTCGCTGATGATGGACGGCGCCTCCGCCAGCGAAGCTATCCACAAGATACGCTCCCGGCGCCGGGGGACAATGATGCCTCCGCTTTCCAACCGGGCTTTCGTGAAAACGCTCAAGAGATATGAGAAGATGAGGAGACGCCATGCCTGAATTCAAACAAGGAGACATCGTTCGCCACACCGGGAAGTTCCTGCGGTCGATCGGTATGTATGCCGGCGCCCCCATCAACGGCCAGGTGGTGGGTTTCAAGAAGATGGCAGGGCGCCCCTGGCCCGTGGTCGAATGGAGCGACGAGGACTGGGGCACCAAGATGATCAACCCGGCGAACATCGAACTGGACCCCAGGTACGCTCGACAGAAAGGACGACCGGCTCCTCCGGTACACTTCGACGACATCGCCCCTCCGACGATAATGTACTCCGCGCCCGACGGTCTCGGAGATGAAGACTCCCGGTGGTTCAAGGTCCATTGGGTCGCCGGATCCTATGCTGGCGTGCGTGAGGTCCAGGCTGAAGACGGAGAAGAAGCAAAAGCCAAGGTACGCGCCTGGGTCCGTAAGCAGATGGCGATCCCCCAGTACTACGAGTCGTACCGGGTCGAGGAGCTCGACGGACTTGAGAACGTGGAGCGAAACTACACCGTCTCGGTCCTGGGTGTCGAAGGAACGTACCGGCGCCCCCACCTGACTCTGGAAGAAGCAAAAAAGTACGTGCAACAACTGAAGACCCGGTTGTCTCCCGCCTGGCAGGATAAGATCCGCGTCTACTACCGGGACGGCTCCGAGGTATCTCTCGATGGACTCGGGGGTCACCGCTACAAGCGCCCGCCTCGCGTCGGTACCCGCGTCCGCTTCACCCCCAACCCGGCGAGCCTGCAGCTGTACTCCAACCCTCCTGCCGAAGGAGAAGAAGGCGAGGTTACCACCATCGCCGGCCCCCGCGGCCAGATGTCCTTCATGCGCGGCCCGGGTGGAGGCCTCGTCTACGTGGACTGGGACGACCACGGACCGATGGGTGTGAGCCTGTACGACATCGAAAGGGCCTGACCATGAGGCGCGTCGGATTCACAATCGAAAAAGAGACCTACGAAGAACAACGAGAAGCCGGTCGCTACAACCCCGGCCTGGTCGTTCTCTTCAGAGATCGAACAGGAAACCACCGCGTCCACATCGGAGCCGGCTACTCCGACGACGTCGAGGTCTACCGAGAAGGCGAAGAGACCTTCATCCTGAGCAAGAACTGGCGACTCGGCTACGTGGGGTTGGAGATCTACCGGGGTTCCCGGCACATCGGGGAGATGTTCCTGCAGAACAGCCAGGACATCGACGAGATACTCGGCCCCCAGGGCCTGGACCTCGCGGACTACAACATCATCAAACGCATGGCGCAGTACATCGACTGATGCCCTTCCTCCCCTCCAAGAAATGGATCAAGACACGCGCCGCGTGGCGTGGGGCGGTGTTGGCTCAGATCCGGGAGTGGGCCGAAGACCGGGGCGACCTCTACGACAAGGCCACGCACAACGTGGCTGTGCGCCGCCTGGAGCGGTTGGAGATGCTCGAACGCGTCCTGCGTCCGAAGGAGCACTTCAAGCTGGGTTGGCCATATGATCCTGCCGACGCGGCGGCGATGATCGTGTTGCCCCGGCGGAAAGCTAGAAAGTTGGCGCACTCCTTCTTCGGGGAGCAAGTATACGAAAACGGAAAACCCGTAGACGTCGACTACGATGTCGCGGACGCGTGGTTGAAGAAGTTCAACCTCGACTGGTTCGATCCGGGGGAGTACTGATGCGACCATATCCTCAACAACGTGAGCAGATCTACCTGGGAGGCCTCGAGGCCGTGCGCCGGCGGCGCCGGAAGGTCTGCACGTCGCGCCGGTACAAGTATGCCTGGATGCGGATCGAACCCTGCGTCGAGATGCCCGAGAGCGACGAAGAGGTCCCGAAGATCGTCTCGTCGAAAGCCGCCAACGAGTTTATCCACGAGGCGGTGCCTTTCGCCGGCAGACCTGGTGAACACTTCATGGTGGTGTGCCTGAACAACAAGAACGTGCCCATCGCGGTGGCGGTGCCCTTCATCGGCGGGCGCAACTCCTCCGTGGTCGACAAGTCCATCGTCTTCCAGGCAGTGCTGCTCGCCGGGTCGGTGGCATTCTTCGTTGCGCACAACCACCCGAGCAACGAGACCACCCCAAGCCCGGAAGACGTTGCGCTGTCGCGGAGCCTGAAAAGGGCCTCCGAGCTTCTGGGTCTTACCTTCCTCGACTCGCTGGTCGTCACCGACGACCCCGGCGAGTACGCGAGCCTGCTCGACATGGGGTTGCTGAGCGGCGAATAATAACCCTCACAGGTCAGGAGAAAGAGATGCCACCTTCAAAGAGAATACCCACCAGAGCGACCCGGGAGTTCGTCGCGGCCCTGCAGGAGTTCACCGCTGCCACCCTGAAGCTCGACGAAGCCTGGCAGAAAGCATGGGAGGATCTAGCTCCGGATTACGGTGCAGAAGGATACCCCGAGAGCTTCAAGGGCAGCTTCGAGGACATCTCGCTTGAGGTCATCTGGTGGAAAGAAGCCCAGGAGTTGGTCAACAACATCCCGCACAAGTACCCCCGGCCCAACCCGCGCATCGGGATGCAGACGTTGAAGATGAGAGGACGACAGCGTTAACCCCACCCTGTGCCGACCGTATCAGTGTTCCGGGATTGGGGATGTACCCGACCACCACGGCCGGCACGGGTCACCTCCTCCATAGCAAAAACGGCTCCCCCGCACCATACGGAGGAGCCGCTGCGACAATCACAAAACCGTAGAGCCTGCAGCCTACCACAAAAGCGAAGGCCCCGCACACCGCTCGAGTACGGGGCCTTCTGTACCGGAACCCGCGCCCTCTTCTGTCCGGGGGAGGGGGCGGAAAACCACTGTGACAGGGCAACTGTAGCGCGAGACGCGCTTACAGTCCATGTTCCTGCCGCCACTCCTCGCACGAGCCCCACGGGATGCACTGGTAAGGTGTCGCCGGATGCCCGGGTAATCTGGGTGTCGTGGTGAGATCGACGTGGCTACATTCCTCTCCTGCCGCCGCTTTCGTCTCCGAACAGTAGTGCAACGACCCCGTGAAAGCGGTCTGGAAACACCAGTACCCGTCCGGACAATCCCCCTGATCGACGCCGACGCACTCCCGGCACTGGGCCTCTTCTTCCTGCGCGTCCGGTCCCGCATCCGGTCCCGCATCCTCGACCGCCGCGTCCCCGGCATCGGTCCCGCCGTCCGAGCCCGCATCCGGTAGATCAGCGTCTCTCCCCCCGTCGAGCTCGTGTTCTCCGCCGGTACCACCGGCTCCCCCGGTCCCGCCGGCGGTACCCGCGGTGGAGGAATCGCCGCGCTCGATCGCCGCGTCCTCTCCACCGTTGCCGCCGCCCTCCCCGGCCCCGCCGGCACCACCGGTGGCACCATCGTCGCGCGCGACCGCCCCATCCTCCATCCCCGCATCGTCGGTGCCGCCATCCGGGTGTGGACCCACGAAGATCGGCCCGTGCGAGCACGCCGCCAGGGCGACCACCATCACCACCATTTTTACCCTCATTTTGACCCTCCGGTTTTCAACATTACTGTAAATTAAGGCTCTACTTAAGACGGACTCTGGTTTTTGAGCACCTATTCACCATTTACGTGCCGCATGTGCCGCGAAACCCATGTAAGTATTTTCTTACGTGCCGCAAGTGCCACGCCGCGGCACTTGCGCGGCACTTGCGCGGCACTTGCGCGGCAGGTCTTTATTTTGTAATAACATACGTTTATCTAATTGCGGCACATGCGGCACATCAATTTCAGCTCTTCACAAAATTTGATCTTCGAAATTCAATTTAAATTACCGTGTATAAGGAACGTGCCGCATGTGTCGCAATTAGATAACCTAGTGAAATTGTTGTAGAAGTACCTGCCGCGCAAGTGCCGCGCAAGTGCCGCGCAAGTGCCGCGGGCACACAAACGTATTAACGATGTATACATGCCGCAAGTGCCGCGGGCAGCTTTAAATTCAGTTGAGCTTGAAATCTCCGGGGTCATTCGGATCCCCTTGCTGGGCCTTTATGAGACGGGCCTTCGGAGATGATTCGTGCCTCTCCTGCGGGGTCTTGATCCGGAGTCCGAGAAAGCCTCTGACGCCACTGTGCAGCTTGTGGTCCGGGTATCGCTTGCGCATGGCGACGTAGAACCTCTTGCGCTGATGGAAGACCTTATTACGGCTGTCCTCCGCGTACTCGAGGTAGGCCGCCCAGGCGATGTCGCGCGGTACGAAAAGCTCCGGACCCTCGATGAACCACTGGTCGATGAAGGGCTGCAGAGGGTCCTGCTCGCGGCGGTAGTCTTCGGTCGCCATCTCCACCGCCTCCGGGGTGGGAAGACCTTTCTCGCGCCACAGGACGGCCTCGCGCGCGATGCGGGTCCAGATGCCCGGGATCTCCTGGCGGAGCTTCTGAGGGAGATCTCGGTCCTCCTTGCCGCGAAACGAGGCGTTCCACGGGATGACCTTGAGCCGGCGCCAGATGCCCTCGTCGGTACCGCGGACGTGCGGCAGCTGGTTGGCGCTCACCCAGAGTTGATATTCGGGCACGTAGGTCCACTCGTCCTCGCGCATCTTCCTGCCGGTGATGGGGTCGCTGCCGGTGAGTTCCTTGATCAGCGACTCCGCGAGCGCCTTCCCCTCCTCCACCTCCTGGGCGGTCACGAGCCTCTTGCCGAAGAACGACATCCGCCACGTCTCGTGCTTCTCGGCACCCTTGTTGGTGAGCAGATTTTTGCTGTTGGCGGCGAAGGCGTAACCGCCGATACCAATGCCGAAAGCCTCGATGATAGCGTTCATGAAGGTGGTCTTACCGTTGGCGCCTTCACCGATGTTGAGGACCAGGATCTGCTCCGTGGTCACCCCTACGGCGGTGTAGCCGAGCAAGCGCCAGATAAAATCCACCAGACCGCGGTTACCCTGCATGCACTCGGACAGGAATCGGTCGAAGGTCGGGCAGGTGGCATTCGGGTCGAACTTGTGCGGCGCGAGGCGCGTGATGTAGTCCTTGCGGTTGTGCTCGCGCAGCTGCCCGGTGCGAAGGTCGAGCGTACCATTCAGGAAGTTGAACACCCACGGATCCCTGTTCAGCTGGGTATATGAAATGAGAATGTCTCGGTCGGTGGCGGCGAGAGCGGCGCCGGCCGAGACCTTGTTGCGCGTCTCGCTCTGCTTGGCGAACTTCAGGATCTCCTCGATTATTTTGTCGAGCCGTTTGTACTTCTCCTCCGCCAGGTCCATTACTTCCGGACTGACGTTAGGATCTTCATTTAATTTTTCAAACTCTTTTTTGGCGATCCACCGGTCGTGTCGAAATGCGTCAGCCTCTTCCGGGATGGAGCGCACGGTTTCTTTCATGTGCTCCTGGACCAGCGCGCGGCCGGCCTCGAGGTTCCAGAAGGCCCCCTCCCAAACCAACCACCTCTGCCACGTCTCCTCCCATGCCAGATCTTTCTTGTGCCGATCGAGCAGCCGCTCTCCGAGCCCCATTTCGGTCAGGGGTCGGCTCTTTATCTCGTCGATCTTCGGCGGGTACCAGGGGCGCCCCTTGCCGTCCTCGATGGCACCCTCCACCTCCTCGATGGCTTTTTCGCGGTACGCCGGCACCGCCGGGTCGTGGGTGTTGCGGTTGTAGCGGTAGTCGAGCGCCGCGATGACCATCTCCCGCACCCGTTTCTCTTCGATGAGGTGGGGGATGCCGCGAGCGATACCAAAAACGCCATGGCTCTTCAGGTCGTAGAGCTCGCCGGGGAAGGGTCGGTCGCGTATCTCGTCGCAGAGATTATGTAATTTGGCGTCCCAGTAGTCTCGCAGGCCCTCTGTTATCTCGCCGCGGTCTTCCTCCGACAGGCTTTCCTCGTAGTTGTCGAGCGGTTTTTCTTTCATCCCTTCCGGGAGGGGCAGGCCGAGGACCATGTCCACGCCCAGCCCGGGGCCATCTTCACCGGAAACGCTGTATCGCGCCGGGTCACCACCGGGCTGGTAGAACATGTGGCAGGGGTCGGCGCACTTCTCGTCCGCGATGCCGTTCAGGCCGAAGTAGTACAGCGCCCGCACAAAGAACGCCGGCCACTCGGTGATGTCGACGGACCGGGATAACTTCACGATAATGCGGACTTTCAGCTGTCCCTGCGGCTCGTGGCTGAAGCTCGTATAGAGGATGTAGCCGTACTGTGCCACCTGCTTGAGCGTGGGCTCCAGATCTTTCCAGGTACCCTTGTCGACGTCGAACACCAGAAAGTGGTTGCGCAGGACGTTTACCGCGCAACGCCGGACGCCGGCTTCGGCGTACTCCGCCGACATGAAAAGTGGAAGTTGTTCCTTATATTCCGCCGGTATGAATGTGTCTTTCTTGAGGAATTTCTCTACCAGCGCGCCGAAGTCAGGCAGCGTTACCTGGTAGTTGACGAATCTGGAGTTGGAGACACAGGCACAACCGGAGAAAATTATCACAGGGCTCCCCTACGCGGCGGTACCAACCAGGATTACGCGTATAGAAAACTCTCGTCAAGATTTTTCGCTAACGAAAATTAAAAACACCACCCCTTGTGGCGTGTTACCGGGCGTAACACAAAAAAGAGCCCATCGAGATGACCGGGGTTGCGCTAGTAGGAATCGATCACACAAGATGGGCTGGGGATGTCTTTTGCTTGTTATCGTTGTTTTTTGTAGTGCCTCGTTAGCGTGTGCGGCTACGTATACGATGGCAGATGACGTTTTTTCGCGCAAGTGTCTTGACAGGCTATTTACGTAAGCGCAAATTCACCGGTGCTAGTAGGAGACCAGATGCCGCTCGATGCTACCGCGCAAAAGCACTGGCTGAGCGCGACACAACACGATACCTATCAGCTTTGCCCTAGAAAATGGGGGTGGGAGAAGCTCGACGGCATCAAAAAGCCTCGTAATAAGTATGCAGATAGGGGAGATGCCATCCACGGGTTGCTGGAGAACTGGCTCGAGCGCGGGACACCCATCGATACCTCCACCGACTACGGGAAGATGGTGGTGCCGGGGTTGAAGTACCTTCCACCACCGGGGGCGGGGCTCGTGGAGAAGCGGTTCAAGTTTCAGACCGAGACAGCCATTTACGTGGGGAAGTGGGATCTTCTGCAACAGTTTCAGCGGGAGCTTCATCTCACCAGGATAATAGATCACAAGACCACCGGTAACTTCAAATGGGTCAAGCCCGCTCACATATTGAAGAGCAACGTGCAGGCGATTTTGTATGCTGTAGCCGGTATTGTCTGCGAGCCTGTCCCCGAGGACCGCGACAAGCTGTTTCTGGAGTTGAGTTGGATATACTACCTGACCAGCGCCACCAATCCGGGAGCTCGTAAGGTAACCGTTTACGTGGTACCCGATGGAAAATCGTTGCGAGAGATGGATGGGTATTTGCCGGGGTCGTTCAATCCGTCGAGCGGTCTGATGGATTTGACGTTTCATTCAGACGTGATGGAGGAGTTTGCCCGGATAGAAACGGTTTCCCGGGAGATGCTCGATCATCATCGTATGGGGAGGAAGGCTATTGACCTGGAGTATCGGGTCGCGGGTTGTGAAGCATTCGGGGGGTGTCCTTACCTGGATACCCACTGCAAACTGACACCACAAGAAAAAATAAGAGGATACATGGAACAGCAAAGTGCAGCAGACAAGATGAGAGCAGCCAGGCAACAACAGGAAGAGCGCGCCGCAGCAGAAACGCCCTCCGCGACACCTTCGCCAGCTACGGGTGGAGGAGAAGAGGTTACGATGGCGGCCAAGATGCGCGCGGCCAAGTCTGCCACCACCGAGGCCAGCCCCGACGTGGTGGAGGGGGCGGCAGCGGCCACCGCCGAGACCGCCGCAGAGGTGCAGAGCAAGCCGCCGGCCGTCAATCCTCCCGGCGAGGCTGACGCCAAGCCGTCCGAGAAGCCGATGGACCCGGCGATGGCAGCGGAAGCACGAAAAGTCATCGATGGTGCCGGTACCAAGGTATCGGGTCGCCTGCGTATGGCCGGGAACATCGCCAGCGGCATCATCGGAGCGAGGCTTTTCGTTCACAGCGCCCCCGATTACGCAAAAAGTGTAGGGGATCTCGCGCTCAAGATCACGGACGCCATCATCGCCGCCGCGAAGAAGTAGTGAACGCTTTGACCGACATCTCCCCGGACAAGCTCCTGAAGCTGCGGCGCCGCCTGGGCCGCAGCTTCAAGGAGGAGATCTCCGACACTCCGGAGTTGAAGCGGATAATCGAGCTTCCGCGACGGATCTGGCAGGAGGAGATCTACGAGGGGATGGACGTCGAGCAGCTGGTGGTCGCGCTCACCGACTACCTGAAAATACAAGAAGGAGAGCAGGTGCTGCGCCCCGTGCAGGCCAAGGCGTTGCAGGAAGCCCACGATATCGGGGGGCTCTTCGGGCCCATCCCGGTCGGGGACGGGAAGACGTTGATCTCGTTTCTCGTGCCGGTGGCGATGGAGGCCGAGAGGCCTCTGTTGGTGGTGCCGGCCAAGCTCAGAGAGAAAACGCGTCGGGACTTCCTGGGGCTCGCGGAGCACTGGAAGCGGCATCCACACATCCCGGTGGTGAGTTACGAGAAGATCTCCCGGGAGAACGGCACCAGATACCTCGAGGACCTCAATCCGGACCTCATCATCTGCGACGAGGCGCACCGGCTCAGAAACAAGACGGCGGCGGTGACGAGGCGCTTCAGTCAGTGGATGGAGAAGCATCCCGAGACCCGCATGGTGGCGATGTCGGGCACCATCACCAACCGATCGCTGCTCGACTTCGACCACATTCTCCGGTGGTGCCTCCCGGCGGAGCTTCAACCGCTACCGCCGCCGTCGATGGAGTTGAACGCCTGGGCCGCCGCAGTGGACGTCATCAAGCCGCGCGAGAACCGGATGGCGGCGAATCCGGGGGCCCTGCGCAAGCTCTGTAACGCCGAGGAGCTTCAGCAGGGCCGGGAGGGGGTCCGGAGCGCCGTTCGCCGGCGGTACCAGGAGACGCCGGGGGTGGTGGCCTCTCCGGGCCAGGAGGTCGACGCCTCGCTCAACATCGTGCTTTCGCTGGTCGACGGCTACAACGACCGCATCTTGCAGCTTGCCCATGACCTGAACGGCGACCCTCCTGAAAAACGTGGCAAGAAGCCCAACGGCGAGGTGGTCACCGACCGGGATCTGGCTGTCCGGTGGCAGATCTTCCGGTGCCTGACCAGCGGGTTCTGGTACGAGTGGGTGCCGCCTCCGCCGAAGCCCTGGCGGAAGGCGCGCGGAGCCTGGAAAAAGAACGTCCACGACATCCTCGCCCAGGACATCGTGGGGCTCGAGTCGGAGATGCTGGTTGCTCGCGCGGTGGCCGGCGGCGACGAGCGGTGGAACTTCGAGAACGATGTCTACAAGACTTACGCGGCGTGGAAAGCCGTTCGTGACACTTATGAACCTGATGTGCAGCCGGTCTGGGAGGACGTCCGGATGCTCCACGCCATCCACGAGTGGACCCGGACTCACCGGGGCATCATCTGGGTGAGCGAGGTCGCGCTTGGGGAGTGCATCGAGGAGACGATGGGCCTCCCTTACTTTCGCAACCTGGGGCTTAACAAGGACAAGCGACCGATAGAAGACGTGGATCCTTCCGAGGGCTGCGTGGTGGCCAGCGTCAGCGCCAACAGTGAGGGGAGGAACTTGCAGGCCTGGGCCGAGAACCTCGTCATCAGCCCGCCGCCGGACGGCAAGACCTGGCAGCAGCTGCTTGGTCGCACTCACCGCCCGGGACAGGAAGCCGACGAGGTCTGGGTCGACGTGTTCATCGGGTGCAAGGTTGAGTGGCAGTGCTTTCAGCAGGCGCTGAGAGACGCGCACTACGCCTCGAAGATGGAGGCATCCAAGAAGCTCACATACGCGACGATCGATAGGTTCGAGCCGCCGTGGGGAGAGAACTCGTTGTGGCCGATTTAACTAAAGAGGATATTCCTAACAAAGTAATTTTATTTGGTCGTGAATTGGAATTAGAAATTTTTGATCACGAAAGAGAATGGGAGAGGTATTCTTTTTGGTCTAAATGGGCGGTAGTCAGTACAGATATGACCAGAAAAGTGGACGAAGAAGAATACACACAGGAAGAGGATATTTTTAAGTTCAGGTTGGTAGGAAAAACATCAGATTGGGACACTCCTAACGAGGATTTTGATATCGAAATTTATGTTGTTTTGTACATATGGGATTGCGCGACTAACCAAGAAATAGAGATCAAATTCATAGGGGATGCGTTTGCTGACACAGTAGATGAAGGAATCGAAAGAGCAAAAGAACGCATAGAAGAGATACTGAAAGACATCGAAAGTAAAGTAGGGATGTTCAGAGAGGTAATGAAATGAAAATCATCAAACCCAGCTACACCATCGAGAAGCTCGACGACATCAAGTCATTCGAGGGATAACCATGGAGGACAAGAAGATAAAAGTTGTACCGAGAACAAAGTGCTGGGACTGTGACGGCACAGGAGCGAAGCCCTCGCGGACGTGCGCGTTCAGGAGCATGACGTGCTCGACGTGTGGCGGTTCCGGCTATCTCGAAGAGGAAGTAGAAGGGTCTCGTCACCAGGCGAAACCCATCAATTTCGGAGATCGAGGAAGATAAAAACAAGAACAACAAATAACAACGAGAACGATAACAACAGGAGACAACGAGATGTCATTATTCGATGGAATTGAAGATGCACAGGTAAGTAAGACCGGGCAGTGGTTCGAGGAGGGGGTCTACAAGGTCAAGGTCAAGCAGGTGAAGCTGCAGGCCTCACAGGTGGGAGCCGCCAAGCAGTGGTTCATCGTCGAGACCGAGGTCCTCGAGAGCAGCTGTCCCACGATCACGCCGGGGATGGAGAGGTCCCAGCTGATCGACATGGGGGGCCCGATGGCGCTGCCCAACATCAAGGCGTTCGTCGCCGCCGCCTCCGGGGTCGACCCCAACTCCGCCACCGTCACTGAGGAGGTGGAGGCCTACTGGCAGAAGGTCATAGGGGAGTACACGCCGCTGAAGCTGTTGGTGGAGCAGATCGTCTCCGACGCCAACCCGTTCGAGGGTTTCGTGATGGATCTGGAGTGCAAGATCATCACCACCAAGACCGAGAAGAAGCCCTTCACCAAGCATTTCTGGCAGCCGCGCAAGGTCTAGACGGCGAGGGACGGAGGACCGCCGGCCTGGCGGTTTCGGCGGTCCTCCGAGGCTCCCCGATGAGCACAATCGACCGAATAGAGACGTTCTGGGAGAAGGCCTGCTCCCGGTACCCGAGAATTCCGGAGGAGATGGGGCTCAGCGCGTCTCCTTTCTTCCGCTTGAATCTCTGGGTGGGCAAGGAGCTACCGGACTTCAAGGGGCTGACGTTCGAGCAGTTCCTGGGGGGAGAGTACGAGGTTCTGGACAACCACCCTGGTCCGCTGACGCACTTCGGCGTGGCCGGCATCATAATGGAAACCTCAGAAGGTTTTGGGGACTGTGTGGTGGGCCGGGCGCTGTACTCCTTGGACTTGAAAGAGCACCTCGACATCATGCAGCAGTTTGGGGTGGGGTGGGTTGCTCTCCAGCAGAAGTACAGGAACGACAACGAAGTAACGATGAAACCGGTCGGTTGCGACCGCATCGGGGGGTTGTGGGTCCATCCTGAGCACCGGCGTCAGGGGCTGGGAACTTTCATGGAAGTAAAGCGGTGGATGAATACGCCACACGCGACTCTCTACATGAAATACGCTTTTCTGCAGCAGCATTCGAGGTCCGGGTACGAGCTTCAAAAGAGAGTCTATGAAGAACTGCTCCGGAAGAGGCTTTTCTGATGTCAGAGAAAAAACTTTCAGAGTACGAGGAGCTAAAAAGTCTCGATCCTAAGTTTCTGGAGATGTTGGATAAAGCTTTAAGAGTGACTCAAGAATGGGAGTTTCTCGATGATAGTCGTTATCGGATATACGACGGAGTAGCGCAGGGAGCAGATGAGCTAGCAGATGCTCTCAGATGTTGGCAGGCACATGGCTGTCCTATAAAAAATAAGAAACCCCTAGTGAAGCGTAAATAATGGCCTCCCCTATCGCATTCGACTGTGAGACGTTTTTGATTCGTCCAGGGCTACTGGCGCCTCCGATGGTCTGCCTGACGTCGGCCATGCCGCCCGGGAATGTCCGGTTGTTTCACGCGAAACCGGAGATGATGCCCAACGGGTGCCTGCAGAAAGACGTGGACCGGGGGTCGTCAGGCTCAAGCAGCGCCCGCGGTCACTTCGAGTGGATCCTGGAGCAGGACCCCATCTACGGCCTGAACATCGCCTTCGACATGACCGTGTGCCTAAACGAGTGGCCGGATCTCTTCCCCAAGGTGTTCAAGGCCTACGACGAGAATCGCGTCGTCGACATCGCGCTCTGTCAGCAGCTTATCGACAATGCCCGCGGGGCCATGACCTTTTTCAAGCAGCAACAGAAGCCCTACGGCTACAGTCTGGCCGGCATCGCCAAGCGTATTTTGAAGAAGGACCGGAGCGAGGAGAAAGAGAATCCGGACGCCTGGCGTCTCCGATATGGAGAGTTGATAGACGTGCCACTTCCTGAGTGGCCCGAGGCGGCGACCAAATACGCGATGGACGACAGCGAGGACACGCTCGAGATAGCCAACTACCAATGGCTTCATCACCGCGAGTTGATGAAGGACGCGCCGGCCCAGGCGCGGGCGGCCTTCGCGTTGCAGCTGTTGATGTGCTGGGGCGTCCGCACGGATCCAGAGCGGATAGCGATGCTCAAGGCCGCGGCAGAGGAGAAGTACTACGATATCACCCGCAGGCTCGTCGAGAACGGCCTCGTGAGGGGAGATGATGCGCCACCCAGGCAGCGGGGCACCAGAAACACGCGCGCAGCACAGAGGAGAATGCTCCAGATCCGGCGCGATAACGACTTGCCTCTCACGCTCACCAAGACCGGGTACAAGAAGTACAAGGAGCGCACAGGAAAGAAGAAAATCGCTGTCGACATCGTGTTCACCGAGGAGGAGCTCGTCAAATACATGGCGGTGGACGAGGATGCCTGCAACGAGAGCGGCGACGACCTGCTGCACGACTACACCATGCGGGTACAGCTGCACAATATCCTCCATACGCACGTCCCCGACCTGCTGAAGGGGGTTCACCAGCCGATCCAGCCGTCCTACTTCACGATGGTGGAGTCGGGGAGGACCTCGTGCGCGAAGAGCCGCTCGGAGGACAAGAAAAAGCCGTCACCGACCAACGGCTTCCAGTTCCAGAACCCCAAGCGGGCGCTTTCCTACTTTCCGACCGGCGTGGGCATCCGGGAGTGTTTCATCGCGCGGCCAGGGAGGTTCTTGTGTGATGCGGATTTCACGGGGCTCGAGCTTTGTAGTGGGGCCCAGACCTGTATCAGCACGGTGGGGTACTCCCGGATGGCGGAGGCCTTGAACGCCGGCAGGGACGTGCATCTGCAGTTTGGCGGCAGGTTGATGGGCATCAGCTACGAGGAGGCGCTCGAGCGCCGCCACGATCCTGAGGTAAAGGCGTTCCGGCAGAGGGCGAAGCCGCTTAACTTCGGAGCGCCAGGCGGCCTTGGCGTGTTTGGACTCATCGGCCTCGCCCGCGGTTATGGTGTCAAGTTCACGCCGGCAGAGGCCAAGAGCATTCTCAACGAGTGGTTCGAGGAGTTCCCGGAGTGGCAGGACTACTTCAAATACGTCCGCGACCACATCGACCGGGTGAGCGGCAAGGGGCAGATAGCGCAGCTGTTTGTCAGTCGTGTGCGTGGGGGCATCACTTTCACCTCCGGGTGCAACACGTTGTTCCAGGGGCTCGGCGCCGACGGCGCAAAAGCCGCGTGTTACGCCGTGGCCAAGCGTTGTTACATGAAGGTGCCTGGTTCAGTTCTGTATGGCGCGCGGCCTCTGGGGTTCGTTCACGACGAGATACTTTCTGAAGTGTTCCGAGAAATTGCACACGAGCAGGCCATGGAAAAAGCCAAGGTGATGGAGGAGGCCTGCAACAAGTTCTTGCCGGATGTTCCGGTGAAGTGTGAGCCCTCCCTGGCCGAGAGATGGTCCAAGGACATCGAGTCCGTTTACGACCGGGATGGCAGACTGCAACCTTACGACCTCGCCAAGGAAGGCCGGTGGGAGGTCTATTACGGCGACGGCGAGCCGGTGGAGTGGAAATGAAAGAAATACTTGAAGCCGCAAGAGAGCAGATCGCAGAAATGTTGGAGGGAGATCTGTACGCGAAAAACTTCAGCGATGCCATTCGTGTGGCCAAGTTGGCGGAGGAGATAGCTGCTAACGAAGGCAGATCCGAGTTGGTAAGAGTAAAGCACAAGGCTCTAGCTGAGAGCGAGTTTTTCGCGCCTATCCTTTACGAAGCCATCTTGGCCGATTTGGCCACCGGCAACGACATGTTGAAAGATAAGTATGATCGACTTCAACGGGCACACGCGGATTTAGAACGAAAGCATCTGATGGTCGACGCCGCCGGCAATCGGTTGAACGCCGAGAGAAAGGCTTTGGACGCCGAGAGGACCGTCATTCACGAAGAGAGGCTGGCCATGAGGAAGGTACACGCCGCTCTCGCGATCGAGAACAAAAGCGGTGTAGATCTTCCGGCGCTGCCTCCAATACCGGAGTTACCGCCGGATCCGCTGGACGAGGAAGAAGAGGAAGACAATGGCAACGAGACAGGAAGAGATTGAGTCGGGGTGTTTGTCCAGAGTGTACGAGGACGAGCCCGTGTTCGTTATCAGGGCCGCGGACAAGTGCGCCCCTTACATGGTGACTGTGTGGGGTCTTTTTGCGCAGTTGATGGGCGCTGATCCCGAAAAAATAGTGGGGTCCATGAAGGCGATGGTTCGTATGCAGAAGTGGCAGAAGGACAATCCCGACAAGGTGAAGGTACCGGACTGATGAACAAGATCTTCTGTATAGGACACTTCAAGACCGGGACCACGAGCTACTCGATGGCCATGCGGATGCTCGGTTTCCGGGACATCCACTTCCCCCTCAAGTACGCGGAGCGCCTGCAGGAGACAGGGGACGTGTACTGGGATGACCGGGAGTGGGACTCCATGAGCAACATCAACGAGGTCGAGTACGACCGGTGTGACCGGGTGTATCCGGACAGCAAGTTCGTGTTGACGACCCGGGTTGTTGATAGTTGGTTGGTTTCTATCCAGAAACACATGGCGACGAAGTGGCCCCCGCGGCTCAAGAAGTTGTTGGATTGGCGCTCGGAGGTCGTCTTCGGGGTTCCCTGCGAGTTGGAGGCGTTTGACGAGGAGCATTTTCGAAAAAGATATATCGAGCACTATGAAGGTGTGCTCGATTATTTCAGAGGGCGAGAGGAGCAGCTGCTCGTGCTTTTCCTCGAGTCCAATATGAAGATGGAATCGCTCGCCACCTTCCTGGGCAAGGGGATTCCCTACCCCCGGATGAACGTTTCACCTGGTCCGGTCGCCGGCATGGAGTGCCCGGGGATCCCGACGTTGGTCGCCGGGGGCTTGAAACGGACGGTTGATTACGACGAAAAGACCGTGTTCCTGCAGTTCGAGGAACCGGTGAAGTGGTGATATGCGCGACGTAGACCGAAATGCCCGGTTGGTGCTGACTTACGGTGGGATGTCCTGGCTGGCGGGAAACGTGAATTCTTCGGTTAGTCGGAAGGATCTGTTTCTCGTAATGCGCAAAGACGTAGGAAAAACCGCTTTCAAAAAGGCGCTTAAAAACACCAGATGGCAGAAGGAGTGCGTGGCGCGAATGGTGGAGGCCGGTCTTCTTCGGGAGATTAAAAAAGGCAGTCAGGTGTTCTACAAGGTACACAACGAGCAGCTTCTGAAAGATGCTGTTGCCGATAGTGACAATAACGGGGGGATGGCTCTCGCCAGGTATCTGTTTCCTCACGAGGTTGGCGTGGATGAGGAGGACATCCCCGACGAGCTTCGGGAGATGTTGCAGGAAGAAGGGGTATCACAAGGCGTTCTCGTCCCAGAAAGCCGCGAAGAAGCTCCGAAGTCGTTGGCAGAGAAGATGCGAGCGGCGAGTGCAAAAGGCGACTCGTTATTTGATGGGATAAAGGAAGTAGACGTGAGGGGTCCTTCTTTTACCGGAGAGGAACTGACGGAACCCACGATTCAGAAAGGCATAGCCAAAAACGAAGAATTAATAGATATGCTCCGGCGTTTTCAAGGGTACGTCGAACACATAAGCGGTACGTTCGATACCATCAACAGCAATCTGACTCTCGCAGAGCAGCGGTTCAGCAGTGTAGATACTAGGTTGAAAGCACTGGGCAAGACCCTGGACCGGCATGTCAGCGTCACTGAAAACGCGGTGAAAGAGGAGGCAGAGAACCGTCGTAAGGACGCGACAGAGCTTCTGGAGATGTTCACCATTATCGGGGAGAACCAGGTACGGGGGACGAAGCTCGTGGGAGTATTGAACGAGAACGTCAAGAAGCTGACAGAGGGAACGTCGAAGGAGAGCGAGGTGACGGCCAAAGTTGTGCAGGCCATCCACGCAGAACTGAAGTCGGTGGCCGACTCGTACAGGGCTCTGGTCGAATCACAAACAGGCGAGGGGCGTATGAAGGAAGCGATGGATCTCATCAAACGCGGCCTCCGGGATTTTGAGGAAGGACAGTCGCTGCTCCTCGAGCAGCAGGCAGAACAGGGCGGTGATGGCGAGTGAAATAAGACTACGGCGGTTGATGGACCGGTACCGCGAGCTCGTGGAGAGAAACGCGCCCAGCATAGATCTGGCGAGGCTCGAGAAGGAGATCTGGGCCATCGTCAAGGTGAATCGCGACGTGGCGCTTCGGCGCCGGATATGGTTCGCAGAGGTGTTTGGAGGGAACACCGTCTATTACGAGAACCGGTGGCACATCTTCAGAAAGAAGTGGGCCCGCCCGCTTTTCGACGAGGTGGACAGCAAGAGGATGACCTGGAAGAGCGCCATCACCGCCTATCGGCGCTCCAACTTCCTCGCGCGCCGGCACGGCATGAAACCCGGCAAGGTTCTCAAGCGCGTGATGGAGCAGTACGACGGGACCACCAAATCCGTCGAGAATGCTGTTGTCGACGGCGAGGTGGTGCTTGATGTCAGCGACGGGCGCGAGTCGCTCAATCTGTTGGCCAAGGAGTTACGGGCCAAGGTAAAGCATGCCGCGGAGGTGTACGTGGCAGCGGCGCTCGACAAGATGGGCGTCGAGGACGACCAGCATCAGAAGATAATAGAGGACTTCGTTATCAGCATGGACCAGGTGGTCAACGAGTTACTGATGACCATCCGCGTCTGCAGGAAGAACGCCAAGGAAGAGGGGCTCGCGAAGATAGGCCTTCGGTCGTTCGATTGGGCGTGCGAGGTCCTGGGTATTCAGGCTTCTTTTGGTGAGGAGGTGGATCTCAAGCTCGTCGGTAAAGTGGTTCGCCGGCGAGCGAGAGATCTGCACCCTGACCGTAATAAAACCCCGCAAGCGAAACAGGAGTATGACAACGTAAACCGTGCCCACGAGATACTGCTGGCGTACTCCCGGTTTCGCAGGAAAGGCAATGGAAATGGTATCACGCAGAAAGAAAATACGCAGTCTCCTTGATTACAAACCCGACCCGAAAGTGAAGGACGAGGGCATGCAGGCGGCGATGTTCATGGTGTGGGCGGCGGAGGAGCTTCCCTACCGCTACATCCCGATGCCCATCATCGTCCGGATGGCCCGGGGCATGAATCGCACGCCCCGGCACGACAGCCCGGAGGTGGAGCTGTTCAAGAACAACCGCTTCCAGCGGGTCAAGCGCATCCTCCTCGAGCAGTATCGGCGCGAGAATGACTGGGGCCCCGGGATGGGATATCGGGCCACGGTCGACAGCGCGGACACTCTCAGGACGGCTTGGAAGAAGAGGCTCCGGGATATCCTGGCCGCCTTCAAAAGGGCCAAGGCCACCGGAGAGACCATCAACGAGAATCAGTTGACCAAGAAGGACCGGGAGTACTTCCTGTCTACCCGTGGGGCGGTCAAGAAGATGGACGGGCCCTCGTTGGGCGGGAAGTTGTTGCCGCGTGACGCCGAAGAGGATGGTAAGAAAAAGACGGAGTGATGCTCACCATAGGCTCTTTATTCTCTGGTATTGGAGGGCTCGAGTTGGGGCTGGAATTGTCCGGTCTCGGCCCCGTGCTCTTTCAAGCGGAGAAGGAGGAGTACTGCCTGGGCATCCTCGAAAAACACTGGCCAGAAGTGAAGAGGTTCGACGATGTCAGAAAAGTCACCGCAGACACCGTGCCACGAGTCGACGTACTGTGCGGAGGATTTCCTTGTCAGGATATATCAGCAGCCGGCAAGGGTGAGGGCCTTAGCGGTTCTCGAAGCGGCCTCTGGTACGAGTTCGCTCGCGTCGTTAGTGAGCTCTGTCCAGAGTGGGTTGTCGTCGAAAACGTTGCAAGCGCAGCAAACCGTTGGGTCGATGCCGTCCGAAGAGACCTGGAAGGGAAAGGTTATGCAACGCTACCGATCCCACTTGCAGCAGCTGATGTTGGATCTTCTCATCTTCGTAAAAGAATCTTCATCGTTGGGCACCGCGCGCTGGACAACCCCGAAGAGCACGGCGAGCGGCCCGGACTACGCGCGATCCGGGAGGAAACGGAGCGGTGGAGACGACTTGGTGACTCAGGTGGCGAAGTGGCCGACCCCGACGGCATCCCTGTATGGGACGAGCCAGAACGAGGGACAGGTACCCCATCAACGTCCGAGTGCAGGGACGCCGAGTTTATGGACGATAGCTCGCCGGTGGCCGACACCCGACGCGAACATGGGCAGCGGAGGGAGGATGACGGATCCGGAGAAAGTAACGCCGACGGGAAGAGATTTGGAGACAGGCAGAAAAAGGCAGATAACGTTAGGCGATGCGGTTCGCCGCCATCGTCGGTGGCCCACGCCGACGGCGGGGGATTCGAAGTCGAGCGGCAGCAGGAACTTACCGGGGTCGAAAGCCCACCCGGGGGTGTCGTTGACGGACATGGCGCTTCACGGGAACAGCTCGACACCTCGCAGATGGCCGACGCCCAAACACCGGGATTTCAAGAGCGCAGCTGGTCCAGCAGGGATGAAACGAGACAATCCGGATTTGAATGTGGTGGCAGCGAAATGGCCGACGCCGACATCGTCGGAAGCGGGCAATACATCGAGGGGAGGGGACCGGAAGGACGAGCTTCTTTTGGGTGGCCTTTCGAGTGGCCACCACCGCCCGGAGACATGCAGTCATGGGGGCAAGTGCCGCCCGACTCTCAGCCCTCAGTTTGTGCTGTGGCTCATGGGATTCCCCAGAGGGTGGCTAGACTGAAGGCTTTGGGCAATGCAGTCGTACCACAATGCGCCGAAGTAGTTGGCTACATAATACAAGAACTATATACCCACGAAATACAGGAGATAGAAATGAAGTTGTTCAAGTTGAGTAAGACCGACAAGAAGGAGAAGTGCGCGGCCAACCGTTGCAAAGACGATCACACGGGAGAGGTTCCCGGCGATTTGTGGGGAAGAGAAACGGCCAAGCTTTGCGACCGGCACTTCAACGAGGCAGTCACCTTCGCAGAGCAGAACCCCGACTACAAGCCGCCGACCCCGGGAACTCCGGGCACCTCGTTGACGGTGGTGGACCAGGCACTGAACGACGAGCTTGAGGCCCAGTACAAGGAAGCCGAGGACATGCTCAAGGAGTTGGATGGCTTCGAGGTGGTAACGCAGCAGGACCTGGAGAACATAGCCGAGGTCCTCGTGATGGTGAAAGGCCGACGCAACTGGCTCGAGACGCGCGAGAAGGAGATAACCGTCCCCATCCACACCTCGTTGAAGAAGGTGCGAGAGCTATTTGAGCCGTCCAAGACGTTCTGGGCCAATGCCGAGGTCATCCTGAAGCAGAAGATAGCCGCAGCCAAGCTCCGCGAGGCCTGCAACACCGCCCAGGCGTTGCAGGAAGCGGCAGATGCCGCCGGCATCGGGGACAGCACCACGGTGGCGCATGCCACCTCGCGCATCACCACGGTCGGGGACGTGCCGGGCATCAGTACCCAGGACCGGTGGAACTACAAGGTGGTGGACGCTTCGAAGGTGCCACGGAAGTACTTGATGGTCGACGACGCCAAGCTCCGGGCCCACTGCGCGATGTTCAAGGGCGACGACAAGCCCACCGCCATCGAGGGCATTGATTTTTTACCCGATGTCCGGGTGACGGCGAGGTCGAAATGATCATCCGGATAATGGCCGGCGAGATATCGCTGGAGTTCGAGCTTCAGAGAGACGCGACCGCCCATATGTTGGTGGATGGAGGTTCCACTGATTTAGGTAAGTGGGAGAAGGACGGTAACACCCTCGAGATCATGGTATCCGAGGAGGCTTTGAAGGGGGCTTTCACGAGCGTGGTCGCCAGTGCAGCCAAGGACCACGACAGTAAGGACGTGTTGATCTTCGAGTTGGATTAATGAACCACGCGGCGCTCGAGAAGAGGTTCTGGGCCAAGGTAGACAAGAACGGCCCGTACAACGAGAGGCTGGGGAGCCGGTGTCATGTGTGGAAGGGGGCTCGCCGCCGTGGGTACGGACGTTTCGGGCTCACCTCCAAGGTGACGTTGTCGGCTCATCGCTTCGCCTGGGAGTTGGAGAAGGGGCCGATACCTGAAGGCCTGATCGTGCTCCACCAGTGCGACAACAAACCATGCGTTAACACCGACCACCTGCGCATCGGCACCACCCAGGACAACTCCGACGACTGTCGTGAGCGAGGGCAGCTTCCCGCCGGCGAGCGGAACGGAGGAGCCAAGCTTAGCGCCGAGGATGTTAGGGAGATAAGACGAAGAGCGGCGAACGGATCAACACATTCGGCGCTTGCCAGGGAGTATGGGGTACACAAGACAACTATAACGAGGGCCGTCTCCAGGCGGCACTGGAGGGTAGCATGAGCAACTATGTACCGATGCCGAGTCCGGAACTCCGGGCGGCGATAGAGTGGCTGAAGAAAATGGCGGAGATGCAGCCGTGGGATTCTGAAAACTCTAAGAATGCTCGCACGTTTCTTCGTGAGCTGGATATGTTGATATACGGCTACATCCGGTTTTATGAGTGGGAGCGGTATCAGGATTTCATTCGTCCGCGCAACGAGTTGGCGCAAAAGATTTTTACAAGGCATCTCCCGGTGGCTTTGGAAAAACTAGAACCGGGACCAAGGGTTCCGCAGATCGACGAGATCATGGAAGGATGTATCAGAATGGCAGATCGTTTCCTTGAGCTATCTGGCGAGAAGGTGAAGAATGTCGAGGATATCAAGGAGCGTCTGCGTGAGCACTTAGGGTGGAAGCCGTGATCGTCAACACCGCCAAGAACCGGAATCGCGACAAGTACACCTTCGCGAACATCAACCTACTGGGGAAGTGTAATGCGGATTGTTTCTTCTGCCTGGGCAAGGATATCGAGCATCTTCTGTCGCAGCATAACCAGACACAAACGCACTGGCTTAACTGGCCTAACCTGCAGGAGTTCCTCAACCTCTGTCAGGAACATCACATCGAAAAGATCTACCTCACGGGCCAGAACACTGACCCTACTTTGTACCGGTATTTATCCGGACTGATCGGGTTTCTACAGTCGGCGGGTTTTCACGTTGGTATCCGGACCAACGGCCTGGCGGCGGAACGAGTACTGCCGGCAATAAATCTGTGCAGGGAAGAGATCGGCTACTCCATCCACACCCTGGACCCCATGACGCAGAAGATGGTGATGGGGACCGAGAAGATACCCGATTGGGGGAAGTTGCTCACCGAGAGCGGCCCCAACGTGAGGGTGTCCATCGTTCTCAACCGGTGTAACGAGTACGAGCTCTTTGACATTCTCCGGTTCACGAGGAACTTCTCGGACCTCCGGTACATCCAGGTCAGGCGCATCAGCACCGACACGCGCCTTGAGGCGCTGGCGCCCGACATGGCCGCCTACGAGCGCGTGTATACCATCGTCAGCCGGGCGTTCCCGCTGAAGCGGAGGTTCGTCACGGACGCCGAGGTCTACGACATCTATGGCCAGGACGTGGTGTTCTGGCGCACCATCAAGACGTCGGTCAACTCGATGAACTATTTCACCGACGGGACTATCAGCGAGAAGTACTTCATCGTCGAGGGGTATCTTGAGCAGCAGGGAGAATAGATGATGACCGATTGGAAGCACGAATTACAGCAACCTCCGATGATAGCGATGATCGTTATGTTTTCGCTGCTCACCATAATTGCTTTGAGCTATACGTGGTCGAGGATCATGTGTAACTGTCCGGAGTGCGATTGCTCTGGTTGTGAGTGTGTACTGAAGGATTGAAGCGTGAGCTACTACCGCTTTGCTTCTCGAAGTTGTCGAATCTGCGACTGTGCTCTTTCTCCGGTCTCCACCATTGTCCTTTACGGCAACACCTACTGCCCTCTTCACGCATACATGTTTTTGATACTTCTGGCTGACGAGGTAATAGAACTGGACTCGCACAGCGGTCCTATAATCAAGAGGAGGTGAAGGGTGGGCTACAGACACTGCGAGAAACATGACCGAGATGCCACCAACGGTTGTCCCCTGTGCATGGTCGAGAGCTACCATTATCATCCTTGCTCTGACAAAGAGTTCTGCAAGGGTAAAGGGACCTCGCTTTGTGAAAGCAATTGTGTGCCCGACGGGGATGGTGAGTACGAGCCTAAGATCTGCGTTTTATGTTACCTGGCGCGACAGTATACGGAGATAGAAAAATGAAAGATAAAACACTTTTTGGAGCAGGACTTGCTTTAATTATTTTCTTGGGAGGCCTTTTAGTGTTCATGGATATAGGGCGTATGCAGCTTGAAAAACGTATTGCTTCGCTCGATATCGACCTCAAGGTGTGTCAGGGACACAAGGAGGTAAACTGGGCCAACTACAAGGCCTGCCAGGGGAAGCTCGAGAAGTGCCGCGAGCGAAAACCGTTACCTGAGCGTCTCAAGAACATGACCCTGCAGGACGTCATAGACGACGTGCGTGAGATAGACCAGATGGTGAAGGCGTTCGTTGAAAGGCAGAAGAGCCGGTAATGCTACATCGAGTTCAGCGCGACGGAGAGGCCTTCAAACTGGGCGGTGAGCTTCGAGAGGTTGTCGATGATTACGCAGAGGCCGGCGGTGTTCCAACGGGGGACCGTCGCGTCCGTGTGGGGTCGGTCGATGGCTCTCAGCAGGTCCTCTTCGGTTCGCCGTATCATTTCCTTGACCCAGTGACACTGCAGGTGGAGTCGGTCTACCCGACAAAGCTCTGTCCATGATTCGTATTCTTTTTCGACGGTTCGCTGTGCCTGGCGGATAAGGTCGGAGGGAAGATGGGAAGCGTCAACGATAAGGCTTTCGAAAACACCACCGGGTTTGAGGCTTTGAAGTTCCGCTCCGACGAGGCCTGCCACCGGGTGTACTTCGAAAACACATCGATCATGCCCCTCGATGCTCTCGTAAATGAATGTTCCGCTATGCTCTTCTGGATTGAGACACAGAAGGCATATCTGGTATTTCTCTTTCAGCGGGATGTTGGAGACGCTTCCCATCTAGGATTTCCAATCGACCCAGCCGAAGGATACACTTTCAGTCCATTTTTCGTAATCCGACATCGGAAGAGGCTCCGGGCGGAGGATGCACTCCACCGCCATGTAGTCGGCCATGGGGGTGAACTTGGTGGGGGTGCCACCGAGGCCCACGAAGTGTGGGCGGTAGGTCAGGATGGCGATACGGATGGGCTGGACGTACCGCCAGCAGTCCTGGAATCGGTCCTTGCCGTTCAGGGCCACGGTTCGTATCAGCGCGCAGGCTCTACGGGCCCACAACAGGCTCCTGTAGATGAAGAAGGCCTCGCCGTTGTTGGCGTAGGGAGGGTTCAGGATGGCCAGGTCGGCCCGCAGTTGGGGCACTTCCAGGTGGAGGAAGTCGGCACAGATGATCCGCGCCCGGGGGCGCCAATATTGGAGCTCGGGGATGATGTCCGGGTCGATTTCCACCGCCACCACCCCCTCCCGGTCGGGGGTGAGGGACCCCTCGCCGGCGGCGGGGTCGACGATAAGCTCCGCCTCGTCGACCCGGGCCCATTTCTGGAAGTCAAACGCCACCTTCGTCGGTGTGAACCACTGACACCAGTTCTCGCGCTCCTCGTCGGAGGTGATGACCGCGGCGACCTGGGGCATGACCTACTTCCGGGGTTTGGCCAGTATTTTCAGAAGTTTCTCGGGCGAAACGGGAGCCCACTTGCATATTCGCAACAGGTGCGATGCGCGGGGCTCGGTGTCGCCCTCCCAGCGGCTGATGGTGGGGGCCGAAAGGCCCAGAGCAGCGGCGGCCTGGGTCTGGGTGAGCCCCTTTTTCTTCCGGAGCTTCTCGAACCACTTGGCAAACGAGGTAGCCATGCGAGGAAAGATAACAGTACACTTGCGTAAACGCAAGGAAAGGGTAGGATGACGCCATGGGAATGAAAGACGACGATAAGAACCGTCTCGTCCAGGCAACCCCGGAGGAGCAGGATGCGGCTTTTCAGCGTGCCAGGGGTGTTCTGGAGGCCATGAATCCGGTGCTGGATGAGTACGACGTTCTGGACCAGCTGACGGCATTACAGATGCGCATCGCGCAGCTTGCGGTACGAACTGGTAGAGGAACCGAGGGTATCCTGACGTTAATAAATGTGAACATCCCTCCCATGATGAAGATGTGGGAGCAGGCTTATTCAGAGGTACAGGAGGAAGACGGTGGCGGCACTGACAGAGGAACAACTTCAGGGAATGTTAACTGAGTTGGAAGACGGGGCCTTCATGATCCTCGAGGAGGGAGACCTCGAGTTCATTCAGGGCGCGAAGATGACCGTGGACATGGGCTTTCCGTTGACGCCTGCGGACATGGATCGCGTGGCCCGGATTTACGACAAGTTCAAAAAGATCCAGCACGACACCATGGGTATAGGGTAGTTTTCATAAGACGCACGAGAGATGGGTTACGTGTTTTCTTTTGTGGTGGTTGTCGTTTGGTTGTTGGCATGTTCTTACGTTAAGTAGAAATGGCCATCAATGAAGAACATCTAAGAGTAGACATGGTCGGTTTCTCGGTGGCGTTCATCTATAAAGGGCGGCACTTCAGTTTAAGTTTAAAAGAAGCAGGTAGTCCGATTTTTTGTCTTCTGGAAGTAAGAAAAGGAGAAATGCCCGATCCGTCCAATATGTTGAGCGGCATGTTGAAACATTCGAAGATAGCAACGGCGAAGATTCATTGGGACGGAGCTTTCCCAAAAGATCCGCTAGTTGCAGAAGCCATGGATGTCATCACCGGATATTTGGTGGAAAGAAACTTCATATCGTTGAGCGAGGATTCTCACTAAAGGAGACCACATGGAAAAGGAGTTCGTGGAACTGGCAATCAAGACCCCCATCTTTCACGGGGACCGACGCGTGCCGCCGGCTCTCATCGGTACGGCGGAAGGTTGGGTCAATCCGGAGGAGATATGCGGAATCACTTCCGGGGTTCACGACGTGCCGATAGTAGCCGACGCTCGTAACAAACAGAGCCAGAGCAAGAAACCCAAGCCTGGTGGTTTCATGACGGTGCTGCACTTTCACAGCGGCGACCGGATCCTGGTGATGGGAACGCCGAAGGAGCTTCGGAAGCAGATCATCGAGGCCGTCAGTCCGGAAGCTGTCGAGCCCGAAGAAGACGAGACAGAGGAGGCACCGGAGGAAACCCCGGAGACCCCTGAAGAGACCAACGAGCCAGAGACTGAAACCCAGCAGTCTGAAGAGGAAGGTGGCGAATGAACTTCGATACGGCATTTGAGGAGTACCTCGACGTCCGCAACAAACTCCGCGAGCAGCAGGGGGCACTGGATAAGAAGAGAAGCGAGATGGCCGCGCTGGGCCGCGAGATGGAGAGCATGAAGAAGCGGTATAACGCCACGCGCCGACAGCTGGTGAAGGCTCAGGACGCCCTGGTCCCCGTGCTTCGCAAGGAGGTGGCGTCGTTTCCGCTCCCGGACGAGGACAAGAGCGCCTACGAGGAGGGTACCCGGAACGTTCTCAGGAAGACGCCGGAACAGGAAGCTGCGGCGCTCGACAAAGTCATTCCGCCTGCGGAAGATGATGCTGAAGAAGCCTCCACACCCGAAGCGGTAGAGGTTGATGTCGGCTCGCCATAAGGATCCCGTCGGGCCTCCGGGGACACTTCTACGTTGCAAGGGTCCCGGGTGTAAGAACACCGTCAAGTACCGTTCACGCAAGTGGACCAACGAATGGATGATGACCTGGGTGGAGAGCAAGGGAAAGCTGTTCGATGTGTGCTCCATGGAGTGCGCGGATGCCCTGAAGGAGAAACATGCCAAACACGCCGCCGCGGTAGCACGGCGGGATTTTCGAGAGGCAGATAAATTCGATACAGAGGTTCTTTTGCCCAAAGGCAGTGAACCTCCCCTTCAAGTATTTTTTCGAGACATCAAGCAGAAGAAGGCCAAGGAGAAGGCATGAGCCCTAAGACAGCACGCGAGCTTCGGCGTTATGCCATCTCTCAGATGAGCGACAAGAGCCGGCAGAAAACCAAGACTCACATGTACCGCTTGCTCAAAAAAGGGTGGAACGAGTTGCTTAACGCGCGGGAAAGAGGGGTTTTCCGTCGTACCGTGCTCCGCAACGGCCCGATGGAGCCGAAGCTCCGGGAGTTCTTGGAGCAGCGAGGATTCAACGTATATGGAACGATCGTGCATGAATAAGTCGTGCCATAAATATTACACGATATATCCGTAAAAAACCTAATGATTTCAAGTACTTAGAGCACAATTGGAGTTTGCCGGTAATAGACATTTCCGGCATAGATAGAGTGTATAAAGGGAGGTTGAAATGTCGAAAAAGGTGCAGGAAGAGGTTTCGAACGGCGCAGTGGATGGTGGTTGGGGGTTTCAGGAGGCTGCTTCGGTGACCCCCTACAGCATGATGCAGAAGACGGTGCAGACATACTTGCAGTCCTTGCTCACAGAACCTGCTACTCCGGAATCGCTTCAGGCTTTGGAGCAATCGGTGGAGGCGTGTCACCAGTTGCTGGTGACTTGGAGTACCTCCGACCCCAAGGACTTTGTCGGGAGTTTTGAGAGGTTTCAGGAGCAGGTAAACGCCCTTTATGAAGAACAGGAGACTCCGCCAGCATCTTCGGACGTCAACCTTCCTGAGCTGGCCCAGGCGGTGATAGAGGCCATCCAGGAACGTAACCGCCCCACCATGGGAGGGCTGCTCCGGTCTCTGGCCCTTGCCAAGGAGTTGAAGCTCGAGAAGGTGGCCGCGCACATCGAGGAGCAGCTGCTAGCGATGGTGGAGGAGTAACCGGTGCGAATACTTCAACGAGGGAGTAAGGGACAGGCGGTTGTCGGACTCAAGGAACGCCTCGCCGCGCAGGGGTTCTGGCCCGACCATCTGATGGGGCTCGATTTCACTCCGAAGCTCGAAGACGCGGTGGCGTACTTCCAGATGACGCACCTGGGGCCCGACGGTAAACCTCTCGCAGTCGACGGGAAGGTGGGTCCCAATACCGAATGGGCCTTGAAACATCCTACCGGGAAGGCCCAGACGTCGAACATCTCGCCGGCAGGAACCAAGACCGGGGGCCCGAAGTTCAACATCCCCGACGGGCTCAGCCTCGAACGGTACGAGACGTTGATGCGGGCGCTCGGGGAACACGGCGTCCGGGAAAGGCCCATGGGGAGCAACCGCGGGCCCGGCATCGACAAGTACCTCCCGCGGTGGTGGCTCGAAAAGGAAGGGAAGGGCCCGGCCTGGTGCTGCTTCTTCGTAAGCTGGGTGGTTCGTCAGGTCTTCGGTTTCCATCCGCTGGGGCGCAACCACGGCTCGTGCAAGCAGGCCTGGAAGGCCGCCCAGGAGCGCGAGATGGCTTATCAGGTACACGAGGTGGATACGATAGTCCCCGGAGATGCATTCTATATGCGGTGGAGGGGTGGAGGGCACATCGGTTTTATTTACCGGGTGTCGGAGGACGGCCAGGAGATGAATACGGTGGAAGGGAACTGCGGCAACAGGGTAAAGGTGGGCCGACGTTCCCTTTCGGACGAGAGGATCTTCGGCATCATCGACTTCTACGGAGAAGAGTATCCGGACGAATTTGAACGTGGTCTCATCGAGGCCAAGGACGTGGCGAAGGACGGCACGCGGTGATCAATCGTTGCAGGACATGCAAGTGGTACCAGGCGATACCTACCCTTCCTCCGGATTTTCCTGGACCCATGAGCTACGACGGGTACTGTCGGTTGTTTCCGGTGATACCGGAGATAACGACCAAGGAGGACGGGTACTGCGGGCAGCACAAGTTTGGATCGGTGTGGAAAGCGTTATGGGCGTTTTTGAAGAGAGTATGCGGTCGTGGGTAGTCGGCCTGTGCCGGTTCGAAACCGGGCGACGGCACCGTCACCCGGAGGGTCTTTCATTCCCTATCTCCCGGTGTGGCCCCGTGCTGGTCGGGTGACTCGCGCGCCGGGCGCGCTAACGGGGCTTTATTATGGACAACATCAGAACACCACCGAGTAACGACAAGTACCGGGATGGCTGGGACCGCATCTTCGGTAAAAAGAAAACGGAGTGCGACTGTGAGGCCTGCCAGGAGAACCGCAGGCGCGCGAAAGAGGGGTTACCACCTACGCACGAGACCGGAGGGCCGATCTGCCCGACGCCAGCAGACAGGAGATGAAAATGTGTAAGGAAGGAAAGTGTAGTAAGTGCGGACGAAAGTTTAGTAAATCGGCAGTGCTTCCCGGTCACGCGATAACACTTCTGATAGGGGGTCCTCGTTGTTACCAGTGTTACTACGAGGAGCAGGGGTGGGACCTTGAGACGTGCGTGGACTGCGAGAAGAAATTTCCCTTGTCCGAGGGCCTCGTTTTAACCATGGACGGCCCGCTGTGCATGGAGTGCAACCCCAGCGGTGCGATCGATCCGCCTCCGGAGAGTGCTTTACCGGAGGGTGCGGACCTTCCACCGGGTGTAGGGTTTCCCGTGTCCGAGTCGGTCATGGGGAGCCTGGTCTCCAACTTCGTGTCCGGGATGTTCGATCGGATGGGCAGCAGGGAGCGCATCGCTACGGTGATGTTGGGAGCTAATCAAGTATTTGATGGTTTACAAGCCATAGCCCATACGATTTGGGAAGGTAGAGAGCCTTCTTTTTTGAGCAGAGAGGATTTAATAAAAGAATCTTTGAAGGACGCAGACGCGCTCATTGCGGCGCTACGTTCTAACAAGGGAGATAAAAATGAAAACGGTGAGGTTCAATAAGGTAGGGCTCGACGTCAACTTTGAACGTGTGGGCGACGAGCTACAGGTAAGCATCAACGTACCGGCACCCATGGTGAACGAGAAGCTCAAGATGTTGCAGGACTTCAAGGAGAGGGCTCGCTACCTCCCCGGGCTCGGGCCCGTGTACCACGTCATCAGCCTCCTCGAGGCGGCCATCATCGGAGCCCTGGAGGAACCACCCAAGTGATCCATGGTCCGGGTGTGCCTGATATTGCGCGTGTACTGCTCCGGTACGGAGCCGGACATGTCGGAGTGCGGCAAGCACTTTCATGCGGAGGTGCCGCTCCACATGCTGCCTCTTTTCGCGCGCGGCGAGGTGACCATCTCCACCCTGGAGACCACGGACGATATCAGGGGCTGGTACCTCGAGAAGAACCGCGAGGCCCTGTGTCCGAAGCACAACACCGCGCGCCGGCCGGCGGTGGAGTTGGTGGAAGAAGACAAGGAAGAGCCGACCGAAGAAGTGCTGGAGCGAGCTCGTCGCCTTCAGGCGCTGGCCACGGATAAATCAGCCACGGAAGGGGAACGTCGTAACGCCTGGGAGAGCTTCACCAAGCTCTGGAAGCAGTACCGGTTACCCAACGATATAGGGATAGAGTGATGAACGAGAGCCACAAGCCAATGACGGTTGAAGAGGTGGAAGAGATGTTGAAGGCCACGTTGCACGGCCCTCCACCCCAGGAGACTATATACCGCATATTCGCCACCCTGGCGGATTGGAAGGACACGATCAAGCAGGTCATATATGCCGAAGGAGGGGACAAGCCTCCGGAAGTGGTGGAACTGAGAGACCAACTCACTCTTTGTCGGGATGATATAAGAGAAGCGGAGCGTCGGCACATCGAAGAGATGCGCGGATACGCAAAAGAGCTTTGGGAGATGCGCGGCTTGTACGCGGTAGCGTGTCAGCGCCTTCAACAGCTGGGGGAGGAAACGGCACCGCTTACGGAAGCTCCCGTAAGAAAGGTGGTACCGGACGTTGTCCATCGCTGTCGCGTGTGTGAGGAGGGTTTCACCATGGAGGCGGTGAACATTCCGGTACCGGGACCGCCGGGATCGGTCGTTGTCTTGTTCTGGTGCCGAAAGTGCGGGCGAATGTTGATAGCCAACCCGGACTTCATCGAGGTGGGGTGCTCGGAGGAAGCTTCGAAGGAGTACTTCGGAAGGGTCAAGGAGTTTTTCGAGGAGATGGTGGCGGTGGAGAGGGAAAAGTGGGAACAGAGGAAGAAATAAGGAAGTATCGGGACCTCGTAACGGAAGCTGGTCGGCCTGGTTTCAACAAGATGTGTCCTATTCGCGAGGCTGCCTGGCGTATCGTGGTGGGGCGCACCGGGAATATAGAAGGTAAGGACGCCAGGTACTGTCTGGGACCGGCGTGCGCGTGGTGGGTGGGGGAGTATTGTGCGGTCGTTGCCATATACCGTCGGCTGGGAGGTATTCAGGCGCAGGCATCCAGGCAAACGTCCAGCCGTAGGGAACCTGGCAGCGGAGAGTTGGGCAGGTCGGGAAGGTATTACGAGTGATTTTAGAGTAGAGGGTGTTCCAATGAGTACCATGATTAAAATAATAGAAGACATGTTTTGTAGAGGATGCGGATTAAAAGAAGCAAAAGTCGTTCATAAAGATAAGAAAGTAGTACTAAGGTGGTGTGAATCTTGCGGGACATTGATGGAACACCCACGGATGGGATCTGATTATCAAGGGGAAAAGCCTACGGTAGTAGGAATGCCTGCTCTAGTTAAAGCTGAAAAAGTCCGTATCGCGTTAACGCAAAAATAATGACTACCGTCTCCCAGCACATCCGCCGGCGGCTCCTGTTCCTGGGCAAGCTCGGGCAGTCCGAGTGGTCCTACGAGTTCGAAGAGCTAATGCGCAACCGCCTCATCATGGGTGCGTTCCGGTACGGAAAGCTTAGAGCGCCAGGGAAGCCCCAGTTCGACCGGGTGGCCTACGCCATCCGCTGCCTCGAGCAGTTTCGACAGACCGGGAACCTAGAGCACCTGGTGGACGCGGCAAACCTCTGCCTCGTGGAGTTTGTGGAGGGGAAGCATCCCCACCGACACTTTGCTGCGGTGGACGGGGGAGACCACGCAGAGAAGGTGTTGGACGCGGCTGAAAAGGTGCGCGAGGTGACGACGGATGAGGACGCGAAGGTTCTTGAGGGGGCTCGAATGGATCGCGTACTGAGACCTCCCACGGTGCCACCGGAAGGTGTGGACCTCACCGAGACGCGGATGATGCAGGCCATCGGCAAGCGTCTCCAGAACTGGAACGGCCTGTGCGTTCTCTGCGGTGGCTGGGGGCCGTTCAGGAAACCGAAGGATTCGAAGTACGAGTGGACGGACGTCTGTGCGTGGTGCCACCACGTTCCTGATCCAGAAAGTAGCGGGCCTTATAAACCTCTATCGATAGCAGAACGAGAGGATTATCCGAAGGCACCCGACGGGGGACCAAAGTAATGATCCGAAAACGCCGTAACAGAACGCTCTCCCGCCTCCGGGTACGGAAGAAGGACAAGCAGTTTCTCAAGCAGTTCGACTACCCGGAGGGGGTTCGTTTTCTCCCCCTGACGCGCCAGGAGTGCCTGACCACCGAGAGGCCGTGCCCGTTCGTGTCTTGTCGGTATCACCTGTACCTGGACGTCACCGAGAAGGGCTCGTTGAAGCTCAACTACCCCGACCAGGAGCCTTGGGAGATCTCCGAGTCGTGCGCTTTGGACGTCGCGGATGCCGGCGACCACACGCTCGAGGAGGTGGGACAGCTGCTGCAGGTCACCCGCGAGCGCGTCAGGCAGATCGAAAAGGGGAGTAAAGAGAAGCTTGAGGAGGACCCGGACGTGCTCCGGTTGCAGGAGGAGGCGGCGTGATCAAAAGGTTGAAGCTCTTTCTGGCCAGAGCCGCGTTGTATACGTTCTGCGCCAGGGTGGATGAGGAAGGTGTTATCCGTTGTCCGTTTTGCGAGAACAAGACGGAGGTCAAACCCACGTTTTGGTGTAGAAAATGTAATGTACTTTTGAGATAGGAGAATGAAATGCCGTTAGTACCCGTAGATAATAAGCCAGGACTGTTTCGTGATACGATTACCGGACAGGTTTTTAATGTTCGCGAGTATCGTGGCTCAGATCTTATTTTCCCTTTTGAAGGTGGTCGTGCCATACCCAAGGAGTCCTGGCAACCAGAACCAGGAGCTTCGATGGCACTACAGGCGTGGTCCTTTCTCATGTATCCATGGCCAGAGGTTATTCCTGTCACCCTGCGAGCCAAGTTGTACGTCAATGGTGACATCATGGCTGAGGGGCCTTTATTTGCTCTAGCTGAACCTCTGGTACGTGCTGAGGACGAAGAGATACGGGAGCGGTTACGTGTCGTGGAAGAAAAAATAGAGACGCTCGAAATCGAAATGAAGGAAGCTAAAAAAGAGAAGGACCTTTCTGGCGACCCTAGAGCTGTTCACATACCTTCCAAGATTTACCCGGTTACTCGTTTAAGGAATCTAGTAGACATGAAGCACAAGTTGTGGGCAGAAATCGAGGGTCCAGGTAATGATTTTGTACCATTGCGCGAGAAGCTGGAACTACTGGCACTTCGTTTACGCGGTGTAGGACGTGAGCCGGTGAAAGATTGATTGATACCCCCATCGAGGTCGACTACTTCTACGCGGGCGTGATCGTCGGTTTTTGCCTCACCGTCTTGTGGGGCTGGTACTACATAAGCAAAAGGATGAGATAAAAATGATAGATATGAATATCAATATTAGTGTGACAGTAAAGGTACGTCTTACCACACTAGGTAAAGAGCTTTACGAAAAAAGTGGGAGGAATGAGTTTGTCCGTTGGGATGAAGATGGTTTGTTAGAGACCGAGTTGTGGAATTTAATGGTAGTTTTTGGTCCACATTTTAATGAGCATGTCGGTCCTTTTTTTGAAAATAATGCAATATATGTAGTGGATTTAAGGAATGATCATGACCACTCGTAATGGTGATTGGTTTCAAACCTACACCGGTAAGAAGTTCTACGTTTTCGATCCGCGCAGCGACGAGATCGACATCGAGGACATCGCGCACTCCCTGGCGAACACCTGTCGGTTCAACGGACATACGAGTTATTTCTATTCGGTAGCGCAGCACTCTGTCCACGTCTGTAACGTCTTCGGCAAGCTCGTGGAGGGAACCGAGTTCGAGGAGAACTATCGGGCGTACCTCTGCGCGCTGTTGCACGACGCGACGGAGGCCTACGTCGGGGACATGATACGACCCATCAAGTTGTCGTTGCCGGACTACAAGGTGGCCGAGAACAACATCTGGACCTGCATCCTCAAGAAATTTGAGCTTTGGGACACCTGGCACCTGCAGGGCACGATGGATCTGCGCCTCTTCGTATCGAACCTCGTCAAGATGGCCGACGACATCATGCTGGCCACCGAGAGGCGAGATCTGCTGGCCAAGGGGCCGGGGAAGTGGCGCATCGAGGAACTCGTCGACCCCGATGATATGCTGGTTCTCCCGAAGCCTCCGGGTACCGTGAAGAGTATTTTTCTAAAGCTATTTGGGGAGCTACAATCGCGTATAGGAGAAGAAGATGCCGACACCGGTCACAGTGGTGAAAAAGGTGGTGGAGACGGCCCGGAAGTGGGTCAGGGTTCGCCGGAAGTACCGTAAGCTCCTGGACAGCAAGAGCGCGAAGGAAGAGGACCTGAAGAAGGTCCGGAAGAGCCTCCTCGACGTCACCAACAGGCTCGAGACCGCGGTGCTCGAGTTCGAGGTGATGTACCGCCACGTCCAGAAGCACGGGCTCAAGAAGCCCAAGAAGCCCTTCCCGTGGAGGGAGGTCCTGGGCATCGTCTCGGCCGGCGCGGGCGCGCTCGAGAAGGCCATCGGCTCTCCCGGGGTCGGGGGGCCTGCCGACCCGAATACCATCGATGTTCAGGCCGAGATAATCGATCGATGAGCCGCCTGTTCGAGGACCACTGGGACGTCCGGTTCATCCGGCTCGCGGAGCATATTGCCGGCTGGAGCAAGGACCCGTCGACCAAGGTGGGCTGCGTCATCGTCGGCCCGGACAAGGAGATCCGCTCCACCGGCTTCAACGGCTTCCCGCGGGGCATCAAGGATGACCCCCGGAGGCTCGAAAACCGCGACGAGAAGTACCCGCTCATCTGCCACGCGGAGGAGAATGCCATCTTGCAGGTGGCACGGGTCGGCGGCGCATCGCTCCGGGACTGCTGGGTGTACATCACCTGGCCACCCTGTACCCGGTGCGCGCGGTCCATCGTGCAGGCCGGTATCAAGGGGGTGAGCTACCCGCAGGGGCTCGACGTTCCTGAAAGATGGTGGTCGGACCTTGAGAAGGCCCGCTCGATGCTCGACGAGGCCGGGATCTTCGTCCGGACGGTCGCCGTCAAGCTCAAACAGACGTCGTCAGAGGTTTCTATCGGCTGAACTGCCGCCAGAGGATCCATCCACCGGCTCCTAACGCCAGGAGCAACACGAGACCGCCGGCCGCCGCCGGCGCGATGTCTTCGAAGCGCCAGCCACCGGCGTCGTAGAAGGGCTTGAGGAGCGGGTACGGGTTTATCTTTCGCTTGTAGGGGCTGGTGATGGCGTAGTGCAGGTGCGGACAGGTGTGGATGGCATTCCCGGTGCGCCCGACGTAGCCAATAACTTGCCCCGCGGTGACCGGTTGGCCCGGTCGGACCTTGGGGCGTTTCTGCAGGTGGGAGTAGTAGTGCTCGTTGCCGTCGGGGTCTCGGATCCAGACGTACCAGCCGCCCTTTTCGGAATATCCGGCTCCTGGTAGCCCCCGCCATTCGCGCATCACGGAGCCTGCCGTCGTCGAGCGGATGGGGGTCCCCTCCGCAGCCACGATATCGGTCGCGTGGTGCTTGAACTGCCCGCGGGGGGCCAGGAAGGAGTCCCAGAAACGCGGGCGCCAGCCGCTCTCCTTGTCCGGGTAGCAGGTCTTCCCGTGAGCTCCCACCCGATATCCCCGGAACTTGCTGGGGACCTGGACCGGGAAGACCGACAGGGTTACGGGCATACCGTATCAGGGGGTGAAACGCCTGCTCGCCAGACCGGGGCCCGGCGAGCAGGGTATGGGCGGACGAGGAGCTAGTCCTCGGCCTTGGTCGCCTTGACGCCGGCCTTGACCATGGCTTCGATGTCCTTCTCGTCGAACCCGCGGTTCTTCAGGAAGAACGTGGTTTTCACATCGCCGTGGAGTTTGACCATACCGATGACGGCTTGCTTGATTTCTTCGGTAACTTTTCCCCTGGCGATTCGAACGGAATGTTGAATCACGCTTTGGGGAGAAGGCGGACGACGTGCCGGTACTTTCTTTTCGGTCTTTTTCTTGGTCGCCATGATTACGCCCTCTTCGCGGCCTGCAGAGCGACAAAGGAAGCCGCGAGAAAGATGCGACCGTCGTCATTGGGGGGCGTGACACTGGTGTTGATCTGTGCCTTGAGAGCACCGCCGTCCGGGATGAACAGGTCTTCGGAGGCGATCAAGGAGAAGAAGTCAACGGCGCCATCGGGGGCTACGGTCACCGAGTCGATCTGGATGTCATTCTGACCATCGCTCATGAAGAGATCGACTTGGATTCCACCAATGGCACTATCCCAGTTGAACACGCGGATGTACGAAGTCGCCATTCCTCCACCCAAGTCCGGAAGAACCAGAGCGGTGCCCGGTTTGGGCTGTGCCACGACCTGAAGAGAGGCGTCCAGATCCTTACGAACGTTGATGACTTCCGCGTCGGTCCACACAGGCCACATCATGGCGCGGCCCGCTGCGACTTGCCCCAGGTCTCTGGAGATGATCTGTTCACCTTCCACCAGGAAGAAGTTACCTTGCATACCTATTTCGGTTATGGCTACCGCTATCCAGGCAGGTGCTCCCGCAGGAAGACCGATAGTACCTATCTGTAGCTCGTTGCCCTGGCCGTCCTGGAAGAACATATCGGTAGTGTAGGTTCCGGAAATTCCATTTCCGCCACCCATGTAGTCACCGGACATGGATTCCGGTCTCTGGATCAGACGACCGAGACCATCATACGGCGACGGAACGATGATCTGGTCGGGTCCGGGGCTCACCAACTGCAGAGACGTGTGGGGTCCCTTGAAGGTATTGAGCCAAGGTTGGGGTTTCACGGACGGGTTTCCTCCGCCACGATGCTGAAGGGGTTCGTCTCCTCTTGTCATTGTATTGTCTGTCCTTCCTCGCCTACAGGGACGGGGTTTTGGGTTCTACTGCTACGACGGGTTCTGCGGGTAGAAGGTCGTTATCATGGTGTCGGCCTCCTGCGCGCTGAATCCCCATCGTTGAAGTCTTCGGTGGAGGCGTTGTGCGTTGACGCCCTTGTTCACGAGGCAGACCATGGCCTCGTTGATGGCTTCCTGTGAAGCGCCGTCTCGTTTGGCGCGTTGCAAGGTGCGCCGGGCCTCTGCTCTTTGTTCGATGGGCATTTTATCTACCTATCCCAGATCCTTAGGGAGATCGAACTCTGCGAAGAGGGTGGCGATGTACAGCTTGCCGATGGGGTTACCATCGTTGGGTTGTACCTCGAGTCGGTACGGGTACGGAAACATGTGAGACTCGATGGTGTCCAAGAAGATGTTTCCGACGCTGTTTGCGCCAACAGAATCGGTGTTGGACATCAACACCCGGTTTCCCTGGTCGTCGGACACGTAGCAGTTGAAGGTGTGGGGGTCCGAGTCGTAGTTGAACGCCAGGATGCTGGCCCCACAGGGGTAGGAGCTGGTGGCCGGCATCTGCCAGGTCTTGCCCACCGGAGGTTGTGCGATGACTGTTCTTCCTCCGTTCACGATGGGGATGCGCTCGCAGATGGCGTTTCGGGCATCGTGGATCGAGACGGGAATGAAAAGCAGTCCGTCGTTACCGGAAGGGTCGCCGCTCGTGATGCGGATGACCACTTTCTCACCCTCGACGAAACCAAACACGGCACAAGCCGGGTTGGGGGAGGGAATCTGGTCAAAACTTCCGTCCGAGAGAAGGGCGACGGTAGCGAGAGTGATCTCGTTTCCGTTCGCGTCGATGAAGATCACATCGTAGCCGATGTCCACGCCGCATCGGTTGTACAGGGATCCGATGGTCTGAAAGGCCACGACCCCTGCGAGACGGATCTTGTCCTTCAAGCCCTCGAGGACGGTGTGCTGACCTCCGGACTTGATGGGGACGATCTCGCCTGCGCCTTTCACGCCTTCGAAAAGGACTACAGGTCCCGGGCTGGTGTTCTTACCGGCGCGTTTCTGAAGGGGGTTGTCCCCGATTCCAGCTGGCATGTCTTCTCCTCACCTACAGGGGTTGAGAGTCGCTTCAGATTACCACGATTACGTATTAAAGGAAGAGGTCTGTAGCGTGCCAAAACAATGTTACCCAGGCTTGCCGCGGTACTTCTGCCACTCCCGATAGAAATCCCTCCAGACCACCGCGGCCACGCCGGCGCCCGTGTAGTACCAGACCACCCAGCTTGTTCCTTCTACGCCGGGGGAGGCCGGCATGTTAGGAATGTGGCCGACGCCCACGCCCATCAGGATGGGGAGCACCGGTATGGGGATCCAGCGTCGGAAAAAACGCACCCAGGAGACTTCTTCGGCTCTTTTCGCGCTCAGGGGACCGTCCTTGAGCGCCTTGGTGACCACGTAAAAAACGCCCCAGGCCACGAGGATCGGCCAGTGGGCGAGAATCAGATCAAGGTATTCCATAGATGGAGGGGAGCGCCCCCGGGGAGAAGGTCATCAACCCCGGGGGCGCTTAAATGGGGTTATCCACGCAGGAACGTGAAAACTACTTGCTGCGCTTGCGCTTCAGGCAGCGTCCGGTGGTCTTGGACACGCCGTGTTTGCAACGCCGCTTCTTGGTGCGCCGTCCCTTGGTGCCCTTCTTCGGGCCGGGCTTGCGCTTACAACCGCCGGTCTTCTTCCTGCCGTATCGGCACTTCTTGGTGGCCATGTCTTTCTCCTTGGCTCGATTTCGAAAGATCCGGAACGCGGACGCCCCGGGCTCATCGGGTTACGAAAGAGGTCCTACTTCTTCCGCCGGGGGTGCTTGAGGCAGGATCCCTTGAGGGTGCCGCGCTTGGCCACGCCGTACTTGCAGCGCCTCCCCTTCTTCCGCCGGCCCTTGCTGCCGCTGGTCTTGCCGCGACACTTGGTGAACCGTCCCTTGGACGTCCTGCACAGGTTTCCGCGTACTTTCTTCATGGCTGTCTTTCTCCTTTTATGACTCCCCCGCGGGGAAGCCGTGCCTCCTTGGCAGCATCTGCGGGCCCACCGGGGCCCCAGGTATGCCCTAAGATTCCTCCCTTTTACGTAAAAAAGCAAGTCCGGCGACAAGACCGGCGCCCAGAGCCCCAAACAGGAACGGAAGGGGAGATCTTTCTTGCTCACCGAGACCAGGTCCCCACGGGGTCTCCTGGCCGGTCAACATGGGATGGGCCTCGACGGCCATTTTCTTGATCTTCGGGTAGTTTCGGTCGAAGAACCTCTTCGGCCAATCCGGAACCGTCTTCCCTTCCTTCGTGGGGTGGGGTTTCGTGCCGAGTTCGTCTTTCCACTGCCGGCAGGCGCGGGTGGACAGCCGCTGGGCCTTGTCCGGATCCTTGACCGGCACGATATACCCGGGTTTCTTGGGTTCAATACAGAAGCGGAGGTTGGGGACGCCCTTTATCCAGATCAGCTGGACCGGGCAGCGGGCTTTCTCCTCGCCGCACGGAGGACCACCTTTGGACCCCATCAGGTGGGTCGGGGTGGTGAAATCAAAATCACCTTTTTCTGGCAGACGGACCTCGGGGATCGGGAGGCAGTCGCCGGTCTCGTCCTTCTTGCAGAAGGTGAAGGCCGGGGAGTCATGGTCGCGGTATTTCGCTCGTTTCGCCATCAGTGCAACGTATAGTTTACCCTCGAGGTGGGGTGCATCCAACAGGTCCTGCACCCGGTCTTCTTTTTATTGTTGGGGTCCAACCCTTCTGCGCGCCGGCAGTTGGGTCCTCCCTCCACCGAGTAGGCTTCGCAGTTCCAATCGAACGTCTTACCCAGGTTCTTCTCACCTGCGCCGTGTCGGTAGACTACCGTGGTGCCTGACCACCCTTTTCCGAGTTTGTGGGTACCGCGCTGGTCGACGTGGTAGGCCGACGGGCGCAGGATGAGATTTTGGACACCCTTCACGGGCGCATTGATCTCGTTGACGCGCGCGACGTGCTTCCGACCCAGAGCCCAGATCCGGGTCGGTGCCCAGAAGATGATGGGTAGATCTTCGGTGTAGTTGGCCGGGTGGAAGTGGTTGGCGATGTGCTTCCAGGCTTGCAGGTACGCCAGGTCGAAGAAGTCGCCGGAATCGTGGAGCCGGAAGAAACGCTGCTCGCGCCACTGGGCGGGCTCGGGTTCGATGACGTCTTTGCCGCGTTTGCCTCCGTCAATATAGAAGTCGGCGTGGTTGATGGCGTCGATCATCACTTGCACGAAAGCGCACTTCTGGGAGCCGCGGGTCACCTTCTTACCGTGGTAGTCGACCTCGAGAGCGCGCTTGGCCCAGGCGTACCGCACGAACGCGTGGTGCTGGTTGCTCGCCGTCGGGTACTGGCCCTTGGTGGCGTAGCAGTACTGGCAGATGGCGTCCGAGAGCCGGATCTTGGTTTTGAGGACCTCCCGGAGCTTCTCCCCGACCTTACGCCGCTGGTGGTCCGGCACGATGCTCTGGCCGGCGTCGGCAGCGGGACAGCTGCCCCCGATCACGCTCGAGCCTGCTGATATGCTGAACGAGGGGGCGCTCATCTTGCTGGTCCAGCTGAGAAGCGTCGTCTTGCCGATCTCGGTGGCGGGATTCCACACCGGCCCCTTGGGCATCCGACTTACCACCAGGACAACGCTGTCCTTCTTCTCCTGGTCGTACTTCGGGCTGATGGTAACGCCCTGCAGCTGTTGGAAGACTACCTTCCTCGTCCACGCGAGCGTCATCAGGTTCGCGTGGCTCTGGTTGATGACCTGCTGCGGGGTGGGGCAGAGGATGTCGGGCGCCTCGAGTCCCTGCGCCTGGCAGTCCCAGTAGCGCCTTTCAAGCTCGGTGGTCTCGCCTTCCTGGGCGAGGTGCGGGAGGATCGCGGCCATCAACGTCGCCTTGCTACAGCTGTAGCACGTTTCTCCAGTTTCAGGAAAGTGTTACGGGTTCGACCACAATCAACTATGCGCTCCTTGGGGGCCTTGATCTCCCACGTTGCTCCCCAGTTCCACGCCTTGCCCTTACAGGGGTCCTTCACGTTCTCGGGGTTCTCGAGGAAGGCATCAACCATACGGACGGTCCACTGGGGCGCGGTGTCGATCGTCAGCGCGTAGATGGCGGCACGGTGTGGCAGCTGCGGGTCGCGCTTGGGGCTTAGAAATTTGGAGTACGCCTTCGTCATCTCGGTCAGCGTGTAGCCCTCGAACGCCGGTAGTTTTGTCCGACGCCGCTCCAGGACGTGAAGGATGGCCGCGTGTCCCCGGGTGGGCCGCCAACCCTCCTCGCCCAGCAAGGCGTAGACGATCGTCAGGCGGTCCTCGACGCCGGCATCGGTCGGTGATGGTACGAGCAGAATGCAAATTATTAAAAGAAATGAAAAATGCCTCATATGATCGGCACCTCCGGTAACTTGGTCCAGCGCGGATGGAACTCCACGGCGTGGCCCGGGTCGGTGATTACGAGTTGATCGTTCTTATCGCGACCGATGTTATTCAAATGTACGTCTGCGAGCAAGATACCGGAGTCGATGTAGAACTCGAGCGCCGCTCCGATGGGGGTGACGACCTCGGTGGAGCCGAGTGATCCGGAAATCTCCCAGCATTTGGTGATGGCAACTCCGATGCGCGGCAGGCCTCGATAGTGTCGAGGATCAGCCTGTACCGGTGCATCCTGAAAGGCTTCCCAGAACCTTTTTAACATCTCTTCCCGGTGTTCCGGGCCCGCTTTCTTGAGCATCCGGTCTATGACTCGCTTGGCCTCGCCGGCCCAATCTTTGAAAAGGATGATATCCCGTTTTCCTTCGCGGATGGCGCGTTCTTGAAAATCATCGTAGCCGTATATTTTCAAGTCATAAGGATGGACGAGGAAGCCGACTTCCTTCGCCGCCTGGCGCCACAACACGAACAGGGGCCGTTTTCGATAGGTCGCGTTTTTCAGCGCGAAGATCTTGTGGTACCGGACGATGCCCTCGGTCTGCGGCAGCTGCATCGACATCACTACGAACCTCGCCTCGGTGATGTCGCTCGTGAGCTTGAAAACGACGTCCTCGTCCTCGGTAGGCGTCACGCAGCCGTAGTGCCCGCAGCCGTACTCCTCGATGGAAAACTTCTTGCCGGGGTCCTTCACCGGCATCCACTCCGGGGGGACGTGCTCCGCGATGTCGTCCCAGAAGGAGCGCATCGTCCTGTCCACCCAGGGTGTGCGTCCGAGAGTCATCAGTTGTTCTGTGCGTTGAAACGTTTGTGTTCCAATACATCCATGGAGAAAGCCGCATCCGCCATTTCTCGTAGTCCTTCTACGAGATTTTTCGCGTTTCGATCGTAGGCGTCTTTAAAATATTCATCTCTATGAGGGGAATACAACAGAATACAGAAGCACTGTGTAAGATCTTTCAGCCAGGGATGATCGTTCATTAACTCCAAGGCTAAATCCGGTATGTTGTCCTGTTTCATCTCTTCTGCGGTGGTCTGGTAGCCTGGCTTGTACTCATATTTATCCGCTTCCTTGAAAGCGGCATCGACGATCCTATCTACTTCGTTTTTATATTCTTGCTCAGTCATAGCGTCACCAACGTCCCGTCCGGGTTGCGCGTGAACTCCGTGGAGGCCTTTCGGTACCGGTCTTCATCGGCAACGAGCCACATCAGGTACTCGAGGTGTCTCTCTGCCTCCTTGGGTTTCTGTTCTCCCAGAGCTATCGCGGCCTCCCGTGCGGCCAGTTGCGCGCGGTTGTAGACCGGGAGCCGGCGGTGCGCGTCGGCGTAGACCTTGAGCAGCCGGTCCAGTTCCTCATCGTACTCGCGCTTGGTGATGTTCCCGCGGTACTTGACGTTGGCTTCAACATTTTCTCGGTGCTCTCGCCAGAAACCGTAAGGTCTCTTCAGGTCCCGGAGTATCTTTCGTGCTTTTTCGGCAACGTAGTCGATGCCTGAGTCCCATTCAATGTGGTCTCGCCGCGCCATCCGGTTGGTGAGGTCCCCGACGTGTTCAACGGCATGCGAGAGAAGGCCAGCGTGGAACATCTGCACGTCTTTCATGGCCTCTTCAGGCTCACGTCGTTGAGCCCAGGCCATCTCGTCGAAGGCGACGAGCACATCTTCCGGTGGTAGGTCTTTTCTCTTCACCTGATGCGATATCCCTTGCGCTGCATGGCCCTGAGAACCTCCTGCTGTTTTTCTCTGGGGATGCGGGGTTCGTAAGCGACGTCGATACCCGGCCCGGGACGATAGGCGTCCACGGATATCTCCAGAAGCTCGGCATCCGGGACCACCTCTTGCAGGTCTTCAAGACACTGCTGCGCGGCTTCCCTGGCCTTTTCGGCAAATACGTCCAGCTCGGCCACGTACAGAACCTTGCGGAGGTGGAGCGTGAACATCGGTATGGATACGGTTCCTTTGCTGCTCATGAGTACCTCGATCTAAGGCTGGTGGACTCTTCCAGGACCCCTTCCCAGAACTTTTTCTGCTTCGGCCACAATGGCGAACCCGGCTCCAGTTTCTTTCTTGCTATTTGAGACACCGCGTAGGCGGCGCGATATTCGTCTGGATATCCTTCTCCCAGGTTAGGTAGTTTTCCACTCTTCAGCTTCTCGTTGAAGACCTTGAGCGCCCATCGTTTACCGTTGTCGTATTCCTTCCGGTGTAACATCATTCTTCCCGCTGCAGTCGATCAACCTTTCGATCGATGCGCTCCAGGTCCTCGATCACGTTGGGGACGATTACCCTTACCTTGTGCCAGTACCAACCCTGGCCCTTGTTTATAGCATCACGAGCCTGCTTCAACTTGCCGATGGCGTAGTTCAGCTCGAAGGCGATGGTGCGCCTGGCTTCCTTGCTCGTGTTCATAACGCCAACACCACCGCCACCCCGATGGCAATCAACGCCGCTCCGGTGGTCCCGTACAGGAGGTGGACCAGCAGGTTGTTTTTCTCCTTCGCTTCCTCAAGCTGGACCTCGGTGGCAGCAAGTGCCGTGGTCACCTGCCTGGAGGCCTTCTTCTCCCGGTCGAGCGCGAGCGTTCGTTTCCGGGACTCCTCGTTGCGCTTGTCGAGCGCCTTCGTGCGCTTGTCCACTACCACCAGGCAGGCCTTCAACTTGCTCTCGGTTTCCAGGTGGTCCTTCTGCAGCCACCGGGGTATCCATGCGCCGGGTTCTTTGGTGTCCGGGTGGACCATGTCCACCGGGTCGGTCTTCTGAGCGTGGACGGGCTCGCAGCTGACGAACCAGACCAGGAAGGCCACCCCCAGGATGACCATGATGACTTCAAGAGCCTTGGAGTGGGGGGAGATCATCTCTTTAGCAATATTTTGATCGTTTCGGCCATAGCGTCGATCGTGTCGGCCATGTCGGCCTTGTCAGGAAGATCTTCTGCGTAGCGGGTCTTCTTTATCTTCTCCGCTTCGGCCAGAAGAAAAGCGACTCGTTTTCGAAATCGCTCTCTTGACTCGTACCTTTCTTTAACCGCAAACCATACCATTACTGTTCCCTCGCCCTTTCTTTGGCCCGACGGGCTAGTTCCATATACTCCTTGTGAATCTTGTGCGCCGGCAGCTTTCGGATGCGGCTCAACTCCTCCATGCCGGCGTCTTCGACGCGTTTGGCCTCGTCTTCCAGTTCTTTCGCCTCCGCTGCCGCCTGGTTCGCGTCCCTCTCGTAGACCGCGCGCTCCCCCCAGTTCCGGGCGGCCAGGAACCGGCTCTTCGCTGCCTGCTCTCGTACCTTTGCCTGCGCGAGCTCCGCCTCTAGTCTGCGCCCGCGGAGTATCAACAACAAGATGGCAATACCCGCCGCCGCTGCGCCCAAGATGGCAGGCGGCACGCGTGTGAGTCGATCCCAGACGTTGGCGAAGAAGTTTTTCATCTTTTCTTCGGACACTCCTTCAAGATGACGGTACCGACGCCCGGTACATTCTTCTTTTCGACCTTGCAGCCCTGCCGGCGAAGCTCCGCGATCCTCTTCCGGCTCTGAGCGGCGGTCATTTGCGGCACGGCCTCAAGCCGGGCCCCCGGGTACTGCGGGTCGGTCCAGGGCGCGAGCTTCACCTGGCGACACCGCGCGAGGTTCTCGCCGCGGGGGGTGAGCTTGACCGTGCGCGTCCTGCCGCTCGACATCCGGATGAGCCCCGCTCGGTGTAGCTCGTTCTCGACCTTGTAGATCCGCTGGCTGTCGAACCCCTGCGAGCGGACGACGTGTCGGACTCCTCCCGCCAGGGTGGGAATGTTGGGGTTGGTGCGCCAGAACTTCACCGCGCACAGGTAGGTCTTGCCGAGTGGTGCTCGTTTACGCATTACATTTCCTCATCTCTTGCCGGGCGTGACGGATGGCACTGCGGAGATCTCGCCCGGTACGGTCTCCCTGCTTGCCGCGTTTCTCGGCCATGTGCCGGTAGTCCTCTGCCTTGTCGAAGTGCCTGCGCGCCATCGAGCACGAGTTCCGTGCCGCCGCCGACTCCGCGTTCCAGTACTCCTGCTCCGCTCGAGTAGAGGCATCGGCGGCCTTGAGCTCGCCGGGCTTCAAACGAGGTCCCGGCGCGGGCATCCGGCTTATCAGTCGCGGGAGCAGTATCAGGGACAGGACCCCCAACGTGCTGAGCGTGCCGAGAACGGCCTTGAGGGTGGTGTCGTTTTCGTCTCGTGTCGCCATCAGCGGTCCCTGTACACCGGTCGCGCGGCGTAACTTCGCGGGAGCAACCCCTCGCAGACCGGCCGGCCGCGCCGGGTGGCCACCACCGCCCTGCCACCGGCCTTCAGGTGGCTCCGGATGTCGCGCAAGATCTGCCTGGCCTGGCGCTCGGTGACGGTGTTGAGCGTGAAGATGGAGAAGATCTCGTTGAACTTTCCGGTCGGTTTTCGCCCGTGAGAGCGTTTTTTCGGGTATTTGTCGTACCCTACACCCCGGCAGCGGCCCCTGGCGATGGCCTTCAGGCCCGGTTCGTCGGCCCCGACTCCGTGGTAGAGCACCCTGCAGGTGCCGTTCTTCGGCGCCCGGGTGCGGCGGAGGTACAGCTGGATGGGCTTGGCCGGCGCTCTGCGCATCCGGGTGGTGGCGCCGGGATCCTTCTCACCGATGGAGAACTGTCCCCAGGAAACCTCTCGATTCCAGTTTTTCAGGATTTTGTCGAGGTCCCTCCGGTCGAAGACCCATGTGGCCGCGCCATCGGTGGTGAACCAGGGCCTGTCCCGGAACGATACGCACGCCTGAGAGCCTCCGCTGGCCCGGCGCACGTTGGGGTTGGAGATCCGCACAGCAGCCGCCTGTCAGCGGCACACGGCCCGGACAAACGGCTTCTTGATGACGCGTCCGGATCTGCTCCGCTTCGGTCTCTGCCCCTGGCAGGCCCACCCGCGGCCAGCGCCCCGGGTAGAGATTCTTTTACTGCCGGCCGGACACCCGCACTTGGACCAATCCTTTTTCGGGTGCCTCTTGTGCCGCTTTTTAGCAGCCACGATATTCCTCCGTAATTACGGGTCTATGCTACTTGAAACTCGATACCACGGAGGTACTACCAGCAGACGGCCCGGACGAACGGCTTCTTGACCAGCTGGGTCTTTCCCCGACGGGAGCCCTTCTTGATCTTGAACCGCTTCGGCCTGTTGCTCTGGCAGGCCCAGCCGCGCCCGCGACCACCGGTTCTGACGCGCTTGGAACCGTGGGGACAACCGCAATCGGCCCACCGCTGGCGCTTGCGGTGGTTGGTGGAAGCTCGCTTTCGTCGTGGCATGTCTCTACCTCCGTCACCCAGTATACCCGGGAGGGTTCAGATGGTCGATAGTATGATTATTTGAAGAAAAAACTCAACATCCGTGCCGATCTCAGCCTTTAATTACGTGTTCGACGAACATCTGCACGTTGTTCCCGCTCCGACAACCGGGAGCGCCTCTCCTGCCAGGTCTGGTCCTTCTCGCGACCCTTACGCCCGTTGCTCTTGTGCGGTTTGCACAGCAGGCAACCAGCGCGCGTATCCTTTGGTCGTCGGCGCTTGTGGTTCATGTCGTACTTACCAGATAAGGTCCTCGAGGATTTCTGACGTCCCTCTTTACTCGATGCCGATCACGTATTTTATCCAGGCAGCCTTCGCAGTACCTCTTACTTCTCCCTCTCGGTTTTCCACAATCCACGCAGCTGCCCTCGCGCAGCTTCTTTTGCTTCCACTTCCATTGTCGGCTGGTCATCTTGGTGGAGCCGCCGGGAGTCGAACCCGGGTCCAGAAAAGCTCAAAGGCTGCGTCTACGTGCGTGTCTGCTTTTTCGTGTTACCGATGGTAGCAGCGACCAGGGGGCGGCCCGGAGACCACGTCCACCACGACCGAAGATCTTGGCTCAAGGCCCGGTCGAACTCCTTGAGTTGCCACCGGCTGATCCACGCCCCGTCGCGAGCCGCCGGCTCTCTCGCGGGGGACGCCTAGGCCGCGAGGTCGAGCTTCGCGGCTTCGGAGTTGCCGTTATCGTTGGCGTTTGTGGTTTGGTAACCTTAGTACCCGGGGGTTACCAGCCGGGACACGCAACAGCGTATCTTACTTCCCTGTCGAAACCTTTTCGGCCCCTTCTCCTTTCTTCACCTCTCCCACCTCGTGCTGTAATGACGTGAAGGCGTCGATTTGGCGAAACGCATCATGTACCAGTGGACGATCGCCAGGTACATCGCTGTTAGATCCTTTTTCTCGACGGAGTCGCGGATACTCCCCACCACCGAGTCGACGATATTAGAAGCGCCGGCCTGCATGAACGGCTCCCACTCTTCGATATGCAAATTCGACTTGTTGACCGCCACGATTTCCGCGAAGGCATACGAGACTACCTCGCTTATACGGCGGAGATCCGGACACCGCCCTGCGACTTTTTCGAACGGACGTATCCGGGCCTCGAGAGAAGGCACGCGCTTGTTCATCAGCTGGCTCAAGAAGCCGTCGACAATGGACACCCACATGAACAACATCTGGCGCTCCAGATGGAGATCCCCCTCCAGGTTGAGGCGATCCATCTCGGACAAAACGTGGTCCCGTCCTTTCTCGAGGAGGAGTTCCCTCCATTTCGAAACGGGCAGTTTGCCGTAGTGAACATCCTCTATTTCCATGAAGCAGAGATCGACGAGCTCTTCAATGAGGGCGACTCTTTTTCTCTTGGTCATGTCTGCTCCTTCTTCAGCTGCTCCACTATACCTCGTGCCTCCTTCTCGGTGTAGCCCTGCCGAACATACTCCTGGATTTTCTCATCATCGCCCAGAGTAGGTGCCGGCGGCGGTTGTGAACCGTTCTTCCCCTTGGCCTTGCGCTCCATCTTCTGGAACTTCTTCGCCAGAGTGGCCCAGGCCGGATGTTTCGTGGCCGCGCTCGCATCGCCGCCGCGCTGGATGGTCTTCATCATGAAGAGCGCCACCCTCACCTCCTCGATACTGAAGGTGGTGGCCAGCTGTACGCGTACTCGATTACGGGGTTCGCTCATAACCGGCGTCCTCCATCACCTTCACGATGTCCGGCGGGAACCCCCCGTCCTCTAGCCACGCCGCCAGGGTGCGCAGCTTGTAGATGATCTCCTTCTTTTTCTCGACGCGGTTTTCGCCGTCGTCGTTGAGGTCCTCGAGGTCCTCGATTATCTGTACGAGCAACGCATTCGGATCCATTATTTATCCTTAAGATATTCTTCCCACACTTCTTCAGGCATATCGTTTTGACCTTCATATAGTTCAGGAAGCCTCTCCGATATTTCAGGTATTAGTGCTGGATCATCAACCATCCTTTGACACTTAGGACAATGGCGTTGATTCATATAACTAAAGAAATTTCCGAGAATATACACTTCATATTCTGAACTTAAAGCTAAACCACATAACGTGGTTTCTTCCGTCCAACCTATATGGACTACTTGCGTTTCTGGATCTTTTCGCAAAATGGTATTCACGGTCCTCAGTATAGCCGATTTGCGTAAGCGTGTATAAAAGGTCGTTGACGAAAGTCTAAAAGTTCAGTAAAATCAATAATATAAGTAGTTTTCACTTGCGTAAACGAATAATGGTGTCTAACCTGACGTCTGTATAAGTCATGAATAAAGGAGGCCAGCGGACCCAGCGGGGTCGGACATTTACCGGATGGAGGTTCATTGGCATGTCTTTCTCCGTGTCCGACCTCGCTGAACCCGCTGGCCTCCTGGGCCCATACACCGGAGATGAAAATGAATCGCTGGACTCGGGATAAGGTCATTTTATGACTATTAAAAAAGTACTAATTTGTAACCGTTGCAAGAAGACCATCACAGTTGCAAAACTACCTAAAACCTGGGCGACTATCACATTAAAACTCCGCATCAACTTGAAACAAAAGAAATCCGACATTTGCCCGAAGTGTCTTAAAGCCCATGAAGCTTTTATGAAGGGCACGAAATGAAGTCGTCTTACTTTCGTGAACACCCTACAACCGGGATCGTCCACATGGGGCGTACCGAACACACCACCCTGTGTGGCATCCGGTTGTGTGGCTCGTTCAAAAAACAAAGTACATTATCGTTCGTCGGCAAAAAGATGTGTCGAAACTGCCAGCGCGTTCATCAGAAGGAGGCGAATAAACATAGCCTTTTTCACGGGCTCGAAGAGCGGTGCCGCCGAGACGCCGAAGAAAAAATCACACGACTAATCCTTGAAGAACTGGAAGAAGACGAACATGACCAACAAGTGGACCAGGGAGAAGCTCCTCGGTAATGACGGCAAGAAGGTCGACGTCCATATGAAGGACGACTACCGCGTCTGCCTGAACATCAATCGCGGGCTCGAGGCCACCGCCGGCGTGGAGGACCGCCACGGCCACCACTGGTGGTACGAGGTGTCGCTGATGAACGGCAACGGCACCGAGAAGTACGTGGGTCAGGCCCCAACGCTCAAGGGCGCGAAGAAGCTGGCCACCCAGCACGCGAACATCTGAAAAGAAAACCACGATGAGAATGTGGATGGTGAACCCCCGGAAGCTGTGCCGCCAGCACCTGCTGGGAGAACATAACGAGATCCACAAGTTCGTCGGGGCTCTCAACAAGGATAAGAGCCTGGATGGTTACAAGCCATTCATCGAGATCCACAATCTCCGCGCACGACACGATGCGCTGGTGAAAGAGATGCTCCAAAGAGGCTACCGGCACGAATCACCTCTGGCACCCTTCACGAGACGACGCTGGGGTCACATCAACAGAAATCGAGCTTTGATGGACCTGCGGAAGCGATGCAAAAATTGTTTTAAGCCCTCGTAATCCTTCACAATTAACTTGCGCTTGCGCAAGTGAATATATAATACTGGACATCCGTCCTTTCTGCGAGGTTCCTCACGGCCCGACGGGGCCACCAACCGCGGAGAAAGACATGTCAAGCAAACCTATCGAATCAGTAGCCCAGCTGACACCGCTTTTTCGCAAGGCCTACCTGCTCGGAGGTAATGCGATTTTCACCATCGTCAGCAAGGTTAGTTCCTGCCGCTTCACCTACAAGGTGCGGGCCAAGGACGTCGAGAAGGACCGACGCCTGTATTTCGTCAACGTGCTCACCGGCCCGGAGAACACCAACGACTACCGGTTTATCGGAACCATCTTCCCGGACGGCACGTTCAAGCACGGGTCCCGCAGCACCATCAGCGCCGACGCCAAGAGCGTGAAGGCCTTCAACTGGTTGTGGACCCACCTCGACGACGAAGAGCGCATCGAGGTCTGGCACAGCGGACGCTGCTCGCGCTGCCGGCGGCTTCTCACCGACCCCCAGAGCATCGAGCGCGGTATCGGCCCGGTGTGTGCTGGACGAGATTAACATGCGCCTCGTCAACAGCACGCGGTACGATACGCGAAAGCTGCGCACCCTGGTATGCGCGGCCCACGACGACCTCGCCAAAGCTGAAGGGCGGCTGAAGTGCTGGCCTTATCTCATAGTGGAGTTCGTATACATCCGCAAGGAGTACACCACGCGCAGCATCTCTGGTTACGCCTATTACTACCACGGCCCGGTTCGTATTCGCGTTCCAAAAGATAGCTTCGACGTGGCATATGCCGCTGCACTCATCCAACATGAACTACTACACGTCTACGGTTATGGTCACGCTGCCATCGGTCATACCCGCACCCGCTTCCGGAAGCAAAACTACCAGTGGGCCGTTGAGAAAATGGGTACGGAAAGAATGCTTCCCGAATCCCCTGCTCCTTCGAAACCAAAACCCAAGCGCGACATCCAGCGCGAACGATATGAACGACTGCTGAAGCGCGAGAAGGCATGGACGACCAAGAAAAAACGAGCCGCCACCGCTTTGAAAAAGATAACCAAACAGAAGCGATACTACGAGAACCAGTTCAAGAAAGCTGCGGAGAAAACATCATGAAAACCTACCAGGAAACCATCACCGAAATGACGGAACTGCTAGGTCGCCCGGATGTAGACGCCCGCCACATCGAGGGGTACATGCGGGTAGAACACGCGACCCTGGACGGCCTGTCCCCCCTGCAGTTCCTGCTGGAAGTCGAGATCGGTATCGCCTGCGTGGACGCCGATGGCATCATCAACGCGGAACGCAACGCGCAGTCCTTCGGCCTGTAGTAGCGGAGACGAAAATGCTCATCGCAGAACACGACGACGGGACGGAAACCCGTGAAGCCACCATCTCCTCCATACGCTGGGAGAAAGCGGGTCGAGCGTGGAAGCTGTTGGCCATGTCCAACGGCGAAACCTGGAAAGGGCAGGTAGGAGACGTGCTCCCCGGTACCCTGCTCCGCGCCCGCGGCAAGGAGGTCACCAACGAGTATGGCACGGCCTTCGAGGTGCAGGAGGTAAAGAAGTCAGTGGTGGACACCGCCAGCGGGCTGGCCGCATGGTTGGCCTACCGCCTTCCCCAGGTGGGAGCGGAACGGGCTGAGAGGCTCGTAGACCTCTTCGGGGACGATCTCCTGAACACCATCGAGAACAACCCCCAACAGCTGACCCGGGTGAGCGGCATCACCCCGGAGCGGGCCCAGCAGATCTCGAAAATCTACCTCAACTACAAACTCGAGCAGCAGCTCGTCACCCGGCTGGTCGACGCCGGCCTGAAGATGGGGCTGGCCATGAAGGCCTACAAGGAGTACGGCGAGCACCTGCAAGACGTTCTGAAGGCCGACCCCTACACCTTGATGTACGTCGAGGGCATCACCTTCGCCAATCTGGACCCGGTGTGCCTGAACCTCGGCATCAACGAGAAGGACCACCGCCGGGTCCGGGCCTACGCCGTGTTTCTGCTGCTCAAAGAACTGAACGAGGGCCACTGCTACCTGCCGCGCCTGGAGTTGCTGGGCCACATCTCCAAGTGGGGCTTCTCCTACCAGGAGGCCGCAGACATCCTCGCATCCTCCGACCGCCTGGTCCTGCGCGAGAACGAGATCTTGCTGTCCGAGATCGATCTGGCCGAAGTTATCGTTACCCGACGCGTTATTTATATGCTCGAGCGCCCTAATCTCGTCCTCAAGCGCGAACCCGAGATCCCCGACTGGTACGACCCGGAGCAGAAAGCGGCCATTCTAGGCCTGATGACAGCTCCCATCAGCATCATGACCGGAGGCCCAGGTACGGGAAAGACAACATGCTTGCTGGCCGCCATGGACGCCATGGAAGCCCGCGGCGAGCTCATCAAGTGCGCCGCCCCCACCGGGAAGGCAGCGAAGCGGATGACGGAGGTGTGTGGGCGCGAGGCTACCACCATCCACCGGCTGCTGGGCTGGAAGCCCGACGGCTGGGAGCACACCTCCACCAACCCGCTCGAGGCTAACGTTGTGGTGATCGACGAGGCTTCCATGGTCGACATCCAGCTGGCGGCATCTCTGTTGGACGCTATCGGCAACGCCCGCCTCATCATCGTCGGTGACAGCGACCAGCTGCCTCCGGTGGGACCGGGACAACCTCTTTTCGATCTACTCGAATCCGCAACCATCCCCACCTTCCGGTTGATGACGGTCCACCGCCAGGCCGGCGACTCCTGGGTCTGCGACAACGCCTACAAGATCATCGAAGGCGAGAAACCGGATCTGCGCGAGACCCCGGACTTCGAGTTTGGGCAGTTCGAGGAGAGCGAGGCCATCGTGCAGGTGGCCATTCATCTGTCCAAGAAGTTCCCCGACATCCAGATCCTGACCCCCGAGCACAAGAAGGGTGCCGGGACGGTGAACCTGAACCTCGCCATCCAGGCTGCGCTCAACCCCCACGACGAATTGGACGATCACATATCGGCCAACAACTATCGCATCTTCGAGGGCGACAAGGTGTTGTACACCAAGAACAACAAGGACAACGGGCTCGTGAACGGAGACATCGGCTACGTCCGACAAGTCAACGTCAGGGGTGTCGACACCCTGGCGTATGTCGAGTTCGACGGCCTTTACGACGAGAACCACCCCTTCGGGTGGTTTCTGTTGAAAGGCCGCGCGGACCTGGAGCCCCTGACGTTGGCCTACGCCATGACGGTCCACAAATGTGTGACTTCTGACACTCTGGTTGGACTACAACGACACGGTGTAGTGACCATGGAAGAACTGGTCCATGAAAACTATACCGATAAAATACAAACTACCAAAGGTTTTCTTCCTTTTGAAAATGCTTTTCTTTCCGCCGAAAAACGCCCTTGCATAAAGATAACAACAAAAGATGGTTACGAACTAACCGTTACTCCTGATCATAAGATGAAGGTGTGGGGAGGATATGGTTACACACTAAGAAAAACCGAAGATCTAAAAATAGGCCAATTCTTACGTCTGGCCCTTCACTGGGACAGCGGTCAAGTTCAAGAACTACCTCCTCTTCCTGCTGGAGACATTCGTTCAAAACGCCATCGAGTGCCTCGTTATCTTTTATCAGAAGCCGCCGAATTCTTCGGATTGATGGTAGCCGATGGGACACTGTACGCAAAAGGTTTTCGGTTAGCCAAACGTCATAAAGACGTCGTAGATAGATTCTGCAAACTATGTTCAAAACTCTTCCACAAAAAACCAAAACGCTGGTTCGAAAACGGAGCTTATTTTGCTGAAGTAAACTCCGTTCGCCTTGCCGACTGGCTTCGACTTATCGGAGGAATGAACCCTAACAAAAAAGAAATTCCTCAAGCTATTTTGAAATCCGCAAAAATGGAACAAGCGGATTTTCTTCGTGGTCTATTTGAAGACGGTACAGTAAATGCGGATGAAAAATGGCGGACCCTAGATCACATTGAATGGTCCACCAAATATGAAAAAATAACTCACCAAGTTCAAATACTTCTTTTGCGTTTTGGTATTATCTCTTCGCGCACTTGCCGAGATGGCCAATGGATCATCTACATCTACGGTAAAAACGCCCAACGTTTTTTTAATCCTTATCAAAATACGCGAATAGGTTTTATAAATAAAACCAAAAACAGACGCCTTCAATACACCGCGGGGCGTGAACAAAACTACCTCATTCCCGTAGATCCATCTTCTTTCCATTGTGACACCTATACCGGTCAAAATGCCCGACAAAGAGGTTATATATCCAGAGCTACAGCTGAAGAACTAGGTAACTTTCAAGAGCAACTTAAATTTCATCACGACCGTATCGTCAAACTAGAAACTACCTACGATTACGTTGGGTGTGTTACCGTTCCTGAACATGGTCGTTTTCTTCAAAACGGATTCGACGGAGGAAACAGTCAAGGCTCGGAGTGGCCCTTCGTCCTCATCATCGCGGACAAGGTTCACTGGTCTCTTCGCCGGCAACTGCTTTATACTGCTGTTACACGCACGCACGACCGACTGGCCATCGTGGGGTCGGTCGAAGCAATCGAACGCGCCGTGAAACGTCCTCGCGACACCAACCGCCGCACCCTACTTCGACAGCGACTTACCGGAGGAGCATGATGTACGACATTAAAGATATAGATATTAAAGAGTTCGCCAGATTGTGTAGAAAATTTGCGGACCTTATAGAAAAAGAAGACGCAGTCGCTGCCGACGCGCTGAGTTCATATCCTCTCAGGATCTTGGCAGACGGAGTCACGGAAATTAGCGATGCTCTTTGTGTAGAAGGAGCCAGAAAGTTTGAGGTGGACGTTTACACTTTTGTCGAGAGCCTAAAGGAGATGAAATGAACGAACTGTACGACACGAAGTTCCACCCCGTCGAGGAAGCCATCCAGTCCGTGAAGGACATGCGCGAGAAAGGTCACCACATCGACGAAACCAGCGGAGACTGTATGCCGGATTGCTCTTTGTGCCTGCCGCACAACATCTCCCCCGGCCAGGAGTACGGAGACGTCGTCGAGATGCTCAAGCAGGAGATCTCCAAAGCACATTCCAAGAACTCAACGATCGAGGTGATGTCTTCCATCAACCGCACGCGACTGCAAGCACTGGCCAAGCACCCGATGACCCATGTCACCCGAGCCAAAAACGATCCCCCGGTCATCGTCAAGGTGACCGTGACCATAGAGCACGAAGGCCGTTCCGCCACCGCTTCCGTCTACGGACTGCGCCCCATCCAAGGCAAGGAAGAGGCTTACACCAAAGGCTTCGAGCAGAACTGGACCGAGAGAACCAGCGAGGGCATCAACCCCAACACCAAACCTAAGGTCAAGCCGTGAGCCCTCCTCCCGCTACCGTCATAAATCTCAACGGCGTTGGGTCCATTATCGTCGACTTCGACAACGACACGTTGACTCCTCGCGACCGAAACACAACGTGTCGTCTCTTCAACTTCATCCGGTTCTATCCGAACAAAGCCGCACGCTGCCTGCAACAAGTAGAAGACGTTGCCTCCGAGTACAAACCCGCTGATTACTGGAACTGGCGATTGCAGATGCCCTCTGATTACAAGCCGTACAAGGGCCACATATGTTAGTATTTGGGGATGGCCAACAACCGGAAATGGTTGCAGAAACTCCTTGCGCTCTGGCCCATCCTGGTCACCCTGGTCTCCAGCTCCGCGGCCACCTACGCCTGGGTCTCCTCGCAAGTTAACACCCGCATCCGTTCCGCCGTTCAAGCCCACGACCGTGAGCTTCTGGACGCCTCCCACCCGGCCATTCAGACCCGGTTGGAGGCGCTGGAAGGGTACTGGAAAGCCCATACCACCGAGACCAACCGAATCCACGGGCGCGTCAACAAGGCCGAGAAGGAACTGTACGAGCTGTACTGGTTTCTGGTAGGAGACAAGGCCGCAGCAGCCGAACACAACCCGGACCACCGAGCCCAGGCTGCCCGCCAGGCGCGAGAGAGGTTCCGGATCTACGTCCGCGACGGCGAGGGGCTCAAGGACGCCTACCGGCACGCTCTGGAAAGCTCGATTCCACGATGATATGCTCGGGACATGAAGCGAACGTTGATAAGAAGACCTTTCATATTGAGAGGTGGACGATCCGCAGGGATGGCCATCGAGCAGTTTGACCGAGAGCAGCTAGCTATCGGACTACAACACGAACTCGAGCACACGAGAGATCGAAACGTGGCTTTGATTATTGCCGCTGACCACCTCGCAGAAGATCCGGACTACTACGTCAAGCTCGAGAAGGCCGGCCTGTGAAACCTCTCACCATCAACGAGACCACCAAAGCACAAGGCGTCAGGCTGGCCGACGTCTACCTCATCGGCCCCCTGATGATCTGGGGCGGAGCTCGTGCAATCCCAACCAACCCTCTCCCTGGTCTTCTACTTACCCTCTTCGGTATGGGAACCATCGTTTATAACGGCGTCAACTACCGCCGAGTGAAACAAAGGATGGAAACATGATCTGGCCCATCATCGCGCTCATCGGCGGCATCGGGCTCTTCGGTGCCACACGAAAAAAGAAAGCCGCCGGCTCCATCTTCCCTACCATCTCCTTCGGGCAACCTCCCTCCCACATCCTCTCCGCGCTCAAAAACGCCGCCGCGCGTTACGGCGTTCCCCTCGGTATCATGAAAGGGGTGGC
>Ga0180437_10000432_pt1 | contig 82126 bp, 122 predicted proteins | sample SS_ome_4_FD_132410 | JGI IMG/M metagenome (GOLD analysis project Ga0180437, IMG submission 132410) | Hypersaline lake sediment archaeal communities from the Salton Sea, California, USA - SS_3_D_1 metaG | ecosystem: Environmental > Aquatic > Non-marine Saline and Alkaline > Hypersaline >...
AAAAACAATGCAGCCTAAGCAACCCCGCACCACATTTAAAGAACTTCTGAAGCTCATTATGAACCATTGCAAAAAATGCATGGGTTCAAGGCAAAAAGTCAGAGAATGTAATTGTACTGAGTGCGATTTCTACAAAGTTCGCAATGGTGCCGGAATGTACAAAAGAGTTAATCCTAATAGCCTTAAAAATTTGAAAAATGCCTCCGATTGAATCGGGGGTATTTTTTGTAGGATCAACGATCTTATGTTTTCCCATACAAACCCACCCACAAATAAAAGGATGCCTTAGAATCGATTCTGGGCGCCTTAAGGTCACAATGCAATACTTTGATGATATCGAATACATAAAAAACCTTCTTGAATTCCTCTGGGCATGGTTGCTCATAGATTCTTATCGTACTTTTGTTAATCCCAAAGGATTTTGGGCCTACGCGCCGATGATCATAATATGCACTATTGGGTATCTAATTATTCTTTATGTTGCTGAAATTTTTAGTTTTAAGCCACTACCATAAATTTAAAAACCGCAGGGGAGATTAAACCATGAAAAACAGGTTGCCACGCTATATCGTCAAGATTCAATCTCCGCCCATGTTGTATCGTATTATAATATACGATGTTAGTCAAAGCTAATTATCTGCTAAAGATTTGCTAAAATGGAAGTCAGAGAAACCATACAAAATCTAAAAAATAAGGGTTGTGAGGACGAGTTAATCAAGTCACTTTGCCGAAAAGAGAACGGTGAAATCATGACAATTGACGAAATAGCAGATAAAATCGGCGTTCACAAAGACCATGTCTATAAATTACTCTCAACTATCAAGCCGTTATGTGAGGCATTTCGTATTAAGGTAATTGATGAAGATGTTACCGATAAGGCGATATACCACATGAAAAGGATGCTGGATGTTATAGAAGGGCAGGGCGACTATCTGAGGGTAAAGAGATGAAAAATGTCGGTGGTGAAAATTGCAGTTACTTCATTCAGGTTGAAAACTCACTGCAATTGCCTGTTCCCCGACATACAAAATTGCTGGTGGCGCAGAAAGCGGTTACTTCGACTATGGATCGAGAGGTTGCGGGTTCGATCCCCGTCGTTTGCTTCGGCAGGCGTAGCTCAACTGGTAGAGCGCTAAATGTACCGTTTTCGCCCGTTCCCCAGCATAACAAAATCGGTGGCGAAGGCTGCGGTTACTTCACTTGAAATGAAACCTTACCGCAGCCGTTTGTTCCCCGATAAATTAAAGGAGAGGTTATGGCTAGATTAAATAAGAAAAGAGAACCCATTCATACACATGAAGGTGCAAAAGCAAAGCATATTAACCCGGAACTACAATTAAAACGGTCTGTAATGTCGTATCTATTGTGGGAGCGAGAGTTTTACGAAGACGGAGAGATCATTGCCGATAGAATCAAGTCGATAATCCCCCATGTGAATCCTCAGAAAGTTGCAGAGATAGCAATTGAAGCTCGAAGCGATATGAAGCTGCGCCATGTTCCCCTGTTGATTGCGCGGGAAATGGCGAGACTCGGCTCTCACAAAAAGTATGTTTCCGATGTTCTTGCTGAAATCATTCAGAGACCGGATGAATTAACTGAGTTTTTGGCTATCTATTGGAAAGATAAAAGGCAACCTCTGTCAAAACAGTTAAAACTCGGACTTGCTAGGGCATTTCCTAAGTTCAATGAATATTCCCTAGCAAAGTATAATAAGGGGGGGGAAATTAAGCTCAGGGATGTGCTTTTTCTCTGCCATGCAAAGCCAAAAGACAAAGAACAGGATGCGCTCTGGAAAAGGCTGATTGATGGTACGCTGGCTGTACCAGATACTTGGGAAGTAGGGCTATCAGGTGGAGGCGACAAAAAAGAGGTTTTCGAAAGATTGCTCAAGAAAAATAAGCTCGGTGCATTGGCTTTGCTGAGAAACCTCAGAAACATGGAAGGCGCGAGGGTAGATGAAAATATTATTATAGATGCACTTAATAGGATGAAGGTAGAGAGGGTACTCCCCTTTCGGTTTATTTCTGCTGCGAGATATGCGCCACAATTAGAACCGCAACTTGAGAAGGCAATGCTGAAATGTCTGTCTACCCATGAATCAATTAGAGGACATACAGTATTGCTTCTGGACGTATCAGGGTCAATGGAACAGGGCGTTTCTTCAAAATCAGACATAACTAGGCTTGATGCGGCTTGTGGTGTTGCCATGCTGTTAAGGGAGATATGTGAAAAAGTTACAATATTTACCTTTTCAATGAAACTTTTTAAAGTACCACCTCGTCATGGATTTGCCCTAAGAGATGCAATCGTTACTAGCCAGGAACACAGTGGTACGCCATTGGGGGAAGCTGTCAAGTGTGTTTATGCTGATAGAAACTACATTATAAAAGAGATGCGGTTTACATACAGTGCCTATGCCGTTTCTTATCAAGGGCAAGGCTTAATGCCTGATAGACTCATAGTTATTACCGATGAACAGAGTTGTGATAGTGTGCCCGATCCACAGGGAAAAGGATACATGATAAATGTTGCCTCTGCTCGAAATGGTGTTGGTTACGGAGCCTGGATACACATTGACGGATGGAGCGAGGCTGTTATCAATTATGTTATTGAACTTGAGAAGGTTGGATTTGAATGACATGAGGGTTAAGCAGTAGATGAAAACGAATATTGAGAAAAAATACCTAAAAAGACTAACGGAAAGTGTAGCTAGTTTTATAGTTGCGCTGGATGATGTAATGAAGGAACCATCATCTTATGAGCGGGGTAAAATGATAGCTAAGCTCAATAATTTTTTAGACATGCAGAATGATGCAGCCATGAAATTCGGATTGGGTTATAGCTGGAAAAAAATTAATAATGTTAAGAAGCGTGCCGGTGAGCGTAGAGACGATAAATAAATTGCTAATGTGGTTTAGCATATTGGGAGATGGTGGAGGTTTAGGGAATTGCTATCCCCTCCCTAAAGTAAAAATTCTCTCAATAGCCGTCTATTGGCAACTACATTAAGGGGTGGAGAATCGGGAATCCCCTGATCCGGCACACATAAAAGCAGGGAGAATATGAATGAAATCACCAATTATATTTAGAAAAACGCTAGAGAAAGAAGTACGGCACCACAAAGCGAGGATTAGGGAAATTGAAATTCGAGAAGAAGAAAAACGTGAAGAATTATCAAAACAATTAGATGATTTTATCCCTAAGCTATTTAGAATAAGTTTTAGTAAAAACATAAATTATAACACATATAGAATTGCTATAGATTTTGAAGCAAGGTTGATAGAAGAATGTTTTATACATGGCGACAGTCAATTTATGATCGAGCATTTATCACACAGGTTAGCGCGTCAAATTAAAAGAGAACTGCTTCAGATAAATTTTCAAAGATTGCCGAGGTATTAAAAGCAAGGGGAAAATGGGACTTAGTTTTTATATAGCATGTCATGCTTGTAAGAAGAAAATGTTTCTTTTAAGGGGAGAGGAACACTTACCCCTACACAAGTTTTATCGAAAGCACTACAAACATAGAGGTTTTCAGGTTCAAGGTGATTACACCGAAGAACCCTGGATGGATGATTATGAATATGATGAACTTATGGATGAATTATATCCAGAGTTTGATTGGGGAAAGAAATAGCAAGGGGAAAATGAAACAGGGAGGAAGAAAAGATGAGTTATAAATATCATGAAGTTATCGGGATTCGCAAAATGAAGTGGGATGCTTTATGGCACGTACTGTATGAGGTAAATGGGAGGCCTGATTGGGACAGGGTTACTAAAAAGGAAGCCCTTGCCGCACTTAGATTAAGAAGGAAGCCGTCAACCGCTTAGGACGTAGCAAAGGGAATGTAGTTAGAATGAAACCAGGGGAGATTGTTTTGATGGAGCATAAATTAATCTGGGATCAATTGTCTTACGACCAAAAATTAGCTGCTACTATGTTTATATTTGAAAAGCTGAATGAACACGCTGAGGGTGAGGGTTCTTTTCGCTACCTAATATATGACAGATTGGGTTTTGGTGTAGATGCCTACGCAGACTTGTATAATTGTGGTGGTTTGAATATCAGCAATTATTTCAAAATACCTAAAGTGGCAAGCGCATAAACTGCAATGCTATAGGAGGGGGGGGCAGTGAATGAACCAGAATTTTGTAAAATAGAATACCTTGAATACCTAGATGAATTAAGAAAATCGGGGGTTACTAACATGTTTGGCGCAAGGCCATATCTAATGGATGAATATCCAGAGTTGGGAGAAGAACAAGCAAGGGACGTATTACTATACTGGATGAGGTCATTTGGTGAAAGAAGTAAGGGAGAAGCTAATGGCAAAGGGTAGGGTATTATTTTGAGTAAACTTTGGGAATGGTTTGGATTATCTTATGCCTCATTTCTGGTTTTGCCTAGAGTCTTAATGCACGAGATGTCTGAAGAATGGCAAAATAAGATGGTTAAGTTATTAGAGGAGTATGATGAATCGTTTCCCAATATGCCAGATTTGGGAACTAGGGTTTATGTTATAAAGAAGGGAAAATTAACAAAAACACCAAATTGGTTGATTAACTACCGTCATCCAGATTATGAAGAAATTGAAAAGCTGAGGAAAGAATAATGGCAAGGGGTAGGGTAGATGGGTAATAGGGTAATAAAAGATTCTATTTGGAAAAGTAAAAAATTGGCTAGATGTTCGGTAAGTGCACAGCTACATTATCCCCGCATTTATCTCTTAATAGATGACTGGTCATGTTTTGAAATCGATCTCGAAAATATTCGTGGTGTTGTTTATCCAAAATTATTAGAGATAATATCTACCAATGACATTAAAAATTTTTTAACGGAATACGCTATAAATGGTTTGCTTTTTTCTTGGGTTGAAGAGGGCAGAGAATATGGCTACTTTACCGGGAATGAAGAAGGAAGGCTTCCATCACCATCGAGAAGACACGCAAGAAAGACACCACCCCCCCCCACAAAAGAACTAACCGAATATCTTGAAGAACACCCATCAGAAGAAATTAATACACCAGTTTTGGAATATGCACAAAAATATTCAAGAGAAAGAAGAATTAAAAAAAACAACTGTGATGGAGGCCACACAAAAGAAGAGTGGGAAGAGTTAAAGAAAAAATATAATTATACCTGTTTGTTTTGTGGTAAAAAAGAACCAGAAATAGCATTAACCGAAGATCATATAATACCAATAACACAAGGTGGGAATGATTATATTTCCAACATTCAACCACTATGCAAATCTTGCAATTCAAAAAAAAGCACAAAAATTATGGACTTGAGGGATTCGGCTACGAGAAGCTACGGGTTGCCTACGGATGATGTAATGTTGCCTACAAAAAGTGCCCCTAATCCTAATCCTAATCCTAATCCTAATCCTAATCCTAATCAAAAAAGCACGCCTCCGGCGAGCAAAGCTGCCCCTCTATCTTTATTAGAAATAAAAGACGCAACCCCTAAAAAGATATTTGAGGAAATAGAGGATGTGACTGAAAGATTATACAATGACGGTTTCAAATCGGCATATGCCTTCAAAAATACTGCATGTAAAAAGAAACTCAACCCAAAAGCTATACTACACGCATTAAAACAATGTGAAAAGCACAAACCCAAGCAACCCTGGGGATACTGTACTGATATTTTAAAAAAGGAAGATGGGAACTATAACGCAGAAGATTTTATGAGGGGGAAATGAAACTAATAGCGCGGGTATTCCCAAGAAAAACTAGCATGAGTCCAACAGATAAACATGCCTATTTCGGCTTACCACCAATGTTTCCCAAGTATGACGAAGTTCATATCAGCGTAACATTTACTTGGGATATTAAAAGAGGATACTACCTTAAAAAACAATGGGGAATGGTTTGTGATAATGTCAGGATTGGTGGGCCAGCCCTTAATGATTGCGGTGGTAATTTTGAATCAGGTATGTATCTCAGAAAAGGTGTAGTAATAACCTCTAGGGGGTGTCCTAATAACTGCTCATTTTGCTTTGTTCCTAAACGGGAAGGGAAAATAAGAGAATTACCAATAATAGAGGGAAATAATATTTTAGATAACAACTTTTTGGCTTGCCCCATAGAACATGTTGTTGCTGTGTTTAGGATGCTTAAAACACAAAAAGGTGTAATATTTTCTGGTGGTATAGAGGCGAAAAGGGTTAATGATCATTTTATTAGAAAGCTAAGAGAAATTAGCTTTAAGCGATTATATCTAGCATATGACCGAGAGGATCAGGAATGCCACGTTGCAAAAGCAAGCATTAAACTAAGAGAATATTTTACAAGAGAACAAATAGGATGTTATGTGCTTATTGGCTATGAAAAGAACAATACACAAACCATTGAGGGTGCAAAATGGCGTCTTAAAGAAGCGTGGGATTTAGGAACAATGCCGTTTGCTATGCTTTATCAACCAACCGAACATAGAAGATATTCAAAGGAATGGAAGCAATTACAAAGAATGTGGACAAGGCCGGCAATTATAAAAAGCATGATGAAATAAAATGACCAAACCAGACCTCCTTAAAAAATGGGCCAATGAAAACGTTGATACTCTAGGTAAAGATGTCATTGATATTGTGGACTCTCAGACTAAGCTATGGAGTGAGAAGAAGCCGGAGCAGGAAAACGGACTCACACCAATTAAAGGTATAATACAAGAAGCAATTAACCAAACAAAAGAGAAATCATCAAGCGCAGAGAATATTTTAGCAGAGGCACTACTCAAAGCAGGATTATCATTTCAAAGACAATATCCTATTTCACCATATGAGAAACCCGATGGTGGTACGGGCGCAAGATACTACCTAGATTTCTTGATTAATGAAACCCTTAATGTAGAGATATCCGGCGAAGTGTGGCACGACAAGGAACAGGACAAAATAAGAGACACCTATCTTAAAAAAATGGGATATGAGGTTGTAAGATTTCCTGTGTCCCAAGTGTATTTTGATGTTGAATCAATAACTGAACACATAAAAAAAATATTTGATAGGATAGGAGGGTAGGGGGATGATTGGATTAAGGGAATCAAACATAGGATTTCCAGATTGTGCAAAATGGTGTCGCATAGTAGATGAATTTGGAGTTTGTGAGTGTGAATCAGTGTGTCCTCATAAGTTTCCTGCTGAAAGATTTATTGATAAAGTAATGATATTAGGATATTTGGAAAAGAAAATGAAAGAACAGTTTGATAGTATAGGAGGGCAAGATGGCAGTAGAACTTCCTAAAGACTTAGCCGAGGAAATTGCAGATGAACTTAGCATATATGATATAGCAGAAGAACATGAAGAAGATTGTAACTGTAGAGTTTGTTTTGTCATTGGCCTAACCAAAAGGATTAGGGACTCAAGAGACAGTGAATTGGTTTTAAGCGGAAGAAAAATAATTTGATAGGATAGGGAGGATGATAAGAGTGAGGTTATTGGGATTGAAATAATAGATAAAAGAGGAGGATAGGAGATGAAAAAGTATAGAAAAAAACCAGTGGTTATAGAAGCGTATCAATTTACAAGAGATATTATAGAAAGACATCTGTTTGATGATGAACCATTGCCCGACGGAATATAGTTGAGTAACGCACATTACCATAAAGAAAATAGGGTAATTACAAGATACACAATAAGAGTTGACACTCTGGAAGGTGAAACCTATAAGGTTGAAGAAGGAGATTGGATAATTAAAGGAGTTAAAGGGGAATATTATCCGTGTAAACCAGATATATTTGAGCAAACTTATGAAGAGGTAGGGAGATGAAAGATCATATCTGGGTTATAGAGGCAAAGCGGGGTGACGGAAATTGGCAACCTACAATAGCCTTTATCGACGAAACAAAAAAAAGTTGTGAAAAATTTATAAAGGAAATGAAAGAGGTAAATTATAACGAGAGAATGAGAGTAAAAAAATATAGGAGGGTAGGGAGATGAAATTGTTGATTGAAAAACTGGCTGAGTTTATAGGGAGGAATGAGGGAGAAAACTATGATAAATTACCAGAAATCGAAAAGGAAAGTTTAAGATTTGAAGCAAGGAGCTTGATAGGTTTTCTCAAGGTAAACGATTATAGAATAATATGGGGGAAGACAATGATTGAATATAGATGTGGGTGTGGATGGGTTGAATGGGCGCATGAAAAAAACAAGTATTTATTATGTCCCACGTGTGGTGGTAGGGTATCTCAAAAATTTGTTGATTAAGGAGGAAAAATGGAAAATCCAAGTTATAGTAAAGTTGGGAATGTTGGTATATATGAAGCACTACCAGAAGACTGCGCTGTTTGTCATAGTGCTAAAATGGGCACGATATTGGTAGAGGAATGCATAGGAGGGGTGTTTCAAGGGCCGGTGTGTTTGGACTGTTTATTAGCTAATAATATATCGGGCCAAGAGGCAGGAATTAATTTAGCTCATAAGATTGCAGAACATCTGATAGATTCGTCCGCCGAAAAATTAATGATACCCGTAGAGATAGAAGACGAAGTTGTTTTAGTAATCGCCAAAAGGATTTATGGGAAAAAGTATTGTTGCCACGATGGGTGTGAAAATGATGCTGAGTTTATTGTTACATATAACAATAGACGTGATCCAGACAATGAAACACATGCTTGTATGGAGCATGTAGGAGAGATGCTTGGAACGGTAATGGGACACGAAGAATGTTGTTCGTGGACTGTAACAAGGATAGGGGGGTAGGGGGATGAGTGATAATGAAATATTAGATAGCCCAAAAGTATTGAAACAACAGATAAAGCAATTAGGCATAAATTGTGATTGGTTGCTGAGTAAATTTTTTATTTTACATCGTGTATTAAATCTCCCCGCGATTGGAGCCTGGCAAGATACGGTAGAACAAGTGGTTGAACACGTAAAGAAGATTAGTAAAAAGGATTCAAGGGGATGTCTACTCAGAGACAGGGAGGAGAAATGAAAAAGACAATATGTTGTAGGAACTGCGACCATTACAAAGACTGGTTTTGTAGACTAAAAGACAGAATGGTCTATGATCCAGAGGAAAGGCCGGTGTGGTGTCCACTTAAAGGCAAGGAATAGGAATGAAAAATAAAGTAGGAATGTATAGATTTTATAATTGTGATTTATGTAAGCATGGAGATTATTTTGCATTATGTGAAAAACATGCAAAGGAGATGATTGTACCACAAAATTGTGTGCTTGAAAAAATAGTCGAAAATGCAAATCTACAACAATGCATAGAATGTGAGGAGGAGAAATGAAAGGAATAGAGCAAAGCAAGATAGATGAATTGAGCAACTTTTTGCTTGGTTATTTGACAGCGGTAATTGTGGGGAAGTGCATAAAGTGTATGGAAGAAAAAGGGAGTGTAAGCATCAAAGATATATTACCCGAAAACGATACTCTATCCCAAGTAATAACTGAATGGTTAGAGGATAGAGATATATCAATATTATTTTGAGGGTGAAGTGAATCACTATAGTTTTGAAATCTTGGGAAATCCAGTGCCACAGGGGAGACCACGGGCGTATCGCAGGGGCAAACTCATTGGCGTTTATGACCCCAAAAACTCAAGAGAATGGAAAAATTATGTTAAAACAAAACTATCATTTTGCGAGAACAAACCTGTAACGCCTATTGATACCGCAATAAAAGTAAGAATGATATTTTATTTTCTAAAACCGAAATCTAAACCGAAAAAGGTTGTCTCGCATACTGTGAGGCCGGATTTATCAAATTGTATCAAAGCAATCGAGGACGCAATGAATGGAATTATTTACACAGACGACAGCAGGATTATTTCTCTTTTAGCAGAAAAGTATTATGGTGAAAGACCGGGGGTAAAGATTGATGTATGGAGAATTTAAAACTATTAAGAAGAATGGGGAATGAGAAAAATCTTAAAAACAAAGAAAAATAGAATGCCGGGAATCATTGCAATAATGAAGGACATCATCATTATCGATAGAACCCTTAAAATGGATGAGGTTGATTATCATAGAAATTTTCATTGTCCTCATTACGATGCATGTTTAGTGAAGGCAAATAAATAAATCTACGAATTGTATCGGAACAATGGTCGTATAAAGATGATCCCAGAGCATTCTTTTAGTTGTATGAATTGTGGAAATGGGGGGGGCAAAATTGCTAAGACTGCCGAGACATAGGATTGGTGATATGGAGGAAGTGTTTAACCGGTGGATTAAAAGAATAAAAAAAATTAGAAAGATGCGTAAATTCAAAGAAGGCAAACACAATACCTTTAAAATCTATCGCACAATAGAACCGGAACGGGGGAATAGAATCTTAAGGATTACATGATGAATTACCTCAATCAATTTCTTCAATTGATATGTTGTACAGATGTATTGGAAGTAGTAAATCCACTCGGCAATAAAGCAGTAAAAGAAATCACCGAGTCTATGGCAATGATTAGGCCGATTAAAAAAATAACATTAGCAGAGCCGATGAAATATGGATTAGTTGACTTTTGTGCGGGAAATGCACTTACATCTGTTTTGGCCGTTTATCTTGCGAAGGTAGCATGGGCAGTAGCGATTGACAAAAGGGAAAGAAAACGAAAGTGGAATAAGGTTAGGCGATTCAATTATTTGAATGCAGATATTGTTTCCGACATCGATATCACCAAATGGAATAATGATAATTTTGCACTTATTGCGAAACCCAAAATATTTATTGCCGTCCATGCCTGTGGTAGATTGTCGGAACGGGTTATAGAACTATATAATGAATGTAAATCAGCACAGCACTTAATAATGATGCCATGTTGCGAGGATAATTTTAAAAAGAATAATAATGAAAGGGGATTGAATAACATACTGACAAAATATCAGTTATGGGTTTATCATCTTGCAAAAAAATGCAATGGCTATTTTTATTTTGATAAATATTGTATGTCACCAAAGAATGGAATAATTGTGGCATCGAAATAATATCCCGGGGGTAGAAAATGAAAAATTTACTTCTAACACCGAAGCTAGGTGAAATATACAAAAATTATATTAAGTCTAAAACCTGTATTATCTGCGGCAAAATGGGGGTTGATCCACACCATCTTGAGGCACGCGGCATGGGTGGGAAAAACAAAACAAGCTGGAAGGATTATACATGTGTTCCATTGCACCATAGATATCATGTGGAGCTTGATAACATAGGAATAGAAAGATTTGTAGAAAAATATCGGGTCAGACTAGAACCCGTAGAAAAAAATATTTTACTTGGTCATGCATTTAAATATTTCAGGGAATTCATTTTAACTGAGGGATGACTATGAAAATTATAGATATAAAAGACCATAAAAACGATAGCAAAGTACAAAGCATTAAACGGAGGATAAAAACATGCAGGAATTAGTTAGATTAACAAATCACTCGGTAGCGCAGAAAATTCAACTTACACCGAATGCACTCAGGATAAATGGTGTGCTATCGCTTGAAGAATGGGAATATGGTGGAATGGGATTATCTTGTATCGAAGATGGAATAAATTTTTGGGTTGGCGATCATCTTAATTATGGTGATGATAATTTTGAAGAATTCAGCCAGGCACTCGAATGGTACATCGAGAAACTTGGGAAAGCAGAAAGAACGCTTATGAAGTATATGTATGTATGCAGACGCATACCACCAGACCGGCGTCGGAATTTATCTTTTAGTCATCACGAGGAAGTGATTAGGGTATCTGATGATGAAAAGATGTATCAATTCCTAGATATTGCGGAAAGGGATAAATTGCCCGTAAAGGGGGAGGGGAGCTTAAGGGAATTAATTGATACATTTCTTGGAGAAACATTACCCACACTTACCCTTAAAAAGTTTCTCGATAGTATTATTAAAAAAATAGACAGCGGTGAAAATGAGTTGGGGAAGGAACAATATTATGAGGCATTAAAGAAAATTCAAGAAGTAGTATTAAACAATTTCAATAGGCTATCTATTGAACTTGGTATAGAAATCCCCGCCGATTGTTCACATGAAAATTGCAAAAAGCCTGAACAAAAGGAGAAAACAGAAATTACCCACAATGGCAATATAGTAAAAATGAATGCCAAAACCGAGGAGTTCATTAATAGGCACCTCAAAAAAGGATTGTAAAATGGAAAACAATAAAGCACTTGCATTGACAGAGTTATTAAAACTTAGAGAACAAAAGATTGCACTGCAAGAAAGAATTACAAAATATCTTCACGCTGAAATGGAGGAATTTCACGAACAGACTGGTTTTGGGATAAGGACTATTAGTGTAACTATTTATGAAGGCAGGATATTTGGACAGGTTGAAAAAGAATATAGTTTGGCGGAAGTAAGTGTGTCCTTGGAGGATATTTAATAGGGAGGGTGGGAATCATGAGTACATTAAAGATAATAGGTTTCTGTGTGGGATGGGGCCCCATAATTATAGCCGCTATTTTTATGACGGGTGAGATATGTTCAGAAAGTGATGATAATATATGGAGGGTTATTGTAAATGGATTAAAGACTTTCGGGGGCTCACTATTGATCGTTATTTGGTTGGTTGGTGCAGTTATTTTAATGTGCTATAAAGGGGAATAATTATGATAGACAAAGGATGCATCGAAATAATCAAGATGGTAATTAAGCAGAACGAAGAAGTTTTGCAGATGAATACACACTTAATTAAGCATCTTTCAATACCAATGCTCCACGTGAAAATAGAGAATATAAACTCTATGATAAATATTCCTGGCGCAGCTCATATCGTGGAATATAAAAAATAACTAAAGGATAAATAGGAGGTATTATGGCTGGTGTAAATAAAGTAATCTTGATTGGACGGCTAGGGGCAGACCCGGAAGTAAAATACACAAATAGTGGAACACCTATAGCTAATTTTAATATAGCCACCAGTACAAGTTTCACTAACAAAAGCGGAGAGAAGGTAGAAAATACAGAATGGCATCGCATTGTTGCCTTTGGTAGGTTGGGAGAGATTTGTGGCGAGTACCTTATGAAGGGGAAGCAGGTGTATATTGAAGGAAGACTACAGACGAGGGAATGGGAAGATAGGGATGGCAATAAACGGTGGACGACTGAAATAGTGGCAAATACTATGCAGATGTTGGGAGATCGGGGGGCGGGAACGGAACAACCGGGGCAAGAGCAACCTGCCGACGTCGGCACGGAAGATGATGTTTTATTTTAAAAAGTGAAGATATATAGAAAATGAACCAAGAAGATATGTTTAGGGCTGTAATTGAGTGGGCCCATGAGCAGGTGAAGCACAAGGGAAACTTTCTCTTAGTTAGGGGGAAAATAGTTATAGACCTTGAATTTCCAACAAGGAATGGTCAAATCCAGTGGGATGCAAGGAAAGAAATGAAAAATAAGATAAACTCTGAAGAAACAAAAATTGAACCCGAAATAAGATTTGCGTAAACACAGGAAAATTATAATGGCTATAATAGGAAGACGATATCAAAAGTATTTAAATTTATCATCTATGGAATCACCCGAGCATTTAAAGGGATATCATATTTTTAATCCTGGTGATATGGCAGAAGTAACGGGTAATGGTGGTGTTTATAATTCGTCAATAGAGTATAGTAATTTGTTGGGCGCAGATATGGAAAAGGTATATCTTAATTGCTCAAAGCATGAAAGAACATTGCCGAATTGTGAATTTATTGTAGGTAGAAGAGTGAAAGTTATAAATCGGGCATTTTGGGGGGATTGTGGTACAAAAATATGCCTTATAGAAGTTGACGGCTGGCAATTTATTATTGATATGGAATATTTAAAACTCATAAAACCTATAAATAGGGGGATTAGTATGAACAAGACAATAGTTGAATTATTTCCAGTTACAGAAGAAGCGGTTCTTGTAGCAGAACAATTTAGTGCCGCCTTTGAATTGCCTTTGGCAAAAATAATATTCAAGGGCAAGGAAGAAGAAATATTGAAATTGGCAAGAAGAGAGGCAAAAGAAAAGGAAAATAAATAGCATTCTATGCTTGGGGTTAAAATGCAGCGCCCACTACTATTAGTAGCGGCATAACATAAAAAGACACCCACCCTTAATAAGGCGGTTTCTTTCAACAGGAGGAGATCGTCTTATGTCTATTATTCTATCAGAAGAAGAAAAAGCCTTTCTCAAGAAGCTTTCCAAAATACTCACCCTACAAGAAAAACAAGTTTTTCGGGCAAAAATTTTAGGATTAAAACAGGGAGAAATTGCCTTTATTTTAGGTATTTCGCAACAAACAGTATCACGCAAGCTAAAAAAAGTTGAAAGCAATGTGAGTAAAAAGGCGCAAACTTCCCCTATATATAGGAGGGATAATATCTATTATGTCACGAGAAAATAAAAAATATGTTCAAGTAGACCCGGATAGTCTCGGAGATATTTTAATAAACCCAAGAGGAACCTATCGCTATCGTTGTGGTGTAGACCCACTAAACGACCCAGAACGGGAATTGATGTGTGATAGAAATTGGGTTTTGGAAAGACAATTTTATAGCAATGAATCTGGAAAGTTGAGCTGTAGATGTATAAGGGGCAATTGTAGACACAAAAATCATCTTTGTAAACCAATAAGGTTTGAACGAATTATTGAAGATAAAACAATTCAATTTAATTATGCTCGTGGAGCATTGTTAAGAGATTGTTTTTAAAATATGGCCTCAATGGTGACACCCATGTCCTACCAGGGCAAGGCCAATATAGCGGGTTTGGTGGGCTTCCCGCTTGGTAAGCAAAACACCACACCTTTAAAAGCCTAAAGAGGAGCGCTCCTTATTGGCATTCAAATCGATCTACTCAGCCCTGTATACCTATTTTGATGATTATGCGGGCTATCCCGGCTCGCTTTATCCCGATGGAGATAGGGTAGATCGCAGTATCACGCAAAACACCAAAAATCTTGATAATCTGGCAACAATCGGATTCTACATCAAGCAGTTAGATCCCAACCATAAACTTGTTCTTTTATATTCCTTCAAATTTAACAAGAGTGATCAGGAAACTGCACACATAATTAATTATCAAACCCATTCAAAGAATTGGGATAGCAAAAACACGCGGAAAATGAGGAATAAAATTGTGAGGGAGCTTGATGAAAAGTTCAGGGAAATCGGATTAATCGAGAAAAAAGATGTTTTTTGAAGGGAAGACGATTCAAGGAATTGATGAAAAAGAAACAAGAAAGAGAACATGAGCGCCAAGCTGTTTTTATCAAAGAGAATATAGAAGTAGTATTAGAAGATATAAGGGAATACATATCCCGTATAGACCAGGACAAGCCAATCGAGATAGATGATTATGGCTGGCTGGCCACTTATGCGCATATGAGAGAGATCGCACTGAAAGATAACAAGGGAAAATCATGTAAAATAAGTTATCGTATTTTTCTACAGGCAGAAATCCCACCCGAAAAATTATGAGCACTATTAATTTAAGGCCGTGCAACCCCAAATGGTATTATGCAAGAGGTGTATATCATAATGTTATGCCAATGGGGAAACGACCAAAAATAAGTGAAAGCACTATTAGATATTGCATCAGACATAAAGCTGATTGTGAATGTGATTATCCCATTGAATCAAGGTGTGTGAATTGTAAGAGTTGGATGCTGCCTATATTTCACTATGTAGAAGTCGAAGGAGAAAGGAAGCCTATATCATTATGCCCGAAATGTCAAAAAAAATATATTTTAAGTATTTCTTTAGGCGGAACTGTGTTAAATGTTCCGCTCAGAAAACCCAAGAAACCCTTAAAATTTTGGGAGATAGGAATTTTATTATCGAAATGCATGACTGCGATGAACTCGATGGTCTCTCAGAAGCATCTTATTACAGCGTATGGTCATTTCCAACACTGGTTTTAGCTATGGAATATGAAAATGGTAGTCATGGCGAGACAATGCTTGGTCGATGGGTGGGAATTCTTGATATTAATAAGGTTGATGAGATATTAAAAGAACAAAATGTTGTGATTGAGAAAAAAGAGGATCAATAATGTCCTGGCCCATGTAGCAGCGGTAGAAAAGTTTTATCGTAAGTATAGGGCAATATATATTTCAATGTTAGAATTGCCCCAAAAAGATAATATGTAATTTTATATTATCATTTTATGTAGCAAATTAAATAAACAATAAATACTAACAAGGACAACGATTAAAATGGCTAGAAAGAAGGTAGCAAAGAAAGTTAAGAAAAAAAAGAAGGTTGACGGGGGTTTACAAAAACAGCCAGGTTGTGCCACCATTGAAGATGTAGAAGAAGCGATAAAAAAAGCAGGGGGATTTATTTCTATAGCAGCAAGGACTTTGGGGGTTACAAGACAAGCAATTTGGAAAAGAGTCAAGAAAAGCGCAAGGCTCAAGGAAGCCATAGATGATATAGAGGAAAAATATTTAGACCTGGCCGAATCGGAACTTGTAAAGGCAATAGACGGGGGTGAGCGTTGGGCAATTACCTTTTATCTTAGGACGAAGGGAAAGAAGAGGGGATATGTTGAGGGGCAGGAGCTTACTGGCAAGGAAGGCAAGCCACTTCCACTCCACATAACAATTGAGAGATCGGAAAGGGTGAAGGAGACAGGTGGATAAAATGGCAAATTTACACAGGAAGAACTAGCAAATATATTCGAAATAAACCAAGCAACAGCACAAAGGATTTTAGTGGGGAAAAGCCATGGATACCACTAAAGAATATGTTGCCTTATGCAATTGTCCTGAGATTCAGGATGAGTGGGAGCCGAAAGTAGCAGATTATGTTGCCTTTGAGAAATATGGTTATAAGAAAGAAGGATTAATTCACCTTCCCCGTCAAGACCAGTATCAGGAGAAGCTAATTGCCCTTAGACATCCAGATCATGATCCCCAAGAAAGGTTTTGTGCATTCTATTTATACTTGGACATGATGGATTGGTTAAGGAATGATTTGAAAAAGCCAACAATAATTGATTGTAATTCAATGGAACAACTCTGGTGTGCTTTTTACATGAAGGAAGCTCATAACAAAACATGGGACGGTGAGAAGTTTAATGGTACACAGATTCTGTCCTAAGTGTGGAGAAGAAATATTCGGGCATGCAAGTTGGCATAGTTGTGACCCCAAGAAAAAGAAGGCTATGGATAAGGTTATAAATAAAATAGCGAGTGCCATTAAAAGTGGAAAGCGTAATGGAGTGAAGAGGCTTAGAAATGGAATTTAAAATGACAGATTCTGCCGACGTCGGCAATAATGACAATGTAGCACTCCAAACAAAAACCTATGCCTGATGAGGATTTGAGATCCGAAATAGTAGTTGTACTATAGCGTAGGCCCACTAGAGGGGTTGTAGGTGGGACAAGGCTCCCCCTTAGTTCTGAGGGTTCAAGTTAATCTTGAGCCTTGAGAGCTAAGGCCGGCAGGGGAGATGGAGTTACCGGGTACGAAGCCCCTCAAAAACTAAGCAATGGGGATGAAATGGTATTTTGTAAAAATTGTAAATATTATAAGCCCATTCTAGCTTGGGGTAGATCCCGCGAGATGGGAATGGATTATATTCAAAGTTGTATCTATTCTAAAAACTTATCATCCCCCGACCCAATTAGTGGTCATATGCGATGTGATAAAAGCCCAGAAGACATTAATAAGAAGTGTGATTGCAGTTGGTATGTAAAGAGAAAAAGTATGTGGGAAATATTTAAAATTCAAAGAAGGCGTTTTAAGTGGATGCACTCTTAACATTTACCTGCATATTATCAATCTATTTAAACCCTATGGTCATAAAGCCCGTAGGGTTTTTTAATGAGGTTTTGAACATGCTCAAGCAGGATCGCTATGATAGTTTGATTCAATTCTATACTGAAAAGCACACTGAATTTGACTGGATGCTCATCAAGGCTGTGATCAGGCGGGAAAGCAGATTCAATCGTTATGCCGAAAGCCAGGTCGGTGCAAGGGGATTAATGCAGTTGATGTCTGGGACGGCAAAAGATATGGGCATGGTAAAGGATGAAGAAAGATTCGATGTGGAATGGTGCATAGATGCTGGGATTAGGTATCTATGGTTTTTATATGGCCGGTACCCTGAAATACCGGATGAGCAGGAAAGGCTTAAATTTGCCCTAGCCGCCTATAATGCTGGGCGTGGAAATATTAATAAGGCTCTTGAGATCGCTAGGGATAGAGATGGATTTCCTGCTTCATGCAAAAAATGGAAAGCACTTGGCTCTCCCCCGGGCCGATGGCAGACATGGAAATATTCAAAGCAGTTCTTAAAAAAAGTAACAGGTGATTATTCAAAAGAAACTCTAGCCTACGTAGCGGCAATAGAAAAGTTTTATCGTAAGTATCGGGCAATATAAGTTAATATGTAATTTTATATTATCACTTATTTGGCAAATTAAATAATAAATACCAACAAGGACAACGATTATCATGGCTAGACCAAGAAAGAAATTTACAGAAAATGAAAAGAAATTAATAGTAGCCCTATACGGTGAGGGAAAAACGGATGCCGAAATAGCTAAGTTATTGGATATACCGAGAAAAACATTTACGGACAGGCTAAAATATAATGATTTAACCGCCACTATAAAAAAAGCAAAAAAAACACCCAATGAAATGGTTGAAGCATCTTTATTTAAGGTAGCAAATGGGTTTTTTTATGAAGAGGTGAAGGCATCACAACTTAAGGACGGAACCACTAGACAGACCATAACCAGAAAGTATGTCTCTCCCAACGAAAGAGCATGTATGAACTGGCTATGTAATAGAGACCCCGATAGATGGAAACACATAATGAGCCTACAAATAGGTGGCGATACCGAGGGGGCACCGATAGATTTTAGAATAATCGATGCCACTAAAGGCAATGCCCTCAAGGATTAAAAAAGATGTTCCACTTCTACCGACACAGAAAAAATATTATCAGGCGCCGGAGAAATATACGGCATTTTTGGGTGGGTTTGGAAGTGGGAAAACATGGGGATTTTGTGAAAAGGGACTGAGGTGTGCATTGGAAAACCCTGGTGCGCCAGGGATGCTTGCAGCTCCTACATTTGCTATGCTGCAGGAACCACTTCTAAGGACATTTTTTGAAATCCTAGATGAAAGACAAATTAAATATGTATATCGCGGTTCTCCCCATCCTCTAGTAAGGCTTTATAATGGAAGGCATTTATCTAATGAAATCTTTTTCCGGTCTACAGATAACCCCAATTCTTTGAGGGGGCCAAGCTTATCGTTTTTCGGAATTGATGAAGCGGCAATGGCAGATCTGCGTGCCTGGCAAATTGGTATTGCCCGGTTACGGCACAAAAAAGCAAAGTATTTGAAGGGCTTTTTATCAACCACACCAGAGGGAACGCTACATTGGATTACAGATGAATTTGTAGACAAGTGTGAGGATGGTAAACGAGATGGTAAGTACAAGCTTTTTACGGCAAGTAGCAGGGAAAACATATTCCTTCCCGATGATTATGTACATGATTTAGAAGAGTCGTATGACGACATAATGGCACGGGCGTATATTGATGGTTTAATTATCAATATGACCAGTGGCCGTGCATACCATGAGTTTGGCAATCATAACATAGCAGAATTAAAGTTTGATTCCCACCTAAATCTCGGTCTTACCTGTGATTTTAATGTTCGGCCAATGGTGTGGGAAATATTTCAATATGGACACAATTATATAGAATTTATTGATGAAATAGTCATTCCCGATAATGCGAAAACCGAGATGGCTATTAATAAGTTCTGTGACTGGTATTATGAAAAGATGAAGCCACTCGGGCTAAAGCTGCAGGTGAATGTGTTTGGGGATGCTAGTGGTGGGCATAGGTCAACTGTTGGCGAATCAGACTATCTAATAATGAGAGATGTTTTGATTGAACGTCGCGTTCCTTATATGGGACATATACCAGGGGGAAATCCGCCAATAAAAGATAGGCTAAATTCTGTTAATGGCGCATTAAAGAACCGGGACAAAGCAACAAGAATAAAAATTGATCCGAAATGTGGAAAACTCATTAAGGATTTTCAGATAGTTGTACTTGATAAAAATGGACAAATAGATAAAAGACGACAAGAACTAACCCATGCGAGTGATGGAGCGGGTTATGCAATACACGCATTAATGCCGATAAGAAAGCCAATCATTTCTTCTCGTGGTTGGGCTTCTAGTTCGTATTGGTGAAAACAGAACGATTGTACGAAACAATATGTAAGGAGTGAGTGGAATTGGATTTTGAAGATAAGAATCTTAGTAATATAGATCGAGCTAGGATTATTGCTGACATTTATAGTTCTAGGCAATATATGGACAATATTATAATGTGCAATGATTTTTATTTAGGTGAACAAGAATCTTATCTCCCTCCCATCGGTGAGGAACCCGATGATGTATACAATAGCAGACCCAAGCTCTGGATTAATTTTACTCAACCGATTGCAGATAAAAGGGCGAGTGTTTATGAAGGACAGGCATCAAGAAAAATCGATAGTGCAGATGATTATCAAAAGATTATGGAAGAAAAGGTGTGGGAAGGAAAACACCACGTTTTTCAGGAAATTGATTTGACGTGCGAGCTGTCCCCGTTTTGTTGTGTAAGGGTATTTTATAATAAAGAAAAAGACACAATTGAATATATTCCCTATCCCGCACAATATGTTTTCCCCTACATATCAGAAGAAACCGGAGAGATGGAATCCCTATGCCTGAGATGGGATAAGGAGATTAGAAAAAATGATGAAACGATAAAAACCGTTACATTTGAACAATGCTGGGATAAAGATGGTTGGCGCGAATATGAAGATAATGAATTAATTTCTGAACGCATCGGTGAGCATGTTTACGATACGCTACCATTTGTATTTTTCTTTAGTGATCAGCGAACCAAGTCTTATTTTATGAATCCCCCTATTTTTGATGTAGTTGAGCAAAATTTCAATATAAATTCAGTCTTGTCTGATTTGCGGTATGTCTGCCAATATCAAAGTTTTGGACAGATGGTTCTTACTGTTGATAAACTTGATGATAAAGGCAACCCCCTCAATTCGCAGGGGCAGATAGTAAATACAAGACAAATAAAGGCCGGTATCGGCAGAATTGTCTTGGCGCCCGAAGGTGGCGATGTAAAATTTATTCACCCCGATGCTGCAATAGCAGAATTAAAAGAGGTTATAGATTTTTTAATCAACAATCTTTATACAACATCTCATGTGCCCAAGGTAACGCTTGCCCCTTCTGAGACAACCGCCTCCGGTATATCATTAATCGTTCAATGGTATCCACTGATTGGACTTCTAAATAAAAAGAGATCGAGTTTCAAGGTAAGTGAGGAGGAGCTCACAAGAATGTCTCTTTTAGTTTATGAGCGAAATCATGGGCGAACAGATAAATTAAAAGATTATTCCTTTACTATTAATTTTGATGAAGGTTCAGTACCCAAGTCATCCGAGGAACAAATAGCTACCGATAAGTTTGAATTAGAATTAGGTGTAGTATCGGCAGTTGATATTTTAACGAGGAAAGACCCGGACTTAACGGAACAAGAGGCGGTTGCAAAGCTGAAAGAGAACGAAAAAATTAACAGGGAAATATTAAGTGTTAGATCGTCCTTATCAGAAAATGAGGAAGAGGCATTTGACAAAAGTATTGAGAAAATAAAAAACAACCGTGACATTAAAAAGAAGAGCCGAAAGTAGATGGTGGCAAGATGGATGTATGCAATGAACATTTAAAATTATCCGAGAGAATAACTAAGACTGAAACAAAGGTGGGTGTGCTTTGCGTGGATCAGACTACTATATTTAGCAAGATCGATACGCTCACTACGAAAGTAGATGAAGCGATTCAAGCAAGACTAACAAAGGGCATTACGGCACTTATAGCGATATTATCGAGTTCGCTTGCCGGGCTTATATCATCGATAATAACAGCAATGTATGTGAGGTAATGTGGGTAATGCAGAGCTGCCACTAGAATGGGTACGTTGTTTTAAAGCTGGGCAGTCTCGGTTGAGTGCGCCCATTCACCCACGAAAAAAGGGGGATCAATGACCAAAGGATATAGTCCCAAACAAAAAATATTCTTATGCTCCCTACTTAAACAGTTGCGGGAAGGATTGAATGATTCAGAAAATCTTCGGTGGGAGCCAAGTGATCACTATAGCTACCTAGAGGTTTTTATTATCAAACCACAGCTTTTTCGAAAATATGGGCTAATGGCTATCCCCATTCTGTTTGATACTGATTTCAATATTATTTATTCTACGGGTAAATCCCCCAAATGTGTGGGTATATACATAAAAGATTATTGCAAGACAAGAAAGGCATATGATTGTCATGGAATAGGGATAGAAGAATTTTTGAAGAACGTGCTACCTCAAATCATAGCTGGATGGGAAAAGCAACTATTAAGAAAGTAATTAATTCTTATCATAGAAAAAACATTGGAAGATAAAAAAACCCTTAGACCCAATTGATAGAAAATATGCTGTCAATCCTTAAAAATTCTAATGATTTGTAGCACTACATGCCTTAGAAAACTAGAAGATTGTAATCCCATATCAAATGCCATATGTGGAGAGAATACATTTATTTGTTGTGGGGAATTGGGTAAAACATCACGCACAATAAAAGAAGACAAATATCGGCTGTGTTTTGTTTCTGAAACAACAGATACAACATATGATCATAGTGAAATAGAATTGAAATTATTATTAGCTATTATAGCAGATGCATTAGCATTGAGTTGTGATTAGGAACTTAGATAATGCCCTCAATTCTTAAGATAATGGAACAAATGGCCGGTGCCCATGATGAAGCGCTGGAAAAGATTGTTGCACCCGCAGAGAGGGACTTCCTCAAAATATGCAGCAATGCAGAACGCAGAATAGCATCTGAACTGAGAAGGCTTACCAAGAATTTGTCAATGTCTTCCGGGGAGCTTGATATTCAGCTAGATATTGCCAGAACAGAGGCAACCCTGTCAAATGTGATGCGACTCCATAATGAGCACATAGTCAATGCTGGAGTAGACTGGGCGACTGAGTATTATCCCGAAATAGTTAATCAATCCATTGAATTAATGAATGAGTTCAAATCTATAACCGGCATATCACTGGATACATTCACCGACATTGACAAGATGCAGATCAGAACGTCTTTGGAAAGCTGGAAGGGTTCCTTAATCCAGGCTGGTGATAGTTACAAGCAATTTGCAAGCAAAACTATTACCGAACATATTATGGCCGGTGTTGGTACCAAGGCCGATCTTATTAATAAGTTAATGGATAGTGACGGGCTCCTGCCGACGTCGAGAATGACTCGCAAGACAAGGGCGGGTTGGCAGGCACGAAACGAATTAATAAGAATCAGCCGTGAGACCAATGCCATTAAAGATAGAGATGAGAAGTTTTTTAGGATGGCAGGGCCAGTTGACTCACGGGCAAGCAAGTTGTGTTTGCGCCATGTTGGTAGGATTTTATCTAGGAAGGAATGGTTGAAAATTAATCCCCGTACATTTAACGAGGGGTTGCATTTTTCGTGTAGACATAAATGGTATGCAATTAGAAAAGAGTGGCTTGATGAAGATGAACAACAATCCATGAATGGGAATAAGAGAATTCTATATAGTAAAAAAGACAGGAAATTCATTCAAGATTCAGATGTGCCAAATAATTTTCTTAAATGATTTTCCCGAAAATAATGAGTTTTTTTCAGGAACACCTACTTAACAAAACTGTTAATTAGATGTTTTTCATGGAAGGCTATGGGCAGGAAAAGTAGACTGAAAAAAGAGCAAAGAGAATCACCGAAAGAAAAGGGCATCCTAGAAACATGGAAAGATGATGTCGATGCCTTAATGGTGGGAGCCGTATTTTATGTAGCACTAATTTTATTAACATCAATCTTTAGATAGAAGGAGAAAAACAATGAAGAAAATTAAATCGTTAATTTTGGCAGTGGTAGGGATATTTTTGATGGTGTCCCTATGTGTTGCACTTCCTGGAATAAAGCAGTGGAAGGCCATATGGAATGCGAATACAGAATCAGATTTAGCAGGGTATAAACTTTACTATAGTTCTACAAGTGGAAGTTATACCGATGCTAACAGCATAGACTGTGGCAACGTCACTGAATATAACTTAGATACCATTCCAAATGGTTCTTACCTGGTGCTTACTGCATATGATACCAGTGAGAATGAGGGGAATTTTTCGGGTGAAGTTTTTTTCGACAAGGACACGGTTGCTCCTGCAAGTCCTGGTGGACTGGCAATCGTGGAACAGTAAAATTTGAGTGGAAGAAAAGAAATTAAAAGAGCGGCATCTTAATGGGTGCCGCTCTTAATTTATGGGGACAAGGTATGTTGTCGGTCATAATTCCGTCACGCACAGAAAGATTTTTAGATAATACAATAAGAGATGTTTTGGAAAAAGCCACTGGGAAAATAGAAGTGATACCAGTGCTTGATGGATATGAACCACCAGAACTCATTGAAGACGAAAGAGTAAAGTATTTAAGCCTTCCAAAATCCCGCAATACCCAAAAGAGACACGGCATTAATAAGGCAGTTTCTATTTGTAAGGGTGATTATGTGATGAGTCTTGATGCTCATTGCATGATGGATAAAGGATTTGATGAAAAACTAGCTGAGGCTCACCATCCCAATTGGGTACAAATCCCTCGCCGGAATAGATTGGATGCTGAAAACTGGTGTCTTCAGGATCAATGTGATGATCGTCCCCCGATTGATTATGAATATATTATGTTTGCTCCCCTAATTAAAGATCGCTCCATACACGGATTCAAATGGGACAAAAGAACTTTAGATAGATGGGATATTCCCATTGATGATACCGTTGAATTTCAGGGTTCGTGCTGGTTTATGACCAAAGACTGGTATCACAAAATGGGGTTTATGCAGGTCGAGGGTTATACTGGATGGGGGCAGGAGGCCGAGGAAATAAGTTTAACTACTTGGAAAAACGGCGGTGAAGTCAAGACAAACAAAACCACTTGGTACGCACATTTGCATAAGGGTAAAAAGTACGGGCGCATGTATTGGATGAGTCGGGAAGAGTGCCGTCGCAGTTATGCTTATTCATTTCAGAAATGGCTGATAGAAGAAAAGGAATTTTTTATTAATTTAATTGAGAGATTTTCCCCCCTCCCACAATGGCCGGAAAACTGGAAAGAAAAGCTGTGGAAACTTTAAAATATATTGTTGACAAATATAAAATAGATCTTTCACAACCATCGCCCTTTCATCTTCCCATTGGACGATTTAAGGATGTTCCAAGGCTATTTAAAGAGCTTGGCTTTAAGGTTGGGGCTGAGGTGGGAACTTATCAGGGTGAATATGCAAGGTATCTTTTAAGGTATTGTCCTGGGTTGAAACTTTACGGCATTGATATGTGGAAATCATATAAGGGATATAAGGATTTCGGCGCGAATGATCTAATTGATTCCCATCAAATAGCAAAAGAAAGGGTTAAGGGGTATGACTGCGAACTAATCCAGGGATGGAGCAATGAAGTTGTCAAACGAGTTTTAGATGAGAGCTTAGACTTTGTTTTTATAGACGGCAATCACGCATATGAATATGTAGTTGAAGATATTACTAATTGGTCAAAAAAGGTTAGAAGTGGCGGGATTGTCTACGGTCATGACTTTGATGATTATACAAATAGAAGAAGATGGAAGCAGATGCACGTTATCCAGGCAGTTGAAGGGTGGGTGAAGTCGTACAAAATCCATCCGTGGTTTGTGCTGACCAATAACAAAAATAAAACATGGATGTATGTCAAGCCATAGCCTTACCATACTGTACTACACGGCAAATAGAGAAGATGAAAATTTTGCGAGTAGGATTCGAGAAAACATCCTTAGTGTTTCTGGTGGTTTACCAATTGTAAGTGTCTCACAAAAACCCCTGTGTTTTGGTAAAAATATTTGTGTGGGGATGCATGATAATTGTTATCACAATGCTGCCCGCCAGGTGCAAATCGGACTAAGGGCTATAGATACTCCCTATGTAATTGCGGCAAATTCAGACACTCTTTATCCACCGGAATATTTTCAATTCAAAATATCTGGAAGGGGGTGGGTTTATAGATACAACAATGTCTGGGTTCACTATACTCAATTTAAGGGACAGCCGAAATTTTGGTTTAAGGGCGTTAGTCATTGTGCTCAAGTAGTAGATAGAGAATTATGGCTGAAGCGAATTGATAGGGTTATGGATAAACTCCCTAAATGGAGAATTGATAAAATCGATAGAATTTCCAGCATACACTTTAAACACTATGAACATATGGCCGCAGACAATCCAGTAATAACATTTAAAACAAGAACTGGGGTCAAATCTACAACTGCCGTGAAAAGAGGTCACTTACCGAAATATAGTTTGCCCTATTGGGGATCGGCAAAAGCATTGAGAGAAAAAATGTTTCAATGAAATTATCAATCATAATCTCCGTATATCAAAGCCATGAAATTGTCCGAAGGCAGCTATTACATTTTAAAAAGATAAAATTACCATTTGAATTAATCATCGTTGATGATGGAAGCAGCCCCCCAATTGAGGGGGCTTTTTGTTGCACAAATAATAAGCTGGCATGGACACAGGGATTGGGCAGGAACCTCGGGGCATCTAAGGCAAGCGGTGAATATCTTTTTATGACAGATATTGACCACATCATATCGAGAGAAGCTATAGAAGATGCCCTCAATTTTACCGGCAACAAGATGATTTTCAGAAGGCAGATTAGGGTTTTAGATGAAGATGGGAATATTAGGCAAGACAAAGAAACCCTAAAAGACTGGGGTTATGAAAAAGATAATTTAGATGCGAGCGTTCACGGCAATACTTTTGTAATCAAAAAAGAAGTTTTTGAAAAGCTCGGTGGTTATGCAAGAAGCACTTGTACAATTGGTTATCACCCAGCCCGTCGCAAGGGAGATGATTGTTACTTTAACTCTAAGTGGAATCGTACTTATCGAGGAATTAAGCCAGTAGTTGGTTCTGATATCTATATGTTTCCCATAGGTAGATTTCATAAGAATGGTGATTTAAACCCCAAAGGACTCTTTCACAATTTAAGTCAAACTAAGCAGGAGAAATTTTATAAGAATGCCACAGCTTAGTGTCATCATCCCATCGAGAAATGAGATGTTTCTCAATAACACCATTGAAGACATCTTAAAAAACAGTGAAGCAGATACTGAGATTATTGTGTGTTTAGATGGTCAATGGCCGATTGATCCGATTAAACAACATCCAAAAGTAAAGATAATATTCTTCCCTGAAAGTATCGGTCAGAGAGCCGCGACAAACAGGGGCGCTCGGATATCAGATGCAAAATATCTCATGAAACTAGATGCCCACTGTTCTTTTGCTAAAGGATTTGATCGAGTTCTTTTAGAAGATATTCAAGATGATTGGACTATAGTCCCTCTCATGCGAAACCTCCATGCCTTTGATTGGGTATGTAAAAATGGACACCGTAAATATCAAGGGCCGACTCCGGGGAAATGTGGAGAATGTGGCGAGCCCATGAAGCGGGAAATATTGTGGCGAGCAAAACCAAGTCCCAAAAGTACCTCCTATCGTTTTGACCGTACCCTGCATTTTCAATACTGGGGAGAATACAAAAAGCATCAAAAGGGTGATCTTGTAGAGACAATGTCATTACAGGGGTCATGCTTTATGATGCGACGTGATCGTTATTTTGATTTAAATATCTGTGATGAGACTTGGGGATCATGGGGCAATCAAGGAACGGAAGTTGCGGTAAAATCATGGTTATCGGGTGGTAGAGTAATAGTTGATAAGCGTACTTGGTATGCTCATATGTTTAGGACGCAGGGTGGGGACTTCGGATTTCCATATCCACAATCAGGCAAAGCAGTTGAACGTGCAAGACAATGTTCCAGGGATTTATTTTTAAATGATAAATGGGATAAAGCCGTTCATCCCTTTAGCTGGCTGATTAATAAATTTAAGCCACCAGATTGGGAAGATGTGTGGCAAAAAGAACCCGACAAAAAGCCGACATCCCCCACCAAAGGAATTGTCTACTATACGGATAATCGGCTTAACATGAAGTTGGCCAAATTATGCCGGAACTACATCAAGAAATCTAATCTTCCCATCACATCGGTAACCTTAAAGTCAACAGGCTTCGGACATAATATTGTTGTTAAGTCTGAGCCTAGCTATAAGACCATGTTCAAACAGATATTGACCGGTCTTAAAGAAGCCAAAGAGGACATTATATTTTTATGCGAGCACGATGTCTTATATCATCCGTCTCATTTTGAGTTTACACCAGAGGAAGAAAACACATTTTATTATAACGGATATTATTGGATGGTTCGGCTAAAAGACGGCTTTGCTATTAACTATGATGTCAGCCCGCTATCTGGATTAGTCGCCTACAGAGAACCACTCATTACTCATTTCGAAGAGCGTGTAGCACTAATTGAAAAACAGGGATTCGGTTATTATATGGGATTTGAACCGATGACTCATAAGCGTATCAAGTGGGAGAATTGGTATGACTTTAAAATATTTAAACCCCAATATCCTAATGTTGATTTAGCACACGAAGGAAATTTAACTAACAAAAGATGGACGCAAAAGAAGTTTATACGAAAACCAAAGTTTTGGAATGAAGGAAGTATTAATAATATAGAAGGCTGGCCTAATTTGCCAAAATTATTAAGCTAACCCCCTTACGACTATAAGGGGGTTTTTATTAGGAATAAAGATGACTCGATATACCAATATAGTAATTATGATTTTCTTTTTTTTGTTGATTAGCTGTAGTAATGGCTGGTGTCTTATCAGTAAGACATTAAAATCATCTGGGGGAGATTATGCCTCTTGGGAAGAAATGATAACCGATCTTACGACGACCTATAATGCTTTATCAGACGATCTTACCGTTACCGTATCCCCCGCAAAATATGTAGAAGATACATATGCACCCACCTGTACGATTGATCTAAACGGACATACTGTAATTATAAAGGCCATTGATGGATATGGGCCCCATTCGTCTGATGGAAAAACAGGGCCGCAATTTGATTTACAACTCCCAGACTCTGCTCATCATTTTTTATTTCTTGATGCAAAAGATACCGGACAATTTATCGTTGAGGGACTTACATTTGATGTAGATGAATCTTCTTCTAGTCCAGCCAATGTTTTTTATTTAGCCAATGATGCTGCATCTGTAGTAACGATTAGAAATTGTGTATTTAAGGGGCAACAAGATGAGGATGCGATCTATTCCTCTAATATAAACACTACTATCCGCATATACAACAATTTTTTCTATAATTTCTATACCGCCATTACTACCCTGTTTCAAGCAACTGATAGTTTTATTGGGAATAATACTATTTATGGATGTGCTCAATATGGAATCAGCCTTTCCAGCAAAGACATTTTAGCCATGAATAATCTGGTTTACAATAATGGAACGGATTTTTTATTACCTGGAAGTGCTACTGGATATAATAATCTGTGTAGTGACACTACCTGTGAAGATGGTGATTTTAGTACTGGCAACGGTAATCAACCATCTAAAACAGTATCTTTTACCTCTACATCTGATGATGAGTATTTCCTTGCATCTGATGAGGTGATAGCAATTGATGGTGGGACTGTAACTGCGTACGATGATCTAGTCGCTCATTATAGATTTGAAAGAGGATATCTAACAGAAGATAGTAGTGATAATAGTAACACTATAACGGCAGTAAGTGATCCGGCATCAATTATGTCTGATTACAGGGAAGGTAACGGAGCAATAGATTATGATAGTGATGATTATCATGTAAGGCCTGATGGGGATTTAAGCGATGATTTTCCTGGCAAACAAGATTCAGCCAATACAGACCTAACAGTATCGCTCTGGATAAGACCCACTGGAAGTGGTAGTAATAATCGAGACCTTATTTCGATTGCTGCTGCCGGTACTGAGAACGGTAAAATATGGGCTGTGCGTATTGATGCAAGTGATAAAATATCATTTTTAAAAGGTTACGACAATGGTGCATCATGGGAAACAACAACTTATAGTACTGCCCTAACAGAAGGAAGTTCTGCCCCCTGGTATAGAATAGATGTTACCTACGATGAATCAGGGGCAATAGGAGCAGCAAAGGGCGTTAGAATTAGGGTGTGGGATGATACGGCTAAAGCATGGTTAAGTAGTGATACAACAGCTACTCATGGCAATGCTATGGATACCAGCACAACGTATACACCTGACTTTGTAATTAATGCCCTTAAATATAATGGAACTTATTATCCATATGATTGTGAAATGGATGGCATTAGAATTTACAATAGAGCATTAACTCCTGACGAATTAGATGAAGCATGGACATTAAATCACGATGCCTTTAATAGACCAAGGGATACATCTCCAGACATCGGTGCTTATGAATATATTGCGCCAGTTGATTACTATGTTAGTGCAGACAATGGAGATAACAGTAATAATGGAACAAGCACCTCTACTGAATGGGAAGATTTTACTAATGTCGATAGTATGATATTCAATCCAGGTGATACGCTTAATCTAGCAATGGATGATGAATGGAATGATACTTTATGGATTACTGCCGTTGGTTCTACTGTAAATGGAAATGGGGTTACAGTAACAAAATATATTGATGATACAAGCACCACAAATCCTATAATACATGGTACATCCGGTAGTTATGGTATCAATTATAAAACCTCATCTCATGTAATAACTGAAAATATAATAGCAGAAAGTTGTAGTTCTCATGGTATTTATGCTGCGAGTGCAAATGATTTAACTTTTACAAATGTAGAATCAAATCGCAATGGTGGAGAAGGTGTAGATACAAGTATTTACAGTGGATTTACTTTTTATGCTATCGATAATCTTAATCTTACAAACTGTACTGGTAATTGGAATCATGGACATGGCTTTTATCTAGGATATACAAATGATGGAACTTGTAATATTGCTGGATCAACATTTAATTATAATGGTCTTATACATGGAAATAAACAAGGATTTGGCATTCTAACGAGTTGTTACGCAGATAGTGGATATGATGATATCTTAAATGTAACTAACACAATTGCTAATTATAATGGATATATTGGTATCGGGCCTGGTACAAACAGTATTATAGATAATTGTACGGCTAATTATAATGGAGATGGTTGGGGAACACAGGGAGTAAAGATATTCTCTGGTACATTAACTGGGAATTTAGGTGATCTCGATACTGTTACACAAGAAAATACTAATGCTGCAGGAATAGTTCATCACTGCAATTCATCTTATTTTATAAAAGATGGACATAGTATTTGGTTATCACTATGGGAAGAATCTGGCACTTTTAATGGTACAGATAAAATTGTAAAAGATGTAAGTAATTATTGGGAACCTACTACTGTAATTGATTATGAGCCTGATTCTGACTGGTCTGGGGGGGGGATGGATTTAAGAAATAGTGATAATACAATAGTTAGGTATTGTTTAGCAATTGGCAATCTTACAGTTTATCATGTCGGAATAGATGGCTATGGCATTAATATAGATGATGAAACTGATGGGGCAAAGGTTTATTATAGTATAAGTACGTTTAATCGTGGCGCCGGTTTCAAGATACATAATTCCGGTAAAGTAGCAATGAATTATTTATATCACTGTCTTTCATATGGAAATAGTGTATCTGTAGCTACTGCTGCTGGTATACATATTGCAGATTTAGAGGGCGGGGATGTTACTATTAAAAATTGCATATCTCTATTAGATACAAATTGGGCTTTCAGGGTAGCTGCTGCTAGTTTAGACACAGAAACACTGGTACTAGATTATAATAATTATTACATGGGGGCAGGAGAGCAAGATTTGGTTAGGTGGGGAACAACTGAATATACCTCATTAGAATTTGAAGATTATCAAACCGATACTGGGCAGGATGTGAATTCAATAGCTACTGATCCCTCATTGGTTGATCCCGCCAATGGTGATTATAGACTAGCATTTGATTCACCTTGCATTGATACTGGAGTTGACTTAACGGGAAGTACAGAAGCCACAGACTATCATGGAAACTCTGTTCCCGTTGATGGTGATCAGGCTGGTGGAGGGCAATCTGATATAGGTCATTATGAATATTCAATTGGATGGAAATGGGGAGCTGCATCAGAGGAGGCGGGATATCATGATGATGGATTAACCGAAAGGGGATGGACCGAGGGAACTGGTGCTATATCTGGTGATAGCCAAACAGGAATACTTGAATTAGATGATGATGAATATTTATTGGGGCCAGTGATAAATACCGGAAGTACAGCTACAAAGCATTTGTCTATTTCCAAGGGCAGCGAATCTGGAACCGGCACTTTATGCTGGCGTGGTCAATCAACTAAATTTGAACAAACTGATACCGATCCTAGTTGGGAAGTATATAGCAAAAGTGAGAATAAGGATTGGCAATATGTCCAAATAGCTGTTGACAACGACGATGACAACTGTGCGTCTCTACCATAGGTAAAAATATGAATAAGCTTGAATATCTTAAAAAGAAATTAAGAATAATAAAAATCCTTTTAATAATGATTCCTATAATTGGAGGATTAGTTTATTCATTTATTATTAAAGAGTATTTTGAAACAAAACGAGAAATATATAAAATACAGGGCATTCGGCTAGTTGTGGCCCCGGCGAAGTAGGTGAAACAGTAATTGGTGCAGTGGACAATTGACGATATAAAATTAGGACAGGGGCCATCTGATAGTCCATCTGTTTCACCATCAGTAAGTCCATCTGCTTCAGTATCACCGTCAGCCAGTGAATCGCCTAGTGTATCCCCCAGTGCGAGCGTTTCTCCTAGCGCGAGTGAATCGCCGAGCATGAGTCCTTCGGCATCTATTAGCCCATCGGCCAGCGAAAGCCCAAGCATATCACCGTCGGCCAGTGAATCTCCGTCAGAATCACCAAGCGTTTCACCGAGTATTTCTCCTTCGGCCTCTGAATCGCCGAGCGTAAGCCCGTCAGCCTCAGAAAGCCCATCTGTTTCGCCGTCCGCTTCTGTGAGTCCAAGTGCTTCTGAGTCGCCAAGTATATCTCCGAGTACTTCTGAATCACCATCGGAATCACCTTCAGTTAGCCCTTCCACCTCCATTAGTCCTAGTGTATCACCCTCTGCATCTGTCAGTCCATCTGAAAATTTATTTGATTACAATCAATCATTTGATGAATTAAATGATGGCGCCATAGATGGTCAGGATGGTTGGACGGAAGACCCCTTCGATAATGGTGCAATTGTTCAAACCAGTGTGGTATTTCATGGTGCAAAGGCACTATCTTTTCCTATTGGCGAAGCAGATGATGAGATTATAGCTTATAGGGATTTTGCCGAGTATTTTACTGCTGGTACATTATATTTTGCCATACGTTTTTCTGATTTTTCTAATTGGGAAACAACTGAATATAGTACTATAGCACCCCTATATAATGATATCGGAAGCCTTATTTCACTTAGACCCGATGGTAATGACTTAAAAATAAGGGTTGAAGAAACTGGATATGGAACAAGCCATAGCAACTTAATTGAAACTATTTCTAATATTCAAGATAATACTTGGTATGCAATTGGTATAGAATGGGATATTTCACGCGGTACTAAAGGACAGGCAAGAGTACAGGTAAATTCGGGAGAATGGAGCGATTGGGTAGATTATTATGCAGAAGATTTACAGGGATTTAATTGCATATATTTGCATTGTGCTACTGGTGCTGGTAGAGGTTGCACTTTTTATTTTGATGAGATAAATTCTGAGGAAATAGAATCTAGTAGTATTTCACCCTCGACCAGTGAATCGCCCAGCGTATCTCCTAGTAGTAGTGAAAGTCCATCGGTATCGCCCAGCACGAGCATATCTCCCAGTGAGAGCCCCTCCGAGAGTCCGAGTTTGTCGCCGTCTTCATCGGAATCTCCCTCTGTTAGTCCAAGTGCTTCGGTATCACCTTCAAGTTCAGAATCACCATCAGTGAGTCCGTCTACTTCGACCTCACCATCAGAATCACCTAGTATCAGTCCGAGCAGTTCAGCTAGCCCATCGGTATCGCCCAGTGCATCTGTTAGCCCTTCGGCGAGTGAATCTCCTAGCGTTTCGCCCTCGACAAGTGAGAGTCCCTCAATAAGTCCGTCGGCTTCTATCAGTCCGAGTATTTCACCGAGTAGTAGCGAATCACCCAGTATTTCACCATCTGCCTCCATTTCGCCATCTACCTCGGAAAGTCCCTCAGTATCGCCGTCGAGTTCGGAGAGCCCCTCAGCTTCTCCTAGTGCTAGTATTAGTCCTAGCACCTCGGAGTCGCCGAGTTTAAGCCCTAGCACAAGTGAGTCTCCATCGGTATCACCTAGTACATCTGAATCACCTAGTGAGTCACCGAGTAGTTCAGAGTCACCGTCAGTTAGTCCCTCGGCCAGCGTGAGCCCATCAAGTAGCGAGTCACCATCGACCAGTCCCTCAAGTTCCGAGTCACCCTCAATCAGTCCTAGCACTAGCGAGTCGCCATCAATATCACCGTCAGCAAGTGTATCACCGAGTGAGAGTTCATCAGAATCTTCTTCTCTTAGCCCCAGCGCTTCGGTTAGTCCGTCAATATCCCCAAGTAGTTCCGAATCGCCGTCATTGTCACCAAGTGCCAGTGTAAGCCCATCGGTAGGGTCGGCATCATTATCACCAAGTTCCAGTATATCGCCCTCGGTATCACCGAGTGCCTCTTTATCACCATCATCTTCAATTAGTCCGTCAAGCTCCGAGAGCCCGTCGGTGTCTCCATCGAGTTCAGAGAGTCCGAGTGTCAGTCCATCTTCAAGCGAGAGCCCCAGCGTCAGTCCCAGTGCATCAATTTCACCGAGTATTTCGCCGTCAGCTTCGGTTTCTCCATCATCCTCAGAGTCGCCCTCCGTGAGTTCGTCGAGTTCCGAAAGTCCTAGTTTGAGCCCTTCATCATCGGAATCACCCTCGGTCAGTCCATCAGCGAGTGTCAGTCCCTCAAGTTCGATCAGTCCGTCAGTCTCTCCCTCGGCGTCAGTTAGTCCATCAACCAGTGAGAGCCCGTCGGTATCGCCAAGCGCAAGTGAGTCACCCAGTAGTAGTGAGTCACTCTCGGTGAGTCCATCGGCCTCTATTTCTCCGAGCAGCTCAGAGAGCCCCAGTGTCTCTCCCTCAGCATCAGAATCGCCAAGCCCGTCTGAGGGTTCTTCTTCTGAATCACCGTCTGAAAGTCCAAGCGTATCGCCGAGTGCTAGTATCAGTCCGAGTACATCAGAATCTCCATCTGTCAGTCCCTCGGCCAGCGTGAGCCCTTCAACCTCAATATCACCCTCGGTATCGCCAAGCGCCTCCGAGAGTCCCTCAGTCTCACCCTCGGTCAGTATGAGTCCCTCAGTCTCACCGAGCGCAAGTGAGTCGCCTTCAATATCACCGTCAAGTTCGGAAAGTCCATCGTTGAGCCCCAGTGCTTCCCTATCTCCATCGGCTAGTGAAAGCCCATCAGTCTCTCCGTCGGCATCCGTTAGTCCAAGTGCTTCCGTAAGCCCATCATGTGAGCCAGGGGAATATGAAAACCTGACAATCTACGACAAGGTAGATGAAGGAAATGATATAACTGTTGAATGCACTAAATCAACCTTCATTAATCTGGATAATTTAGATGAGGCTCATTTATCAAGGGATTTTGGCATAGACTATTTTCAAAATTTTAGTATTGATTTTGAAGCTCAGATCACTTCCGTATCAAATGGTTCCGTTGTCGGGTTAATTGGAGTTACAAATTTACCGGAATCGATAATGCCATGTGATCATGGGATTTTTGTTGATGTTAATGATGATCGCAAAGTTTATTTGATTGATCGAGACAGTGGATCGGGCATAACCTCTGGTGCTCTTACATTAAGCACAACTTATTATTTCACGTTTAGGCGAGATGAAAGTACAGCTTATGTAGATATTTACACGGATTCAGACAGAAACAATCTATTTCAAACCATATCGCTTGAATGTGAAGCCATTAACTGGCGATATTTACAGGTAACTACATCACAAGAATGGGGATCAACTCCTGATAGGCTATGTTCTGGATGGGTAGATCATGTATTAATTAATTATGCCTATAGTCCCTCATCTTCGGAAAGTCCTTCAGTAAGTCCGAGTGCGAGTTTATCGCCGTCAGCATCAGCCTCTCCCTCGGTGAGTCCTTCGGCATCTATTAGCCCATCGGTCTCCCCGAGTGCGAGCGTTTCTCCGTCGAGTTCGGAGTCGCTGTCGGTCTCACCTTCAGCCTCAGAAAGTCCGAGTGAGAGTCCTTCGGCCTCAGAATCACCCAGCGTGAGTCCTAGCGCCTCAGAGAGTCCGAGCCTTTCTCCCTCTGCGAGCATAAGCCCGTCGAGTTCCGAAAGTCCCTCGATAAGTCCCAGTGCATCAATTTCACCGAGTACCTCTGAGAGCCCGAGCATGTCGCCGAGCGCATCAGAATCACCTAGCGTTAGTCCATCTTCTAGTTTAAGTCCATCGATTTCACCGTCGGTTAGTCCCTCGGCTTCGGTTAGCCCCAGCGTATCACCGAGTGCATATGGTGAATCAAGATATAGCTTCAAAAAACACATCAACAAGAGCTTTGAGGTAAAGTAATGGATACAGATTTTGAAAAATATACATACGAACAATTTCCCATTGAGTGTGATTTTGCCAATGTTTTGGATACTGGAGAAACATTGGTAGTCGCAAATTGTGAAATAAAGATTTATGATGAAGATGGTAAAGACGTAACTACAGCCATGTATGTAGATGGTTCAATAAGTGTTGCGGATGGTAGCAAAACAAGTTCAAAATTAAAGGCAAAGATCAAGGCTGGAACTGCAGATGCTAAATATACGGTTAAGTTTAAGGCTACAAGTAGTGCTTCAAATAAATTTCAATTAGATAAAACTCTTTACGTAAAGTACGAAAATACCTAATTGATAACCGCAAGGTAGATTAAATGGTAGAAAGAAAAATAACAATAGATGGAATTCTAAATGGTGCAATTGATGTTACGGATGCCGATAACGAAGGACGATTGTTTTATATTACAAAAGAAACGGTAGATATATTCATTGAAGGATTAAATAGTATCGAAACTAAAGATAAGCGAAAATTAAATATCATTCGATGGAGTCTCGATTTACTTGAGCAATTTAAAAAAGAATGGGAGGTGTAGTGAAAAAAAGAAGATTACGATTTTGTTGGTCATGCAGTGATTATGTTCATCACGAACACAAATATAAGTGGACAGCGATTTTGTGCGGTAAGGTGCAATATTGCATACATGTATTAAAAAATTGGATTAAAAATTAATAGGAGGAAATAACAATGACTGATGATAACAAACAAACAGTAACACAAGACGTAGAACCAGGAATAGTGCAGGCTCCAAATTCAACCCAAGTCCCAGCACCGGCACCATCAATGAGGCCGAATCTTTCACCAGCTGACCCCGGACATCCAGAATACGATCCCCTTAAGGACGAAAAGGTAAAAAGCTATAGCAATAAATTGTTTACTCAGATTGCGGAGCGAGACAACGAGCTTAAAAGCCTTAAGGATATCCTTGAAAACACAAACGAAAAGTTAGCTTTATACGAGAAAGAAAAGAAAGAAAAAGAGGACAAGGATAAGACCGAATTGCAGTTAGCTAGTGAGAGGTTGTCTGCTCTTGAGAAGGAAAAGGCCGATTTGGCAAATCAATTGGAAAATACAAAAGCGAGTAGTAGTAAGATTAAAGTAAATCTTGAGGCACGCTTGCTGCTCATGGAGGAACTTAGCCGGGCGGGCATTAAAACCAATTCGGCAGAACGCAAGGGATTGCAAGCCGAGCTTGAGGACAGGCTCAGCAAAAAGAAAGAGAATGAAGATTCATCTGATATTGCAAAAGCAATCGTTGTTGATTTTGGCAAAGACAAACAAAGTGCCTTTACACCGCCGGCCGAACCAAAGCCGGCAAAACCACAGAAAATAGAGCCGACTGATCTTCAAAAGAAGATAGTCGAATTATCAAGGAATTATGAAAAGAACAAGGATGAAATACAGGCAATCCTTAAGCAAATAGAAGCAAAAAAATAAACAGCGAAAACAGCCGACAGGTCAATAAGGAATTTCTCGCTATACTTAATAACAGTAGGGATTAACTACCCTGGATATATTCTAGGGTTTTTTTATGCCCATATTCTATTTTCATTTGAGAGGAGGTGAAAGAATATGGCGAATGATGCTGTAATGAATGTTATTCAACCGTCGGATTGGATGAGTGGAACCATTCCAACTGTATATTCCAGAAGGATATATCAGGAGGCAATGAATTCTATGCTCTGGTCTAAATTTATGGGTGAAGAGGGTGCTCTTATGCCTATAATCAAAAAGACCGATCTCGTGGCCGAGGCCGGAGGTACGATCAATATAATCAGAACCCTGAATCTTACCGGGGATGCACAAACCGGGAGATTAAAGGGTAATGAGGAAAAGATTAATACCCAGGTATTGACTACCAGCCCTAGCTTAAAACGGCATGGTGTTGCATGGGAAGAGCTCTCGGACAAAAGAGTATCTTTTAGTACGAGAGAGCGTGCAGCCATGCTGCTCCAGAGACGTTGGGCAGAGCAATTTGACGACGATATCTGGGCTGCAATGGTTGGTACGGGTACTGGTTTTAGCGGAAATGCCCCGACTGTAGTTTGGGGCGGAGATGCAACTGCCCTATCCGACATTGATTCGACCGATACTTTCGATATAGACGATATCGATAAGATGAGGGAAAAGCTGGAAGAGAATAAAACTGTTCCCGTTGGTGGAGCAGAGGGACAATATTGTCTTTTTATTCACACCAGGCAAGCCTACTATCTTGGTATCACCGATGCATGGAGAACCTATCAAAAGGACGCTGATGTAAGGGGTATCGAGAACTGGCTGTTCTCTGGTGGCAAACCCTACGGTGGAATCAAGGCTTTTGGTTATTGGAATGGTGCTGCTATTTTCAAAACCAATCAAGCCCCGACCGTGACCTCTACCAGCTCTCCCTCTTGCACTGTTGCAAAGGGTGTAATGGTAGGTTGTGAGGCATTAGCTCATGCTATCGAATCTTACACAATTGATGGTGAGATCGTAGAGGGTGTGAAATATGCTGAGCAAATTGATGATTATGGTAATGAAAAGGGCATTGGAGCTGGCGCAAGTTATGAGGATAAAATCCTAACTTCCGAAAACCTGGTTCAGATTTGGAGCGCTGCAAACAATCCCAATGCTTAACTATATATAACCCATTAACCTGATGGGGGGTGTCTATGGTGCCCCCCATTATTTATTAACAACCGTATATGGAGGATTTTAAAATGTCAAATGAACAAGTAATGGTAAATCAATATTATGTTATGTGGGTAGGGCAAAAAAACCCTAAAAGATTGACCTTTCATTGGCGAGGGCAACCTGATCCCCTGAAAACGATTACTTTGCCGAAAGATAAGTGGATGCGTGTAACTGAGCAGGATGCTGCAGAAATCCGAAGGAGAGCCGGGGACGATAGCCCAAATTGGAAGTTCATGATTAAGCAGGTTATGCCCGCAGAAGATCGCATAGATTATCTCGAAGGGAAACATGATGAGTCGGCAAAAACCCCCAATCCCATTAAAGACAGTCCCAAACAAAGTGATACTCAAACTGAAACGATGCCACTAGGTGAGGGCGATGTTTTTAAGGATTCTCAGGCTTCCCCGGAATCAAACAAAAGGGGCAGACCGAAGAAAAAAGCTGAAATATCAGCATAATCGAGGAGTAGAACATGGCAGGAAATTACATAACAAGCACTAGCGTTTTAGTATTTCCCAATGGCAGGAAATTTGAAAAGTATCTTGATCCAGACCTAAAGCAGTCTGAGAAAGATACTGCCCTTGATTTAATTATAACCGAGTCAGAAAATTGGGTTGATAATCAGCTCAAGGGAAATACTGCCATCCCCGCTACTCACATCATATCAGATTGTAAACAGATTGCCCTTGAATATGCACGGGCACTGATGTTTAGAGATAATCCTATCGTTACAGATGATGATAAAGAAAAGAGGGCAAAACAGTATTTCGAGCAGGCTGAAAATCTGATTAGAAATCTACGGTATGGAGCTAGTGCCGATATCCCCGTTGCATCTTCTCAGAATACTGGTGACGGGACAATGTCTGTTGTGACCGTTGATGATAACGAAACGATTACCGAGTCATGGATTGTTCGGTGCATATCCGAGACTGAGCCCACCTTTGAAGTAATCGGGAGCATAACGGGTGCTCTTTACAATTACGATCTTACCTACGAAATATATCCCGATCAATACAATTCTGAAAAGTATGGTGATCAAAGAAAGATATGTTTTGTAATTACAGAGGGTGAATATGCATTCGTCTTAGAGGATGAATTTACATTCAAAACCTATGCCGCCTCATGGAATCAGAAAATGTTCGGAAGCGGTCAGATAATATTGGGGTAGACAATGTCGTGCAATGAATGCAAGAAGCTCAATACTCTATTGAAACAAATCATTAATGCCCTTGCAGACTATGATATTGTGCATACTGAATTTCCCCTGAATCTGTTAAGAGAATATCAGAAAAAAGATATGATCCGAGGTCTTGCCGTTGATGATATGAAAAGGATTTACATTGATAAGAATGCCTGCAGTAGCGAGAGAAGAGAGGCAGTTATACATGAGCTATTGCATATATTTAATTATCAAAGCGGTGAGTTAGACAATGTCAGTACTGCCGAGGAAGAAAATCATGTGATAAGAAAGACAAAAGAGGTAAAAGATTTGCTTTATTCGCAAAAGGGGAAAAAGAAATGAAGGATGTATGGAAAGTAGGGTTGTGGCTAAATATTTTATTGGTGCTTTCATTGTGTGTGTTGATGATGGGATGTACCCTTAAGATAAATGTTGGGCTTGGTAATACAATTCACAGCGAGCTTGGCACAGCCGATTTAGATACTGCCCTTGTCAATAAGATGAAAACTGAAATCAAAAATGAAATGGATACTGAAATAAAGGCTAAGGATATCGGCCAGGGCAATGTTAATGAAATTGATTCTGAGATCGGGACTGCCAAGCAGACCAAAACCGATCAAAGCGTAAATATTGTCCCACAAAAGAAAAGAGGCCCCGTCACAAGCACAATCATCTGGGTATTAGATAATATTAAAAGGTTTTAGGTGAAAGCAAATGCCATGTATTTATGATCCCAACACTGGCAAGTGGAAAATAGGCAATGGTAAACCCATATATCCCACAAAGGCGAAGTGTGAAAAGGCACTCAAGGGGTATTATTCTAGTAAGCGCAAGAAGGGAAAGAAGTAATGGACATAGCACAACTACCCAAAGATATAAGCAAGCTGGCTAAGCGGATAGGGGATACTCGACCTTTAATGGAAGACCTGGCGGGTCTTTTTATACATAGAACAGAAAAGAAATGGGACAAAAGGGGTGAGGGTGAAAATTATCAAGGTGTGCAATGGCCGAAACTTGCCGAATCAACCGCCATGAAGATAAAAAGCAAATCAACTGGTGCAAGGCGTGGCTATGAACACATGCTAGTTGATGAAGGATTAATGCGCACTGCCCTTACTAAAAGTGTCAGTGAAAAAGAGGCCAAGATATTCTTTATGTCACCAGAAGGCAAGAAGTATATGCACCATCATTTTGGAATGGGTAATTTACCCAAGCGAGTTGTGTTGGACATCACAAAGGAAGATGATAAGGCACTTGATAAAAGAGCACTAGAATTTATTGATAAGGCATTGTCTAAGAAATAAATAAGTCACAAAAGATTAATTACAGAAGTGACACCTGTAACATTTAGGTGTCACTTTTTTATTGGTGAAAAATGAGCTTAAAAACAGTTAGAAAAAATCTGAAAGAACAGCTTGAAGATGATAACAATCTTCAGAGTATGTTTAAGACTTTCTTAATTGAAAGGCGTCCAGAAGTAAATGAGCTTGACGCGATAACAGTTAGAAAAACTGATTCAGAGGAAGCCAAGGAAGAGTTTGGGTCAAACTATAATGTAGCAGCGACTTATCATTTTGAAATTGTTGCTACAATACAAAAAGCTAACCTTGAGGCTGGGGACGAAGCGCAGCTATTATCAGATCAGTATATACGACAGGCATTGAGAACAAGTCTTGACCTGAGTAATACCATAGGATTTATGAAAATTGGAAAAACTACCTGGGGTTATGATGCTCAGAACCAGAACATATTCTATACTATTGTTGCGGTTCAGTGCAAATTAGATGAAGACCCGACGGATAGGGATTAATCAATGGGAATGAATTATTATTGGTATAAAAATAAGCCATGCCCTGCTTGCGGCAGAAATGATGAACCACTACATGTCGGCAAGAGTAGTGCTGGATGGGTATTTTCATTACATATAGTACCCGAAGAAAACATTAATGATTTTGAAGACTGGCTCAAAAAGTTTGATATTAAGGGTTCTTACATTGAAAATGAAGATGGTGAGAAAAAAACAAGAGAAGAAATGATTGATACTATTACCAAGAGAAAACATCCCGACGGTTTATTGAGACATGATTTAGGGGGGATTTGTCTTAAGCATGGAAAGGGAACGTGGGATTGTCTTGAGGGTAAATTTAGTTAGGGGAGGTGTAATATGAAGAAAAAGGTAAGATATTTGGTTGATCAAGTTACTAATCACGGAATAGTTAAAATAGGTGATGAGAAATTGGTTGATGCCGAGATTGCGGAGATTGAAGTAAAGAGGGGGTTGGCGGAATATATTATAGAACCAACACCAAGCTATAAGAATTGGGGCATACCAAGAGAAGTAGAAAAACCAACACCCGCTAAGACAGAAGAAGATAATAAGGACTCTATTGTCAATGAATTGAAATCAGATGAGCTCTCCGATACTCCACCGCCCGAAAGCATGCCCCTGGAATCACCAAGTACCATAATCGAATCAAAATCGGCAAGCAGGAGAAGAAAAAGAAGAAAGTAAAAATTAAATAAGAGATAGAATGAAAAAGACAGTAATAATTGAATGGACTGAAGACCAACTCACACCATACGGTACAGTTAAAAAGGGTGGGATAAAGGAATTATCAGAAAGTGAAGCAAAACCCTATTTGGATAGGGGTTTATGTATTATCCCAGAATCGGTAATGGTTGAATATACAGGAATTCATGAATCCAAGAGAATAAAATTCAGAGGAGAAACATATGCCTTTATCAAGGGACATCCTCGCGTAGTTCCCGTAATTCTTGCAAGAGAAGTCAGGCATTTCAAAGATTCATTTAAAATCAAACCTACAAAGATACCTTCAATTATATTTTCAAAAAGCAGCAAACCCCAAAAGCATTTTATCATTAAATATAATGGAAATTTCGGCGATGTGTTAAGGGCAACCTGTGTGGCAGAATCCTTATACCATGAAGGGTATACCGTAAGTTTCGATATTAAGAAACATATGGAAGAGCTTTTGTATAATAATCCTTTTATCAGCCCACACAAAGAAAAGGCAGAAATTATTGACCTTGATAAAATCAGGGTTCATGCCCTTGAATCTGAAAATGTGTTGAGAACCAATACATGGCTAAAGGCAATTGGATTAGAAGACAGCCCCTTTAGAAAGCCCTCATATTTTCCCAGTAAAGAAGAAATTGAGAAGGCCAGAAGGATTGTAAAAGACGATAAGTTCACAATCGGCTTGGGTACTAGGGCAAGTGTTCCCGGTAAGACATGGCATGGGTTCGATGATTTGAAAAAGAGATTAAAACCAAAGAACAGAGTCCTTGTCTTAGATAGAATGGTTAGTGGTGCACATCCGGGATTAATGGAATATCGATATTCACTTAGGCACGTAGGGGCAATTATAAGCTTATGCAATCTCATTGTAACTAATGACAGCCTGATCCTACATCTTGCCGGTGCAATGGATGTCCCGTGTATTGGGTTATTTGGGAATACCAATGGAAAGGTAATGACTCAAAACTATCCATTTTGTGTACCGATTCAGGGGAAGTGTATCAAAAAATCTACCCTATCTAGCAATTCTGTCAAACCTTGTTGGTACGATGTTTGTCAGGAATACCACGATGGTGAATTACCATGTCTCGGTAACATAGAAGTTGATGAAGTTTTATCTGAAATCCGTAAAATGAGGTGTTAAAAAAGAAATGAATACCCCGATTTTAGTATGGAAGTTTTACGAAGCACCCAAAGAGTTTCAAGCACTTTCCAAACATGGTGGGGATGAGGATTATTTGGCATATGTCCCCGATGGGGCAAATTATAATTATATCCCATGGCTAGAAGAAGGATCATTTGGGGTGTGTGACATACATTCCACAAAGGTTGAAGGAGGGACGGTTTATATAGGTGCACATGCCTGAAATTTATAAGATGAGGTATTAAGATGCAAGGAGTAAAACAACTTGCCTACCCCCCAATATTTCAGAAAAAGTATTGCAAGAACTGTAATAGAAACATTTCTCCAGGTGGGGTCTATTGTTATGGTGGCAAAAATCCCTATACTGGTGAAATCATAAAAATCCCCAAGAGTACTTATAATTCAGATGGAAATTGTAAATACTACAAAAGAAGGTGGTGGAAATTCTGGTGTTATAAGTGACACAAAAAATGATCAAATTCAATAATAGAGGAATAAACAATCATGGCCAAGAAAAAAGGTAAGAAGAAAAAAAAGAAAAAGGCACCTGAGCCCACAAGATCAAGGGCGGGGAGCATAACAAAAAGATAATTGAATCAAATGGGAGGTGATGTATTTGGCAAAGAAAGCAGGCAAGAAAAAGAAGAGGAAAGAGGCTATGCCAGAAAGAACCAAATCGGGTAGATTCAAAAAGAAATGATTATTTTGCGGGGATAGTATTAATGCCTATCCCCTAGGACTTATAAAATATGGAAATAAAGACAATACCTATTTCTAAATTAAAATTCGCTGATTATAATCCTCGCCAGCATCCAGACAAAGCCATTGAGCGATTAGTTAAATCTATAGAAAAATACGGGTGGACTAATCCGGTGCTTGTGCAGAAAGGATCACATATTATTATAGCGGGTCATGCCAGAGTAAGGGCAGCCCAAAAACTAGGCATTAAAAAAGTACCTGTTATATATCTTGATTTTGACGATGTTACTACCAAGGCTTATGCGATAGCCGATAATCGCCTTGCAGAACTTACAGAATGGGACTACCCCCTCCTAAAAAATCTTGTTGTGGATATTGATGATGGGGCATTTGATCTTGAATTAACCGGATTTGATGAGCTTGAGCTTAAAGAGGTTTTTGATTATGAGGGGTTGAATGTAGACAACAAGGGCGGCAAGACCGGAAGCTCTAAGAATAAAACACTTGTATGCCCCGAATGTGGCTATGAGTTCCCCTCTAAAAAAGGCAAAGAAAATTGATTAAAAAAAAGTCGCTTAGAATCTGCGATTACATGGTGCAACCGCCACACCAATTCGAGTTAGCTAAATTAGGTCATTCATTCTTTTTTCTCCGCGAAAACCTAATATACGACTGGCGGGTAAACACCAGACCACAACCATATAATTGCTATTTTATCAGCACGGCAAACCCCAATGATTTTGATTTGATCATTGCCCACAATGGCAGACAGATTAGGCAGATTGAAGAGTGGAAAGTATCAGGGGCACTTACAAAAGATATTCCCCTGATTTACATTTTCCATTTTCAACCGAGTGGTGACAGTGTCGAAATAGAGGACATGGCAAAGAAACTTGGGGGGTATCATCTAGTTTTCAACAGCTATGATTCGCAGAAATCTTGGAATATGCCCAACCCCAGTCAGCGCACTATCATACATGGATTTAATCAAGATGAGTGGCATGAGTGGCATGGTGGGATTAATGGTGTATTAACCGTAGCGGGCAGAATGGGTGACAGGCCCCATGTAACCGGCTATCAATTTTGGAAAGATGTAGTTACCGGGCTCGATTGTGAAAAGCTAGTCATGGGTAGTAAGTGGGAAAAGATGAGGCGATGGGAAAAAGAGATAGTAAGACATTCAAGAGATTGGAGTGATTTAAAAGAAACCCTAGCCTCATACGATGTTTATTTTTCCCCTACTCATGAAAGTCCATTCCCCAGGGCAAGAAGTGAGGCATTTGTAACGGGGATGCCGATGGTGACGACGCCGGATCATAATGTAAATCTTTATGTAGAACATGGGATAAATGGTTATGTTACCAATGATGCCGATGAAGCCGCTGATTATATTAATATGCTATTGGGTAATAAGAAATTAAGAACTAAATTTAGCAAGAATGCTAGGGAAAAAGCTAGAGAAGTTTTAAACATAGACAGATTTTTAAAGGAATGGAATGACTTGCTTGATTTTGTGATGGGGTAGTGATGGAAGATGAGAGAAAGGAAGCGATAAAAGCCGCAGAGTCTATTGCGGAGGCGATTGAAAGCAAGGTCGAGGAAAATCTTAGCGAACTAACAAAGGGCTTTGGGGTATGCAGTAAATGCAAACATCTTAGAGTAGTAGAAACACAGTATGGTAGATATACAACGGAATGTAATTGTTTTTATGATGAGTGTAAAATTAAGCCCAATCGCATTGACCCCATAATAAGATGTTCAAGGTTTTGGAATAAGGAATGGGCGGATTTTAGAGATTTAGAAAAACTAGCAATATTGATTGAACCGGATAAGAAAAGGCCAGGGTTTTAAAAAACGCCCTATGCAACCAACCCCAAGGGATGGGGATTTGCGACCATAGGGCTTTACAGGGAAGGACGGTAGTAGCTTCCTACTGTCCTTTCGGATGTCGAAAGAAGCGACTATTTTAATGGTTTCGGCATCCAGATAATTAAATCCCCGTCATCATACGTGATGGCGGGTTTTATCCGAGGGTCGGTAGGCCGACACAATAGCCCCCGTTATCATTTACAGGATAGCGGGGGTACATTTTGGGGTTATGGCTAAAAGCTCAGATGTGCCAGTACCGTCCAGACGGGCAAACATCACCTATGAGTGGAAACACTCAGAAGCCAAGCGGGGAGCCAGTCCGCAATGCCTAACGCCCCATTAATTGATTTTACGGAGGATTTAACATGAGAAAATTTTTCAATGCTTTAGTAATTAGTATGATTTTCATTTTTGCAATAGCAATTAACACTATGGCCTCGGATAGCATATATACCTGGTCTGAAATGGAGGCAGTAGACACAACCTTTCAAACAGGCGATTGGTTATGGTGGAGACCTGCTCAATGGATGATTGCTGAGGGTTTTGTGTTCCCGACTGAAATAACAGAGGCAATTTGCACAGACAAAGAGATAGAAGATCGTAATATAGAGATTGCTTATGCACATGCTGATTACTGTAGGAAGTGTGATGATCCCAATGATTATATTAGAACATCTACCCCTGGGGATGGAATGAGGGCGGATAGTTCTATTAGTAGCAGAGCATCAAGTGGTACATTTGACAAGTTATTGGTATTGAGACCAACGGATAAGAGCCGGGTATCTACCATGAATGACAAGTGTGATAATGCTACGGGCAAATATGATTGGATGGGTTATTATTTATATAATTACGATACCTATATTCCCACATTGAAAAGACCACTTAAGCCTAATTGCCTGGAGAGGAAAGTAGCAAGACAAATATATGAACTATTTCCCTTTCTAACAATCGGCGTAGGTCATTGCCATTCTGCATCCTGTGTTTGGGCAACTGCCGGTTTAAAAAATCCACCCGATTGTCACACCTTCAATATGTTTAAATTACTCAGGGGGATTAGAGCTGGCACTAATGCGGATTTTTATATTGCGGGTGAATATGACATAGTGAATGGTTCATTAATTCCTATTGGGGAATAAATTAACATGGGGATAGGGGAATGAATTTAGTCATAGCACTCACGGCATTAAAAATGATGCAAGAGTTTATGAAAAACTCACCCAAACTCCAAAGGCTTGTTGATCGGGAGATTGATAGGGTTGAAGATCACTTTAAGCAGGGCACGATAAGAGATAAGGCCACAGAAATAGCTTGTAAGATTTTAAGAAACCAATTGAAAACCCCAAATTTACAAACAGAACAGATTGAAAAAACATTAGTTATGGAGGACAAGAAAATGAAAATAGGAATTTTTGAAGCACTTAAAATGATTACTCAGTTGATACCCTATTTATTGTTGGCAGCAAGGCTATTCAATGAGCATAAGGCTGACGACGGGAAGGTAGATTTGCTTGAATGGATAGATATAGTAAAGCAGATTCTTGATAAGCTGGTAGAGGATTTGGCAGCCAAGGATTTCACCCCGGCAAAGGCATAATATAATAGCCAAGGGATTTGATTTAAGGCAGAGAGGTAGATAGACAAGGAGGTAGATAGTTATGATATTGAAAATTAAGGGCTATGGATTCGATGGAGAAACACAGGGAAAAACCTGGTGGATATATGGAGACCTAAAAAGAATCCGCTATGAGGAAGTAAGTTATTTAGAACACATTGACAATGACTACGATCTACTCAACCTGAGTAATAAAATTGAAGCATCCCCCGATAGGGATAGAAGGGTTATAAGTATAGCTATGTTACATTTAAATGGTCAGGAATATACCATATTAACTGATACAATAGCTTATATTTGTAACGAAAGCGGTGAAACCGTAGAAAAAATAGTGTGTAACTGTTAATTAATTAACCTCTCTGCCTTAATAAATGAAATGGAAACAAAATGACCACCAAGATATTTGATCTTAATAGGGAAAAGCTAAAAAGAATACGGCGGGAAAGGGATATCGAACCCTTAACGGGCAAGACATTATTAACCCGCCTTCGTGAGTTTAATGAAGCTCTAAGACTGTCTAATGAGCGAATGAAAAGGGATAGGGAAAAGCGTGAAGCCGAAAGAAATATTCCAAAAACTTGAGGCCGATGGATTCAAACGGTTTATGAGAGGTGACATAATCCTTACCAATAATCTATCGGGCATATTTGCAAGGTTAATCAGGCTTAAGACTAATGGCAAGTGTAACCATGCCGAGCTCTATGCCTTTACTGGCCATACCATCGGGGCAACTAGGACGGGAGTAGACATAAACAATCTCAAGCGATTTTTTAACGGCAAAAATGAGGTTTATGTTTTTCGATGTAAGGAATTGAGTCAAAACGATAGAACAAAAATTCTTTATAATGCCTGCCGATGGTTACATAGACCCTATGACTGGTGGGGTATTGTTTGTCAGGGACTTGACTGGGTATCTAGGTCAACTTGGTTTTCAAGAAAACTCAATGGTTCACACTTTCCTTATTGTAGCGAATTAGTCGGGCGTGCATATAGGGGCAAAAGAAAGATATCGGGAAGACTAATTGAGGCTACAGCTCCACAGGATATATTTGATTATCTAAATACCTCCCCTAAATGGAAACAAGTTTTTAATATGTTTAAGACAGGAGATTCATGGTTTTCAAATATTTCCTAATCACCATTGTTATTATTATGCTTTGTGGTTGTAGCATAAGCCTGAGAAATAGACAAGATGAAGCCATATGTAATCATAGAATAATGGACAATTGTACGGTATATATAGTATTTGAGGCAAGGCTTAAATAATGAATTCAGCTAGTGCACTTTATGCAACAGCTTGTTGCACTTTTAGACCGTTCAATTGAGCGGTTTTTGCTTTCAATGGGGACGTAATTCAATTTGGGGGAATACCAGTTTTGCACACTGGAGGTTGAGGGTTCGATTCCCTCCGTCTCCACCATTATTGCGGGGTAGGCAAGTGGTTAAGCCGATGGTCTCATAAGCCATAATTCACGGGTTCGACTCCCGTCCCCGCTACCATTTTAGGGGCGTTGGTGTAGCGGGAACATCCCAGACTCCAAACCTGGGGCCGAGGGTTCAAATCCTTCACGCCCTGCCATTTTTTGAGGACAAAAGGAGTGATGAAGAAAAAGAAAAGTAACAAAGCACAGATCAAGGAATTGATTAGGAAAAGTTGGGATGAAATTGTTGATATAGTGCCATTAATTAGAATTTATCTTATTCACTGGAACGAAGAAAAAGAAAACCAACATGGTGGACATTTTACCATATGGTATAGTTCGGAGAATTTTCAAGCAGTTTTAACAATATTCGCAGGTGTATATGATCATCCTTGTGACAAAACGCATATAGAATGGAGTCTTTGTCACGAAGCGGGGCATATATATTTATGGGAACATGAGGGCAAATTCACAGATACAGAGAAAGCAGCAACTTTAATAGGGGAATTAATTTATAAATTATTAATGAATAAGCGGGAAAATGCGAAAAAAAAGAGACTACAAAAAAGAATATAATGATTATCACTCAAAGCCTGACCAAAAGAAAAATCGGGCGCTACGAAATGCAGCTCGTAAAAGGGCGGGTTTAAAAGTTGGCGATCCAAGGGAGGTTGATCATAAAAAACCACTGTCAAAGGGCGGCACTAATAGAAAGAATAATTTAAGAATTATATTGCGAAAGACAAACCGGAAAAAGGGAAAGAGGTGAAACTACACCTTGGCTGTGGCAGCGACTATCTGGATGGATATACTAACATTGATAAGTTTGATTATGAGAAAGGTGATACGTCCAGGCGTGGCAGTAAGTATGATGTTAAGGCCGATATATTCAAACTCCCCCTTGAAAATAATAGCATTGAATTGATATTAATTGTCCACACCCTTGAGCACTTTTATCGGTGGGATACGATTGATATCTTAAAAGAGTTTTACCGGGTATTGCAACTAGGCGGAAAGCTAGTTGTAGAAATGCCCGATCTTGATCGATGTATTGAGTGGTATGTTAATGCAAAATATGATCGGCATGGCGGGAAGATACTTAATACCCCACTTGGTAAATTGAATAAGGGGTTCATTCAGCTTTATGGAAATCAGTGGTCAAGGCTTGAATATGAAACCCATAAGTATGTCTGGACAAAACCTGAATTTATAGGGGTATTACAAGAAGCTGATTTCTCGATAGAAGAAGTCACCAATAAAACAGAGTTTCACATGGTCAATAGGGACATGAGGGTAATTGCGGTTAAATGAATTATCGATGGGAATTCTTAATCAAACAAATCCAAGACAATGACTACAAAATCATAGCAGAGATCGGTGTTTTAAAGGGTAATACCATGATACCGATTTTAAGGGAATGTACCGTTAAAAGCTATTATGCCATTGATACCGTACCGCAAAAGAAATGCTATATTGATAATAGAATTAAATGGATAGGAAAACCCTCAATCGAAGCCGCAAAAGAAATAGCAGATAAAAGCATGGATTTAGTTTTTATTGATGCTAGTCATAAATATCGGCACGTGAAAGAAGATATTATCGCATGGTTACCAAAAGTAAAAGACGGTGGAATGCTTTGTGGTCATGATTATTGCCCGGCGGAGACGGGAGTATATCGGGCAGTAAATGAATTATTGCCGAATGTTCAATTCGTAGAACTAAAGGGTGAGCCATGTGGTAATCAATTCAGGGGAATTTGGTTTGTGGAGATAAAATAATGGCAAGAGTAGAACCATTCATATCAATAGTTACCAGGGCACACAATCGGCTTGAATATACAATCAGGTGTGTAAACGCCGTGCGGAATAATACCCTATATCCAAACTACGAACACATTATTGTTTCTCAGGGATCAACTGACGGAACGGTTGAATGGTTGAACTGGATTAAAAAAGATATGCCTAATCAATCCCACTTTTCACGGGTACGGGCATTTCACCCCGGCAAAAACTTGGGTAGTTTGGGGGGAACATTATATGCCTTAGAAAAAATACAGACTGATCTTATAGTAGTTCTCGATAATGATATGGAGGTGCCAAGGGATTGGCTTCGTAAAATGGAGCATGTTTGGCACACCCTTTATCCATCAACCAAGGGATTAATTGCGGTAATGGCAAGGCGAATCGGCGTTACAAAAACAAAGAAATGTAATTTTTATGCACATTATAATTATGGCAAAATGATACTTTCTGTTTGGACAACCTCTGACCCTGGCGCCTGTTTCATGTTCAAGAGAAAATCCCTATTAGAACATAGAAATGAAATGACCGAGCACTTACATGTTGGGAGATATGGAAAAACTTTCAAAATACTAGAGGTTGAAGTTACTCATATGGAGGGTGCCAATTTAGGTGGGGAAGGAAGTTATTTGCAGAATTTAAAATATAAGCCGAATGGTAAAAAGGCATGAGCGATCCCAGACCAGATATGTATCTCTACTACAAACAGTTAATGGATCATTTAAATTGGGATGAAACTAAAATTTTTAATGGTGAATTAATTTATCCCCGTCAATTTGAGATTCATTTACCGGCAAACCATAAGAGGCCATGCAATCTGGCATGTCCTGCATGTGCCGGAGCTTTTTTTGATAAATCACTAGGCCGATGGGAAATAGATTGTCTGGAATTACTCGATAAACTTCAGGGCAAAATTCCCTATCATATCTATGGCGGTGCATATACTGAGCCCCTACTAAATCCCTACTTTATTACCTTTATGGCCATGACCAAAAAATGGGGTAATCATTTCGGCATCCACACTAACGGGACACACCTCGATGACCTTGAAACAAAATACGGCTTATTGACAGAGCTCAATAAGTTATCTACTGATGATGTAGACTATTTATCAATTAGCATTGATGCTGGACTGCCCTGGAGTTGGGGAAAGACTAAGGGCACGAAAAAGCGGAAAATGTTTGGAGATATTTTAGAGGGAATAAGGCGGGCTTGTGAAATCAGAAAGAATGCCGGTGGTGGACATGCAATCAGATTGTGCTATTTGATTTCTTCCGCCAGTGGGAATATTGAGGATTTTAATGCCATAGTATCAATTGCTAAAAGTTTGGGTGTAGATAGTCTCAGATTTAGCATACCTTTCGGGAGCTACAATCAGAGCTTTGATAAAATCCGAGAATATAAGGCCAACACGGAAATCCCCGGCCATACCGTTTACGAGAAATTACTTGAGCCGATTGTATCAAAAAGCAAAGACGAAAGACCATATATATTTTATACGGGGCCGGAATATACGGACATTGATAAGTATGACTTTACAGTTTGTGCCTACGGATATTATCAAGTCACTGTTTCCGCCGATGGTTATTTTTATAAGTGTAGTACGACTGCAACTCCTACGGGCAAGCAATGCAGAATTGGAAAGATGTCCCCCGACCTAGAGAAATTTAAAAAGGTTATCATGAGAAACCAGAACCTAAAATGGGATTGCCGGAAAATGTGTTTTGACAAGGGCTTACGAGGAAACCGCATGGCATTAGAAATCAACACCATAGTTAATGAATTGCTTGAAGGCAAGTCTGAAAGTGCAACATAAATATACGGGGACAATATGTGCACCATCCAGATACCGCAAGGAAGCATGCCTAACCGACCGCTATGCTCTTTTGCTAGAATCTCTTGCCAGGAAATTAAACTGGAAACTTCTGTTTGCAGACAATATCCGACGTCCCAAATTAGAGGGGAATACATTATTCCTATTTAAAATCCCAATTAATGAGCGTAGGAGCCCTGTATTACCGGTTAATGAAATCCCTCCCCAAATGAAAGTCATTTGCTATATGACTGACCTACAGATTAATCAAAAGCAATATGGTTATCGGTATATCAAAAATTGTGATCGCATGTTTAAGCGGGCAGATATTATCCTTTGCCCGAACGTGCGATCCTTTTATCAGCGGTGGCAAAAGTATTTTTCCAAGCTAATCTTTTTCCCTCATTTTATTGCCCCGACAAGTAGATATAAACGATTGACTCAAATTAGTCACCAGACAAAGAAAGCTCTGCTTATTGGATTGATAGGTAAGAAAGAATATCCATTTAGGTTATTCTTGCGGCAATTGCAATCGGATTTAATTGAAGAAGTCCCGCACCCTGGCGATAGATTTGACGTTTATGAACGATTAGAGAGCGGTTATAAGATCAGAGATGCTTATGCCGAAACCATCAACCAATATGTGTGCGCTATTGCATCGAGTAGTCGATATCATTATGTATTGGGAAAACATTTTGAAATCCCAGCATCCAATTCTATCTTATTGGCAAACGAGATTCCAGAACTAGCCAAGTGTGGATTTATGGCCAACGAACACTATATACCCATAAGCAAAAAGAATGCCCGTGAAATAATTGAAGATGTTACCCAAAATTCTTGGAAATATAGCCACATAAGAGAGAATGCAAGAAATCTTGTTTTTAGTAGACATACCATTGAACATAGAATTGAACAAATTATTCAAATGGTAAGTTAAATGATCAAAGCATTTATTACTGGTGGGGCAGGATTTATCGGTAGTCACCTAGTGGATGCCCTAATAGACAAATATGATATTACTGTTTATGACAATCTAAGTTCCGGGAATAAGGAATTTCTAAGACCGCACCTTGACAAATCTAAAATCAAATTTATCTGCGGCGACTTGTTGGATAGAAAGAAACTACAGCAAAGCATTGCAGGTCATGACATTGTTTATCACTTAGCCGCCAATTCTAATGTTAAGCCCGATATCCCGTCTACTGAACTTGATCTTACACAGGGAACAATAGCTACTTATAGTGTTATTGAATCAATGCGGCTAACCGGAATAAGGGACATTGTTTTTTCTTCTAGCTCTGTAGTTTATGGAAAGCCGGAAGTTTTCCCCACCCCAGAGAACTACGGGCCACTCTTACCTATTTCCCTGTATGGTGCAAGCAAGCTGGCATGTGAATCTCTAATAACTGCCTTTTGTCATATGTTTAATATGAGATGTTGGATTTTTAGGTTTGCTAATATTGTAGGTACACGACAGACACATGGAATAATATTTGATTTCCTAAACAAGCTATTATCAAATCCCAGTGAACTTGAAATATTGGGAAATGGCAAACAAAAGAAATCATATCTATTGGTTAGGGAATGTATTGAGGGAATAATTTTAGGTGTAGAAAAAGCACGGGATAAAATTAATGTATACAATCTTGGTAGTACCAGCCAGGTTGAGGTAGACGAAATAGCCAATATTCTTGTCAATGAGAGAGGGTTAAGTACAATAAGATTCAGGCATACGGGCGGCGAAGGTGGCTGGCCCGGAGATGTTCCGGCGATGCTACTTGATGTTACTAAAATAAACAGACTAGGGTGGAAGGCTCGATACAATTCTAAAGAGGCAATATGCCAAGCGATAAAAGATACCGTAAAATCCAAGCAGTCATCCTTGCGGGAGGGTTGGGTACTCGGCTAAGGCCTCTTACTCACGAAGTTCCTAAACCTATGATCATAATAAGAAATAAACCCTTTCTTTATTATCAAATCATATATTTAAAACGATCCGGTATAAAAAATATTTTACTTTTAGTGGGTTATTTGGGCGATCAAATTAAAAATTATTTTGGCGATGGAAGTATATTTGGATTGTCCATAAAATACTCGGAAGATAAACATTGTCTCGGTACAGGCGGTGCAATAAAACAAGCAGCGCAATTACTTGATGACAGCTTTTTTTTAATTTATGGAGATTCATTTTTACCAATTGAATACGATAAAATATTTGAACGATTTATTGAAAATGGCAAAAGGGGTCTTTTAGTGATTTCCCATAATAGTGACCCTTTTGCAAGGGGCAATATTACCATAGACAAAGATTCAAATATTATAAGATATGAAAAAGATGGTAGCAATAGTCGCTTGAAATACATTGATGCTGGTGTTGGTGTTCTTAGTAAGGATATTTTAACCTTTTTAGGACAACATGAGATTACTTCATTGGAAAAAGAAGGATTCCCCGAATTAATCAAACATAAAGAATTGGCAGGGTTTATTACAGATGAGAGATTTTATGATATTGGGACAGTGGCGGGATTGAATAAGTTCAGGAGGCGGTTAAATGATTATTTCCCGTACACCATGTAGGGTTAGTTTTGCTGGGGGGGGTACAGATTTACGGGCATTTTATCAACATGAGCCTGGTGCAGTAGTGGGAACGGCAATTGATAAGTACATATACATTACCATCAATAAACGATTTGATGAAACTATTCGGGCGGGTTATTCTAAAACAGAAATTGTGGATGATGTAGCACAGATTCAGCATCCCATCATTAGAGAAGCCATGAAGATTACCGGGGTTACTAGCGGGATAGAAATAACATCCATTGCAGACCTGCCCGCAGGAACGGGCATGGGAACATCGAGCAGCTTTGCTGTTGGACTTCTCAATGCGTTATATGCGTATAAAAATGAACACAAAACCGCAGAAGAACTTGCAAGGGATGCCGTTAAGATCGAAGTCAATATTTTAAAAGAGCCCATAGGAAAGCAGGATCAGTATTTTGCTGCGTATGGTGGGCTGAAGCATTTTGTGTTTAACTCAGATGAAACGGTATATGTGGAACCCATTATTTGTTATGAAAAAACCAGGAAGACCCTCGGTGAAAATCTTTTGCTTTTTTATACTGGGATTACCAGAAATGCTAATTCTGTTCTAAAAAAACAAAAGGAGTCTACCGAGAAAAAAATGATATATCTGGGGCACATGAAAGAGATGGCACAAAACATTTCAAATGCCTTAGTTGAAAATGATTTAAGTTGTCTGGGAACATTTTTAAATGATGGATGGCAAAGTAAAAAGCAGCTTGTAGATACTATTAGCAATCCGGTTATTGATTTCTATTATGAGAGAGGGATTGCGGCAGGTGCAAGCGGCGGTAAGCTACTCGGTGCAGGTAATGGTGGGTTTCTACTCTTTTATTGTACTCCACAGAATCAAGCAAAATTAAGGAATGTACTGGGATTGAGAGAGATTTCATTTTCCCTTGAGCCGCAGGGAAGCAAGATTATTTATGTAGGTAATTAAAAAATGGAAAAAAGCATTACAGCATATTTAGATAATCTCAAAAATTGCATCAATGATATTTCAATAGAGAAGATTGAGAAGATCATCAATCTTATCTACCGGGCTTATAAAAACAACAGACAGATATTTATTATTGGAAATGGTGGAAGCGCTGCCACTGCAAGTCATTTTGCCTGTGATTTGGGTAAGGGAACAGCCTTCAGGGGTAGGCCAAGAATGAGGGTGATTTGTCTTAATGATAATATCCCACTCATTACGGCCATATCAAATGATTGGGACTATGATCAAATCTTTAAAGAACAATTAATGAATCTTGTTAATTCGGGAGATATATTAATCAGCATTAGCTGTTCGGGCAACTCTAAAAACATATTGAATGCTGTTAATTATGTAAAATCAAAGGGGATAACTAATATCGGGTTTACGGGGTTCGGTGATGAGGGTGCATTAAAACATATTGTTGATGAATACATATCTATCAATAGCACGAATTATGGCATTGTTGAAGATGCTCACCTTACACTGGTTCATGCAATTTCTCAGGCCATAAGAAAGAAAATTATTGATGAATGGTAATTTACATTTCTTATTTATATATCCAGACATGGGAACGGACACTGCAAGTTTTTCACCGGCCATACAATTATTATCTGCAATTTTAAAGGATCGGGGAATAGATGTTAGCCTGGTTCATTTAAATAATCCCCACATGATACCAGATGACAAATCTTTCATATTGGCGGAAATTAAAAAACACAATCCAAATGTCATAGGTTTTACAGCGACAAGTTTTCAATTCACAAGGGCAAATAAAATCGCAGGATATATCAAAAAAGAGTATCCCCGTAAAACCATAATATTAGGGGGAACTCACGCCACTATTAAACCAGAAGATTTACGGGAATCTAATTTTGATGCTTTTTGTATTGGGGAGGGAGATGAGGCACTACCAGAATTCTTAGAAAAAATCGCTAGCAAACAGGATCATTCTAGTGTAAATAATTTCCATGTTAAATTAAAAGATGGAACTATTAAAAAAAATCCAATAAGGCCATTCATTAAGGATTTAAATTTTTTACCCCATTGGGATATGAACATAATGGATATGCCAAAACTCATTAAAATTAGAAAGGGATGGCTCAGCATATCTTTTTCCAGGGGGTGTCCATATAGATGTGCATTTTGTATAAACCCACTACTTCTGAAATTGAACGTTCCCGAAGGGGAATGCATAGAAGGATATTGCAGAAAAAGAAGTGTTGATAACGTTATTAATGAATTAGTAATTATTATTGAAAAATTCAAGGGCAGTATTTCAGTAATCAACTTTGACGATGATTTGTTAATGCTGGATAGGGCATGGATACTTGCATTTACCGAAAAATACATGACCAGGATTTTTCATCCCCATAACATTCAATATGTTTTTAATTGTAGGGCTAATACCATTGACCATGAAATAGCCCAGGCGCTTTCACGAAGTGGATGTCTGGAGCTGAGAATTGGATTAGAGACGGGCGATGAAACATTACGGAATACGATATTAAACAAACGGGTTTCCAACGATGAATTGAGGCGGGCATTTTCAATTGCCGACCAGCATGGAATTCATACCAATGCATTTGTAATGCTTGGTTTGCCGGGTGAATCACAACCAACCATCAATGCAACACTTAAATTGATTGCCGACATTAGGCCGTTTCTTATTCGCATGACATTTCTTTATCCATACTACCGAACCCAAATTTATGATTATTGTGTTAAGCACAATCTTATTAAACCGGAATACTATACATTATCGAATTCATTTACGGAGTCACCACTCCGATTTCATTTGCTGGACGACAATAATCTGCTTTCTAATCGATTATTCTTTCCTTGGTATGCTAATCTATTAATATGTGATGATCCATCAATTTATTTAGATAGAATCTGGCATTATGGAGCAATGAAATTAAAACAACTACGACAAAAACAAACCTTTAAAAACATATTGAATGATGATAAAGCCTTGAGCCAGACCATGACTAAGAGGGAGATCCCCCACTACAAATATTTCAGTGACAATAGAAACTATTTTCATCTCAAGGGTAAATATGGGTTCAACTAGGGTATATGATGGAACGGTTTTTCTACCGGCAAGAATTTCCAAAGAACAACATCCATCTGATTGGTCAAGCCTTTTTGCCGAAACACTTGCCAAGACCTTTAGCTGGAAAATAGTTTGTTCTAACAAATTATTGCCAAGTGATATAGAGGGAGAAATATTATTTACAATCAAAGCCCCCCAATTGGGTTATCCCAATGTACTGACTACAATCGACAAGATAAGCAAAGATATAAAAATAGTGAATTACCTACAGGATATTAGGGGTGACGATCAAAATTATTTGCGGTATATGCATCAAATGCTAGAAAGGTCTGATCTTATTCTCTATTCCTATAAAGAATCTTTTGAAAATGGTTGGCCTGAATATATCAAAAAAGGAGTTTACTTTCCCGTATTTATTATTCCATCAGAACGATTTTTATCGTTAGAACAAGACATAAATGCCCAGGAGAAGAAATGCCTTGTTATAGGCTGCACTGACAGAAAATGGTATCCCCTTAGACATAAGGCAACTATGCTATCGCGGGATTTATTCAATGTCATTCCCCACCCAGGCTATGATATTTCCTTTAATCAATTGGCCGAAAGAAAGAATAGGAAATTTGTAGATGCCATTGAGTATGCTGAAATGATGAATAAGCATATTTGTTGCGTGACCTCTACGCTCAATAATGAATGTTCTAATCGTACCAATCATTGGGTAGTTCTTAAATTGTTTGAAATCATGGCTGCCGGATCAATTTTGATAAGTGATTGGTGTGAGGAAATGAATGGGCTGGGATTCATTGATGGAATTAATTTCATAGATGCTGATGCCAATAACTTAGAGGAAAAGGTTGGGGATATTGTAGGAAACCCAGCGAAATATGAGAAAATCAGTAAAGAGGGAAGGGCCTTCGTTAAAAACAATCATACAATAGAAAGGCGAATAGAATCTCTCAAAAAAATATTGAGGAATATTGGATATAGAAACTCATAATTGCATTCTCGGTGGGGGCCTGGCAGGATTAAGCACAGGTCTTTTCCTGGAAGGCAAGACTACAATAATAGAAAGGGAGGCAGCACTCGGCGGTTTATGCAAAAGCATCCAGAAAGATGGTTTTACATTTGATTGTGTGGGTGGCCATATTCTCTTTTCGCGAAATAAAGATATTTTAAAATTAATCATAGACATACTTGAGCCCAATTATGAAACGAAATATAGAAATGTTAAGATATATTATAGGGGTAAATACCTTAAATACCCCTTTGAAAATGGACTGTCGGGCTTACCATTAAAAGAAAACATAGAATGTCTATACCATTATCTATTTAATGATTCAAAAACCCCCACCAACTTCAAAGAATGGCTTTATCATATATTCGGCAGGGGAATTGCTGAAAAATATTTGGTTCCCTACAATGAGAAAATATGGAAAACAGATTTGTCGAAAATGGATTTACAGTGGGTTAGTAGAATTCCCAAGCCCCCCACCCTAGACATAATTAAATCATCCATTGGCATTTCTACTGAAGGATATAAACATCAATTATATTTTGTTTATCCCAAAACCGGGGGCATTCAATCATTAATTGATTCTATGAAAAAGAAACTTCCAGCAAATGTAGATACTATTAAAAACTTCCCGGTCACAAAAATTTATCGGCAGAATAATCAATGGGTTGTTTCCGATGGAAAGCGCAAGGTCAAGTGTAATGTTTTGATTTCTACAATTCCCATATTTGATCTTATTGGAGCGCTTGATAATGTACCAGGTAAAATCAAAAATGCCTTGAATGGGCTAAGATATAATTCCTTAATTACCGTACTACTTGGTTTGAACTGTAAGAATCAATCTAATTTCTTAAGTGTATATTTCCCGAATAAGCATGATATTTATCATAGAATTTGTTTCATGGAAAACTTTAGCAAGCATAATGTTCCACCCCGCAAATCGTCACTTATGGCAGAAATAACGATAAGACCCGAAGGTGGGAATAAGAGTGACGATAAAATCATTAATGATGTTATTAATGACTTAGATGCTAAAAAAATTATAAACAAAAAAGATGTTTGTTATGGTAGGGTTATTCGCACGAAATATGCCTATGTAGTATATGATGAGGGTTATCAAAAAAACATTACCATGCTGAGGGATTACATTAATAAACTTGGTATATATCTTTGTGGCAGATTTGCCGAGTTCAAATATCTGAATATGGATGGTTGCATTGAGCACGGATTAAAACTTGCAAATAAGTTAAATCGAATATGACAAATATAGTATTAATAGGACATGGCTACTGGGGCAAAAAGCTGGAGAATTACATTCCGGCTTTTTTTAATTTAAGGCATGTCTGTAATTTAAAAACAGATATGTCAAAAGTATGGGACGATGTTGAGGCTGTGATAATAGCCACGCCGATTGAAACACATTATAGTATTGCGATGGGTGCGCTCTTACGCGGGAAGCATGTCTTTTGCGAAAAACCCATAACCCTGAAAATAGGTGAGGCTTTAAGATTACGACATACTGCGAATGAAAGAAACCTAAAAATAGGGGTTGAGTATACATTTCAGTTTTCCCAGGGCATCCAGCACATGATCCGCGAACTTCCCAGGATCGGGAAAATACAGCACATCGAAATGGTATCAAGGCACCTTGGCCGGTTCATGAATCATAATGTCTATTGGTTACTGGCCTCTCACTATATGGCGGTGCTTGATCGGATAGTTGATTTGGATTTGTTGAATTGGGAAGATATTGACTGCGTTAAAAATGAAAAAATTGTTACCACGGGGTTATTGGATTTTTGGAATAATGATCTAACCGGAACGATAAATGTAAGTATCAACTATCCGGGTAAGGATAATAATATCACCATTTATGGTGAAGTGGGTACTATTAAATTCAATTCGATTTCTGGGAAACTTGAGATTGCCGAATATGATAAAATCCCAATGGCGTTACCCCCCGAACTTACTCAATGCCATGATGAATATTATACCGATGAGAAACACAACTTGAGATATGCCATGCAGTATTTCAAAGATTTGATTGACGGGAAAGTCGAATCGAATATTGATACGGCAATTAAGATTACTCGGATACTAGGAGAAATTGATTGAAAATAGCGGTAATGAAGGACAGAAAGTCCTGGATTGTTGATAAGCTCTCAGACACCATTAAAAAATATGCCCCTGCCGACGTCGGCTTCACGGATTTTGAGGTAGATATCGATATTAAGGGATTATTAAAACTAGCCAAAACCCATGACATCATCTATTCAGCATTTTGGCAGCCATTCATGAGAAACGATCTGGTTTTAGATGAGCGATTTCCGGGTGATAAAACGATTATTCAGGTATGGCACTTAATTGATGGACACGACAAAAATCAGCTTAAACTCTGCCATCCCAATGTGAAACATATTGTGTATCCCTGTAGAACTACCCAAGCATCATTAAGTTTGTTGGGCGTTAAAGCATCTCTCCACAAGTGCAATATGTCGGTAGATATCGATATCTACAAACAAGTTGTACCACATAAACGCTGTGAAAAACTTAAGATCGGGAGTTTTGGTCAAAATCTACCACGAAAATGCTTTGATGTATTATGTAGCACACTTGATCAGATGGAAAATGTGGAGCTCATCACAACTTTAGGCCCTGAGCATAAAAAAGTAAGAAGATATGGGAGGGTATCAGATGAAGAAATGGTCGAACTATTCTCAGAAATTGATTGCTATGTATCGACTTCAGACTGCGAGGGTGGGCCGGTGGGTGTGCTTGAGGCTATGGGATGCGGAGTGCCTGTTGTTATTACTCCTACTGGTTTTGCTGGTGATATTGTCAGGAATGGAATAAACGGATTCATTATTCCATTTAATGATATTAGTGCATTAATAAAAAGGCTGGAATGGATACGGGAAAATCCGGGGATGTCGGGGATTATCGGGGAAAGCGGTCGAATGACTGTTGAGAAATACACACCCCAGGCAATGAGCGAACAGTACATAAATATGTTCGGGAGGATTTTCGATTCACAATAACTGAAACACGACCAGAAGTTTCACCGTTTCTGATACATTTAATAGAAGATAAATTTAAGGAGGTATTCATGTTTATTAAGGGAGGTGGTCACATGGCATGAGGAGGTGATGTTGTGTGGCTACCAAAAAGAGTACTGGTAAGAAGGGCAATAAAAAACATGGTCGTATGAAGAAAAAGCCCTCGCATATCCGTTATAATGCCGAGAATCGCAGAGAGAAAAACAAACTGCGAAGAATGGCGAGAATAAAAAGAAAGATGGAGAGAAAAGCGAGAAGGCGAAATGCTTAATAAGCAGTAGTGGGTGGGGGAATTTCTCCTCACCTTATTTATGCAGATAAGACCCTTAAAATTCTGAAAAAACCCCTCGATTCAATCGGGGGGTTTTTCTGTAGGATCAACGATAACTCCTTTATTGGATAGATAGGTCAAATATGAGAAAAAAAGCCCTTATAACGGGAATTACGGGAATGGACGGATCAAACCTCGCCGATTTGCTTTTAGGCAAAAATTATGAGGTACACGGAATAATTAGGCGATCATCGACCTCAAATACATGGCGGATTGATCATATCCTGGACAGAATAACATTACATGAGGGTGATGTAATGGATGGGGCTTCCCTGGTTAAGATAATGGAAAAATGTATGCCTGATGAAATATACCACCTTGCAGCCATGAGTTATGTCGGGGCATCATGGAAAACCCCGATATACACATCTGAGTGTACTGGATTAGGCACACTTAAAGTGCTTGAGGCAATGAGACAGGTGTGTGAGGGGGCTAGGTTTTATCATGCAGGATCGTCCGAGCAATTTGGGAAAGCACAAGAAACCCCACAAAAAGAAACCACCCCATTTTATCCCCGTAGCCCCTATGGGGTGGCTAAATGTTTTGGCTTTGATATGACCCGGAACTACAGAGAGTCATACGATATGTTTTGTTGTAGCGGTATACTTTTTAACCACGAAGACCAAAGGCGCGGCATTGAATTCGTTACCCGAAAGATCACCGATGGGGTAGCACAGATAAAATTGGGGTTGCTGGATAAGCTAAAACTCGGCAATCTTGATGCAAAAAGGGATTGGGGTAGTTCGATTGATTATGTAGTTGCTATGTGGATGATGCTACAAAACGAAAACCCAATTGATTATGTAGTGGCAACTGGCGAGACACATTCTGTCCGTGAATGGTGTGAGGCTGCTTTTTCTCATGTAAATTTGGACTACAAAGAATTTGTTGAGCTTGACCCCAGATTTATAAGGCCAGCCGAAGTCGATATTTTAATCGGCGATGCAAGCAAAATTAAAAGGGAACTAGGCTGGAAGCCAAAAATAGGATTTAAGGAATTGATTCAGCAAATGGTAGATGCCGACATGAAAAGAGTTTGGGATAAGGGGAAATATGATGTTAAGACTATATGATTTTTCCTGTGTAACGTGCGGTTATACATTCGAGGATATCGTCAGGGCGGAAAACGGGGTTATCGAAGAAATGCCATTATGCCCTAAGTGCAAAAAAGAAACGGTAAGGGTGCCAAGCGTATGTAATTTTAGGTTTCAGCGAATCAGATTTGATTCAGTCGCTAATCGCTGGGATTATTCGGGCGTGGAGCAATAAAAAACCCCGCCTTGTGAGCGGGGCTAGCTTGACTTATTTGCTTGTCCTTCAGTTTCTTTGACAATTAAAATATTTTTGGCCAGCACGTCCCATATCATCTATATAGATGTGCATAGCCTTGCCGTCGTACTCAGCTATGATTTTGGTGGTGTCGTGGTCATCCATTGCATCTTTCGCAGTTAATTCCCGGCCATCAATCTGGTCGCCCTGACTATTGCCTCCAGAGTCGTACCATTGTGAGGCATCTCTATACTCCCAAGTGCCATCAACAATGCCACGTAGATCATCTACGCCATTAGCATTGTCGGCATATTCTATGCCCGAGATTACGGCTACAATATTATCAAGTGCATCATAACACTCGATTTGCAGTCCTCCACCATTGTTTTCTTTAACCTGCGCACTTGTTATCATAATTTCTCCTTTCCCTCTAGTGAGGGGTTAGGTTATTTATCCTTGTAAAATATTCCAAAGTCTGGGTCGGTTGTGACTGTAAAAATATCACCATGCTCATCTACTATATCGTCAATAATTGTTGCAAGGTCGGCATCATCGTCAACATCTTCAGTCCACGCATACCCACTATGGGCTGTAACGGTTATTGTAATCATAATTCATTTCTCCTTTCCCTCTGGGGGTTAAAGTTTTTTAAGTTCTTTTTTGGGTCTACCAGTTTTTCTAATTCTAACCATTTTTAGAAATTTGACATTGATTGCCCAATCCCTACCGAATTTTATTGCGGGCAAGCGGCCAGACAAAATTAATTGTCTGACCCTTGACTGATTTATCTTTAGGATTTTGGCTGCTTGAGTGGTGTTTATGATTTTCATGATGTCCTCCTCAAAATTCCGATTTCGCAATTTTTCAAGACAAAATCGGGGGTGAGCTTGCCCTTGAGGGTGGGGTCAGACATTCGGCAAGTGAGGCGGAAAATTAGAGCTTCATCACCGGATGCCATTTTCACCATTCTTCGATTAGTGGGGATGAGGATTCCGGTTATTGCCGAGATGGCAGAAGCCGTCTCAGCATAACCGATTGTGCTGTCGAATGTACCAGCACTCAACCATTTTTTGGCCGTCTCAACATCCACTAGAAAATAATCGTATTTTCCCGGAGATGTGATAACGGCACTATTTAATATATATCTCATACTTCGACGGCCTCCTCGCCGTCTAGGAGTACATCATTACCCAAAGGGATAAATCCATCGGGAGTAAATTTATCATAACGCACCCCATGTCTGCCCTTATAGGTATCATGAGCCAGAATAGATTCACAAGTGACAATCCCGATATTGGATTCAGAATTGCCATAACCCCCACAACTAGAGGCCATGAAAATGGGTTCGGGGGATACGTTTACACCATAACCACCGCCCATGAAAACACCCACCACTCCCTCCTTTTTGGGTGGGTTGATGAAAATATAGGAGTGATTGCCCTTTTCGTAATAGGCAACCTCTCCCTCAGTTTGTGTCCACCCCTTATCATTGTAAGGGATGAACTCACCTTGAAAATCTTTTCCTGATACGATTACCAGGTTGCGCCTCGTGGCGCCATTACTCTTTTCTATTTTTCCCCCTTCATAGGGGAAATTAAAATATATTTTACTCATACATTTACTCCTTTCTCCCGTGCTCATTTTGAGCGCAGGAATGATTCTCAGAAAACAGCCCGCTTGTTTCCCGAGATAAAATTTCGGCTCTGTGCTCGTACACCCAGCGGGCGTGTTTGCAAACTCTCCCATTACGGGCAGAAGGACACGAACACTTTAGGGACTTAAGTCCCACAAAATAAAATTGTCCTGGAAGGGACTCAGACTCAATTGAGACTGTAACCCCATTTTCCAATAGTTCCCAAGATGATGGTACGAATGGTCTCATTTTCCCTCCTTTTCTAAAAAGGTTAATCTTGCCCGTTTCTCCCACCTACCCAGGCGGGGAAAAGGAACATCTATATCCAATATGGCAGCCCTTCGCACATGCTGTACTTGCTGCCAAATTCTTAGAAATGTTTCTTCTTCCTTAACCGAGAGAGAAGAAACGATTTTCCCCTTACAACGTATTGCTCCGTCTTTAAGAGAGAAAGTTAAATATCGCCCATCAGGGCAGAAAATTTTTCTGGTGAAAGGTCTCATTAGTCTCCCTCCCTCACCCATTGCCTCATTTCAAAGCGATGGGTACAAGAGTCTACCAAAGTAGATTCAAAACTAGTTTCTCGCAAGAGTTTTTTCAATCTCTTGCGGGCACGGCTTGGAGTCCGGCCAGCAGCGAGTAAAATACGACGCTCCGGCCAAATTTCCGACTCATGAAAAGAGCCGTTCCAACCGTTGTCAAAATCTGCCCATTCCGGCAGGTCTCGGTTATCGACTGGTGCAGGAGTATCAATACCCCTGATAAATGCTACCCACCTATGACTGCGGGTAGCGAAGGAACAATCAAGAAAAAAATGATGCTCCCTAAATTTTTTCAATCTCAATATTTTCATTGGGTCTCCCTTATAATTAATCTTGATTATAATATAACCCATACGTTATAGTTTGTCAAGTCTTTTTTTCAAAAAAAGCACAAAAAAATGAAGAAAAAAGGCTATAAAAATCAATTATATAGACATTTTAGGTAAAAATAATGAAAAAAGATGTGAAAAAAAAGCTGCTTTATGTTCCGATTGACCAGTTTTCTCATGGGGGAGGCAGTACATTTTTAATGTCATTGTTACCCTCTGTAGGGCGTAACATCACTCAAGATATAGCTGATGAATGGGATGTTGCCTTAATGATGGGAGCAGAAACCGATATTGATACTATTAATAGTATTGTTACAGAAAGAAAAGAACGGGGTGCAAAAATCCTGTTCAGGCTCGACGGAATAAAATATACGAGAATGCCCGAAGGTATCGAGCGAATGAAAGCCATGTTTGATATCGCTGATACTGTGGTTTATCAAAGTAATTTTGTAAAATCTGAAGCAGAAAAACTTTGGGGTGAACACAAAAATAGCAAAGTAATTTATAACGGTGTTGATTTAGAAAAATTTAAACCCCGAAGACCGGATGATTTTTACAATAGACAACATAGTTTTTTGTACTGTGAATTTTCCCACAAACTCCACAAGCGAGCACAGGAGGCATTCGGGTTATTTAAAAAGATTATTGGGAAATATCCCAATGCCAAATTAACTATCATTGGTAAATTTCCCCAGGATTGGGTTAATCAATGTTTCGGATTGCCCCAGGAGAACGTAAAATATTTGTGTCGTATTCCCCATGATGTTATGCCTGGCATTTTGAACAGTCACAAGGTTTTATTGTTCCCTTCCGTTGATGAACCTTGCAGTAATTTAGTTTTAGAAGCTATGGCATCGGAAGTTTTGATTATTCACAAAGACAGTGGTTGTATGCCCGAGCTTTGTGGTGATACTCAGATACTATGGACTGGTGATTTAAATTGCATCGATTCCCTGTATTGCAAATCCCATGATTACCACGCCGGCAGATTGCGTGTGCATAAATATTTTTCTAAGTACGAAATGATAAAAAACTATCTGGAGGCATTAGGGGAATATGGAATATCAGGAGTTGTTGAAGAAGGTTGAGAAATTAGAACATGATAACCAGGTATTATTTAACCGGATAGACAGGCAGCAAAGAATTCTTAATGAGCTTGTAGCATTGCTTGAGATTAATTGTCTTGAGGATATAACCTGGGTGAAAATTTCCAATCACGACATACTTCTAAAAAGTAAAAATCATTTTATTGTCGGAAGATATGGGGAATGGGATACCCTTGGTAATGTTGTAAGGGAAATGAATGAAAAGGGTAGCGGATTTCGCCTAACCATAAAAGAAAGATATAAACATCTACCCACAAGTATTTTGCCAAGCATTGATCGCAAAAATTTATATACGAACAACTGTTTAATTGTAGTTAAATTATAATCCATAATAGGAGATAAAAAAAATGACAGTAAATGAACTCATGGTTTTCATGAAGGCCGTAAGACAAAGAATCTATGAGCTTAGCGCTCTAAGATCACAAACATCAACCAGAGAAAGTATTTATAGTGGTGACATAACAAAAGTTATCGAACCGCAGTATGATGTTAAGGTGGTCGATAAGAAAATCACAGAGCTCCAGAATTTTCTTTTTAAAGCTGATTCCAAGATCAAACAGAGTAACGCAGTAACAACCATTGACATTGATGTTGATGTGGATAGCCTGCTTGAACCGTTACAGTAGGTGATAAGGGTTTTATGGAGACAGATATTCCAACATTGTTGATGGGGGAAATTACACTATAGTATTGTTATTAATTGTTAAGACCCCCAATGAGGACAATGTTTTTAGTTGCTGTCATTCTATAAAACCTTTCCACATTAACATCTAATAATCTCAAACCTATGAAGGCCAAAGCCTCACGAATGTGGGGCTTTTTTATTTTAACATTTAACCTTTTGCAAATTCGTTTGATTGGTCAATGAGGCCCTGCACTCCGTAGGGCTTTTCGTTTTTGTAAATAAACAATGAAGGGAGGTTTTTAAAAATGTATGGAGGAGACAAATATCTCACAATTCAAGAAGAAACTACTCGCGGCGAGCTTGTAACCGATGCTCCTATTTTTCTTCCGATTGAATCAGATTCACTTAAAGCTGCATTTGTCGAAGAGAAAAATACTGAGTTTCGGGGTGATGTGAGTATCAGAACGCAGAAGGAGATTACGAGGATGGCCCAATCCTGGACTGGCAATATCAGTGGTAATTTTTACCCTGAAGGCGGTTCGTCCAAGATTGGAATAGGGCTATTTTTAAAATACCTTATGGGTTCTGTGAGTACGCTTCAAGTTGGTTCTAGCCCTACGTATCTGCATAACTTTTTAGCTGTGCGTGATCCGTGGTTAGTATCGGAACTTGGAGACAAGGGTATTTCAATCCATGTCAACAGGCCCACGGTTGGAAGTACGGTTGAGGCATTTCCATTTAGCGGTGGTCGAGTATCGGGTTTTCATTTGGTACAGGCACCGTCTGCTAACCTGAAATACACGGTTGACTTATTTGGTCAGCGTGCTCATGTCAGGGATACGGCGATCGCCAATCCGACCTATAGTACCATAGGAAAGTTTAAGGGTGCTCATTGTGTAGCCTGGGATGGCGTGACGCCGACTGGAACCGGCCCGAACTATACCGGCTTTGCCCAGGGTGCTGCCAATGCAATTAGTCTGAGAAGTCTAAACATTGATATTACCAATGGTCTTACAGATCAGGTGGTAATCGGAAGCGGTGTTGACTATCCGACTGAAACCGACATCGGCATGATTCAGTCAACTATAAGTTTGACTGCGAAGGCTCATGATCCCGCAACTGGATGGAGTTCGATAGACACTTTTGATAAGTGGATTCAGGACACCGATATCGAACTATTTTTCAAATGGGATAACACCGAAGCCATAGTAGGCAGTCAGAATTACAGTCTGTTTGTTCATTTTCCGGTTCTGCATATTACCGATAGCAATATCGATGATGTGCTAGAGGGAGAAAACCTTTTTAGTATGACTGCCGAGGCCCTAGTCAGCACAACCGACGTCTACAGTGTAGGAATATTCCTACAGAACAGTTGTGTAACGATCTAATCGGAACACAATATTAATTAACACTAACAGGGCGGTAGCAAATTTGTTGCCGCCCTTTATTTTTTAACCCCTTCATAGGAGAAAAGAAAATGGAAGTAGGAATCAAATTAGATTGGACATGGTATGTACCGGACTACAAAAACAATCGAGAGCTCAAAGAAGAAGAACAGTTAATGATTGAGATAATGCCACTTGACCACAATGAAAAGGTGAAAGTGGGAAAACGGGTAAAAACCTTTATTCCCGGTGGAACAAGGCCAGGCAAAAAATATGCCGAGGAAACAAACGCTACTACAATCGCAAAAGAAACCTTCATTGAAAAGACAAGGGAAGTTAAGAACTGCGTGGTGAATGGCATAGAGGTTATCACCGGAAAGGAATTGTATGAGGCCGACGGTGTAGACAGTGACCTCATTATTGACATTACCAATGCTATTTATGAGCGATCTATCCTGGAAGCCGGTTTAATAAAAAACTCATAATGGCACTCCGCTTTTTTGATTCCCCCGAAAGCAAGGAATTGCTTTGCAGTGAATGTGAGGAAGAAGACCAGGAGCAAAGAGGCTGTGTGTCACAAGAGTTTATCAAAGAATGGGAAAATGAGGACACCGGATTCTATATCTATAATTCTGATTTTGTAGATATGGAAAAAGTTTTCTATCAGTATAAACCTGACATTGCCTGTTATGTCTGTCCCAGGGCAGTAATATATGATGATACCTATGAGTTAATTACTTTGTATTCACTATGTAAAGACCTTAATTGTCTGCCCTATCCAGGTAGCTTATATGAGCAACCCGCTACTATTGTAGAGGCATTTAGTATCATTTCAAGCGAAATTAGCAGGCTAGAAAGAAAACACATGAAAACAGAAACAACGGAAACATTTGGGAACCCGGCTAAACTATCAACAAGAAAAACTAAGAGATAGAATGTTTGATTTAAGGGAAGTGTAGGAATTGACTGACCGAGAGTATGAAATTATTTTGAAGCTGAAGGACATAGCGTCGGGCGGATTATCAAAATTTGGCAAACACGCACAGACGATATCTCAGAAAACAACGGGATATTTTAAGAGTATTACTAGGGGTGTGTTTAGTTTAAAGACCGCCATTGTGAGTTTGGCTGGTGCTGCGGGTATAGGTTTATTGTCGAAAAGTTTTGTTAGCGCCGCATCTACGGCAGAGGGTTTACGTGTTCGATTGCAGCATTTATTGGGAAGTGTTTTTGAGGGAAATAAACTTTTCAAGGCCATGAGTGAATATGCTGCCAAAGTTCCCTTTGAGTATGAAAATATCATGAGTTCGGCCACTGCTCTAGCAGGTGTAATGAAGGGCGGGATAGAAGAAATTAAAAAGTGGATGCCGATGATTGGTGATTTGGCTTCGGTTACAGGCTTGAGCATTGAGGAAACAACGTCACAGGTAATTAGAATGTATTCTGCGGGTGCGGCGGCGGCAGATATGTTTAGAGAGCGTGGTGTGCTTGCCATGATGGGATTTAAGGCGGGCGTTTCTTACACGACTGAAGAAACAAGAAAGATGATGTTTGATGCGTGGAATAAGGTTGGCAGCCAATTCAAGGATGCAACCCTAGACCTTGGTAAAACTTGGGATGGTATGCTTTCCATGTTTTCAGATAGATGGTTCCAGTTTCGAAATAAGGTAATGGATAGCAATGTTTTTGCTGTACTAAAGGAAGGTGCAAGTAAATTACTGGATACACTTGGAAGGCTTGATAAAGAAGGCAAGCTCGATGAATGGGCGGAGAAAGTTTCTAATGCCATTATTGATCTTACACTGGCACTATTAGAGCTTGCAAAATCTGCCGCCTACATACCAGAGATTTTTCTTAATATAAAAGCTGTCTGGTTAGGGATCATTGATATTGGGAATCTTGTACTAGAAATAATGATTAAGTTGGGAAAAGCAAGTTTGTGGGTACAGAGAGCATTTAATCCAACTCTTTGGTTTGGTGCCGGTGCTGAGGCATGGAGAACGATATACAATGAACTTAGCTTATTAGACGATGCCATTGATGAAACCCAACTCAACCTAGAAGCACAGATGGCTGCAACTAATAATAATATCGAAGCAATGGGAAAATATCGTGAGGAGATAGTTAGTACCATTGATAAAATGAAAGAATGGATCGAAATCAACAGGCAGGGATTAGAAGCAGAAGACCAATGGGCATTATCTTTTATTAACTCACTAAATGCCTTTCAAGAAACAAAAAGCAAAATCATTGAGGAAACCCAGGAACTTACCAAAGAGCAAATTAAGGCCGCAAATGAAAAAGAGAAAATCGAACTTGACCTCCACAATAAAATTTACGAATTAACCCACACCGAACTTGAATTTAAATTAGAAATGCTTAAGCAGGAAGTCATGGCGATGGCAAATGCCGGGGCCGAAGGATTGAAGGTTATTGAATACTATGAATTAGAAAAGGCAAGAATAATAAAGGAATCGAATGATGAATTACTAGAGAAACAAAAAAAAGCCTATAACAAAATGGCTAATGAGTGGAACTCAAAAGTTGAGAGCATGGCTGCTACCTTTAAGGACTTAATAGTAGAGGGCTTAGACGGCGAGTTTGAAGATATGGCCGATAGAATTGGAAAAACCTTTAAGAGCATGGTTGCTACTATGGTCACGGATTGGATTGCGGGCATGCTCAAAATGCAGGAAAACGCCAATCTTAATGTGAACGTATCTGGTTCTGGTGGTGGTGGTGGAATAGGCGGATTAGTGCAAGGTCTTTTTGGTGGCAAGAATATTCTTAGTTCTGTATTTCAAGGGCTTGGGGGTGATTTAGGAAAAGGATTTATTACAAACTTAAAAAATGCAGGAATGGGTAATTTATTGAAATACGGTGGAGCTGCTTATAATTGGTCTGCTCAGACTGGAGGACAACAATACACCGCAATAGCAAATATGGAAAGTGGTGCCGTAATGCTTGCAAACGGTGAAGAAATAGCTGAAAGCACTACTAAGGCAGCAGCAGCGCAGACATCAGCAGCTAATATGACCAGTATGGCAATGAACAAAGTAATGGAATATATCCCATACGTGGCTGCGGCTTATAGTGTTTATTCCACGGTTAATAGTGCTATGCATGATCCTAAAAAAGGTGGAAGCGGCAGAGGATATGGTCAAGCTGTCTTAACTGGGTTCGCCGCAGGTGGTATAATCGGGGCAGTTGTTATGGCTGCGATCTATGGAATTACTTCAGCTATAACTAAGAGTGGAAAAGTAAGAAGGGAAAGGCAGCATAGAGCTGCCATGCTTACTGAAGGCTATGAAGGGATATATGAACATAGAGATGAATTTGCAAGCATCCAACAAATGGCAGGAGCGCAAACAAGTGCTATGCGTGCTACTTCCTATATGAAATATGCTCAAAATTTTAAAAACATGCCTGGCGGTGAGACCGCCTTTGCCGTTCAACAGCAAGCAACAATTTTACATAGTATAACAGAGGCAATCGGTAGAGATGCCCCCATAGTATCTTCCCAGGTAAACATGCTTACTAAATCTATGGACTTGATGTTTAACGCATGTAAGAAGGGCGCTCCTGAAAGCGCCAAGAAATTAGCCGAGCTAAAGGAGTCCATGAAAAAAACTATGGCTCAGGATATTCTTGAGGCATTTGATCATGGCACAAAGTCTCTTAGAAATGTACGCAAAGAATTACAGAACCTGGGAATGGAAGACGCTGAAATGCAGGCGCAATTATATTCATCGGCACTTGCACAGCTTTTTAATGGGACAATGCCAAAAGGAAGTGTACAACTGGAGCGGCTTTATGAAGATATAAAAGAATTAAAAAAAGATATGGAAGAGGCTGAGGCTACAACAAAAGGAATGACCATTTTAATGACTGCCCTTGAAAAAGGACTTGAGCTCACAGGTGAACAATTAAAATTATTCAGAGAGAATGCCGAAAATATTGCAAAGCTGGAATGGTTAGACGTATATGAAGCATTAGGCATTGAACAACTCGAATTAATCCCCGAAACATTCGATTCGGTAGAGGATAGCATTGAAGGAATGCGGAACTCATTAGAACAGCTAGAGGCACAGACCGAGAGTTTCACTTATTGGGTTGAGGGATTGCCGGATTGCCTGGGGGAATTGAAAGATGCCCTGATCATAACCGGTTATGCAATGGAGGCGATGAACAGCATCATAAAAGAAATGATCGATGTTGTAGAAGATTTGACTTTGCTTCCTGAGCTTATCGAAGATTTTAACGATGCGATCGAGGAAAATGATTTAGGTGCTTATGTTGATTCTTTGGGAACGCTGCAATTATACATCAATGATTTAGCCGAAGCAATAACGATGTTAAGTACGGTTGCGCCAGGATTGCAGAAAGTGTCTTTTGCTTTAATGGGGGTATCTGTTGCACTGCAAAGCATAGTATTATTTTTTCAGGGATTTCAGATAATCACAATAGGATTAAAAGCATTGCTTACGATGGGTGATAAGGCAGCCGAGGTAGCAGGGAAAGTTAAGGAATGGGAAATATTAAAGGATATAATTTTGCAGGCCCTATTTGGCCCATTATTGCTAGTACTTGGAGTTATTGCAAAACTAACCGAAAAAATCCCGATATTGGGTGGTATTTTTGAGCTATTATTTAAGGGGCTACAAGAATATCTTCATGGTGTATTCGATGAAACGGAAGAATCCTATCTCGACATGGAAGATTTCTATAAAAAGATGAAGGCCCTGAACAAGCAGACGTGGAAGGCAATGACTGTTGATATGCTGGAATTTTGGAATAACTTCGGCAAAAGTGGTTTTGAACTTGGCCTTGAAGACATGAAAGAAGAATGGGAGCGATATGCCGATTGGCTAAAAGAAAACTGGCAGGATTTGATTGATAGGGGTGAATTTGATGAAACCACATTAGAAGATTTCAGAAATATGGCGATGGATTACTATGAAAAAATGATTAATGATTTTTACGAGGGATTCATTAAGCCATTTGAAGACTTTCATACTCAAATAAATCGTAGTTTACAGGGAATGACCGATGAAGGCAGAACGGCTGAAGACATAATGGCCGAAGAAGCAAAGATAGCAAGGAAAATGTGGGGTTCATATGTAGAGGGCGATTATGAGGAGTGGTTAGATCACGCCCAGGAAATGAAGGGGCTATTAGAGGAAAGATATGCCCTAGAAAAAAAGAGACTTGAGGAAATCAAGGCACAGATAAAACAGATTGAAAATATTCAGAAATCGATCAAGTTCGATTTTCAAGAGATCGCTGGTGGTAGGACTGGAGCAGATGTACTGACAGACATACAAGAAGCTATGGGGAAAATGTTTGAAGCCTTTCATGATGATGATATGACCGAAGCCTTAAATCTGGCCGAGACATTACGTGGATTGATAATGGAGCGATACCAGTTAGAAAAAGAAAAAATCCTTGATCTGAAAGATTCAATTCTTGATTTAGCGGATCAGATTGATTCATTAAAAGACAAACAAAAAGACTGGTCAAATAGTATCCAGGATATGATTGATGAAATGAACGGTAGTACGGGTGAGGGCGCAGAACAGATCGGATACTGGCAGGACAAAATCGCTGATCTGAAAGGACAGTTAGGACAGGCGCTTGATCTTGAGGAGCGAGAAGAAATACTGGGTCAGTTACAGGGAAGCTACAAATCACTCATGGATGTTGTACTAGGTCTTAGGGGTGAAATCGGCGAGAAAAGCTATCAAATGTTAGTTGATTCTGTAACGGGCGGACTTGAAGAATTGAAGGGTGAGGGAGAAAATATTTATCAGAGTGAAATCGATGTTTTACAGGCTCAGTTAGATCAACAAATAGCAGAGCTTGAGGTACTGACCGGCATCCAAGGGCTTACCATTGATATGCTTAGAGCTGATAATGCCAATGAAACATTACTTGCCAATCTGAATGCTGAAGTTACCGCACAACTCACCTGGTTAAATACCATACTTGGTGATGTAAAAACTGATCTTGAAATTGCAATGCAAGCTCAACTGGATAAGATGGAAGAAATACGGGGACATATAGAATGGCTTGGTTGGCGGACACTAGATATTATTGAAAGATTAAAGGAACAAAGGGATAATGCTATTACAGATATGGAAAAATATTTTGGCGAAAATTCTCCAAGTGTGCAAAGAGAGAAGAATATTGAGTTATCAAATCTGGCTATATTTGAAATACTTCGCCTGAATATATTCCCAAAACTTAATGAAATTGCAGGAAATACAAGCAGGTGGTGGCAGCCAAAAGGAAGCCGTCAATTTGGTGGGCCTGTACGAGAAGAAGGAATGTATCATCTGCATGGTAATGAAGATGTGGCAACGCCTAATTTTCAGAGCAATGTAATGAATAGGCTTGAAAGGATAGAAGCGAAACAGGCCGCGAATAGTGGCGGTGGAGACGTGTATCTGATTAATGCAAGTCCGGTTAAGATATCAGATGCGGAATGGAAGAAGGTTGCCGAAAAGGTACTGCCACAGGCAAAAAATATGCCTCGCAAAAAACTATTTTACGATGCACAGGTTATGTCCTGGAATAAAGGAAAGTAAATTACAAGCCCACTTCGGTGGGCTTTTTATTGGAGGTTTTACATGAAACACATACTCATATTATTATCAATTCTGTTAATGTGTGGTGTGGCGAATGCTGCAACCGAAACTCATTATGTATGTCCTGCTGGTAGCGGCGCAGGCGATACGGATGGTAGTTCATGGGCGAATTGTTGGGATGGGTTTTCTGATATTACTTGGGGTGACTTAAAAGCCGATGATGGTTTATTAGGGCCTGATGATGATTTACTGTTGAGAGATGATGATGGAGTCTACAGAGAACGATTTAGTTTTAGCAAAAGTGGCTCGGATGGAGAACCAATTACAGTCAAAGCAGACACGGGGGAAAGTCCGATTTTGTTAGGTTCCCTCAGTGCCGACCAAGCTGCCTCGTGGACTCAGGAAGATGCTACTTGCTGGTCAAGTCCAGTTGGTCAATATGACCCAGGGCAAGTGTATTTTGAGACTGATACAGATACGGTAGTTCCTGGTGATAAAAAGTCAACCGTTACCTGTGCATGTGGTGTTTTGGTAGATAAATATGACTGGTGCTATGACAACACAAATGACCAGATATTAGTTTATGATGTTGGTGGGCCGAGTACAGAGTTTAGCGGAATAGAAGTGCCATGCCCTATTAATGGAGCTGGTAATGAAGGAATAGTAGTTATTGATGGGAAAAGCAATTTGCTTATTAAAGACTTGGCATTTAAATATGGTGCAGCACACGCCATTAAAGGTAAGGGAGGAACAAATCAGAATATTGAATTTGATAATATTTATATAGACTATATGGGTGGCCAGGATGTTAATCTTAATGGAGGAGGATATGGAGGAGGAATACAAATCAGTGGTGATATGGTAGATTCCATAAATATACATGATTGCAATATAAATGAGGTCTATGATAGGTGTATTGGATTTGAAATATCAACTGGATTGTCTGGAAAAACTCGTACCAATTTAATAGCAAAAAGCAATTATTGCATCAATTCAGGCGGGGGGATAAAAATACATGATTTTGGGAATGGAGCAAATACTATAGATAATATACAGTTTATCAATAATAGGCTTATTGATATAGGAAGGGGCGGGTCTGGCGTTGCGAGCGAGAGCGGAAATGGAATATTAATTGCTAGTGCCAATGCCGATGCTGGAGTAACAGAACTATCTGCAACTGTGCTATGCTCTGGTAATTACGTTAGTGGTTGTGTTGGAAGTGGGATTTACCTAACTGGTTGTGGTTCAAATGTTACTGTTAATAATAATGAGGTTAAAGATGGCGAGGATGCTGGAATATATGTTTATAACACAGATGCCCGAACCAGCGCACCGTTAATATCGGGAAATCTCATCTATAATAACGATGGAAATGGATTTAAAGAAAGTACAAATGATGGTGTAGTAAAGTACTATAATAACACACAATATAACAACGGTGTTGGGGATAGCACCCAGGAAATTAGATTTGCGGGAAGTGCTACCAATTCAATCCTGAAAAATAATATTATTCTAAACTCTACAAGGGAAGCCTTGTATGTAGATGCTGCCGCTAGTGTTACTATAGATTATAACTGTTTCTCTAGTGGACATGCTACACCGTGGAATTATCAAGGCTCAACCTATGCCACCCTCGCACTCTACCAAGCAGCGTCTAGTCAGGATGCTCATTCAATAGATGCCAACCCCCTCTTTGTAGACCCTGCAAATGGGGATTTTAGGTTGAAATGGGGGAGTCCTTGTATCAATACCGGAGTAAATTTAGGAAGTGATTATGACGATGCTCTTGACCCACGTGATTATAGTTTTCCCTATGACACGTTAGATCAAGACAATTACGGCCCCTGGGAGATCGGGGCTTTTGTCTATCGCAGAAGATACCATATAGGACAAAGGATCAAAGACACCTACATGAAAATGGGATTAGGGCTCCAAGCACAAGAGCCTTTATTTTGTATTATTCCTTAAAGGAGGAAGCCAATGAAAAGAATGATATTTGAATTGATTTTGTTTTTAGCTTTTGTACCATGTGCGTTCGGTGCAAATCTCACTGACCAGAACCCATTGATACTCGACACTGCCGGAGAGATTACTACATCCATGAAATATATTACTCAGGCAATATGGCATGGATGTAGCACAGATGGGCAGGAGTTAGTTATAAAGGATACGAGCAGCGGTGATGTCATCGGCTATGGCGTGTGTGTATCGGGAACATCGGTAAAAATATGGGACGGGCATGTATGCCCTCAAAAAATATATTTAAATCAAATTGACTCAGGTGAACTACATATAATGATTAGCGAAAAACGTTCAAATCGCGCTAATTGTGAGCATCACGGAGCGCCAATACTACCGTAAGACAATCACTAGATTTTTTTAATTAACCGCTCGACTTTAATGATGAGCGGTTTTTTATTGGGGTGAATCATGAGAAAAAGAATTGTTTTTGCTTTCATCGTGGCATGGATTGTTAGCATTGGGATCATGGCTGCTAATGCTGACGTCGATACCGGCTCACTTACTACAAATGAATATTTCTGGAAGCTGGGGCAGGAAGATAAGGGGGCAATCCCCCACGCTAAATTCACAGGGGCCTTAAATAAGGCAGATCGGGCAATCCACCAGGGTTTAATACTTTCAAATCGCTTAGAATATCCAGGCACAAATGACAGTGTTACCCTGGGTAGGGCTACGAGTTCAATGAAAATTAATAGTGTTGATGCGGTACTTCAAGCAGATGCAAATGAGAATGTTACTATAAATATTGCACACGGTACAGATAGAAGCGGAGCGGGTACAGATTTATTTTCCTCTGATGAAACCGTTACCGACACTACTACCGGACAGACAATCACGTGCGATGGAGATAGTACAATAGATACAAATGAATGGGTATGGGCAAAAATAACTGGTGGCTGTGGAAATGTTGAAGAACTGTTTTTCATAATTGATCCATCGGTGAGCTAGGGGCGAAAAATGGCTGATCCCACAAATCTTACATTCCTATATAACAACCTCATTACCAGTGCAAGTATGATAACTGTTAGCTCAGAAGCTACAACTTTTGAGAAAGCATATTTTATTGATGAACATTTAACAACTTGCTGGAGAAGTTCAGGGGTTTCTGGTAGTGAAGGTTTTCTTGCCGATGCAGGTGAAGGTTTTCTTGCCGATGCCGGAGACGGCTTTTTGGCAGACGACTCCTGTACTATTTTAATCGACCTGGGAACTGCTCAATCAATTAATTGTATCGCACTGGGCAATCACAATCTTTATGGGGAAATTACAGGTCTTGATCTGAAATATGGCGATACAGATTCCTGCCTTGACGGAACAATCAACTTATTGACTGATTTAACAGAAACAAATTTCATGGATTTTTTTGATTCAATTAGCAAGCGTTACTTGAAACTAGAGATATCCGGCGCTGATACAATTACCTTTTATCAAATCGGGGTTTTGTTTTTGGGGGCATATGTAGAGTTAGGCAAAAACTTCCAGCCAGATATAGAAAACTATAATCCAGAGTACAGTATATTTGAAAAAGTCACCCCTGGTGGACAAGTGCAGAGTTATAACTTAGATGCATTATTAAAATGGAAGTTAAGTTGGGGAAGTAATAACGGGACAAGCAATCATACTCAATTAAATTCATTGTGGGATATTGTGAAAAGAAATAAACATTTTTGGTTGATGCTCGATCCCTCTGATAGCGATACTTTAAAATATGTGAAGGTTAAAGATTTTAATTTCCCACAAATTTATAACGATCATTATCCTGGATATATGGTTGTAGAGGCAAGACATGTCTAATCCCACAAAAACAACAATACTCTACAATAATTTGATTACCTCAAGCACCATGATCACAGCTAGCTCTGAGGCCACAAATTATGGGAAAGAAAATCTTATAGATTCAGTACACTCTACGCATTGGCGAAGTACAGGCGTTTCAAGCGAATCCCTGCTTATCGATCTAGGTTCTGCTCAATCAGTTGATGCTATCGTATTAGGAAATCATAATCTCTATGATGAACTTACTACATTAGAATTACAGTATGGCACTACCGATGCATGTGCAGATGGAACAATTGACTTACTGAGTGCCTTAACTGAAACAGATTTTATTAAATTCTTTGATTCTGTAAATAAGCGATACTGGAAACTGGTTATAGAGGGTGCAACGGATATCACCTATTATGCGATTGCTGAATTGTGGTTAGGAGCTTATGTAGAGCTTGATAAAAATCCCCTTGCTGAGATTGATCCATACGATAAGGAGCATGTTGTTCAAGAGCAGGGAGTAAGTACCTATGATTTGTATAGCTATGTTAATTGGCCATTGAAGTGGGGAAATTATAATAACGCCGATAATCATGATAAGTTATTGGCATTGTATAGCGCGGTCAAACTGGCGAAACCTTTCTGGATTATGCTTGACCCACAAAATGATATAGTTCCACAGCATGTAGTAATCAGGGAATTTAAGTTTAATCAGCATTTGGGTGTTGGATATCCCGGCACTATGAGGGTAGTTAGTAGTTTGTAATATTATAATCTATTTTATTATAATCAGTGGCGGCATTTTTTAAAGTGCCGTCTTTTTTGTGGAGAATTATGACTGAATGGGAAAAGTACGGCGATGAAGCAAAAATATTATTGCTTAAACTGGGATATGGGGATAGCGGTGCCTATAAATATATATGCTCTGTACCTTTTGGCAAAGGCCCCATTGTGTATGATGATAAACAGTATATACCGGACTTACTTTCTGTTAGTTCTATCTCCCATAGCGTAGAGGCCATTGAGGGTGGGGGACAAGTTGCAACCTGCAATATAACAATAAACAACGTCATGGGTGATTATTATTCTTTCCGCGATACCTACAAAACCAAAAATAGACCAGCAACGCTTTATATAGCATTTGAAAGCAATATAAGCGGAACTATTCAAGAAGTTTTTAGTGGTAAGGTTCAGGGAGATTCAATTGATAATGAAAAATGGGAAATCACCCTTGAATCATCTCTTGGCAAATATGAACAGACCCTCCCCTTAAATCTTTATAAGACTGCTACCTATCCATATTTAGAGGAGGGTGCAGCTGGGACTCCCATCCCTTATCCATTTGGAAAAATCGATGATGCCATTGCCACTGAAATAGATACCTCAACTCATAAATTCAA